>Ga0187827_10005552_pt1 | contig 14894 bp, 15 predicted proteins | sample ETNtaG_39_FD_167969 | JGI IMG/M metagenome (GOLD analysis project Ga0187827, IMG submission 167969) | Marine microbial and viral communities from oxygen minimum zone, Eastern Pacific Ocean - ETNP2014_SV_150_PacBio MetaG (Illumina Assembly) | ecosystem: Environmental > Aquatic > Marine > Hypoxic...
AATATAAATTAAAGTAATAAGAATAAATTATATTAAAAAAAGATAATACTGATAATAATATAAAAAAAACTCCTAAATAATTTAGGATAAATTTATTCATGTTTTTTTATATTGGACTCAATCTAAACATGCTCTCAACTAATGGCAATTGATCTTTTTTAGTTAAAAACACAACAGTGTCTTCTTTTTTAAATACAAAGTCTGATCTTGGAATTATAATTTCATTTTTTCTCAGAACTGCTCCAATTCTAATTTCATCTGGTAGCTCGCAATTTTTTAATTCCTTGTTTATCAGTTCAGATGTTTCGATAATTTCAGCTTCAATTACTTCGTAGTCACCATTTAATATTGAGTAAGCTGTTTCAATAGAGCCTTTGTGAACATGTTTTAATATACTAGAAACCGTTGTCATTCTTGGATCAATTAAATCATCAATTTTTAATGAAGATTGTAACAATGAATAATTAGGTTTATTAATTAAAGCTATTGTTTTTTTATCTTTAGAAAATTTTTCAACAAGAACACTTACCATCAAATTGTCTTCATCATCATTTGTTAAAGCAATTACAGTTTCAACGTCATCTAAATTGACTTCTGATAAAATATCTTCATCTAAACCATTACCATTAATAACTATTGTATTATTTAATTCATTAGCAATAATTTCAGCTCTATTTTTATCCTTTTCTATAATTTTTAATCTTGCGTCTTCAAAACTTTGCTCAATATTTTTAGCAAGGTTAAAACCAATATTTCCACCGCCAATAATTAAAATTTTATTTGAAATTTTTTCATCATGTCCAAAGGCTGAAAGGGTTTCTTTCATTTGAAGAGAATTGATTATTGCATATGCTTTGTCATTTTTCTTCATTACGTCATTTTTTTTAAGAAAAATAAATTTTTCATCTCTTATAACACCAAGAATATTGGCATTTAATTTAGGAAATTTTTTTGTTAATTCATTAAGTTTAATCTCTGATATTGGGCATGACTCATCAATTAAAATTTCTAAAAGCTTTATTTTATTATCCGCAAATGGAACATTATCTAAAGCTCCTGGAGATTCTAATTTACGCTGTATAGATTTAGCGATTTCTATTTCTGGAGAAATAATTACATCAATAGGTAAATTTTCTTTATTATACAATTTAGAAAATTTAGGATTTAGGTAGTCCTGAGCTCTTATTCGTGCAATTTTCTTTGGTATTTTAAATAAAGAATATGCTATTTGGCAAATCATCATGTTTATTTCATCATTTTTTGTTACAGCAATAATCATGTCAGCTTCTTTAGAATTTGCATTTTCAAGAATAATGGGCGATGTTGCTTTTCCAACTATGGCTTTTACGTCTAATGTTTCATTAATTTTCTGAATATCTTCACTAGATTGATCTATTACAGTAATTGAGTGATTTTGTTCAGTAAGTATTTTTGCAATGGCAAAGCCCACTCTACCAGCACCACAAATAATTATATTCATTAATTTAAATCTTTAACTCCAAGCAACTTTAATTTTCTGTGCAAAGCGGATCTCTCCATGCCCACAAATTTAGCTGTTTTTGATATATTTCCGCCAAATTTTTTAATTTGAGTGGTTAAATAATCTTTTTCAAAATTTTCTCTTGCTTCTCTTAATGGTACTGAAAGTGATTCTGAAATTGAAAAATTATCATCAGTAGTTTTATTTGAGATTGACTCTTTAATAACATTTAAAATTTGTTGTTCATTTTGTCCTTGAGATAAAATAACAATTCTTTCAATTAGATTTCTTAATTCTCTTACATTGCCTGGCCAAGAATAGTTTAACAAATAGTTATTATCCTGAATTGAAAAAATTTTTATATTATAATTTGAGCACATGTGCTTTAAAAAATAATTAACAAGTAAAGGAATATCTTCAATTCTTTTACTTAATGGATCAATTATGATATTAAATACATTCAGCCTATGATATAAATCTTCTCTAAAGTTACCATTTTTAATTTCTTGATCAATATCTTTGCTATTAGTGCAAATAATTCTTACGTCGACTTTAACATAATGGTTTCCATTGACTCTTCTAAATTTTTGATCAATCAAAATTCTTAATATTTTTGATTGTATGGAAAGTGGAATTTCAGTTACCTCATCGATTAATAGTATACCTCCAGACGCCTTTTCTAATGCGCCATATAATATTGAACCATTACTTTTTTCTTCTCCAAGTAATTCCACTTCATATTTTTTTGACTCTAAAAGTGCACCATTAATTATTATCAATGGATTTTTATTCCTTTTTGAATTTTTATGTATTTTCCTAGCTAATAACTCTTTTCCAGATCCAGTGGGGCCAGTAATAAATACTCTACTTTCTGAGGATGAAAGTTTTTGAATTTGATCTCGTATAGAAATAATATTTTGACTTTTTCCAATAATTTCAAATGTATGAAATATTTTATTTTGCAAGGATTTGTTTTCTTTTTTTAATTTAGAATTTTCATCCGCACGTTTTATAAAATTCAAAAGTCGATTCTTATCAAATGGTTTCTGTATGAATTCAAATGCACCGGATTGAAGAGAATTTATTGCCATTTCAATGTTAGCATGTCCGGAAATTATGATTACCGGTATATCTTTATTTTTATTTTTTATGTGATTAAGAAGTTCAATTCCATCTCTGTCACTTTTGTCTAGTTTAACATCAATAATAGCTATATCAGGTAGTTTCTTATCTATTTCTGATAAAGCTTGATTATAATTAGCGGCCAGTCGAGTTTTATAACCTGCATCTAAAATTAATTCGTTAATTATAAAACGTATATCGGAGTTATCATCAATTATTAATATTTCACTAGACATTATTATTTAAATTTAATGGCAAGGTTAATTCTACTTTCGCTCCATTTTTTTGAGACACGAAATTTAACTTACCGTTGTGGTCATATATTATCTTGTTCACAATTGACAAACCTAATCCTGATCCATTTTTTTTAGTAGTATAATAGGGTTTTATTAAATCTTTTTCTTCATTATAAGGAAAACCAATTCCTGTATCTGTAATAGTAATTAATATATAGTTACTTAATTCACTAATATCTATAGTAATTTTTTTATCAAAACCTACTGTTTTTAAAGCTTTTTCCTGAATACTTTCTATAGAATTCTTAATTAAATTTAAAATTACTCTAGAAATTTGCTCTGCGTCACAATGAATTTCCAATTCATTTAGACCTTTAAAGTTAAAATTAATTTTTATCGAGCTATCTAGCTTTTTTAATAATTCTATATTAGAGGATACTAATTTAATTAATTTATTTTTTTGATATAGGGGTTTTGGCATTCTTGCAAAATCTGAAAACTCATTTACTAAATTTTCAATTTGTTTAATTTGATTTTTCATTAATAAAAGGTTTTTCTCATACAATTTTTTATTATTTTCATCAAGATTGGATGAATATTTAGTCTTCAAATTATCTATTGTTAATTGCATCGGCGTTAGTGGATTTTTGATTTCGTGGGCTAATTTTCTGGCTATATTTTCCCAAGCCTCATGTCTTTCTGAAATTAATAATTTATTTTGCTGAACCTTAAGTTTATCAATCATAGCATTAAAATTTTTATTTAAAATTTCCATTTCTTTGTCAGCTTTTATTTCGGGAACTTTTGTATTTAAATTACCTTTACCAATTTCATTTGAAGCTGAAATAAGATTATTTATAGAGATGAAAAATCTAGTAGAAAATCTAATAGCAATAGTAATTGATATAAAGAGCAAAAGAGTAACTATTATAATATAAATAATAGCAAATGAAATTTTTATTCCTAAATTTTGATTTTCAACTGTATAATAAAAATTTATTGCCTCTTCTGACTCTGTTAAATATTTTGAGATACTTTGATCAAGAAATTTTATTACATATAGGTATGTATTCTCATAATTTGATAGTTTAATTATTGCCGCAGACTTATTTTCAAAAGCATTAATAATCTTTAATGGTCTTTCGTCATTTAAAACCATTTTTAATGCTTTTTCTTCTAAGGGAAAATAATTTCCATCATCTGCAGATAAAATTAGTTCACCTTTGTTGTTAATTAAATAAAGATGATCAATATTTCTAAGAATCTTTTGTGTATTTAAGTATTGTTTAAATTGATTTGGATTTTTAAAAAATAAGTTTGAGAATTTATTTAAATCATAAGCTACAAGAACTATATCCGATTCTATCTTGTTTCTTTTTTCATCGACATACTTTTTTGCAATTTCATATGAATTATTTACTGCCGTTGTTATTTTTTTATCTAGATATTTATCTAAGGCAAAGTTGAATAAAAATAATGAAAAAACTGATATTAAAAAAGAAGGGATAAGAGTAAATAAAGAGAAAAATATTATATATTTTTTATTTGCGACAGAACCCCTTAGGTTTATGTTTTTTTTAAATGAACTTGATATTTCTAAGTAAATTAAAATTAAAAGAATAAACAATAAAATAGAATTTATAATTAGTAGTGTCTGGAGATTTTTTTCACTAAGTTCGATAAAACTTTTATCTATAAATGTTAAAAATGTTAAAAATCCAACAAATAAAGATAGTAAGAAAAGGATTGTAATAAATAAATTTCTCTTTAGGAAAGATAACATTGGTTAAAAATACATGAAAATTAATTAAAATAAATACATGAATAATTGTTTTATTATACTAGCAGCAGGCAAAGGTAAAAGGTTTAATTCTAAAATACCCAAACAATACTCTATTTATAAAAATAAACCCTTATTTATGCATTCTGTTGATACAGCAATAAAATCTAAATTATTTAAAAAAATAATTTTAGTTTTAAATAAAACTAATGATTTTAAAAAAAATAAAAATGTAGATGTAATAAAAGGTGGCAATGAGAGATATTTGTCTTCTAAAAAAGCATTGCACTATATTAAAAATAAAAAAATTAATAATGTATTTATTCATGATGCAGCAAGACCTAATTTCTCCATAAATCTATTAAAGAATTTAAAAAAACATCTAAAAAATAATAAAGCTGTGGTTCCATATATTAATACTGATAATTCAACTAAATATAATTATGGAAATAATGTAGTTAATTTAAAAAGAGAAAAAGTTTTGCTAACACAAACTCCTCAATGTTATGATTTTAAAACTTTATATAATTTATCAAAAAATAATAAAACTCTTATAACTGATGAAGCAACTCTATTTTTAAATAATAAGAAAAAAATAAAATTTATTAAAGGTGAAGAAACTAATATAAAAATAACGAAAAAATCAGATTTACATAAATCTTCAAAAAAAACTTTTTATGGCATAGGATTTGACATTCATAGATTAATTAAAAATAAAAAACTTTATTTAGGTGGTATCAAAATTCCATTTCATTCAGGTTTAAAAGCTCACTCTGATGGAGATGTTATACTTCATTCTATTATTGATGCACTTCTTGGTGCTTTAAAAAAAAAAGATATTGGTTCATTATATCCAAACAACAAAACAAAGTTTAAAAATATTAGATCACCAAAAATGCTTGATCCTGTAATTTCATTACTTAAAGATAATAATTTTTATATCAATAACTTAGATATCAATTTGATTTGTGAAAAACCAAAAGTTTCAAAATATAGAAATAAAATTATAAATTCTTTATCAAAGTTAATGTATATTGATAAAAAAATTGTAAATCTTAAAGGTAAAACTGTAGAAAAATTAGGTCTAATAGGAAATGAAAAAGCTATTGCATGTGAAACTATAATTTCAATTTATAAATATGAATAAAATTATTTTTTTACTTGTTACATTGTTTGGTATTGGAAAATTAAAAAAAATACCTGGTAGTTATGCTTCTTTGGCAACAATCATATTTTTATTTTTTTTATTTCATATTTTAAATTTTTCACCTAATTTTGTTTTAATTGGAGTTATAATTGTATTTTTATTTTCTCTTTATGCTGTAAATATTTTTATCAAAGACTTAGAAAATAAAGATCCAAAAGAAATAGTTATTGATGAATTTATTGGCCAATCAATTCCTATATGTCTTTATGAAATTGCTCATGAAGGAACAAAAGAAACTAATCAAGTATTAACGTTTTATTTCATAATGTTTATTTTATTTAGAATTTTTGACATCGTTAAACCTTACCCTATAAGTTATTATGATAAAAACTTTAAGAACAGTTTTGGTGTTGTTATGGATGATGTTTGTGCAGGTTTATATGTTGTTGCTGTTCTTGTTTTGTATATGGTTTTTACAACATGAAAAAACTTTCTCAAAAAACAGTTAAATTATTAACAAATAAAAAGCTTAAAGTTTCATTTGCTGAATCTTGTACAGGGGGTTTGCTTTCAAGTGCAATAACTTCAATCAGTGGTTCTTCTAAGATCTTTGCGCTTGGATTAATTACTTATTCAAATCAAGCAAAAATTAACACTCTTAAAGTTCCTAAAAAAATAATAATTAAACATGGCGCTGTAAGTTATGAGACTTGTTTATACATGGTTAAAAATTTACACAAAATTACTAAAACTAATATTTCTGTTTCAATAACTGGCGTTGCTGGACCTAAAGGTGGATCTAAGCAAAAGCCTGTTGGTTTAGTCTACATAGGTATAAAAAAAGGTAACAAAACATTAGTTAAAAAATACTTATTTAAAAATAAGAAAAGAAACTCAATTCAAAGAACTACAGTAAATAAAGCTTTAAATTTAATTTTAAGTTTTGCTAAATAGTTCCTCTCCCCTTTTTTGAAAGGCATCTGCAATTTTATCTAGACCAAATTGAAAAGATTTATTCATAATTATATTTAAAAAATGATTTTTTAATTCAAAATCAACATCAAATGAAACTTCTGTGAAATTATTTTCTTCTTTAAAAAACCATTTATTTTCAAGATATTTTAAGGGTCCATCTAAATTGGTTACATAAATTGAATCTTCTTTTTTATCAAATTTAACATCACTTCTATAGGTGTCTTTAAGAGGACCTTTTCCAATAGTTAGATCAGCAACTATAAACAATAAGTCACCCTTCTCTTTTCTTTCATAAACTTTTGAATCTAAGCAGAATGGGACAAAAATTGGATATTTTTCTATGTCAAGAACAAGATCAATTAACTGTTCTTTTTTACATTCGATTAATCTTTTAACTGATGCTTTGGGCATTAGTCTGATTTATTCTATTTTTTTTAAGTACAAAAAAATCTTCATCAGCGTGGTAAGAAGATCTAGTAAGTGGTGATGATGATGCTAATAAAAAACCTTTTGACTCAGCAATTTTTTTTAATTCATCAAATTCTTCAGGTGTATAATATTTATCAAGAGGATGATGTTTAGCAGAAGGTTGTAAGTATTGACCTATAGTTAAAAAATCAACTTCTGCAAATCTTAAGTCATCCATAACCTGAATAATTTCATCTTTATTTTCTCCTAGACCAACCATTAATCCAGACTTAGTAAAAATATTTTTGTCAATTTTTTTTGCATTTTTTAAAAGCTCTATTGAAGCAAAATATCTAGATCCAGGTCTAACTTGCCGGTAAAGTTCTGGTACAGTTTCTATGTTATGATTAAAAACATCTGGTCTAGCTTCAATAACTTTTTTATAAGAATCTCCTTTTCTCAAAAAATCTGGAGTTAAAACTTCTAAAGTTGTTTTGGGGTTTTGTTTTTTTGTTTCGATGATAACTTCATAAAAATGATTAGCTCCTCCATCGTTAAGATCATCTCTATCAACTGAAGTTATTACAACATGCTTTAGATTTAATTTTTTAACCGCTGAAGCTATTTTCAATGGTTCTAAAGGGTTAAGCGCTTTTGGTTTTCCAGTAATAACATCACAGAAGGCGCAAGCTCTTGTACATGTTTTTCCCATAATCAAAAAGGTCGCATGTCTTTTACTCCAACATTCAGTAATATTTGGACAGTTTGCCTCCTGGCATACTGTTTTTAATTTATATTGATTAACTATACTTTTAGTTAAAAAAAATTCTTGGCTATTTATAAGTTTTGACCTAATCCAACTTGGCTTTTTCTTAATTGGACTAATAGGTTTGTTAATTTTTTCGGGATGTCTAATTGTCATTATATTTAATTATATAGATCTTCTCACCTTCTTTACCAAACAAAAATTTTTGTCTAATTAAAATTTCTATATAATCTAAATCTAGATTGTCAGTTAAAAGTGAATTTTTAATTTCTAATTTGTCTATTTTATTTGCTACATTAAATTTTTCATACTTTAATTCATTTAAAATATTTTTTTTTTCAAAATAAGAAATTAAACCTCTTTGACCATCTAAAAGATTAAAAAAAAAGTACAAAAATAAAATAGTAGATATTAGTATAAAATAATTATTTTTAATTTTAGTTAACATTAAATTATTTTATTCATTTTTGCAGATTTTCCAAGTTTCTCTTCTATTCTTATAAGTTGATTATATTTAGCAACTCTTTCTGAACGTGCTAATGATCCTGTCTTTATTTGATTAGAATTGGTACCTACGGCTAGATCTGAAATAAATGTATCTTCACTTTCACCTGACCTATGAGATATTATAGTGCTAAATCCAATCAATTGAGCAAATTTAATTACTTCTAAAGTTTCTGAAACAGTTCCAATTTGGTTAAGTTTAATTAGTATTGAATTAGAAGATTTGTTCAAAAAACCTATCTTTAATCTTTCTAAATTTGTTACGTATAAATCGTCGCCAACAATTTGTGTTTTTTTATTAACTTTTTTCATAAATTTATTCCATGATAACCAGTCATCTTCAGCAAAAGGATCTTCAATGGATTTAATTTTATATTTATTAATTAATTTTAAGTATTTATCTATTGTCTTGTCTGTAGTTATAAATTTTTTAGAATGAATTGAGTATTTTTTACCTTTAAACAGTTCATTTGCTGCAACATCGAGACAGATTGATACATCTTTTCCATTTTTAAAACCTGATTTTTGTATTGCTTTTACTATTAATTTTAAAGCATCTTCATTGTCATTAATCATTGGGGCAAAACCGCCTTCATCTCCAACTGAAGTGGACTCACCTCTTTGCTTAATTATAATTTTTAAATTATTAATTACTAAAAAACACATTCTTATTGCTTCAGTAATTGATTTGGCTTTATCTGGTCTAATCATAAACTCTTGTATTCTAAGACCATTATTTGCATGTGCTCCTCCATTAATTACATTCATTAATGGGTAAGGTAATTTAAAATTATTATTAACTAAAAAAGTTTTATAAAGTGGAATTTTTTTAATTCTTGCAGATAATTTTTTAACTGCCATTGAAACAGCTAATAATGAGTTTGCCCCAAATTTTTTTTTTTGTTTTGTTCCGTCAAGTTTAATTAAAATATAATCAATTTTCTCTTGGTTGTGTACATTTTGATTTTTCAATTTTTTTGAAAATATTTTATTAATTAATCTTACTGGTTTTAAAACACTTTTTCCCAAATATTTTTTGTTTGATGTGTCTCTTTTTTCATATGCTTCATGTGATCCTGTGGAAGCTCCTGATGGACAAATTGCTCTTGCTCTCATATTGTTTGCAAAAACCTCAGCCTCAATCGTTGGATTTCCTCTGCTGTCAAAAACTTGTCTTGCTATAACTTTTGTTATTTTGCTCATTTATTTTTTAACTAGATTGTCGATTTCAACTATTTTAGAAATTAAACTTTCTAATTTATTTAGTGGAACCATGTTTAGTCCGTCCGATGGAGCGTTATCTGGATCTTGATGTGTTTCTAAAAAAATTGCGGCTACACCAACTGCGGTTGCTGCTCTTGATAAATATTCTACAAATTCTCTTTGGCCTCCGCTTTTATCGCCAAGACCTCCGGGTTGTTGCACTGAATGAGTTCCGTCAAAAACTATTGGGTAACCATTTTTTGCCATTATAGGTATTGATCTCATGTCTGAAACCAAAGTGTTATATCCAAAACTAGCACCTCTTTCTGTGACAAGAATATTTTCATTTCCAGATTCAGAAATTTTTTTTGTTACATTTACCATGTCCCAGGGTGCTAAAAATTGTCCTTTTTTTACATTTATAATTTTATTAGTTTTAGCAGCAGCAATTAATAAATCAGTTTGACGACATAAAAAAGCAGGTATTTGCAATGCATCAACATGTTCGGATACAATAGAACACTGTTCAACATTATGTACATCGGTTAGTACTGGAATTTTTAATTCTTTTCTAATTTTATCAAAAATGGGTAGAGACGAATCTAATCCTGCGCCTCTTTGTCCTTTTAGACTAGTTCTGTTTGCTTTATCAAATGAAGTTTTATAAATAAATCCAATTTCAAACTCTGATGCAATTTCATTAATTTTGCCAGCCATATCCATTGCATGTTGCTCTGTTTCAAGTTGACAAGGCCCAGAGATAAGAGATATTTTTTTATTATTCGATATCTCAAAATTATTACATTTAACTATTTTATTTAACATTAATAGAATTTTGCAGCCTTAATAAAAGATGAGAATAAAGGATGTGGAGACAAAGGTCTAGATTTAAATTCAGGATGGTATTGAACGCCTATAAACCATGGATGATTTTTAAGTTCAATAATCTCAGGTAATTTATTATCTGGTGACATTCCAGAAAAAATCATTCCTTTATTTTCAAATTTATTTTTTAAATTATTATTCACCTCATACCTGTGTCTATGTCTTTCAAATATAGTTTTTGATTTATAAATTTTTTTTATCAATGAATTATGCCTTAATTTAGCTTCGTATAAACCTAATCTCATGGTGCCGCCTAAATCTTTATTTGTTCCTTTTATAATTTGTCCATTTTTATTCCATTCACTCAACAAACCAATTACAGGGTAACACTTTATATCTAATTCAGTTGATCCAGCATTTTTAATTTTTAAAGCATTTCTCGCAAACTCTATTATCGCCATTTGCATTCCAAAACAAATACCTAAAAATGGAATTTTGTTTTTTCTAGCATAGTTAATAGCAGATATTTTTCCTTCTGTTCCCCTTTTTCCAAATCCACCAGGAATTAAAATACCAGATACATTTTTTAAAACTTTATTAATTTGATTAGGTTTTAATTTGTCAGATTCAATTCTAGCTAAATTAACTTTTATGTTATTATTAATTCCGCCGTGAATTAATGCTTCATCTAAAGATTTGTAAGCATCTTTTAAATTTACATACTTTCCTATAATTGCAATATTTACTATTTTTTTTGTACTTAAAACAGTTTTGGTAATTTTTTTCCACGGCAATAAATTAACTTTTTTTCTTGGTTTTAATTTAAAATATTTTAAAACTTGTTTGTCTAATTTTTCATTATAAAAACTTATTGGCGCTTCGTAAATTGTTCTTACATCAACCGTCTCTATTACATTTTTAATTGAAACGTTACAAAAAAGCGATATTTTTTTTTTTTGATCTAGTGGTATAGATTTTTGAGATCTGCAAATAATTATATCTGGCTGAATACCAAGGCTTCTTAATTCTTTCACAGAATGTTGAGTTGGTTTTGTTTTAATTTCGTCTGATGATTTTAAAAACGGAACAAAAGTCAAATGAATAAATAAACTTTTGTTTCTGCCAACTTCGTTTGAAAATTGTCTTATAGCTTCAACAAAAGGCAAGCTTTCTATATCTCCAACTGTTCCTCCAATTTCACAAATAACAAAATCTTCATTAGCTATATCATCTTTTATAAATTCTCTTATTCTATCTGTAACATGAGGAATAACTTGAACAGTTTTTCCTAAATATTTACCTTTACGTTCTTTTTTAATTATGTCGCTGTAAATTTTTCCTGTTGTAATATTGTCAGATTTTTTTGCTGATATATTTGTAAATCTTTCATAGTGACCAAGATCTAAATCTGTCTCAGCTCCATCATTGGTTACAAAAACTTCTCCGTGCTGAAATGGACTCATTGTACCGGGATCTACATTGAGATAAGGATCCATTTTTCTTATCCTTACTTTATAGCCTTGAGATTTTAAAAGATAAGCCAGTGAAGCAGAAGATAATCCTTTACCTAAAGATGAAACCACGCCGCCAGTGACAAATATATATCGCGCCATGGAATTACCTTATAGCCGTAGTTAATAAAAAATGAAAGTATTAATTATTACTTTCTGGAATTTTAGGTGCTTCATCAGAATTTTCTTCAATTTTATCTAAAACTGATGATGCTGGAGTCAAATCATCTCTGGAAACTATTGTTAATGCAAGGCTACATATAATGAATAATGTTGCAATAATTGCAGTTGCTTTTGATAAAAAATTCCCCGCAGATCTTGAAAACATAAAATTATCTTGAGAGACACCTATTCCTAAAGCGCCACCTTCTGATTTTTGAAAGAGAACAAATAATACAAGCAAAACTGCCAGCATGATGTTTATTACTAATAATATATTTTCCATGATGACTAATTAATAGTTTTTTTTATGATATCAATAAAATTCTTAGCATTCTGAGATGCTCCACCGATCAAAAAACCATTAATTGAACTAATTTTTTTCAATTCAACAATATTTTTTTGATTTACAGATCCGCCATAGATTATTTTAGGATTTTTTAATTTCCAAGATTTGATTATCATTTTTTTAATTACAGAAACTTGTTTTTCAAGATTTTTAGTTTTTGGAATTATGCCTGTTCCAATAGACCAGACAGGTTCATACCCAAAAATAATATTTTTATTTATTTTTACATTTTTTAGAGCGCTAGTTATTTGAGAATTTAAAATAAGATTAGTTTTATTTTTTCTTTTTTCTTTTAAAGTTTCGCCAATGCATAAAATAACTTTTAACTTTTTTTTTAGTGCAGATTTAATTTTAAGATTTATAATGTGATTACTGTCACCCAATAATCTATTTTCCGAGTGGCCGATAATTACATATTTTGCACCAGCAGATTTTAATAGATCAGTATTTATAGATCCTGTAAATGGTCCGGGATTTTGAGAATAATGACAATTTTGTGCTCCAACTTTAATTTTGCTATTTTTGAATATTTTCAAAAATTGTTCAATCAAGGTATATGGTGGACAATATATAATTTGGGCTCTTTTATATTTTTCATTCATAGAAAGTTTGATCACTTTTTTGGTAGAATTTATTGCCTTTAAATCACCAAACATTTTCCAATTTGCAATAAAAAACATATTATTTGTCATTAACTTAAATTTAATTTATAGGTTTGTTTTTTATAGATCAATAAAATTAAAACTAAATGCTTAATAAACTAAGAAATTTTTCGAAGGGTAAGCTTGCCGGAGTTCTTGTGGCTATAATAATTGTTCCATTTGTTTTCTGGGGTATGGGAAGTGTTTTCAGTGGTGGTAACACAAATAGTATTGTTAAGATAAATAACCATAATGTATCAACACAAGATTTTGCTGACTTTATAAATAATTCAAAAATAAGTCCTGAGTTAATAAAAGGAAATATTAATAATAATGTTCTTGAAGAACTTTTAAAACAACTGGTTTCAACTTCTATTATTGATATAGAAATAAACGAACTTCAGTTTTTTGTTTCTGATGAGATACTTGCTAAAAAAATTAAAAAGCAAAAATCTTTTCAGGATGAAAACAATACTTTTTCCAGAACTAAGTACGAAAAATTCTTATTGATCAGCAATATGTCATCTGTAAAATTTGAACAAGGAATAAAAGAAAATGAATTAAAAAAAAAATTATTTAAGTATATAGGTGGTGGCATTAAATCACCTTTTTTTTTAATAAACAAAACATATAAAGAACAATTAAAAAAAATTGAAGTTGATTATATAGATTTAAATTCAATATATAAAAATAAAAATGAAATTAGCTTAGATAATTTAAAAAAACATGTTAACGAAAATAAAGAAAAATTTTTAGTTGAAAAGATAGATATATCATTCATTAAAATAACCCCAGAAATTATAACTAGTGAAAAGGAGTTTACTAAAAATTTCTTTTCAAAAATTGATGAGATTGAAGATTTAATAATAAATAATAACAATATTAATGAAATATCAAAAAAATATAATTTAAAAGTTAAAACGGTTAACGAATATTATCCAAGAAAAGATAGTGAAGATTTATTAGATGAAATATATAAAAAAAGAAACAAAAAAGTATTAGAAATATTAGAAAAAAATGATTTTTTTTTACTATATGAAATTAAAAATTTAAAAAAATTTTTACCAAGTTTAGAAAATAAAGAATTTTTTACAATGGCAAGAAATGATTTGTTTGAAAAAAATAAATACAATATTCACAAAGATTTGCTGATTAAGATTCAAGAAAAAAAATTTAAAAATGAAGATTTTTCTAAATTATCTAAAGGTGTAATTAATAATTTGAAAATTAACTCAATAAAAGATACAAATAAATTCACAGCGGACTCTGTGAATTTATTATACTCATTGAAAATGAATAATTTTTCATTAGTTTCAGATGAAAAAAATAATGTCTATTTAGTCAAAATAAAAAACATTTATGAAGATGATTTAAGTAATAATAGCCATGAAATCAGAACATTTACAAATCAAACAAATATAAAATTAAGAGACAACCTTCATAATTCATATGATTTTTTGCTAAACGAAAAATACAAAATTAAAGTAAATGAAAATACTCTTGATAGAATGAAGAATTATTTTAGATAAATAATGTTAAATATTGATCTTAAAAATTTTAAAAAAAATCACAAAAAAAAAATAAATCAAATTATATATTATTGTACAAAAACAAATGGGTTAAATGAAATTAACAATTTAATAAATAATTTTTTAAATGAAAAAAATAGTTTTGTTTTTGAATCAGTTGAAAAAGGTGTAATTAAAGGACGATATACAATTTTTGGAAGAAATCCTGATAAAATATGGGAATTTAATAATAATAATTGTTTTATTTATAAAAAAAATA
>Ga0187827_10005554_pt1 | contig 14892 bp, 13 predicted proteins | sample ETNtaG_39_FD_167969 | JGI IMG/M metagenome (GOLD analysis project Ga0187827, IMG submission 167969) | Marine microbial and viral communities from oxygen minimum zone, Eastern Pacific Ocean - ETNP2014_SV_150_PacBio MetaG (Illumina Assembly) | ecosystem: Environmental > Aquatic > Marine > Hypoxic...
ATCTTTGCGTGGAAACACGGGGCAAAGGAAACAGGCAGCATACAATTGACGAAGCTTTGTCCTTTCCTTCTGGATATGTATGAAGTCAGGGCCGAGTCCGAGGGCGTGTCGGTGGAGGAGGTCTTCGAAGGCCAGGCATTCCTGATCAGCCCGCTCCGCCTCCCGGCACATGAAGCTGAACAGATCATGTTCTTCCATTCGCATGGCATGAGAGTTGGCATCTCGAACATGCTGACGGCTGGGGGCAGCGGGCCGGTGACGCTGGCCGGATGCATCGCGCTCAACCTGGCCGAACGGATCGCCATCGGGATCATCAATCGTGTCCTGTACGGTGACCGCCAATGGTCTGTCGGAGGGAGCATCACGCCTCTTGACATGCGTACCCTGATCCAGCCCTACGGACGGCCGGAGATGCTTCTGGCTAACCTTGCGAACCTGCAGCTCGCAGAGCACTACAAGGTGTCCGGCTGGACCCACGGAGGCCTGACCGATGCCAAGCTTCCGTCGAATGAAGCGGGAGTGCAGAAGCTGCTGACCACTCTCCCCTGCGCTCTGGCAAGAGGGGCAAACCTTGTGGCCGGGGTGCTTTCTATCGACGAAATATTCTCGCCTATCCAGATGATCATCGATGCCGAACTGGCGACGGCCGTCGGCCACGCAATTCGAGGCTTCGAGGTCACCGAAGAGACACTGGCCACGGACCTCATTGATGAAATCGGCCCGGGCGGGTTCTTCACCGGCACAGATCATACTTCGAAGCACTTCCGCCAGGCCCAGTGGCAGCCCACCATCTGGTCGAGAGAGATGTTGCAGGGCTGGCTGGCCGGGGACCGGAAGATCGATACGGACCGTGCCTTTGAAATCTGGCAGGACACTATGTCTCAGCCTGCCCCGGAACCAGGGATCACCCCTGAGACTGAAGAGAAGCTGCAGAGAATTGTGGAGAAGGCCGCGCAGTGTTTTTAGTTCTATCGGTGCTCCAAGGCCGCGACGATTCTGCAACGTCTGGTTCTTAATCATCGTCTCCCTCCTCTTCTTCCAACGTCAAGAGTCAGGAGGATTAAGACGGCGATCAGGATCTACGGCTGCCATTCATCAAAGCATGGTCTTGGATGGAATCTTGCGACGCGCGGCCCATTCACCAGGAAGAACATCCTATGAGCAAAATCACGAAAGACTTCACCAAAGAGATCACGGAAGAGGATTTCTGGTCAAGTCTTCGAGCAAAGAAAGGTATAGATACGGACGGTAAGCTTCAGGAAGCTATCGAGCTCGGTCTGGCCGGCCATAAGGCACGGGCCTATGCAAAGCTGGCTGATTTTCATCGCCAAGCGCGTGCTCTGTCATGGCAGATGGCACAGGAGGACACGGAAATTGCGGAGCGACCCACGCGTGCCGAGGTGCGTAAGCTCATCTGCAAACCGCTCAGCATCCTCAGCAGCTCGGAGCTCTCCGAGCTGGTGAGCGGAAAACACGATGTCGCCGACCTTCAGATTCTCATGGGCCACGTTCAGCCAGTTCTGAATTACGTTATCCACTCGGGAGACAAAGATCCGCGCCGTTTCCTGGCCCAGGTGCTTACCTCGTGCTATCGCTGCCGGGAGGCTCTTTCGCAGAATGGGGACTATCCGCTCCACACCATGCTGCCGGCGCACGCTCAGTTCCACTCCTTCTGGCGAATCTATCTCGCGCTGCTCCATACGGGTCGCATTTCGACTGGGGCGGCCGAGGCGGCTATGAAACTGATCCTTGGAATTGGCCGAGCGATGCGGCAAGCGACCAGACGCTACATCGTCCACAACATCTTTACGGCCGGGTGCTATGGGTTGTTCTTCCTGTCCCGAACGATGACGGAATTCCGTGAGGCGCCGATGTGGGAGAGGCAGAGCCTTCGCTGGCTCGACCTGGATTTCGATCGCAGTTTCTTCCCTGACGGTGGACACCTCGAACGCAACTGGGGCTACGGGGCATTCACTCTCGAACGCCTGACACATGTCTGGGAGTTCGCGCAGCGAACCGGCGGGATGGCCGGCCGCGACGAGCATTTCCTCGAGGGCTTGCGCCGGGCCTACCAGTTCATCGCACAGACGTTGAGCCCAGACGATATGCCGCCCGGCTTTGGCGATTCCAGTCTGCTGTCTTTGGGCTATGTTCTGGATCTGGCGCTAGATCGGAAGGTCTTTCCGCCCGGCACGGCGAGGGATTTGGGTGTCGATCGTTCTCGCTCATGCTTCATGAAAGGCTCGGGCGTGGCTATCATGCGTAACGGCGCACAACGGAAATCCACTTTCACAAACGTCTCTTTCGGTGACTATGCCGGATGGCATTCGCACATGGATCTGCTGAGCACAAACCTGTGGTCGCACGGCGAGATTCTCATTGAAGAAGCGCCGCGGTTCGGGCCATACGGTCATCCGATGGATATCCTGTGGCGCGCTCCGGAAGCCCACAATCAGTTGCTGGTGGACAGCTTTCTCTACGACAGCCGCCCGTGCGAGGGGCAGGACGTGGCCTGGTACAGTGACGGGCAAGTCGACTTCTTCTCTGCTTACCACAAGGCCTACAGGCAAGTGCCGCCTCAGGGCCACCGGGACTACAAACTCAGTGCGGACCTGATCGTACGTCGCACGATTGTCTTCGTAAAGAATCCTGGTTACCTGCTGGTGATGGACTCGGTCCGCCATGAGCAAACAGGCATGTTCAATCGCGCAACTTCCTCTTACTGGCATTCGCCGCAGGCTTTTCGCGTCCTTGGCCCCGGCCAGGCCCGTACGACAGGCCGAAAGGCGTGCCTGCTTGCATGGGCTCATCCCGAGTCTATTCGCCGCACGGAAACCGGCATTGATTTCAAACCGGAGGATGTTCCGGATGGACACGCGCCGCCCAAGAAGGAATGGCACCATTTGCGTGCCCGTACCTGGATGGATGCCGATCATCCCGGCTGCCTCGGATTCATTACCATACTGTTTCCATTCGAGGGGAAGATTCCCGACGTAAGCCTCCGGCCTCTGGGCCTGCCCGACCGCGTCAGCTACAGATTCGAAGCCCTGGAGGTGACGACGCCAGCCGGAAGAGACAGGTTTGTGCTCAACCCCGAACGACTCCCTGACGTTTCCTGGCGCGGCCGGCCCGTGACCTGTCGGGCCAAGGCAAGACTTTCCAGAATGCGACGGTGGATCGATATGGAATGAGGGCCATTTGCAGGTCAAAAAAGGCCGCTCTGACTGAGAGCGGCCCTTTGCTGGAATTGGCTTTCAGATCACTCCGCCATCTCATCCGTCAGAATCGTCACGACATTCTTACGCACTTCGAGGAAGCCGCCTTTGACCTTCGCCACGGTCTCGGTGCCGTCGGTTTCGGTGTAGGCTAGTTTGCCTTCGTCGAGGGAGGTAATCAGTGGCGCATGGTTGGCCCAGATGCCGATGGAGCCGCTCGTTGCGGGGGCCGTGGTACTGGTCACTTCGCCTTCGTAGGCGATTCTTTCGCGGGTGACGATCTTAAGCTGGTATGGTGCCGGCATGGATTACTCTCCTTCGCCCTTCTCACGTTTCTCGTGGTTTTCGAGGACTTCGTCCACGTCACCGGCCATGTAGAAATCCTGTTCGGCTACGTGGTCGAGCTCGCCCGCCGTGATCATTTTGAAGGAGCGGAGCGTGTCTTCAATCTTGACGTATTTGCCGGGCGTGCCGGTGAAGACTTCGGCCACGAAGAATGGCTGTGACAGGAACTTCTGGATCTTGCGGGCCCTGATGACGATGGTCTTGTCTTCGTCTGTCAGCTCGTCCATACCCAGAATGGCGATGATGTCCTGGAGGTCCTTATAACGCTGCAGGATGTTCTGAACCGAACGGGCAATGGCATAGTGCTCTTCGCCGAGGATATGCGGATCGAGAATGCGGCTGCTGGAATCGAGCGGGTCGACCGCCGGATAAATCCCGAGCTCAGAAATCTGACGTGAGAGCACGGTTGTGGCATCGAGGTGACTGAACGCGGTGGCCGGCGCAGGGTCGGTAAGGTCATCGGCCGGCACGTAGATGGCCTGGACGGATGTGATCGAGCCCTTTTTGGTGGTCGTGATGCGTTCCTGGAGGGCGCCCATTTCGGTAGCCAGGGTCGGCTGGTAACCCACCGCGCTCGGCATACGGCCGAGGAGGGCGGAGACTTCAGATCCGGCCTGCGTGAAACGGAAGATGTTGTCGATGAACAGCAGTACGTCCGAGCCTTCTTCGTCACGGAAATACTCGGCCAGGGTCAGCCCGGTCAACGCGACGCGGAGGCGCGCTCCCGGCGGCTCGTTCATCTGGCCAAAAACGAGGGCGGCCTTGTCGACGACTCCCGATTCGTTCAATTCGAGCCAGAGGTCGTTCCCTTCACGGGTGCGCTCGCCCACGCCAGCGAAGACAGAACGTCCGCCGTGCTGCTTGGCGATGTTGTTGATGAGCTCCATCAGAATGACGGTTTTACCCACACCAGCGCCGCCGAAGAGGCCAATCTTTCCACCACGAGGATACGGGGCAAGAAGGTCGACGACCTTGATGCCAGTCTCGAAAATCTGCTTTTCAGGATCGAGGTCTACAAGGGCCGGGGCCGGCCGGTGAATGGGGTACATCTTGCTGCGGTCGACTTCCTTGTCCTGGCCGTCGATGGCTTCACCGAGCAGATTGAAGATGCGCCCGAGGGTGGTCTCACCCACGGGGACGGTAATCGGTGCGCCGGTATTGACCGCGGCTACCCCGCGGGTCAGGCCGTCGGTGGACGACATGGCAACACAACGGACGACATCGTTGCCCATGTGGGTGGCGACCTCGGCGACGAGGTGGACGTCCTGTTCCGGATCGTCGACGTTAATCGCGGTCAGCAGTTCAGGAAGGTGGCCTTCCGGGAATCGTACGTCGAGCGTAGGTCCGATGACCTGAACTACTTCACCAATATTAAGATTGACTTCTTCGGCCATGGATAGGCTCCTTGTGTTCAAGATTCAGAATTCAGGATTCAGGCCCACAAGCTACTGAATCCTGAATCTTAATTCCTGTATCTCATAAAAGTCCGATTTGAACTTGAAAGCGGGTAACTGGAAAGGGAAGCTCAACTCTTGATGGCTTCCGCACCACCAACGATCTCGGAGATTTCAGTAGTAATCGCGGCTTGACGGGCTTTGTTCATAACAAGCGTGAGGGACTCGATCATGTCCCTGGCATTGTCTGTTGCGCTACGCATGGCCGTCATTCGGGCGGCATGCTCGGAGGCGAATGCCTGAAGAATGGCCGTATTAATCTTCGCGGCCAGATGGTCGGGCACCAGCCGGTCGAGCAGTGTCTGCACGTCGGGCTCGAAGATGTAATCCGTGTTGTCCTGCTCACCGGCCTCTGCCTTGAGCGGGATGAACGGATCAGTCGAGGGCAAGAATCTGGCGGCTGAATGAAAGGCGGTGTAGGACAGATGCACTTCATCGAAATCACCGGCCAGAAATCCACCGGTCAGATAGCTGGAGAGCTCGTGGACCTGTTCCCCGGAAACACGGCCCTGGGTGTCGATGAGCGAGTATCCGATGTCCCAATCACGCTTTTGAAAGTAGGCCAGTCCCTTCTTGCCGACACAGGCAAGCACCCAGCCTTCCGGGCCACCCTCCATGGCTTCTTCAGCAGCGTTGATCAGGTTGTTGTTGTAGGCGCCGCAGAGGCCGCGGTCCGAGACGAATATCACCATGCAGCGTTTCTTGACTTCCTGACGTGCCTGCATGAACGGGTTATCGATGGTGACGTTGCCTTCTTCGTCTTGCATCGTGCCCACAACTCGTTTCATGATGCCTTCGAGGCCCTCAGCATACGGGCCGGCCTGGTTGAGAAGTGCCTGCGTCTTCGCCAGCTTGGAGGCGGAGACCATCTCCATGACTCTGGTGATCTGCTGAGTGCTCTTAACACTCCGGATGCGGTTACGAATCTGTTTTAGATTTGGCATTGTTCAGTCTTCTTCGTCTTCCGTCCTGAACTTGTATTTCTCAACATCAGTACGACGGAATCTCAGAGTTCCCCCATCCTTGAAAGCTCTGAGTCGCGTTTCAGCCACGATATTCTGAAGGTTCTCTTCAGAGATCTGAAGCTCGTTGAGAACTTGTTCCCAGGACATGTATTCATGGCTGTCATCAAAACTTCCTAATCGTGTAGTCAGGATTGGCATGGTTTCTTAGCTGCGGCACATTGGCCGGCGGCGGGACACCACTGCCACCAATCATCCTTCTTCCGTTTCTGTACCTTCAAACTGTTCTTTGAAGGACGCAACGGCTCGTTTGATTCTGTCTTCGTTGTCTTCGGTCAAAACTTTCTCTTCGGCGATCTTCATCTCAATCTGCGGGTGCTCTTCCTCCAGGTATGCGAAGAACTCGGCCTGGAAGCGTTTGAGATCTTCAACAGCAATATCATCGACCAGGCCTTCACCACCGGTGTAAATGATGATGACCTGCTTGGCCATGGAAAGCGGAACGTATTGATCCTGCTTGAGAATCTCGACCATGCGCTCACCGCGGCTGAGCTGCTGGAGCGTGGCCGCGTCGAGGTCTGAGCCGAACTGGGCAAACGCGGCGAGCTCACGATACTGGGCGAGGTCGAGCCGCAACTGCCCGGCAACGCTCTTCATGGCCTTGGTCTGTGCGGCGCTCCCTACACGAGAGACCGAGATGCCTACATTAATGGCAGGACGGACACCGGCGTAAAAGAGGTCCGGCTCGAGATAAATCTGGCCGTCGGTAATCGAGATAACGTTTGTCGGAATGTACGCGCTAACGTCACCAGCCTGGGTTTCGATGACTGGGATGGCTGTCAGCGAACCGCCACCGAGGTCCGGGTGTAGACGCGCTGCACGTTCCAGGAGACGTGAGTGCAGGTAAAAGACGTCGCCCGGATAGGCCTCACGTCCCGGAGGACGACGAAGGAGCAGCGAGAGCTGGCGATACGCAGCCGCATGCTTGGAAAGGTCGTCGTAGAAGGCGATGGCGTCTTTGCCTTCGCTGTACATGAAGTACTCGCCCATCGCGCAGCCGGTATAAGGCGCCAGATATTGCAGCGGGGCCGGGGAATCGGCCGGCGCGGATACGACGATGGTGTATTCCATCGCGCCGTGCTCCTCGAGAATCTGTATCACTCCGGCGACGGTGGACGCCTTCTGACCAACGGCAACGTACACGCAGATCAAATCCTGTCCCTTCTGGTTAAGGATGGTGTCAACGATGATCGCAGTCTTACCGACCTGTCGGTCGCCAATGATAAGCTCACGCTGTCCGCGTCCGATTGGGATCATGGAGTCGACCGCTTTGAGGCCGGTCTGCACGGGCTCGTTTACCGGCGTGCGGCCAACGACGTTGGGAGCGTTGCCTTCGATGTTGCGGCGATGCTCGGTGACGATTGGGCCTTTGCCGTCGATGGGGTCTCCGAGCGCGTTGACGACACGCCCGACGAGGGCATTTCCAACGGGAACGTCGGTGATACGGCCAGTTTTGCGGACGATGTCACCTTCCTTGATACCGCGGTCGTCGCCGAGGAGGACGGCGCCGACATTCCCCTCTTCGAGGTTGAGCGCCATGCCCATGACGCCGCCGGTGAATTCAAGGAGCTCGCCGGCCATGGCTTTATCCAGGCCGTAGACACGTGCGATACCATCACCCACCTGGATGACCGTACCGACGTCCTCCATCTTCAATTCAGACTTGTAATTCTCCAGCTCCTGTGTCAGGACGGATGTAACTTCCTCAGGTCGGAGAGCCATAGGGAACCTCCCAAAGCGTGTTTAATGTCAGTTAAGCGGCGCGCTCAGCAGCGCGTCTCGAAGTTTTTCCAAGCTACGGCGAACACTGCCGTCAATATCTGTTCCGGTGTCACCACGAATGATGACCACTCCTCCAATTACGGATTCGTCCAGGACGTAGGTCACTCGAACGTCACCACCGCACATTTCTCTGAGCTTCTTCTCCAACTTGGTCTGAAGCCTCTTCTGCATCTCGATAGCTGTCCGAACTTCCACGGGATGAATACCCCTGCTCCTGTCCCACGCCATCTCGAAAGCATCGAAAATCTCAATAAGACTTTCCGTCCTCCGGCGATCGACGAGCAGACAGACAAAATTCATCAGCACCGAATGAACTTGGCCTTCCAGGACCTTGTTCAGCACGTCCTTCTTTTTGGAATTGGCGATCTGCGGGACGTTCAGGAAGGAGAGTAACTGGGGCTGGTCAGCGATGACCTCGCGGATGGCCCGGGTGCCTTCCAGCACTTCTTCGACAGCCTTTTCCTTTTCAGAGACGTTCAGCAACGCCTCGCCATATCTGGGAGGTGCGTTCGGTTCTTTCATGAAGCTGTGGGCATATTCTCAATGAAGTCGTCAATAATGTCTTGATGCTTCTTCCTGGTTAAGCTCTCTTTGATGATCTTTTCGGTCGCAGCCATGGTGAGGTCGACGAGTTGGTCTCGCATCTCCACCGCTGCTTTGGCCCGTTCGCTCTCGATGAGACCACGAGCCTTGTCGAGCATCTCGTTCGCTTCAGCCTGGGCTTCAGCCTTCAGCTTTTCCGACAGGTCCTGTCCCTCCTGCACCCCGTCGCGGATTTTAATGCGAGCTTCGTCTTCGATCTGATCGAGACGATCTGCAAGGTCCTTCTTCGTGCCTTCGAGGGCAGTGTTGCCGTCTTCGATAGCCTTGAAGTCAGACGCAATGCGATCGCGCCTGGAATCGAGGACATTCAAGACGGGCCCGAATGCGAACTTCTTGAGGATCAGGAAAAGGAGATAAAATGCTATGGCCTGAGTAATAACCATGGCGATTAACGCCTGACTACTCATCGGATCTCCACCAGCCGCAAAGCATGGCGTTGCAGCCAGAGCAAGAACCACAAAGGCACTCATTGAAAGGATGCGTCTGTTCAGCATTAGTCTTTCTCAGTTTTCATAGTTCGCGGGCTCAAAGCTTTGCTGGAGGTGGCGCGGGCACCTCCTCCAAATTTCCGTTTAAGCTGTCCGCGAAAGGAATAAACCTTCGTTAGCCCATCTTGCCCATGAGGACGAAGACTGTCAGCAGTGCGTAAATCGTGAGGGCCTCGATAAACGCGCAACCGATAATCATGGCAGTCTGAATAGCGCCGGCGGCTTCAGGCTGGCGGCCCATGGATTCGAGTGCAGTGGAAACAGCTCGACCGAGCCCCATAGCGGAACCGATGGCGGCCAAAGCGACACCAAGCGGCAATGCAAGGGCGAGAAGTGCTGATTGGTCTAACTCAGCGAGAATCAAAGGAAGCATAGGAAAGACTCCTTATGGAAACGGACAGTAACGGAAACAAAAACTCAATGATGCGCTTCATGACCGTGTTCATCATCGTGATGGTCATGCGGCAGCATCAGGAAAATGTATATCGTGGCGAGCAGCGCAAACACGAGCGCCTGGATCGTTCCGGTCAGAAGGGCGAGCATCATGATCGGGAGCTGCAGCGGAATACCGAACCACTGCAAGCTGGCCATGTCTGCGGTCGTCATGGCTTTCAGGCCCATCATACTTTCCAGGGTGGTCGGACCACCTGTTAGCGTTGAAAGCAGCACGATTCCAAGAACGGCAAAAACGCCGATGAGCGCATCTTCGCCCATCACGTTACCGAAAAGACGCAGAGCAAGACTGACCGGCTTGATTAATTCACCGAGCACGTGCAACACAAACATGAGCGGAGACATTGCCCAGCCGACACCGTCCTGTGGACTCCCGGCCAGGTGGTGCAGGTAGCCTTCAATTCCGTTTTCACGCAGCCCCACATATTGGACGTACAAGAAGGTGGCGACCGCCAGGCCCAGGGTAATACCGATGTAAGACGTCGCAGCCTTCATCCCCGGCACCAGGCCAATCATGTTCATGCACCAGATGTACATGAAAAGGCTGCCTACAAAGGGCGTGTATTTCTTTCCTTCCGGCCCTATCACGCCCTCGACCATGCCATTTAGTTTTTCAACGATGAGCTCAAGGACTGTCTGTTTGCGATTCGGTACATCTGTCACGTCCTCGCTGGGCTGCATCCATTTCACCAGGCAGATGAGCAGCCCTGCAACTACGATGGAGAAAAACACGTTCTCCCACATATAAACGTGAATCCAGTCCCACACGGGGATGCCATGATTTTTGAAACTCGGGATGGTGAGAAGGTTCGGCAGAAACTCTGGGAGTTCCAGGAGTGGCTCTCTGTGAACGGCATCGTGTCCTTCCTCATGCTTGGCGGCCCCACCATGCTCGATGGCCCCACCATGCTTGACGGCAGCCGCACCTTCGGGGTGTTTGATTTGCCCGCCGCCATGATGAGCAGGAGCTCCAGGATCACCCATCAACAGAACGCCAATGACGATGACGATGAATCCAATGATTAAAAACCTGGGCCAGAAAAGATTCATGAAATCGTCTTAGTTTGCTTGGCCTGCCGAATCGGGAACAGTTTGTTCGTCGGTACCGCTTTTCTGGCCATCGGGAATGATTCCCTGGGCTGTCAACACCTTGCCCCCGGATTTCAGGACTGCGATCACCAGTGGAATGGAAAAGCCGACGAATGCACCAATAACGTGAACCTTGCCGTAATAAAGAAGAAGGAACCCAGCACCATAGAGCACTGGAAACTTCAGCATGAAAGCGAGAGCAATAGTCTTTTTATTCTCGTGATCGGAAAACACCGTTCGAATCAGCTTGGCCATGCCCCAGAGATTCAACGCGCTCCAGACCGCGCCAAAGAGATACCCCAAGCCGATATCGAAACCGAAAGCGGAGGATACAAACAGGAATCCCAAGCCAGCGAAAACCAGCGAGATATTGAGGACTTTTGAAATGAAGTCTGCCTTCATCTTTTCTGTTTCTGGACGGCCTTAATGGCCTTTATGGTTTCGTTAACACCCGCTGCAAAACCAACGAGACATCCGACAACTGTCCAGGAAGGGGTTGTTGAATATCGAGCATCAGCCCAACTTCCAATCCAATAACCAACCAAAGGCCCCATAGCCATCATCATTGGTATGGAAAGGACAACTCCAGCCTGCCTGAGCCCGCTGTAGAGGTCATTTTTCTGTTCCAGACCCCTGTCTCCTGAAAGGTCGGGAAAGATAAGAAAGTTCAATCATTTCGCCAATGGCGAATAAGAAATTAGTCGAATTCACGGATGGGAGTAGTACCGGCGCTTCGCGACGGGTGCAAGCGGCCACGGAGTGTCCGCACTACTTCTCTAATAAATTGTCAATTTGCTTGCAGCAGCCTCGGCAGCCCCGACAAAAATCTGCGGAGCGATACCAAGCACCAAAATAAACACTGCGGCGAAACCAGTTCCGAGCCAGAGAAGCGGCGAGCATTCGATGCCGGTATTCTCTCTGGGCTCGCGGAAAAACATCTGGTAAACAACCCGCAGGTAATAATAGATGGCGACAACGCTGTTCAACAGACCGAAAACGGTGAGCCAGAGATAGGGCGAAGTCAGCGTCCCGTTGGTGGCCTGCATGGTCTGAATCGCGGCAGCGAAGACATACCATTTCCCGATAAAGCCCACCGTCGGTGGAAGGCCACCGAGGGAGAGCAGGAACAGAACCAGGATCAAAGCCATCGGCAGATTGCGGTGGCTCAGCCCGGCATAATCTTCAATGTCGGTCGATCCTGTCTTATTGGCAACGGCGATGATACATCCGAATGCGCCGAGGTTCATAAGCAGGTAGGCGATGACGTAGATGGCGACACCACTCGCGCCCAACTTGTTGGCTGCGATAACGCCCACCAGGATGTAGCCGATATGAGCGACGCTCGAGTATCCGAGAAGGCGTTTGAGATCGGTCTGATGAAGTGCCATCAGGTTGCCGAAGGTCATGGTAACGATGGAGATGAAGCTCAGCAGGCCGACCAGTTCGAGCTTTGTCAGCGGGAAGGCTTCGCCAAACACGCGAACGACCACGGCCAGCCCGGCTGCTTTAGGCGCGACGGAAATAAATCCGGAGATAGCCGATGTCGCCCCCTGCATGGCGTCCGGCAGCCATGAATGGAACGGTACGAGTGCGAGCTTGAAACCAAGCCCTACGAGAACGAGCAGTACGCCCATTTTCAGCAGCATGGAATTAGGAACTGCTCCGCTCGAGATCAGTTTTCCAATAACGGTAATGGAGGTCGACCCGGTGAGGCCGTAAATGAAGGACATCCCATAGACCATGATGGCGGACGAGAACGCGCCGATCAGGAAAAATTTAATGGCAGCTTCTCCAGCCCTGACATCCGTCCGGACGAACCCGACCAGGATGTAGGAAACAATGCCGATGAATTCCATGGCGAGGAAAACCATGATCAGATCGTCTGAACAGACCATAAACATCATGCCAACGCATGACAGCAGGATCAGGCTTAGAAATTCACCGAGGTTTTTGTTTTCGCTTACTTCCTTCTGCTGCAGATAAAGCAGAATCGTCAAAATAGTAGAAGCGATGACGCACAGTTTCAGAATTGAAGTATAGGGGGACAGATAAAGAAGAGGCGGGACGCCTATGAGCTCGCCGTGCTCAGCCATCTGCTCCGCCATAATATCAACGATAAATTTTCTGTCCGCGAAGAAAGCGAACAGCAGTCCCCAGATAGCGGCATAGCCTAATTGCCTGCGCCAGGAATCAGGCACAAGAAGATCGGCAACCATGATGCCCAGCGCGGTAAAAATCACCACGACTTCTGGGGACAGCCAAGCCAGATAAACTAAGTAATTAGTCATTCTTAATATTACTAATTAAAGGCAGTCGATGTACTATTGAACGCCCGCTGCCTTCAGAAGCTGAGCTACGATTCCGTGACTTGCCGGATCCATCATGTCCATGAAGACGGCTGGATAGATACCACCAAGAATGGTGAAGATACAGAGCGGCACGACGGCCCATACTTCTCTGTTATCCATTTCGGTCAGATCAGAATACTTGGGATTAAGCTTGCCCAGGAACACACGCTGAATCATCCAGAGGAAGAAGCCCGCAGTGATAAGAATTCCTATTACGGAAAGGCCAGTGCAGACGCGGAACAAAGTTTCCTGTCCCTGGAGTAGTTTCGGATTCGGATTAAATCCACCCAGGAAGCACAGGAATTCACCAACGAAGCCGATGAGGCCCGGCATGCCCAGCGAGGCCATGCAGGCAAGGGTCATGACACCGGCATACTTTGGTACTTGAACGCCCAGCCCACCGAAGCCCTCGACATCCCTGTGATGGGCACGGTCGTAGACGACTCCAACCAATAGGAAGAGAGCGCCGGTGACAAAGCCATGTCCGAGCTGCTGGAAGATGGCTCCGTTCAGTCCCCACACGCTCAGACTGGCCATTCCGAGCAGGCAGTAGCCCATGTGGTTGATACTGGAATAGGCGATCATCTTCTTGATGTCCTTCTGCGCCAGGGCACAGAAGGCGCCGTAGACAACGTTTATCAGACCTAACAGGACCAGCAGCCACGCGAAATCCCGGGTCGCCCGCGGCAAGATGGCGTAATTAATGCGGAGGAGGCCGTATGTGCCCATTTTGAGGAGCACGCCGGCAAGGATGATGCTGACTGCAGTCGGGGCTTCGACGTGGGCGAGTGGAAGCCATGTGTGGAAAGGAAAGACCGGTACCTTAATGGCGAAGCCGAGGAACAAAGCAAACCAGACGACGCCCTGGAAACCGGCGACGATGGGCCCCATGCCGGCCTGCTCTTTGAGCGCGAGAAGGTTGAAGGTGTTCGGAGCGGCGTAGAAATAAATCGCCAGAATGGCGATCAGCATAAAAACACTGCCGAACAGCGTGTAAAGGAAAAACTTGATGGCAGCGAATTCTTTTTTCGGGCCGCCCCAGATGCCAACGAGGAAGTACATCGGCACGAGCATGATTTCCCAGAACACATAGAAAAGGAAGAAATCGAGCGCGCAGAAGACGCCGACCATCCCCACTTCCAGGAGCAACAGAAAGAAATAGTATTCCTTGACCCGCTTATCGATGTTGAAAGAAATAATCACCGCGACCAGCGAAAGAATTGTGGTCAGAATAAGCAATGGCATGCTGAGCCCATCGACGCCGACGAAATAGTAAATTCCGCTCTTGGGTTTACCGTCTTCACCCTTGCCGAATTCAAACCACAGGTAGCCAGCGTCGATTCGTGGCGTTTCCCCCTCCTTCGTCTCGACGTACTGGGTACCCTCGACGAACTGCACGCTCTTCGTGGATTCGGATTCGTAATTACCCCAGGCAGCAAAAGAGATCACAAGAGTGATCCCGGCAAAAGCTGTTGCAATCATCCGGATAAGTTTGTGATTATCTTTCGGGATGAACAGCGTCAGGATGGCCCCAACAAGGGGGGTGAAGATCATTGCGCTCAGCATGGTTTATTCTTTAGTGATCCGCTCCGTTGTGAACGAAAGAAACGGCAATTTATCCCGCTATTTGAAAAAGGATGGCGACTGCGGCGACCAGCAATGTGATGTAAACCAGATAGCTCTGCACGAGGCCCGTCTGGACACGGCGGAACAGCCCGCCTAAGAAACAGGTAATGTGACCAAAAGCGTCCACAATGCTGTCGACGACATAATTATCAAAGCTCTCTTTAATCTTGCTCAGCATCACGGATACTACGGCCGTAGAATTCACGAATGAATCAATGACGCTGGAATCAAAATCGTTCAAGTGATCCGCCCCCTGGAGGGTGGGTTTGATAAAAGTCCCGTCGTAGAACTCATCGAAATACCATTTGTTGCTGAGGTTGTCGTAGAGCTCCGGCCGCTTCTCAGCGAAGTCCTTTTCCGGCTCTCCCTTCCGCAATAGATACCAATCGCGTGATTTGCCAATGGCGACAAATGCAATGATTAGCGAGATGAGGAATGCGCCATACTTGGCGAGAGGATTCGGGCCG
>Ga0187827_10005558_pt1 | contig 14890 bp, 10 predicted proteins | sample ETNtaG_39_FD_167969 | JGI IMG/M metagenome (GOLD analysis project Ga0187827, IMG submission 167969) | Marine microbial and viral communities from oxygen minimum zone, Eastern Pacific Ocean - ETNP2014_SV_150_PacBio MetaG (Illumina Assembly) | ecosystem: Environmental > Aquatic > Marine > Hypoxic...
TGGCCGGGCGATTGAAAGTGATCTCGATGCCGCTCTGCGTGTAATGGATTTTTGTGGCCATATCGACGGGCCTGCCGGTGTAGCGCACCCGCTGGAATCCGGCCTCTTTGGCGGCCCGAGTCTGCCAGCCCTTGAGGCCGCACAGGTAGAGCTGGCCGTCACGCTTGTTGAAACGGCCGCGCATGATGCCCGTATTGAAATTCAGCTTAAAGGGCACGACGCCCCCCTGAATGATGCCGTCGTGGTATTCGTAATCGACGAGGTAGAGCTTGGTCGTGCCGTACGACATGTGCAGCAGACGCCCCTCGAGGGGCCCCCAGCGATTGTCACTCGTGACCCAGACCTGGCCGCCGTTCGAGTTGTCGATGTGTTTCGGCAGCCAGCAGATGTGGGGCTCGTAAGTCGTCGGTTTCTCTTTGCCATGCGCGAGGTCGACGACGCCGAGGAAGTCGCCCTTCTTGACGAGGCTGATGTGGCACTTGGGTGTCCACGTGCCTTCGTTGTCGCCTACGGTGACCTCGCCGCTCGGCCCGAGCCCGATGCCGTTGGGCGCCCGTGAGCCGGTGGAAAAGACTTCGAGCTGTCCGCCGTCCTTCGGCACAGTCATGATGCATCCGTGGTGCGGCACGAGTTTTCCCCATCCCCGGCCGCCGGGCCTGACCGGGCCGCCTTTGGCGAAATAGAACGTGCCGTCCTTATCCGTCTCGAGGCAGTATGCGAATTCATGGAAGTTGTCGGTGATCATCACGTCGTTGTTGAAACATTCATAAAAGTCTGCTTCGCCGTCGTTGTTGAGATCGTGCAGCTTTGTGATCTGGTCGCGGCCGAGGGTGTGAATGACGCCGTCGACGATCTTGAGGCCGAGCGGATGAAACAGCCCTGAGGCGAATCGTTTCCAGGTGAGCTTTTCGAGCTTATCGTCTACGCCTGAAACGACCCAGACGTCGCCGCTCCACGTCGAGAGCGCGGCAGTGGTGCCGTCTTCGAAGAAATCGAATCCACCGAAACGAATCCAGGCATCGTATGGATTGGTATAAGGCGCTTCGATGGTATCGACCAGGTATGGGCCGTCGCCGGCGCCGAGGGTGCCTTTGGTCTCGACTGTTTTCGTCCAGCGCGGCGGGCCGCCTTTCATATAGGCGGCAAGGTCTTCCGGTTGGCCGGCGGCTTTGATGATTTCGGATAGCTGTTCCGATTTGTCTTTTTCTCCGCTCCAGGTGACGAGTTTGAAATTCGTTGCCTTCGGTATCGGAGGCAGGTGGATCAGGAGACGCCCTTGATCTGTGATTTCCCAGGTTGCTCCCTGGGGGGCTCCGATCAGAGCGGCAGCGGTATTCGTGTCCGGTGTCTTTGCGCCCGCGCCAAGCATGGCGACCAGGTTGGCTGGCCCGGTTTTGGCTGTGCCTGTTGGCTGGCCGACTTCGCCGATGCCTCCCGATGCGCCTGGAACATCGCAGACTACCATGGTGCGCTTTTTTGAAGACGGCCCGTATTGGATGTCCCGTGTGAACGCGACCTCTTCACCGGCCATCACCATGCCCGGCAGCTCGAGTACCGGCGTGTCGCCGACGACGTAAGAGATGACGATCCTGTCGCCGTGGTAGTAGGCGCCCTTGTAGCGTGCGTAATCCCGGGAGAGCGGGCCGTGCGGAATCTCGCGCGGGTCTTCGAGCTTGCCGTCCTTGTCCCAGCCAGGCAGATTCTGCGAGGCGACTTTGAGATCGCCGCCGACGCCGGGATTGGGGCCGTGCGCACCATTAAAGATAATTCCAGTGTAAGTGATCCAGCCGCCCGTCCACGCGGCCGAGTACCGCAGTAGCTCCGTATCAAAACAGATACCTGCCTCCAGGATTTCCGGGGCGGATTCCGCTTCTTCCGGTTCGGCTTCACCTCCCTCCGGTTTGGCTTCAGCTTCTTCCGGTTTGTCTTCATCTTCTGCCGACTTGTCTTCACCTTCTGCCGGTTTGGCATCACCTTCTGCCGGCACATCCTCTTCAGGCTGCTCGGGCTCTTTCTTTGGCAGTTCCCTTTTGAAGCGAAGGACAAGTCCCTTGAGCGTGGTGTTCCCCGCGGGCCAATCCGCCTTGAACGTCGTGGCCAGGACCGGCCCATAATTCATCTTTACGTATTTCGCGTTTCGGTTGCCGCCGCCTCTGGGTTTGCGCACTTTGGCTTTCTTCCATTTGTCCATATCCCATGCGATTTTTTCGCTCCCGCTCTTGTGGAACATTACGTTCGCCGGCAGGTTTTCTTTTTTACCGCCGGGTGGCTGCCACCGAAGACGGCAGGCCGCGCCTCCACCATTTTCAAAATACTCGACACGGATCGTGTAATCGCCGCCGAACAGCTCAATCGCTCCGGACTTTTCAGTGGCGCCGTGGAGGCCATCGTGATTCACCACCAGCTTGTCGTTGATCCAGAGCCGAGAGCCGTCATCTGAATTCAGAATGAACTGAAACTTGCCTGCACGGAGCTCGTCGTTGGATTTGGGCTTGATGGCTTCAGGGACGGCTGTGCCATCGTCCTTCTCGAGACCCTCTTCGATGGCATCCAGTGACTCCTCTAGCATTTCCCTGGTTTTGACGCGCAGGATGCCTGTCCAGCGAACCAGGAGCCCATCAGCCATCTTCGAGTTGTTGAAGTTGCCCTTGGCGTCATTGAAATCGATCTTCGAATCGACGCTGACGTAGAAGGGCTGCTTGTTATCCGGAATCTTCGGCAGTTTTCGCAGGCCGCCCCATTTGAAGTATTCGCCGACGAAACCGGGCTTGGCTGTCTTATCGAAGTCCGCGCCTCTGAGTTGGAGGGGCTTTGTGGCCTTTGGCGCTTCCGCCGAGAGGGAATGCGCAAAAAGTAGAATGGCAAGAATGCAGGTGCACCTTTTCATGAACACGTCTCCTCAGAGCAGACTGATTATTTTGCCGGCCGACTTGGATTCTGTTAACCGCCCGGGAAGTCGACGTTGGAGGGAGTTTATTGCCCGATGCCGGAGTGGCCAGTGAGGTGGTTGGCAAATGGAGGCGGGGGGATGTAGATAGATAAATCAGACAAACCAGTGGCAACCCATTTTAAAGGAGCACCCAATGAAAATCTGTTTAGCCGGCGAAGGCGCGATGGGCGGAAGCCACGCCCGTTCGCTCAACGAGATCGAAGGAGTCGAGATCGCATCCCTTGCTTTCGGCATCGAGGCGGACGCGAAAGAATTCGCTGACCATTGGAACATCCCTCACCTGTCGGCAGATCTCGAAGAGTGTCTAAGCCAGCCGGGCATCGAGGCTGTCGTGCTAGCGACCCCAAACCAGGTGCATGCTCAGCAGGCCGAGACCGCGCTCAAGATGGGGAAGCATGTGCTTGTAGAAATTCCGATGGCGTTGACCCTCGAAGATTCCGAACACCTGGTCGAGGTGGCCAAAGAATCTGGCCTGGTCTGTATGGTGAATCACTCCTATCTCTACAACCCGAATCATCGGAAGGTCTATCAATTGGTTCATTCCGGGGAACTGCATCTGCATCACGTGATTCAGCAGACCTATTTTTTCCGTCGCACCAACACCAACATGCACGGCAAGCCGCGCACCTGGACGGACGAGCTCCTCTGGCATCAGGCATGCCACATGATCGCTTTCGTGACCTGGCTGCTCGATGATCCTGCCCTGGATGTATGGGGCCGAGCCGGACCCAATCACGCGAAGCTCGACGTGCCGATGGATATCACCATCAGCATGCAATCCAAGGACAACGTGCTCGTGAGCTCGGCCAACTCATTCAATAACCACGGCCCGATTACCGGCTTCTATCGATTCATCGGTGAGGAGGAAACGTATCTGATCGAGAAACCGGTCGGCCTCGTCGATCATGAGGGCAATCCCGTGGCGACGGAGCCGTTCAACGGCGCGGATGAAGAGTTTATCGAGAGCATTCGCGAGGGACGCGAGCCGTTGACGAGCGTGCAGTCGCAATTGCACGTGATGGATGTTTTGGACCGGATTCAGAAATCCATTGATGAGAAAAGGTAGGATGGGGTGTCGGAGTGTGGGCTGGCTCCGGTGAAAGCCGTTACTCTGACTTCGTCTTCATCGCTTCCGTAATTCGGGCGATGGCGGTCCGAACATCTCCGACGCGGTTTTCGCCGGCTTCGCGTTCTATTACCATGTTGCCGGTGTAATCGTGATCGGCGAGGACGCCGAGGAATGCGGCCCAGTCGACCTCGCCGTCACCTATGGGAACTTCCTCGCCCCATTCGCCCTTCACGGTAGTACGGATGCCGTCCTTGATGTGAATCTGGCGGACGTGTGGCATGAGCGATCGCAGCGATTCAACCGGCTCGCCCATGTCGTAAAGGATCATGTTTGCCGGGTCGAAATTGACGCCAACGTTCGGCGAACCGTTCTCATGCAAAGCGTTGATGAAATGGATGAGGGTTCCGGCTGTCTCCTGTCCGGTTTCGAAGAGCAGGGCAAGTCCGAATTTAGAGAACTCGACTGCGATCTGTGAGATGCGGTCCACGAGCTTTTGAAAGTTCGGGTCGGATTCGTCGTGCGGCAGAAAACCGGCATGGGTGCTGACGAGCTCCAGGCCAAGGTCGTGAGCGACTTTCGCCACGCCCTGGACGATCTGCCAGTTGCCTTCCCAGGTTTCGTCGGGCACGACCCCGCCTGTCCGGCGAATGGCTTCAATCGTTGAATAGTCTTCGCCAATCGTCCCAAACATGCCGGAGACAATATTGAATCCCTTTGCGGACATTTTGGCCTGGATGTCCTGCCACGGGCTGTCTTCATCGAGCAGGTCATTGAGTCCGAGCTGAACATTCTTGAGCCCGATCTGCTCCAGCCGCTCAATCAGTTCGTCCGGCCCTTGAGCGTGCGTGGACCAACTGCAGATTCCGATCTGTTCCGGTTTCTGGGGGGTAGGCATGGCTTGTGTTCCTTTGGGAATGGTTGCTGTTGCAGTCTGTTTGCATTCTCTGGATTAATGGCCTGGAGTTCCAGCGATCACGAAGGCCAGGGAAATACTGTTACTCATTCTCAGATGGATGGGTTAGAACCAGCAACACTAAGGCTTTTTTATCAGCAAAAGGAATCACCAACCGATGAGCATTTACGAACAGTTTGGACTGACCCCAATTATTAACGCTTCGGGTGCGGTGACGCGACTCGGCGGTGCGCCAATGCCCGACGCAGTTCTCAGTGCATTCACAGAAGCTGCCAGCGAATGTGTCCCACTCGACCATCTTCAGAGCAAGGCCTGCGAGATCATCTCAGAGATGACAGGCACTGAGTCCGGCCTCGCCACTGCAGGCGCTGCTGCATCGCTCACACTGGGCGCGGCGGCCATCCTTACCGGGCTCGATCTCGGGCGCATGGAACGGCTGCCTCAAACTGATGGCATACAGAACGAATTTGTCATGGCTCGCGAACAGCGCAACGGATACGACCACGCGGTGCGCGCGGCCGGGGCAAGACTCGTTGAGGTCGGCATGAATGAGATTGTCTCTAATGCCGGTGTGCGCCGAACGGAAGCGTGGGAGTACCAAGCCGCGTTCGGGCCAAACACTGCGGGCGTACTTTACGTTTACGGCGTTGATTCTCGCCCGGACTTGCGCGAGGTGGTCGAAGTGGCACATCGGCGCGATTTGCCCGTGCTCGTGGATGCGGCGGGGGAGTTGCCGCCCAGATCTAATCTGAAATCTATCGCAGCCACCGGTGCCGACCTTGTCTGTTTCAGCGGCGGCAAGGCCATCCGAGGCGTGCAGTCTACGGGCATCCTCTGCGGCAAGCGCGAGCTCATCAGCGCGGCCGCGCTCCAGATGCTCGATATGGATGATCATTGGGACCTGTGGGAACCGCCGGCAAATCTGATCGATAAATCAAAGCTGCCCGGCATTCCTCGCCATGGAATGGGACGAGGGTTCAAAGTTTCAAAAGAAGAGATTGTGGCTCTGCTGACCGCGCTGCGGCTGTTTGTGAATGGCGACTACGATACTCATTACGAAAGTTCGCTGACACTGTTGAAGGGGATCGCTACCGCCCTGGAAGAGTGCCCGGTTGAGTGCACGATAAAGGAGGATCCGGATGGCGAGAGGCTGCCGCTGCTGAGTGTGGCCATTAATGAGAAGGCCGCGGGGAAGAGTGCGACGGAAATCTGCCTGGGCCTGAGGAATGGCAGACCGCCGGTCTACCTGGGACATGGGGCGCTGAGTGAGGGCAAGCTGACTGTGAATCCTCTGCATTTAAATGCAGAAAGCGCAGCCGCGATTGGGGAGGCCGTGCGGGAGCAGGTATGTGCGGCGTCTTAGCCTTTATCAAGCACAGCCTCAACTGACGAAAAGCGCAGTTGCACCATCACCGCCTTCGCATGATCGCCATCCTTCTCGATATATACGCGGTGAGCGCGGCGTCGAGATTATCGCTCGTACGGATGAGCTGGTAGTCCACGCCTGTCTTGACGCAATGGCGGCGCACCTGGTTCAGAAAACGATCGAGAGCTACGAGGTAATCGGCGCGCAAAGCACGTGGGTCGCAGGTGAGCTCGCCCATCTCTTCCAGGCCCTCGAAGCGCGTGGTGCCGGCGAAGGGAAACTCCAGCTCGTCGTCATCCAAGACGTGAAAGAGCAGCACGTCGTGCCTTCCGAATCGGGCCCGTTCCAGGGCCTTGAAGAGCCCCTCGCGCTCGGCCAGGAGGTCTGAGATCAGGATCAGCATTTCACGGCGACGGTATGCTTCAGAGAAATGGTCGACGATCCCTTCGAGTTCCGTCTTCTTCTGCGGGTTGCCGACGCCCATGATGTTGTAGATGTTGCGGAGGTGTTCGGGATGGCTGCGGGGCGGGACGTGTTCGAGGATTTCCTGGTCGAATGTCATAAGGCCGACCGAGTCCTGCTGGCGGACGAGCAGGTAAGCGAGGCTGGCGGCGATGGCGCAGGCGTATTCGTATTTGTTGAGAGGTCCGTCGCCGTAGTGCATGGATTCGCTCACGTCGAGCAGAATCTGGGCACGGAGATTGGTCTCCTCTTCGTATTCCTTGATGTAGAAACGATCTGCTTTAGCCCAGACTTTCCAGTCGAGATGGCGCAGGTCGTCGCCGGGCGCGTACTCCCTGTGCTGGGCGAATTCAACGCTCTGTCCGTGGAAGGGGCTCCGGTGCGTGCCGCTGATGAAGCCTTCGACAATGTATCGGGCCCGCAGCTCGAGGCGGGCAATGTCGGCGAGAACTTCAGGCTTTAAAAATTTGTGCGAATCTGGGGTCATTGTTCAGGGCGCCTTCATCGTCGGGCGTCTCCTCAAGGATGCGCTCGACTACCTTGTCCGGCGTGATGCCTTCGGACTGCGCGCTGAAATTAGTCACCATGCGATGGCGCAGGACTGGTCGCGCCAGTGCCTGGATGTCTTCGGCCGAGACAAAAGAACGCCCGTGGAGAAGGGACCTGGCCTTGCCGCCCAGAATCAGATACTGCACAGCACGCGGGCCCGCGCCCCATGAGAGCCACTCGGTAACAAAATCCGGAACGCCCACTTCACCGATGCGCGTCTGCCTGACGATTGAAAGCACATAGCGAACGACGTGATCGCTGATGGGCACCTGGCGGACGAGTTCTTGCAGCTTGATGATTTCCTCTCCGGCCAACACCGCGTCGACTTCCGAATGCTCGGTACTTGTCGTTCGCCTGGCCACGGAGAATTCTTCGTCGAAGCTCGGATAGCTGACGAAGACTTTGAACATGAAACGATCCTGCTGCGCTTCCGGCAGAGGATACGTCCCTTCCTGTTCGATGGGATTCTGCGTAGCGAGGACGAGGAACGGGTCATCGAGCGCGTGGCGTTGACCGCCGATGGTGACCTGTCGTTCCTGCATGGCCTCGAGCAGTGCGGCCTGGGTTTTCGGCGGCGTTCGATTGATCTCGTCGGCAAGGATGACGTTCGAGAATATCGGGCCGCGGAGGAATCTGAATTCGCGGTCACCGGTCGCTTTGTTTTCGGCGATGACCTCCGTACCAGTAATATCCGCGGGCATCATGTCCGGTGTAAACTGGACGCGAGTGAAATCAAGGGTAAGACACCTCGCCAGAGTCGAGACCATCAGCGTCTTGGCCAAGCCGGGCACGCCTTCGAGGATGCAGTGCCCGCGGCTGAAGAGGCTGATGAGCAGGAGCTCGACCGCTTCGTCCTGTCCGACGATGACTCTTCCGACCTGTTCTTTGAGATTGTTATAGGCTTCCTGGAGGTGTCTGGCGGATTCCAGGTCCACATCCGTTTCCGCGGCTTCCGTTGCCAATTCGCTCATGTTGTCATTCACTTTTGGAAGATGGGCAAGGTGTTGTTTTCTAGTTGGAGGATAATCAAAGCCACAGCAGTTGAGAACACATCTCCTACATAATTTTGCGACCAGCGTCCGTCCGGCCCCTGGCTGCTGGCCATGCCGTCACCCACTTTGGCGATGTAGTTGTCCCAAGTTTTGCCGCCTTCAAAAAAGCTTGCCTGCGAATAATAGAGGTGGGTATAGAAGCTGTGCCCGTAACTGCCGCGGCCCACACTGAGCGGAATCTTAGCGCGGCAAAAATCCATCATCTTTGGGATATGTTTCGATTCGTACATCCCGACGTTATACAGGACCGCAATGCCGGCTGCGGTGATGGGTGGCCGCTCACCGCCGCTCCCCTGGCCGAGGCGATACTTGAGTCCCCCTTTGTCGGTCAGACATTTTTCGATGTAATTGATGGCCTTATCTATGATGCTCTTGTGAACCACGACGCCGGCGTTTTTCGCACCGCGCAGTCCTTGCACCTGTGTAATCGTTACCGAGCCTTCGTCAAAACCGCTGCCGTCGCGCGCGCTGACGTAACCCCAGCCACCGTCCTTGGTCTGCGCCTTCCCGCAGAATGCCGCGCCTTTGGTGAGAATCATCTTCAACTTCTGCCTCCTCTCCGGGTCTTCCTCTTCGCCGTAAATCTGCGAAAGGAAGAGCATCGCGAAACCGTGGCCATACATATACCGATCATTAATACGCGGGCTGCCGATGAGCCCGTTGCTCTGAGATTGCGAGATCAGGTAGTCGACGGTCGCCGCCACATTCTCCGCATATTTGCCTTCGCTGGGTGTGCTGCCTTCCATGGCGAGGGCCAACCCGGCCAGCGAGGTCATGGCGACCGGGTAAGCGCCGCTGTTGGCCCACCAGTTGCCGCTGCGGGATTGAGTCCGTGCCAGGTAGGCCAACCCCTTCTGAGCCGAACGTTGTCGTTTGAGTTTCGCGACTGCATCAGGATGGCAGAGATTGGGGAGGAGAGCGATCAGGATGAATGGGAGATATTTCATTGATAGTCGTGGCGTGGGATCCACGAAGAACGGTCTGGGATGAGGTCGGTCGGCGACCTCAGATAATAAAGGCGATGCGAAGTTAACGAGACATCTCTCCTCTTGGCAACTTTCGGTTGAGGGCCATGTCGCGGCCTTCCATTCCGTGTGGCGAGCAAAGATAGCCGGGATTACCTTCTCGGCTTCCCGAACATGCGACAGTCACCATTCTGAAGGAGGAGAGATCTGTGAGACGAATTAACCATCTGTTTCTGTTTGCAGTTTCAGCTTTGCTGGCCGATACACGCGGTGAAGATCTTTGGATTTCTTACGCGGGCAAGGATGGCGCCGGCAAAGGCAAGAAGATAGTTCTCATCAGCGGTGACGAAGAATACCGCTCTGAAGAGGCATTACCGATGCTCGGAAAGATACTGAGCCAGCGTCATGGTTTTGATTGCACGGTTCTGTTTTCTTTCGATGAAGCGAAAGGATTCATCGATCCCTACAAGGGGAATAGCCTGCCTGGCATGAAAGCTCTGGAGGGTGCTGACCTGGCGATCATTTTCACTCGATTCCGCACGCCGCCTCAAGAAGAGATGAAGTATCTTGAAGCTTTCCTCGATGCAGGTAAGCCGGTCATCGGTCTTCGTACCTCCACCCACGGATTCCGCGGCAAGTGGGGTTATTTCGGCATGCAGATTCTAGGTGAGCGCTGGGACGGACATCATGGCGGGCACAAGCGAGAAGGCTGCCGGGGCGTCATCGAAGAAGCAAACAAAGACCACGCAGTCTTAAGAGGGGTCAAGGATGTCTTCGCTCCCTCTGATGTGTACGGTGCCCGCCACGTAACAGAGAAAGACACCATTCTCCTCCGTGGAGCCGTGACAAAGACGCTCGACCCAAAGTCAGAAAAAGTCGCAGGTAAGAAGAACGACCCGATGATGCCGCTTGCATGGCTTCATCCGTATCAGTCCAAAGGTGGCGGCAAAGGAACTGCATTCACTACGACCATGGGCGCGGCCGTGGACCTGGTCAGCGAAGATGCGCGTCGCATCATCGTGAATGCGGCCTTATTCCTTACCGGCTTGGAAGTGCCCGCGAAAGCGAATGTGGATCTTGTCGATCCCTACTATCCGAGCTTCTACGGCTTCTGGCGCAAACCGAAAAATGGGGAATGGATCTGGGCCAAGCGTAACCTACGCCCCTCAGATTTCGCGCTGGGCAAGTCTCCCGCGGCAGTCGATCCTCCGGGGACGCCAAAGTGGCCGTTCCGCGAAATGGGGCCGAAGGAGAATAAGTAAATTCTGAAGGCTGCCTCGGAGTCTTCTCAATCACTCTTCGCGAACTGCGGAGGTAATCGTAGCTGGCTCTCTGAGGGCCACTCCAATTGCGATTGCAGCCGTAAGGCAGCCCGAAGGTTCAGAAGACGAACCAGAAAGCGGAGCACCTTTTCTCAGCACTACCACAAACAGAGGACACGATGAAAATCTCTATTCACATCCTGATGCTTCCCGGTTTTATCCTCCCGCTCTCTCACGCCGATGTGTCACTGCCTGTCGTCATTGACAGCAACATGGTCTTGCAGCGCGGCATCGAAGCGCCCATCTGGGGATGGGCCGATGTCGGAGAGAAGATCACCGTCAGCTTTGCCGGCCAGGAGAAAACTACGACCACCGACAACACCGGCTCCTGGAAGATTAAACTCGACCCTCTCGAAGCCTCGTCCGAAGGCCGCGCTTTGACCGTCAAGGGTAAAAATGAGATCAAGCTCGATAATGTCCTCGTCGGCGAAGTCTGGATCTGTTCTGGACAATCCAACATGGAATGGTCGGTCTCGCGTTCGCTGCCGAAGAGCCGAACACTGGCTGCAAAGGAAAACAAGAATCCGAATCTCCGGCTTTTCCGCGTTCCCGCCCATATCAGAGCAGGATCGCCCCTCTCTGACACAGTCGGGACGTGGACGAGCTGCACCAGCCAGAATGACATCAACAATTTTTCAGGAGTTGGCTTTTATTTCGGCCGGAAGCTCCAGCATGACCTGAAGGTCCCGATTGGCCTCCTGGACACCTCCTGGGGCGGCACGCCGATTGAGGCTTGGATTTCGGCAGAGGGCTACGAAATGATCAGACAGCCTTTGCCCAAGCCCAATGAAGCCCAGCAGAAAGCACTGGTGGAAAGCTTCAAGAAACTTGTCGATTCCGTAGAGCGATGGCAGGTGAAAGCTCGCGTTGCCGCGGCGCAGGGCCGTGTCATCCCATTGCCGAGCCATGGAAACGTAAACTTCGGCAACTCCGCCAACGGCATCTACAACGCAATGGTTGCCCCCCTCGCGCCGTATGGTGTGAAAGGCGCCATCTGGTATCAGGGAGAGGCAAATCGCGGCCGTCCATTCCCGGACTATTTCAACAAATTAAAAGCGCTCATCGGCGGATGGAAGAAGATTTTTGAAGCGGGTGATTTTCCGTTCTACATCGTTCAGATCGCACCGTTTGATTACAACCGTGGCAACCGCAAAAGAGACGACACGCCGTTATGCAAGAACGTCTGGGCCGCCGAATTCAAGGCAGCTGAAGAGATCCCGAATTGCGGCGTCGTCCCCATCCACGACACCATCCAGGGCAACCTCAGAAACATCCATCCGGCCGACAAACAGACCGTCGGAGAACGTCTTGCCTCGCTCGCACTGAAGGACGCCTATGAGAAAGACGTCCCCTGGACCGGCCCACTCTTCAAGAGCGCAGCGCAGGATGACAAACAGATCGTCGTCACTTTTGAACATATCGACAAGGGCCTGGAGACGTCAGACGGCAAGGCCCCGAGCTGGTTCGAGATTGCAGGCGCGAACAAGGAATTTGTGGCAGCCGACGCAGCTATCGAAGGTGCGACAGTCGTTATCAAAGCAGAGGCAGTTCTGAATCCAAAATTTGTCAGGATGGGCTGGAGCGAAGTAGCCATCCCAAACCTGCGTGACAAGAACGGCTGGCCGGTGAGGCAGTTTACCGCCGGGATTAAGTAGTATCAGACCCGCCTACGCCCGAGCACAGCCACCATCACTTTTCCAGGATCCAGATATTTCGATACTGCAGCGGGTTGCCATGCCCCTGAAACTTTATCGGTCCGGGTGTGCCTTCCGGCTCGCGGCGGCTGCCACCTGTAGGGCCCTTCACTTTCACCTTGTCATGAACAATGACGCCGTTGTGGCGGAGGGTGATGACTGCTTTCTTCTCTTTCTTTCCATTCACAACAACGGCATTGGTGAAATCGACGTCGTAAGTCTGCCAGGTAAGCGGAGGGAAGCACATGTTTACCTTTGGGCCGGCATTCTTGTAGATGCCTCCACATTCGTTGTTCTTGCCTTCAAGCCCGAAGGAGTCGAGCACCTGCACTTCATAATGATCTACCTGGTAGAAACCACTGTTGCCTCGTCCCTGCCCTCTTGCACCAGGCCGGTATGGCAGCATGAACTCCACGTGCATCGTGTAATTCTGGAACTTCTTTTTGGTGCGGATATCTCGCCCGTCTGTGTTCAGTAGTTTCGTCTTTTCATCCAGGCGGCCACCACTAAATGCATCTTTGTTCGTGCCATCAAAAAGCACGACTGCACCAGCAGGCGGCTTGGCACCGAGGGTTGGGCTCTTGCGGACAGCCTTTTTCAATTCGAAGGTCTTCTTATCATCAGTGGTCCCTGAAATTGTATCGCCGATCAGCGTACCGGTATACGCCTTGTGTCCTTCAGATGGGAACTTTGACGTCGCACTGAACTGCGCGCTTGGGCCGGCAAGGTATCTCCTGTTTCCAGAGGCGGGTACGAGCTTCACTGTCTCGCCTTCAACTTTCCCAGCCAGTTGAATCTTGTTCTTGCCATCCCAGCCATCGCCCGGCAGACCGCCCGGATAGACGACCGCGTGGAAGTCTCCATTGTTCAGCGATATCACCTGGCAGCCAAGCTTGTCTCCGCCCGCGATTTCTCCGGAATACTCGCCCTGGAACTTAAAATCAGCCGGCAAAGTAGAGTCGTCCGCGCTCTTCCAGACCTTGGCTTTAGGAGCGGCGGAGAGAGGGAACAAAAGTAGGCTAAGCAAGCTGCAAAACTTAATGGTGTTGTACATACTGGACCTCTTCGGCGATAACGTTTGAAAATTCGATGAGGAGTCTAGCGACAGAATTCTGACCTGCCTCCAGCTTGCCCGGCCGGCTCAGGAACTCATTAATTTTCCGAGTACGGACTCCTGTATGTTGACCTGTTAGTCACCTGAACCGTTTAAGGACAAACAATGCACCAAACAACGAACCAGATGAAACGCCGCGAGTTTCTGAATTCAGCTACCACCGCAGCAGCACTTACTGCGACTGCCGGCCTCTCCTTCCCACGGATCCACGCGGAGGCAGCCAGGAAACCGGAACGAAAACCAATTTTGAAGTCACTGAAGTTCGGAATGGTTCGCGAGAAGCTCTCGATCATGGACAAATTCAAGCTTCTCAAAGATCTGGGTTATGACGGCGTGGAACTGAATTCGCCGGGCGGGGCGAACAAGAAACAGTGCCTCGAAGCCAGCCAGAAAACGGAGCTTCCGATTCATGGAGTTGTTGACTCCAGGCACTGGCGCGTTCGTGCGACGGACCCGAAACCGGAGCAGCGAAAGAAATGCGCTGCTGACCTTTTGACTGCTGTAAAGGACTCACATTTCTGTGGCGGAACATCCGTTCTATTTGTGCCCGGGCATGGCAAGGATGGGCCCGAAGAGAAGATCGTTCCTCTCTCTATGGAAGTCATCAGAGAAGTGCTTCCAACGGCCGAGGAACTCAAGATTCACATCCTCATCGAGAACGTCTGGAATCACATGTTCTACGATCACGAAGGCAAACCGGAGCAATCGGCCGACCGGCTTGCCGCGTTTATTGATGGCTTCAAGACGCCACTCGTGGGCTCGTACTTCGATATCGGCAATCATCACAAGTATGGACAACCGGAGGGGTGGGTGCGCACGCTTGGCAAGCGAATCGTGAAGCTTGATGTCAAGGATTTCAGCCGGAAGCGAAATAACTGGGCAAAATTAGGCGAGGGCACCATCGATTACTCCGCCGTGCGAAACGCGCTTGATGAGATAGGGTTTTCCGGCTGGTGTACCGCCGAGGTCGGCGGAGGAAACCGCAAACGCCTGGCTTTAATTTTGGAAAAAATGAACCAGCTCTTACCGAACGCTTAACGAGGACCTCGAATGATTAACGAACAAGAAACCACGCGGCGCGACTTTATGAAGAAGACCGGCGTCACCGCCGTGAGTACTGCCCTGGCCGCTGACCTCATGAGCAGAGGAGCTCATGCTGCGGGCAACGACACCCTCCGAATCGGCGTCGTTGGAACGGGCGGCCGCGGAACAAAAGCCGCGATGGATGCAATGGAAGCGGACCCGGGAGTGGTCGTCACGGCGCTTGGCGACACCTTCGAAGATCGGGCCAGAAACAGCCTGAAAGGATTGAATCGCAAGAAGCAGTACAAGGGACGCATCAAGGTAACCGACGAAACTCTCTTCTCAGGATTCGATGCGTATAAAAAGGTCATCGACAGCGTGGACGTTGTCCTCCTGACGACGCCGCCTCAC
>Ga0187827_10005560_pt1 | contig 14887 bp, 12 predicted proteins | sample ETNtaG_39_FD_167969 | JGI IMG/M metagenome (GOLD analysis project Ga0187827, IMG submission 167969) | Marine microbial and viral communities from oxygen minimum zone, Eastern Pacific Ocean - ETNP2014_SV_150_PacBio MetaG (Illumina Assembly) | ecosystem: Environmental > Aquatic > Marine > Hypoxic...
TGCCGATGATGAGAAATAATCTTCGCCTCCCAAGTGGAGATCGAGACCGGTCTGAAAAGTGACCCACAATAGGGTCTGCAAGAGAATCAATAACCCCGCCTATCAGCCGAGCCAGGCCGTAGGCAGTCAAGGCACCAAGGAATATCTCCTCACTCACCAGAACTTCCAGACCGGCTCCCTCCGGTGGGAGATAAAAGTAGATGCCGATTGAAACAACAATAGAGGCGGTGATCTGCCACCCGGGTGATCCAAGAACAAACAGGATCCTTTCCTTTAACGTCAGGTGTCCCATATAGGATTCTTCTTCAGCTTGGGTGACAGTATAAACACCGACTGTTGATTTGCACTGAATTCTGACCCAATGTTTGCATTTGATTTTGAACCGTCCTTGGCAGCAAAGTACCCGATGACACAGGTGTATACATACGAAATTGTGGGCCAACTATTTGGTACAAATTTTATTCAAAGTGGGGCAATCGTAAGCGCCGACGAATCCCCATTCTACCAACCGAGACTGCGTCAACGTAACCTGTCCTCTTTTTCTGAGGCATTAGGTGAAACGAGAACGACGAAGCGCAGCACAGTGGCAGGAACTCTTCAGCGAGTTTGAAGGCAGTGGTCAGAAGGTCACGGCATTTTGCGCTGAGAGAGGATTGAACGCACAGTATTTCTCCAAGCGGTGTAGGCAATTCAAGCCATCACCGTTTGTCAGAGTGCATGCGCAGACAATGACATCACCTGTCACAATTCAGATCGCGCACGTTACACTTCGCTGTACCGCTGAAACACCGCCAGCATGGATCGCCGATCTGGTGCACCGACTGCAATGAGGTTGTTCGAAGACGTACCATTAGTGTACTTGCACCGGGATGTGGTGGATTTTCGTAAAGCCATTAACGGCCTGGTGGTTATCATTGAACAGGAGATGGCGCTGTCACCGTATACGCCCGCTCTGTTTGTGTTCTGCAACAGGCATCGCGACAAGCTCAAGGTCGTCTACTGGGACGAAACTGGTTTCTGTCTCTGGTACAAGAGGTTAGAGAAAGCCAAGTTCATCTGGCCAAGAAAAAGCAAGGACGAAACTGTTGTGCTAGACGAGGAACAGTTGCATTGGCTATTGCGCGGCTATGATTTATCCAAAATGACACCTCACCAACGACTAACCTATGCCGCATCGTAGGTGATTATCTGCTATAATGCAGCGCATGGATATCGACTCTCTGCAGGCTGAAAATAAGCAATTACGTGCCGACCTACAACAGCAAAAGAGTCGTGTTCAGCAACTCGAAGAAATGATCATGGCGCTTCGCCACCGGCATTTTAGCAGCAAAAGTGAGATGACCTCGCCAGACCAAACATCGCTGTTTGATGAAGCGGATTCGGAAAGCGAGGAATTACCCGTGGATAAAACCGCGGTTCGTGGTCATCAACGTAAGTGCAATGGCCGACCCCGGCTAGCCGAAGATCTGCCACGTGTTGATGTCGTGCATGATCTGGATGAGGCTGATCGCTTCTGCGATACACACGGCTGCAGCCTAACCCCCATGGGCGTGGAAACCAGCGAACAACTCGAATTTATTCCGGCAACGGTGCAGGTAATCAGACACATCTGCCGCAAGTACACCTGTCCGGAGTGTGAGGGGCACGTGGTCACGGCTAGCAAGCCAGCACAGCCCATCGCAAAGAGTGTGGCAACGCCTTCACTGCTTGCCTGGATAGTGGTCTCAAAGTATATGGACGCACTACCGCTGTACCGTCAATGTGAGATTTTAAAGCGCATCGGCTTTGTTGCTGACCGTACCACGCTGGCAAACTGGATGATTGCCTGCGGTCAGTTGATCCAACCTTTGATCAACCTACTATGGGATCAACTGCGGGAGCAACCATACCTGCATATGGATGAAACGACGGTACAGGTACTCGCCGAACCAGGGCGGAAACCACAGGCGAAGAGCTACATGTGGGTCGCTGCGGCAGGACCACCGGGTGAACAGGTTGTCGTGTTCGAATATCATCCCTCTCGTGGTGCTGCAATTGCCAAGACATTGCTGGCGGACTATGTTGGTGCGCTGATGGTGGACGGTTATGAAGGTTACGAACCGGCATGTATAGGTAACGACATTCGTCGTCTGGGTTGCTGGGCGCACGCGCGCCGCCGATTTATCGAGGCACAGCGATTGCAACCCAAGGGCAAGACCGGCAAACCAGACCAGGCGCTGGCGTTTATAAACAAGCTGTATGGAATCGAACGCAAGATAAAGGATGCTGATCCGCAGGTGCGGTACTCGGTCCGGCAAGAAGAGGCAGTACCAGTCCTGGAACAACTGCACACGTGGCTTGATAAAGTGCTGCTGCAGACACCCCCAAAGACGACCCTGGGTAAGGCACTTGGATATCTCGGCAGGCAATGGCCGAGGTTGGCGGGTTATGTAGAAGATGGCCACTATCCGATTGACAACAATCGTGCTGAGAACGCAATTCGGCCGTTCGTTGTGGGGCGCAAAAACTGGCTGTTCTCCCAGTCAACGCGTGGTGCAAAAGCCAGCGCTAATCTATATAGCCTAATCGAGACTGCCAAAGCCAACGGTCTTGAGCCAATGAACTATTTGATGAAGGTGTTCACGGATATGCCAAAGGCGCAAAGCGTTGAAGATATCGCTGCATTGCTACCAGGAAACTTCAAGACTGTGGAGTAGTCGGCGCTTACTTTTTACCAGCACTGGACTCAATAGCCACCACATTAAAACCTTACGATCTGTCCAGTGCCAGAGTGGCTCATCGTCAAATCTATCAGGTCGACGCCAACTGGAAGCTGGCGCTTGAAAATTATCTCGAATGTTATCACTGCGCCACTTCTCATCGAGCCTATGCAAAATTGCACACATTGCAGGACTTAGATGAGCGTGTGGCTGATTTGAATCAAGCCATGTGGGATCGATCTGAAGCCCAAACAGGCATTAAGGGAATTTCAGCTGAAACCTATGAGTCTTACTCGCATGAAAAGGTTTTTGGAACGAGTGTTTACTCAAACCGATACGCCTTGTACGAAGGCTTTCTTACGGGCAGTGAAGGTGGGAAGCCCGTGGCGCCGCTAATGGGAAAGTTCAAAGACTATGATGGCGGTTGCGGTGATCTTCAGATTGGGATCAACAGCTTTATGCTCAACTATCCAGACCACTGCGTGTTGTATCGGTTTACGCCGAAGGGTCTGACCGCAACGGACATGGAGATCGTCTGGTTCGTTCGCGGTGATGCGAAGGAAGGGGTCGACTATGACAAGGATTCTCTAACCTGGTTGTGGCATCACACGACCCTGGAAGATGAACATATCATTTTACGCAACAGTGAAGGTGTGAACTCCCGCTTCTTCGAACCTGGTCCATATCACCCCGAATTCGAACGCTGTTGTATGGACTTTGTAGACTGGTACCTGAAAGCAATCAGATGAAATTCAAGTTTCCGGGTGCGCATTGTCGCGGGAAGCGATTCTATTTCATATACTCAAGCCTGATTTGGAGACGAAAGCGATGAAAATCTTCCACGTTCCTGGTACAAGATCATTAAGGGTTCTCTGGGTTTGTGAAGAACTGAAATTGCTCTATGAAATTGAAACGATATCTTTTTCAGCAGAGTATCGAGAAAGCTCAGAATGGAGAAAAATCAATCCTGTGGGCAAGGTTCCTGCGATGATCGATGGAGATCTAACCCTCTTTGAATCTGGTGCAATGGTGCAATATCTCCTCGATCGATATGGTGAGGGAAAGCTTCAACCAAAGCCGGGAACGAACCAACATGCCCTTTATCTACAGTGGTCCTGGTTTGCAGAGGCTACCTTTGCTAGACCGTTAGGTGAAATTGTCAACCATAATCGTGTATTTGGTGAATCTGGGGCTTCCGTGGAGGCGATCGAAGAGATGCAATTCCGCTCCAGGCTTTGCCTAAAAGCCGTAGATGAGGCCGTTAGCGATAAGGAATATATTGCAGGCGAATTTTCCGCAGCAGATATTATGCTGGGCTATTCCCTGTACCTGTGCGAGAACCTGGCGCCGTCTGATGAGTGCCCAAATGCAATGGCATATTGGGGGAGGTTGCAACAAAGAGCAGCTTGCAAAGCAGCATTTAGTGCCTAGCGGATAAGGGTCCACTGGATGCGGTCAATGGTGAACTGATTCTGCCCACTTTTAATGGACAGGGTCCTTCCCCTCGAAACGGTCCATGCCTGATACTCGGGGCTAGGTTTAGACGCGCATGTGCCCGAGCAAGAACAAACAACATTGAGATATTTAGGGAGTCACGATATTAAACCGGCTCTCGGGTTTATCCAGGAGTGAGAAAAATTTTATCAAATCCAACTTGCTGCCTTCCAAGTCCAGCTCATCCGAGAGTAAAACTTCGGTAATTTTCAGATCCCCGATCAGCATCTTCAAAAAGAGTGTGTGTAAGCGTTAGGGTCGCATTTGCATCGGGAGAATTTGGTGCTTGCCTGTGATGCAGTACCGCGTTTTCCAGGTTAAGCACATAGGACTCATCAAGGTCAGTAAAGACAATATTGACGATCATGTTCAAGCCATCCGCCTTAGGGCCATTGATGCGTGTTGCCATGGCGTCAAAGAATCGTGGTACCGGTGTTTGTTGCAGTAGTTCCAGAGCATTGGCTAAATTAATTGTTGTGCTTGGCACGCCATTGCGTAATTCACTAGCCCCCGTTAAGTAGATGTCGCGCCAGGTACCAGCCTCAGCCTGAAAACCCAGTTGATCATAGGTGCTGGCGAGAAGCTTTTTTGCCCGCTGATTGTCGGGTTCTGCGAACACCAGGTGGTTGAGCAATTCCGCAACCCACCTATAGTCAGCAGCATCAAATGCAGATTGAGCGATTTTCAGCACCTGCTCACTGCCGCCCATGGCTTTCACGTATAGCCGACCTGCCTCAACCGGGGGCAGGGGGTCTAAGTTTGCCGGGTTGCCGTCATACCAGCCGAAATAGTGTTGATACACTGCCCGTGAGTTGTGGCTGATGGTGCCGTAGTAGCCGCGATTTGAAAATATTGTAGCCAGGCTTCCGGGCAATTGAATCTCCGCTGCAATTTCCCTTGGCGTCATTCCTGCACCCGCAAGTCTCATTGTCTGATCATGAATATACTTGTAAGTGTCCCTTTGCTGTTTGAGAAAAGCAGTGATGGTTTCACTCCCCCAGTGAGGCCAGTGATGGCTGGCAAAGTAAACCTGTGCATCAGGGAAGAGGTGGATCGCCTCATCGATATAGCTGCTCCACAAAAGGGCATCTCTCACTTTCGCGCCACGCAGGGTGAGGACGTTGTGCATGGTTTTCGAAACGACCTCAGCCCCGCAATAGGCCTTGAGTTTCGGCAGATAGAAGGTCAGTTCCGCCGGCGCCTCTGAGCCTGGCGTATTCTGGAAGATGAACTGAACGCCGTCGACAGTCATTTCCTGGGGTGTGTGATCGACTATTTTGGTGGGTGGAAAGATTGTCATGGTTCCATTGGGAATTGCCTTGCCCAGCCCTGTATCCACGTGCCCTAGTGGCGAATTGCCTATTTGGCGACCGAGCATGTACCCGGACCGTCGTCCCATGGGTACGCCCGCGATGACATTTTCGCTGGTTCCCTCCTCCATAAAACCGGAGGGTGCAATGATTTCTATCCCCTGGGAGTGTATTTGCTCCGCACTCACGAGTCCGAGCACGCCACCAAAATGATCGATATGGCTATGGGTGAAAATGATAGCCATGATGGGCTTGATTCCCAGGTGCGACGTTGCCAGTTGAAACGCGGCATTCGCAGTTTCCTTGGTGGTCAGTGGGTCTACAATGATCCAGCCAGAATCACCCTCAATCAAAGTCATGTTAGACAGGTCGTATCCGCGCACCTGATAAATGCCGTCAGTGACCTTGAACAGCCCATGGATGCTGTTGAGTTTAGCCTGGCGCCATAAGCTTGGGTTGACGGTTTCCGGGGCTTCTCCTTCTACGAACTTGAAGGCGTCCTGGCTCCAGATGATTCCACCGAGATCATTCTTTATCACCAGTGAGGGGGCCTGTACGACGAGTCCCCTCATCGCATCTTCGAAATCCTGTTGGTCACTCAAGGGCAATTCAGTAGCAAAATTCCGATTGGCTTGAACCGTTGCAACTGTAGCGCTTGCATCTGTTGTGATGACCTCCTGTCCTTGATTACAACCGAATAAGGAAAGGAACAAGAGAGTCGCCAAAACTGTTATTACATTTTTCATTTGGTGCCTATTAAGTTTTATCCTTTGGGTCCTATTGGGACACTGATGTACTATGACTTTCGGTTCCCTGATGTTGAAAGATGTTGAAATGGTCAACTTTCAATTTGTTTTGTACGCCGGTAGGAAGAGCGGGCATAGCATGCGTCCGCCCAGCGTTTGACATGAGAGAAATGGCTGTAGTCAACAGCTAGTATGTTGAGAGCATCCAGTACCGAGGCAACATTCAGGTCGGCTATGGTGAATTGACTGCCAACCAACCAGTCCTTCGAGGTGAGGAGGCCATCAAGAACGCCAAGTGGTCTGTCCAAGGCGGCAATGGCAGTGTCAATGTCTGCCTGGTTCTGCTCTTCAGCCGGAGTGAAGTAGGTTAACTGCGCGATGTGAATCTGCAGCGGTTCCAGTTCCGTCATTCCCCAGAAGGTCCACTGCCAGACTCTAGATTCATCATTGGCATCAGTGGGATAGATTTCCTCACCATAGGACCTGGCAAGGTGGAGGTTTATGGCCATGGCCTCAAACAGGTTCAGGTCTCCGTCAGACAATGCAGGGATCCGTCCATTCGGGTTAATGGTCAGATACTCGGACAGCTTGGCCTCGTCTTGATGAGAGGTGGGTATGTGCTCGTAGTCGATGCCCAGCTCTTCCAAAGCCCACAGGGAGCGAAATGCCCTTGATTTACTGGAACCATACAGCCTGGGTTTACTCATGCCTGCCTCTCAGTCGATTAGTTGGAGAATAGTTGCAGGATCGATTACTAAAAACAATAGCTTCCAACGGGAAGCTATCGGATCAGCTTTGAGAAAACACGCGGGTCGACCTGTTTACGTCCGCTCGATTCTGAAAACTGGAATATCCCGTGGCGCTGCAGACTTAACATATTCAGCAAACTGTTCTGAAATGCCGGCCTGAACCTGTACTGTTTTTTTGGCATCTTCGTCAGAGAGTTCTATGATGCTGGCCGTGTACTGCTCTGTACCAACCTCAACCATAATTTCAGGATTCGAGCGCAGATTGAAGACCCAGGTCGGGTGCGTCTTCGCCCCTGCAAAGGAGGCAAACAGTAAGTTTTCGTCATCCGCGTTGATAGTCAAAACCAGCGGCACGAGATGAACCTTGCCTGACTTGGCGCCGATAGTGTGCAAAATAACCATCGGATAGTCGGCAAACATTGCGACCTTTCCTGCATTCGCACGGAACTCTTCGATGATTTTCTCGTTGAAGCTCTTCATTTCCACAGTGATTCCTCAGATTCAAATTGATCAAATATTGCCCAGGGACAAGTTTGTTCTATTTCGAGTCGCCCTGCTCGGGTCGGCGATCGAATACTAGCGCATGCTACCAAACCCAGGTCCTTGGTGACACTGACCTCGTGATGATTTAAGTGCGCTTGAAGGGGCCTAGCAGGTTGCTGAAAAAGTGCTCTCCTGCACTTTTTCAGGGTCGCGGGCCTCAGTCCGCTCGCGACAAATCAACAACTTACGTCGTCGATTTGCGGCCGATACATCCATGTATCGGTCTAACAGTCTGCTTTTCAGCAGCCTGCTAGGCCGCTCCACCTGTCACGCTCTTTGACAAAGCAGCAAAAATTTCACAGGATGCGGGTGCTTTCAATTACTGGAGAAAGGCATGAGCGACGCAGTTAAGTATGGGGCGACATTCAAATGGCTTCATTGGTTTATTGGTATTGTCGTCATCCTGATGTTGATATTTGGACGGACACTGGAGTCCTTACCCCTAAGTGAACGCGAAGAGATTATTATGGGGCATTCCGGGCTCGGCACCATTGTACTTCTCCTAATGCTGTTCCGCTGGGGCTGGCGCTTAACACATGAACCGCCTGGTGCTCTTGAGACAATGACGCTATGGCAAACGCGCCTCTCAAAAATCATGCACTGGACACTTTATGTTCTGCTGCTGTTACAACCAATCTTGGGCATATTCCAGGCCATGTTCATTACTGACTATCAGGTAGTAGCGTTCGGCGTTATCGACTACTCAAGTCTGGCGGTAGCCGATGAAGGTATGGCAAAAATATTCCATGTTCTGCACGGCGTCAACGCCACGGTGATTTCCGTGCTGGTCATCGGTCATATAGGTGCAGCCTTCTATCATCACTTTCACCAGAAAGACAGTGTGATGAGGCGAATGCTGCCCTTCGGAAAACCCTAGCGCAAGGTTCCTCAGAAAATTTTCGAAGAAGGGAAACATCATGAGCGAGCAACGGCAGGGATACCCAATCCAAACGGAAGCGCAGCTCGCCGCACATGTCAGCAGGCCTTTTGATGATATTGCTAAGGCCAGGCTAAGGACCCAGTTGCAGCCCGACGACATCATCATATCGACCTTCCCGAAGTGCGGAACCACCTGGTCAGCACAAATAGCGCATGGGCTTCGATCCAACGGCGATATGAGTTTCGAAAGTTTAGGGCAGGTATTTCCATGGTTCGAGACGGGCCACTTTTTTGGGCAGGACCTGGAGAGTACCAGGGCATTCACACCGGCCCTGTTTAAATCTCACATGGCCTTATCCGAGCTGCCGAGAGGCGGCAAGGTGATCAATATCATCCGCGACCCCGGTGATACTTTGATGTCCTACTACAACTTCTGGGCTGATGTGCTGTTTGACCCCAACATCATTTCGCTGGAAATGATGGCGCGACAGCTGTTTCTTCTTGATAGAAGCGAACATCCGCGCAACATGTTTCGCCTTAATTACTATCAACACCTCGTTGACTTCCATACGGGCGACTATGATGGACCTGTACTATTTATTGCCTATGAGGATATGAAGATTAATCTGCCCGCCGCCGTTCGAAGGATTTCCCGGTTCATAGGCTTTAATATCAGTAAGATTCTGGAGAGAAAAATCACCCAGCAGTCAACTTTTGAATTCATGTCACGGCATAGCGAAAAATTCACTGAACAGGTACCGAATGGTTTGATGGAGATGGTTGTAACTGGACGGGTAGGGGACGCGAAGCAGGGGCTTGACGAGAATCTTAAACGACAACTCGAAGATGCGTGGCAGGATTACGTGACGCCGCAGTTGGGATATCGTAGCTACGCAGAATTACGCGAAGCCATTTCGCTCAAATAGAATACGTACCTGTAGCCATGGTCTTTGACCTGGGCTGCTCCCTGGCCAAATTGGGAGCTACTTCATGCCAGCTAAAGATCGGTTCTTAAGCCGCTAACCAGTCTGGGATATACTGCGCCTACATTATTCAAGAGAGACCAACCATGAGCAACCTTTCCGCTCCAGCGGGTGTCGAATACGCCGAGGCTCGTGAGCACGAGGTGCGAAAAGTCCGCAAGGTCATGATAGACGGCAATCTCACCGCCAACTCACAAACCAGTGAAGGCGGTATCAGTGCGCGGGTATTCAACAAAGGCTATTGGGGATTCGCATCGATACCGGCCATGAATCAGAAAAGTGCTGAAAAAGTGGCAAAGAAAGCCGCTGATAATGCCAGCGCCATGTGCCGTTTTGGTGAGCGTCCGCGGCTTGAACTGACGGGAGCCGGTTATGTTGGTGAACATGGGTACAACGGCAGACCGCCGATGTCGCAAAAAGAAAGCATGGACGTCATGGAGGGCGTTAACGACCTGTGTAAGACGCGTTACCCGGACCTGAAGAGCACCTCGATCATGCTCCATGAGGAAAGCCACCAGAAAAAATTCAACACCAGCACAGGTGGTGACGGCTTGAACGTTATCAATCGTGCGGCAGTCTATCTCATGATGACGGCTGAAGATAAGAACGGCCAGCCTGTTGAGTTAATGGAGGCGATCTCCAGCAAAGGCAATCTCGCCGATCTCGAATTGTCTATGGGCAAGCTGGAACCGATCCTTGATGATCTGCACGGGCATCTGCAGGCAAAGTGCAATGCGGTTCCGGCAAGAGGTGGTGACCATAAGATTGTGCTGTCACCTGAACTTTCTGGAATGCTGGCGCACGAGGCAATGGGACACCCCTGCGAGGCTGACCTGGTACTTGGTGGCGCAGTCACCGGAAACCTGGTTGGCAAATCCGTTGCCAGTGAGTTGATCACAATGATGGACTTAGCTAATTCGTACAATGGAGAAGAACTCATGATTCCTGTTTACGCGGATGATGAAGGCTCTGAATCGATTGATGTGATTCTTATTGAGAACGGCATTCTGCGCAACTTCATGACCAGTCGGGAAACCGCAGCCAAGCTGGGTATCCAGCCAACCGGGAATGCAAGAGCTTATACTTTCAATGATGAACCCCTGGTACGGATGAGAAACACCGCGATCCTTCCCGGGAGTAGCAAGCTCGAAGACATGATTGCCGGTATTGAAAACGGCTACTACCTGATGAAAACCGGAAACGGCCAGGCTGATTCGACGACAGAATTCATGTTTGGTATCACCCTCGCGTATGAAATCAGGAACGGTAAGCTTGGTAGTGCCATCAATGACACAACCGTGTCCGGTACTGCAATTAACATGCTGAAAACTGTGGATGCCGTTTCTGACGACATGCATTGGGAATGCAACGGTTACTGCGGCAAAAAACAGCCAATGGTGGTATCAAGTGGTGGCCCTGCGATCAGGGCAGTAGCACATTTAGGTGGTGAGTAATTGGAATTGGGTAAGAGCTGCAAAGATCGGAGAGAGGTATGAGTATGGAGCTAAAAAACATCGCGGAACTCACATTAGAGCATATGCGGGATGCAGGTTTCGATGACTGCCATGTCAGCGTTGGTGTGTCGGAGCAGGATGAGTTAAACATTACCCACAATGAACCAAGCTTACTGCGTAGCACCGAGGACTACGCGGTATCAATGCTTGGTATTGTTGATGGTAGAAAAGCTTCATCAAGTCTCACAGATATTGGTGAGGACGCCATTGCTGCTGAAATCACTGGGCTGTTTGAGCGTGCAAAGAGTGCGCCCCAGGATGAGGCGAACGCCGTGTCTGCTGATCAAGTCAGCCATTTCGAACAGGGTCCGCTCGAAAGCAGTCTCGACTTGCTGGCAGAGAAGACCAGCGAGCTTCTGGATTTCAGGGCGGCCAGTGCGCCGAAGGTAACAGTTGAAGAAGGGGGCGCCGCGCATCTTGTATCCAGGTCTCATGAAGTAACTAGCCAGGGAACCGAGCTCTCGAGCATCATTGGTTGTTACCAGCTACAGGTGATGGGCACAGCATCTGAAGGAGATAAATCAAGTTCGTTTAACTACACGGGTGGTCGAGCCAATGACCTTACGGGCAGGCATGCAAGCGAGTGGTTTGCTATTGGCGACATGCTTGTCGATACTCAGAACCAGATTGTCACTCAATCAATTGACGCCCGTTTTACAGGTGAAGTCATTCTTGCGCCCAGTGCCGTTTCTGACCTGGTTAACTGGCTGCTCGGGCAGCTGAACGCCAGCGCGTTGATAGCAGGGTCTTCCGTTTACGAAAATAGCATCGGTGAAGTCATAGCGACCCCCGATCTTTTTATCAATAGCGATTTTGATGCACCAGGACACGTGCCCTATACCGATGATGGGTTTACTGCCAGACCAATCAACCTGGTTGAGGGCGGCAAGCTAACCACATTGCTTCTGAATCTTTATGGCAGCAGAAAGACAGGCCTGGATCACACCGCGAGCACTTCCGGCTGGCGAATCGAGCCAGGTAGCGATGCGAAGGAAGACCTGATCGCATCGATAAAGCAGGGCGCGCTGGTCAACCGTCTATCCATGGGACAACCTGCAGCCAATGGGGATTTCTCAGGAGTGATCAAGAACAGCTTTGGCATAGAAAAAGGCGAGGTGGGTACTGCCCTTGCTGACACGATGGTGTCCGGTAACATGGCGCAAATGCTGAAGGATATCGATGGCATATCTGCTGAACACCTCGATTATGGCGGTCAGGATTTCCCCTTTTTTAGAATCCCGGATATGCATTTTTCCTGAGGTCAACTTGCCTTAGAAGCTTTCACTACAGCTACACTATTTCCGTGCTCTGCGACTACGGGTTGCAGGCCGTATGTGCTTCCTTTGGAGAGGCTAAAACAAACTGGTTCGCTAGAGGCCACTCAGCGCATCAGTTAGCGGCGTGTCACCGTCCAGCAGGCTGAATGATTTTCCTATGCTGCTGTCAAGATCAAGACAGGCAACGAGAGCGGCCGCAAGGTTTTCGCGAGATGTCCTCCCTTTTCCCTGAAGCTTCGAGCTTACTGACACGAGGTTAGTACCGGGTTCATCACTCAGGCCACCAGGGCAGACGATCGTGTAGTCGAGGTCTGTCTCCACAAGATGATTGTCAGCGTGTGCCTTTGCCCGGTGATAGTGCGCGATGGGCGACTGGCTGTTTATATCGTTATTGATTGAACTCAACATGATATATCGGCGAACACCCTGCACCTGTGCCGTTACCATCGAACGAATCGCACCAATATGATCAATCAACACGGTCTTGTCCTTCCCTGTCTTGCCGCCGGACCCTGCTGCGAAAATAATAGCATCACATCCCTGAACTGCGTGATCAATCGGGTATTCAAGGTCTGCCAGAATTGTTGGCACACCCAGTTCGTCGAACTTACTACGATGCGCAGGGTTTCTGATCATCGCAATCGGATCGTGGCTGCCCCTAGCCAACCGTCTGATAACCCTAGTTGCGGTGTTCCCATTTGCCCCGATAACCAGTACTTTCATGTTCACCTCTCTCAGAGTTGTTGTCTAGTAGTGAGTTTGCAGCAGAACCCAGATGGAATCACCACACTATCCTGCCTGCTGCTCCGCTAGTGATGATTGCGCGGAATTTTGTCAGTCCAGGTTTTTTCCCGCAGCAGTTCACCGTTCTCATGCAGGCGGCGCGTGTAATCGTAATGAAAAAAATTCGCATCACTACGCCATTTGAGATCACAGCTGAGGATCAGTTCCCGTTTACCCTGCACGATTCGATAGCTTGTCTTGCCCAGGGCACTGGCTAGTGCCGGTGTCTTGTCATTCGCCTCGTGTATCAAGTCCTCTGAGTAGTAGATCGTTGCCCAGGGATACACGGTGCCGCCATCACCTGGCATTCGAATAACAGTGGTCGCTGTCAGTGGATTGCTTTCGATACTTTTCACCTCAGCGTAGCCTGACACAGTGGTGTCTGCGACCGGCAGGGACTCGTAACCAGGCAGCGTCGGGCTCGTTACAATTGCAGCAAACATTGGTCCTGCATTGTGTGTTGACGAACCTTTAGCAGGACCTTTTGAAGGACTTTTTGACGGAATGATGGGCAGCGTCACATGCGAGGCATTGCGGCCACCGATGCGCGTAGTCGTTGTCATTGAATAGGGGGTCGGCCAGATCATTGGCCACATGGCGTTGTTCACCGCGATACGGATGCGATGCCCTTTAGGAAAGATCCAGGATGTGAAGTGAAGGTCATACTCGAGGGTAAACTCTTCACCCGGAACGATTGCAACAGGTTTCTCAGCAGATACTCGATGGGCACTCTTAAGCCCGGCGCCGGCGACCTGGGTAACGGTGCCATCCGGTGAAACATCTGATACACGAACAAACCAGTTAGCAGCCAAGGCATCCGCCGATACATTCAATACTGCACGTGGAAAGCCCAGGATCTCTGTTTCTTCATCCAGGGGTGCTGAATCGTACACCAGGCTGTAGGCATCTGTACCGCGCTGATCGTAAGGAAAGTCACCCCACCAGCTAACATTTCCGCCGGCTTCAACACCGATGGTCGGTACGTATTTCAATTTGTGTTCGGAAGCCTTGGTTGCCGGTGTTACCGACAAGGTATGGTTGTCCTGCAGGTACATTGGTGTGTGTCTGGTGCGCTCGATGGGCCAGCCATCTTCCCAGCGCCAGGAACCCGGTGCTGTCTCGATGACTCCGGGCGGATGCCAGTCTCTTACATAGACTGCGAAGCGTGGCTCATCCATGATGCCCGTTTCCTCATTTTTCAACCACTGATCGAACCAGCGTACGGCTTCGTGACGCCATTCAATACCGGGCATGGGGTAGGGGTCATTTGGCCAGGTGTGAGCCCAGGGTCCGATAATCCCCTTCACCGGCGCTGTCATATGCTCGAGCATGCGTGGGACGCTGTCTCGGTACCCGTCATACCAGCCGCCCATGACAAAGGTCGGTATCTTGATCTTGCTGTAATCCGAATCCAGTGAGGCGCGATTCCAAAAGGGACCATCATGCTGCTGGTTCTTGAAAATCATCATCCAGGGCTTGGTATCGAAGCGTTCCGCGAAATACGCGTCATCGATAAGGTAGTCGGGCGGTCGTGGCAAGACATTGGCGATGTCTACACCAACTTCGTAAGAATCGACATGCATCATGCCATCCATGAAGTGAACGTCGTCCCTGTAGATATCATCAGTACCCTGGTGAACAAGGATCGCCTTCAGAGCCGGTGGATTACGCATTGCTATTTGAATCGAGTTGAACGCGCCCCATGAAATACCAAACATGCCAACACGACCGTTAGACCAGGGTTGTTTGGATAACCAGTCGATAACAAATTCGCCGTCTTCCTGTTCCTGGTCAGTGTACTCGTACTCTATTAGTATCCCTTCGCTGGTGCCAGTACCGCGCATGTCCACACGTGCGACTATGTAACCCTGTTTGATAAAGTAGGAAAAGAGGCCAAATCGATTACTGCG
>Ga0187827_10005562_pt1:0-10000 | contig 14884 bp, 9 predicted proteins | sample ETNtaG_39_FD_167969 | JGI IMG/M metagenome (GOLD analysis project Ga0187827, IMG submission 167969) | Marine microbial and viral communities from oxygen minimum zone, Eastern Pacific Ocean - ETNP2014_SV_150_PacBio MetaG (Illumina Assembly) | ecosystem: Environmental > Aquatic > Marine >...
TTCTACGTGGTCTTTTTATTGCTGTGCTCCTGGGCTCTTGCCCATTATGCGCAGATCAACCACTTATCCAAGTGTCCGATTTTCCCGCACCACCTCTGCCTCGATGATGACGTTTTTCTCAATATCTTCGAGATAGGTTTCCAGGGAATCCACATCCTGAGCCGATTCCGCCTTGGTGGGCTGCTCCTGCTCGTGCTCGGATTCTTGTGCCGCGCGAGAATCTTCTGCCACGGCGGATTCCTCTATCGAAGGTAACAGGTTCAGATCTGCTGTACCAATGATACCGTTCTCACAAAGAGTGAAAGCGCGCTCCAGGATGTTGAGCAGTTCCCTGACATTGCCGGGGAAGTGGTAATTGGAAAGTTCCTCCAGTGCTTCCGGAGCGATGCTAGGCGCATCCAGATCGTACTCGAGGGCTATTTTATTTAGCAGATCATCAGCCAATTCGGGGATATCTGCTACCCTTTCTCTCAGGCTGGGAACTCGCAGTTCAATGACGTTGATTCGGTAATAGAGGTCCTGGCGAAAACTTCCCGACTCCACCTCCTTGTCGAGATCCTTGTGAGTAGCGCTGAGGATGCGAACGTTGACCGGGATTTCCTGCTGTGATCCGACCGGGCGAATGGCCCGCTCCTGAATTCCACGCGGCAGTTTTACCTGCATTGGCAAGGGCAGATCTGCTACTTCGTCCAGAAACAAAGTGCCGCCGTTTGCCGCTTGAAACAGCCCCGCCTTGTCGCTTACTGCGCTGGTGAAACTGCCCTTCTTGTGACCGAAGAATTCACTTTCCATCAGTTCACTGGGTATTGCGCCGCAATTCACCGGGACGAAAGGCGCATCACCGTGAGGTCCCTGTTCATGAATGATTTTGGCAACCAGTTCTTTGCCACTTCCGGATTCTCCACTGATATAGATTGGCGCTTGACTCCGGGCTAGTTTGGCAATCTGCTTCCTCATGACTTTCATAACAGCCGTGTTGCCCAACAACTTGGCTGAGTCTGGCATAGTTTTGGTTGCGTCGAGCGGTTTCAGATTTAGTGCACCATCCACCAGACTGCGCAACAGTTCCAGGTTGACCGGTTTGGAAACAAAGTCAAAGGCGCCTGCTTTCAGCGCTTCCACGGCTGCTTCCTGGCTGCCATGTGCCGTGATGACAGCGCATGGCAGATGGGGATAGTTGTTTTGAATGTGTACGATGAGTTCTATACCGTTACCGTCGGGCAGTTTCATATCCGTCAGACAAAAGTCGTAGTCTCTCTCTGCTAACAGCTGTCTCGCGGAAGCAACGTCTGCGGCACTGAACGTGGTAATTCCCATCCTGCCCAGGGTGATATCCAGGAGTTCCCTGATGTCCGGTTCGTCATCGACAATTAGAGCAATTTTCTGTTCCATTCCCGTACTGATGTCATTTACCTATTCAAGGAAAGATATTCGAAAGCAACTGCCACCGGTAGCCGCTCTGTTGTAACTCAGACGAGCATGGTTCGCTTCACACAGTTCCTTCGAGAGGTACAGGCCTAAACCAGTGCCAGTGCTCTCCGTAGTATAGAACGGTTCAAATAGATTCTGAACCAATTCATCTTCGATTCCGGGACCGTAATCGACCACATCCAGGAACGCATTGCCACTCACGAATTCTATGCCTGCAGCTAGCTTGACCTTGGATTCACCTGTATGTTGGCTGCTGTAGCGAAGTCCGTTCTGACAGAGGTTACCCAGTACCTGGGCCAGGTGGCCCGGGTCGACATCAACGGCCATGTCTGCAGGATCCACTGCAATGTCAATTTCCGGTTGATCCTGCATACCTGTTGAGAACTCGATTGCGAACTGATCCAGCCAGTCCTTCAGGTCTATCTGCTGGGGCTCGGCGTTCTTTCGCCGTGATAGATGCAGGACATTTTCAATTACCCGGTTCATCCGAATCGTGTGGTTCTGAATGATTTCGGTGAGACGAAGATCTTCCTTATCCAGAAATTCAGATTCGCCCAACAGTTGCGCTGCGTGGCTGATCGCACCGAGGGGGTTCCTGATCTCATGTGCGATACTGGCGGAAAGACGCCCAACGGCAGCCAATTTGAGCTATTGCGCCTGCTGTTGGATTTCCGAGCTATCCTCAAGAAAAACCAATGTATCGGAGTTGCGGTCCCCTGTCAGGGCAGAGAAGTTGGCCAGCAGTTCACGGCCGGACTCGTAGGTGTGGAAAATCACCGACTGCCTCGTACTCGCTTGCTTCCATTCGCTAAGTCGACCTTTCAGAGTATAGGGCAGAGTCTTCAACAGCTTGCCGTCGACATTTGGAGTAGCCAGTAGAAGCTCAGCAGATTTGTTGATCAGCCTGATCTCACCATCTTCTGAAACCACCACTATTCCCATCTTCATTCGTTCGATGACCATTTGATTGATCTGACCGAGAGCAACAACTTCGCCCTCTTTGGCTCGAAGTTGCCTGTTCAGATACTGGATCAGGGTGTTTGCCAGAAAAAGGGCAATCCCCAGAAGACCGGCATTGAAGAAACTCTGCAGAGTATTGATGTCGAGGAAGAACAGGTAGATCTCATCGTAGATGGTGAGGATGAAGGCGATTGCCGGTAGAACTGTGGAAATCCGACCCACTATCAGCCCACCGCCGAAGGCTGATGCAAAAATCAAGAAGTTTCCTAAACCACTGCTAACGCCGCCGCTGGCTGACATCAGCAGGACCAAACAGACGATGTCCATGGCTAAGATGATGAAGGACGGTATTGTCTTGGCAAGAGCATCCTTGTGATCAAACAGACTGAACACAACGATCAGGATGTTCGCTGCCAAATACAGGAGGATGGTTGCATTGAATAGATCAGGATCAACATTACCGACCAACTGCGTTTCCGGTTCAAGGAACAGCAGTAGCAATACCGATGCGATGAAGACCCGGTAATAGTTGTAAACTTTGAGGATAGCTGATCGTTGAAGAAGCTGCTGTTCTTCTATATCAGGCGTCGACGCCAGCTTTGTGTCCATGATAAGTCTTGCTGGTAGATCTTGTGCAGTTAACCGAACAATCCAAACGTGATGATGTTCAACCAGGATTTGTCGGAATTTAAGCCTGACTTGTCGATCCGGAAGTTACCGGATTCATCCAAAGAAGGATGATCAGGATAGTTGGTAGCCAGCACCTGCAGAGATTCCTCTGCCAATTCGCTTAGTTCAAGGTTCAGATAAGCTTCCACCATGATGGCCAACGCGTCTGCGACTGAGGGTGTCTGTTGGAAGTTTTCAAAGACATAGCGTCCTCGGTTGGCAGCAGCGATGTATGCACCTCGATAGATATAATACTTGGCGATGTTGATCTCAGAAGCTGCCATCAGGTTGCGGAGATGCACCATTCTAGCGCGGGCATCGGGCGCATATTTGCTATCGGGAAAGCGATTGATCAGTTCTGCGAAATCGTCAAACGAATCTCTCGCGGCTCCCGGATCCCTCTTTGACGGATCCAAGGGCAGGAATCGATCCAGTAGATAGCGATCCTCACGATAGGACGCCATGGCGCGCAGGTAGTATGCATAGTCTACGTTTGGGTGTTGTGGGTGAAGGCGGATAAAGCGGTCTGCTGCACTCCTGGCTGACTCGGGTTGGAGGCTGTTGTAATAGGCGTAAATCAGTTCCAGTTGGGCTTGTTCGGCGTAGCGGCCAAAGGGATATCTGGCTTCCAGACGCTGTAGTTTTGAAATGGCGTCCTGATAGTTGGCCGATCTCAGACTTCTCTGCGATGATTCATAGTATTGACGTTCGGTTTCATCGATTGCAGATTCCTGATCGTCGCTATTGCTGGCACACCCGGCAGCAATCAACGTACACAACAAAATGCCCGGAAGTGTCTTGACACTTCCGCCAGTCCAGCGGTTAGGCAACTGCGTGATAGTTCGTTCTGGGCCTGAACCCTCTTTTTTTGCTACAAACAGGTACAATCTGAAAACCATAAAGCGCTAAATGTCGCGCCACCTTTGCGATTATTGGGCCGTATTTAACCATAGCAGAATGATGAAACCAAACCCCAGGACACTCGTTGCGCGACTCCCTGACAAACGTGAGTCGGGATCTTCCCAATTATTGGATACAATCCTGCTATGTCGCAATATGTGAAGATGAAAGCCAGAGTGCCGGAGCAACTCGGCCATGATCGGTTAGATCACATCGCTGTGAATCTGTTCCCTGATTTTTCCAGGTCGCGGCTGCAGCACTGGATTCAGGCCGGAGCGTTAACGGTGGATGGGCAGGCAAGACGTGCCAAGGACAAACTACTTGGCGGGGAATTGCTGGAAATAGATGCACCATTGGAGGCGCTTGATAGTCATGTCCCTCAACAGATGGAGCTGGATATTGAGTTTGAAGATGAAGACATCCTGGTTGTATGCAAACCTGCAGGCCTGGTTACCCATCCGGCTGCCGGGAACTACGATAACACCCTGCTCAATGGGCTTCTTTTTCACTGTGAAGAGCTGCAACACATACCCAGAGCGGGAATTGTTCATCGCCTGGACAAGGGCACCAGTGGACTGATGGTGGTGGCAAAAACCCTGCAGAGCCAAAACAAACTGGTCGATTTGCTACAGAAAAGAGAAATCACCAGACAGTACCAGGCGATCGTCTATGGAGTTGTTTCCCGGAGAGGAAGCATTGATCAGCCCATTGGTCGACATCCCAGCCATCGCACTAAGATGGCCGTTAGGGAGGACGGCAAACCTGCCAGAACTCACTACCGGGTGTTGAGTCGGTTCGCCGAACACACCCACCTGTCGATCACCCTGGAATCTGGTCGAACCCATCAGATCAGAGTCCACTTGAGCCACGTCCGGTTTCCCCTCGTGGGGGATCCGCTTTATGGTGGTACCTTTCGTCTGCCCCGATCGGGATCGGAGCAGCTTCAAGAGGAGTTGAGAGATTTCGAGCGTCCAGCACTACATGCTTTCGCACTGCAGTTGCACCATCCAACTACCGGAGCGCTGATGCGTTGGGAAAGACACGTGCCGTCAGACTTGGCACGCCTGCTGGAATTGTTGGCAGAAAATGATACTGGATGATCAGAGATCCACAGACCCGGATTGCGCCTTGGGCTTTATACGTCCCGAATGGCCGGCACCCCCCAACGTCAAAGCCGTTGTCACCACCCGGCAAGGCGGTTGCAGCATTGCGCCTTACGATAGTCTTAATCTAGCCATGCATGTTGGTGACCTGCAGCACAGAGTCTTGGCAAATCGACAGAAGTTACGCCAGAGCCTCGATCTTCAGCGCGAGCCACCCTGGCTTAACCAGATGCATGGGGTAGCGACCATCCGTGCGGATGAGAAGGGGGAGCGGCTCGCCGATGCAGCGTATACGGACAGACAGAAACTGCCATGTGTAGTCTTGGTGGCGGATTGTCTGCCTATTTTCCTGTGCGATCGTCAGGGAATGCGCGTGGCCGTGCTTCATGCCGGGTGGCGGGGACTGGCTGAGGGCATCATAGCAGCCACTGTCGGCCGGTTCTTGCCCGACGACGATCTGATTGCCTGGCTGGGACCAGCCATAGGGCCCTGCCATTACGAGGTGGGAGCGGAGGTTAAGGACGCATTCAGATCTGAGGTCGGCAGTTTCATACCGACCGCGCGGACGGACAAGTGGATGTTTGATCTCTATGGAGTGGCTAGGAAGCTCCTCGCCGAAAGTGGGGTCCGGGCAGTATTCGGCGGGAACTTTTGCACCTATTGCGAGCGGGAGAGATTCTTTTCATATCGCCGGGATGGAGATACTGGGCGAATTGCCGCCCTGATATGGCTGGATTGATGGCTGGCTTCAGCTAGGCGGTCCCACCTAGGCGGCCCCACAGTTATCCCTAATGGTTTTCTGAGCGTTTTCGATACGCTGTTGCTTTTCCTCATCCGTCAGTACCCGATCTCCGCCATCTGGGTCGTTGACTCGAAGCCGCGCGTAGGCTTGCAGTTTCGCCAGATTTCTCTTTCCGATGTTGCAATTGGATGCACGGATCCGAGCAATTTCCTCTGCAACAGCTTGTTCTTCTTTGTCCATCGACGCATCTGGCGCTGGTGCCGGTTGGGCCTGACTTTGGCCTGCCGGCAACCGCTTAGGTCGGATTCCTCTCTGAGTTGGAGCGTTTTTGGTTCCGAATGGCGCGGACTTGGAGACTAATTTTGCATCGACGTCTCTAGGGTTGCGCTGGGAATAGTTGGTTACGCCATCTTCATCGACCCAAATGTAGTATGGGTCTTCTGATCGAGCTGAATCGGTGAAGGCCAGAAACACTAAAGCCAAAATCACCAGAAGCGCATAGTGCAATGTCAATACTCCCTTGTTGAAGCCTTACCCCATGATTTTACTAGAAGATTGGTTGTTTTCACAGCGCAAGACGCCTTGGTCAATTAGTGAGGCGGTAGGGGTCTGCCCGTGCAGAGCCGCCTAGGTAATTGTTTTTTATAGAAAGATTGACATGGATATTCATTATGATCAAGAATGCCCGCCCTCTCATCCGGCAAGATGAAGAGGGAATAGGGTGGAACTGAAGCTTGGTTGAACTTGGTTCAGATTCAATCCAGCATTGATCAAGGTTAGGAGATACAGAGTTGGAATTGCTATCAGGTGGCGAAATGCTAATCCGCTCCCTTCAAGAAGAGGAGGTCGAGTTCATATTCGGTTATCCGGGGGGTACGGTACTGCATATTTATGATGCACTGTTCAGACAGAACAAGATACGCCATGTACTGGTAAGACATGAGCAGGGCGCAGGCCACATGGCAGATGGATACGCCAGAGCTTCAGGTAAGACCGGAGTGGCGTTGGTGACCTCAGGACCAGGGGCAACCAACTCATTGACCGCCATCGCCACGGCCTATATGGACTCAATTCCTTTGGTGGTGATTTCGGGACAGGTGCAAAGCCATCTCATCGGAACCGATTCCTTCCAGGAAACGGATATGGTCGGTGTCTCCCGACCCATCGTGAAACATAGCTTTCTGGTGAAGCAGGCGAAGGATATACCTGGGGTGATAAAAAAGGCCTTCTTCTTGGCAAGTACCGGCCGACCCGGACCGGTGGTCGTGGACATCCCTAAGGACATTACCCTCCCAACTGAAGTGTCGGAGTATGTATACCCCAAAAAGGTATCGATGCGGTCATATAATCCGGCCACCAAGGGACATTCTGGACAGATCAAGAAAGCTGCAAGCATGCTCCTGCAAGCTGAACGGCCGATGATCTTTGCAGGCGGCGGTGTGGTTCAGGGTGAGGGATCTGATCTGCTGACCCGCATCACCCGAATGTTGAATTACCCGATTACCAACACCCTGATGGGGTTGGGTAGCTACCCGGGCACGGATAGACAGTTTCTGGGAATGCTAGGGATGCACGGCACCTACGAAGCGAACATGGCCATGCACCATTGTGACCTGGTGTTTGCTGCCGGGGTCCGTTTTGATGACCGGGTGACCAATACCGTGTCGAAGTTCTGCCCCTATGCAAAGATCATCCATATCGATATCGATCCGGCCTCCATATCGAAAAATGTTATGGCAGACGTCCCCATCGTGGGGCCGGTGATTCCTGTGTTTGAAGAGCTGATCCAACTGCTTGAGGTGCAGCTGGCAAACAAGAATGTGGCAAAGTCGAATGCAGGTACGCTCGCCGACTGGTGGGATCAGATCGAGGGATGGCGCAACATGGACTGTCTCAAAGTCAACTCTGATGAGGACAGCAAGATAAAACCCCAACATGTCATAGAGACCCTATTTGAAGTCACTAAGGGCGATGCGATCATCACATCTGACGTAGGCCAGCATCAGATGTTCGCTGCTCTATATTACAAATTCGACCGACCCAGACAATGGCTCAATTCGGGTGGCTTGGGCACCATGGGATTTGGTCTGCCGGCAGCCATGGGAGCGCAGTTTGCGTACCCCGAGCAGACCGTCGCCTGCGTCACGGGCGAAGGGAGTATCCAAATGAACATCCAGGAACTCTCGACATGCAAACATAACGATTTGCCCATCAAGATCATCAATCTCAACAATGGCTACCTTGGAATGGTCAAGCAGTGGCAGGACATGCAGTATGACGGCCGCCACGCCCATAGTTATCTGGATTCTCTCCCGGATTTTGTAAAACTGGCGGAAGCCTATGGCCATATAGGTATTCTAGTGGATCATCCAGATGACCTTGAACCGGCGATGAAGGAAGCTTTCAGCCAGAAACATAGATTGGTGTTTCTGGATGTCAAAGTGGACCCCGATGAGCACGTATACCCAATGCTGGTGGCACCTAACGGGTCCATGCAGGATATGTGGTTAAGAAAGGGAGTCAGAACCTGATGCGAAGGATTATTTCAGTATTGATGGAGAATGAAGCAGGCGCTCTCTCCCGTGTCGTAGGCCTATTTGCGCAACGAAATTATAACATCGAAACCTTGAATGTGGCGCCCACTGAAGATGAAACCTTGTCCAGGTTAACCCTGACAACTGTGGCGACGGATGAGCAGACCGAGCAGATTACCAAGCAGTTGAACAAACTCATTGAAGTGGTAAAGCTTGTGGATCTGACCGAAGGTGAACACGTTGAGCGGGAATTGATGTTGATCAAACTCAGGGCCAGCGGTGCCATTCGTGCGGAAGTGAAGCGAACGTCAGATATCTTCAGGGGTCAGATTGTGGATGTAACCAGTAACGCATATACCATACAATTGACTGGCAGTAGCGATAAGCTCGACGCCTTTATCAGGTCTTTGTCTGAGGCCGTGGTCCTTGAAGTGGTGAGATCCGGAGTGTCAGGTCTCTCTCGCGGGGAAAAGGTTCTCTCGCTTTAGGTGGGATATCGTGTAGATCCAAGGGCTGAGCTAGGAGAGCAGGATTTGAGAACACTATCGAGAAGGCGATGATTGACAAAGACCAGAAGAGCGCGAACACCGTTCGGTCCCTTGCAGACCATCTGGATAAGAAACCTGAGAAGGACAAAAAAAGGCGACGTGGAATCTATCTGCTACCAAATCTGATTACCACCGGCGCCCTTTTTGCTGGCTTTTACTCCATCATCGCGTCTATGAACGGTTCACTGGAGAAGGCTGCGATCGCCATTTTCGTAGCCGGTGTTCTAGACGCAATGGACGGCAGGATAGCTCGATTGACCAATACCCAAAGTGCATTTGGCGTGCAATACGATAGTCTATCCGATCTCGTTGCTTTCGGTGTCGCACCTTCCGTCTTGGTGTTCAACTACACCTTGTCGGGCTTGGGGAACCTCGGTTGGATGGTAGCATTCTTCTTTATGGCTTGTGCGGCGCTACGACTGGCCCGTTTCAATACACGACCGGACAATACCTCTTTTACGGGGATGGCCAGCCCTCCCGCTGCAGGTGTCCTGGCTGGGATTGTCTGGCTGTGGTGTGATCTTGGCCATGCAGATGAAGTGGTCAGCCTACAATTTTCAATCCTCATCGCCATCATCACAGCCAGTGTTGCCCTGCTGATGGTGAGCAATTTCAGGTACTACAGTCCCAAGGGAATAAACCTGAAGGGTCGAGTTCCATTCTTCTACATGTTGGCAGTCATTCTGCTTTTTGTGGTGATCTTCTTGTACCCACCAGGTGTAATGTTGACCATAAGCGTGGTCTACGGCCTCTCTGGTCCCATCCAGGCATTATTCGGAAAACGTAGAAGGCAAACTGCTGAATCTGCACCCTAGACGGTAATGTCCACTGGTCAGTGAGGACTGGTTCTGTAACTGCTGAGCCGCCAATCAGCGACTAGAAGATCGTGGTCCTCAATCACTTTTTTCCTGAACTGAGACCGATCTGTGATTGCCGCTGTAAATCCGTAAGATTCTGGTTGCACAGGTCTTGTAATAGGGGATTCAGCGCGTATAATACGCCTCCTCTGATCGGAGCCGGCCGCAGTGTGGCCAGTGATTCCGGTGTTCTTTAACAGTTTGAACAAGCAATAGGTGTGGGTACTTGCTGACTTGAATGCTGGGTATCTTCATA
>Ga0187827_10005562_pt1:12500-14884 | contig 14884 bp, 9 predicted proteins | sample ETNtaG_39_FD_167969 | JGI IMG/M metagenome (GOLD analysis project Ga0187827, IMG submission 167969) | Marine microbial and viral communities from oxygen minimum zone, Eastern Pacific Ocean - ETNP2014_SV_150_PacBio MetaG (Illumina Assembly) | ecosystem: Environmental > Aquatic >...
GCAAGTAAAGCTAACCCGGGGAACTGAACCATCTAAGTACCCGGAGGAAAAGAAATCAACCGAGATTCCCTTAGTAGCGGCGAGCGAAAGGGGACCAGCCAGTAGTCTTTATTCTTTGAGTCAGGGGAATATTCTGGAAAGTTTAGCGATACAGGGTGATAGCCCCGTACCCGAAAACCCGAAGAAAGAACTAAGTCTGCAACAAGTAGGTCGGAGCACGTGAAACTTTGACTGAAGATGGGGGGACCATCCTCCAAGGCTAAATACTCCCAACTGACCGATAGTGAACCAGTACCGTGAGGGAAAGGCGAAAAGAACCCCGGAGAGGGGAGTGAAATAGATCCTGAATCCGTATGCGTACAAGCAGTCAGAGCCTTGTCATTTAGTCGCTTGCGACTTTGTGACGGGTGATGGCGTACCTTTTGTATAATGGGTCAGCGACTTACTTTCAGTGGCAAGCTTAACCTTTTTTGGGAAGGCGCAGGGAAACCGAGTCTTAATAGGGCGAATCAGTCGCTGGGAGTAGACCCGAAACCGGGCGATCTATCCATGGCCAGGGTGAAGGTTCGGTAACACGGACTGGAAGCCCGAACCCACCTATGTTGAAAAATGGGGGGATGAGCTGTGGATCGGAGTGAAAGGCTAATCAAGCCCGGAGATAGCTGGTTCTCCTCGAAAACTATTTAGGTAGTGCCTCATGTATCACTCTCGGGGGTAGAGCACTGTTTCGGCTAGGGGGCCATCCCGGCTTATCAACCCGATGCAAACTCCAAATACCGAGAAGTGCAAGCATGGGAGACAGACGGCGGGTGCTAACGTCCGTCGTCGAAAGGGAAACAACCCAGACCGCCAGCTAAGGTCCCTAAATAACAGTTAAGTGGGAAACGATGTGGGAAGGCTAAAACAGCCAGGAGGTTGGCTTAGAAGCAGCCACCCTTTAAAGAAAGCGTAACAGCTCACTGGTCGAGTCGGCCCGCGCGGAAGATTTACCGGGGCTTAAACTGTTTACCGAAGCTGCGGGTACGTGGCCGTTCGCGGTTACGTACGGTAGAGGAGCGTTCTGTACGCCGTTGAAGGTGTGTTGTAAGGCATGCTGGAGGTATCAGAAGTGCGAATGCTGACATGAGTAACGATAAGGGAGGTGAAAAACCTCCCCGCCGGAAGACCAAGGTTTCCTGCGCAACGCTAATCGGCGCAGGGTAAGTCGGCCCCTAAGGCGAGGCGGAAACGCGTAGTCGATGGGAAGCAGGTTAATATTCCTGCACTTACATTCATTGCGATGGAGGGACGGAGAAGGCTAGACCAGCAAGGCGTTGGTTGTCCTTGTTTAAGCGTGTAGGCTGGAGATTTAGGTAAATCCGGATCTCCTTAAGGCTGAGGCGCGATAACGACCTGATCTAAAGTATCGGGGAAGTGGTTAATGCCATGCTTCCAGGAAAAGCTCCTAAGCTTCAGATGAATGTAAACCGTACCCCAAACCGACACAGGTGGTCGGGTAGAGTATACCAAGGCGCTTGAGAGAACTCGGGTGAAGGAACTAGGCAAAATGGCACCGTAACTTCGGGAGAAGGTGCGCCGCAGATGGTGATGGGACTTGCTCCCTGAGCTGTCAGCGGTCGAAGATACCAGGTGGCTGCGACTGTTTATTAAAAACACAGCACTCTGCAAACTCGTAAGAGGACGTATAGGGTGTGACGCCTGCCCGGTGCCGGAAGGTTAATTGATCGGGTTAGGGGATTTATCCCCGAAGCTCGTGATCGAAGCCCCGGTAAACGGCGGCCGTAACTATAACGGTCCTAAGGTAGCGAAATTCCTTGTCGGGTAAGTTCCGACCTGCACGAATGGCGTAACGATGGCCACGCTGTCTCCACCCGAGACTCAGTGAAATTGAATTTGCGGTTAAGATGCCGTATACCCGCGGCTAGACGGAAAGACCCCGTGAACCTTTACTATAGCTTCACACTGGACTCTGATTTTATCTGTGTAGGATAGGTGGGAGACTTTGAAGCCGGGACGCTAGTTCCGGTGGAGTCGACCTTGAAATACCACCCTGGTAACGTTGGGGTTCTAACGCAGGTCCCTTATCGGGATCGCGGACAGTGTGTGGTGGGTAGTTTGACTGGGGCGGTCTCCTCCCAAAGAGTAACGGAGGAGCGCGAAGGTACCCTCAGCATGGTCGGAAATCATGCAATGAGTGCAATAGCAGAAGGGTGCTTGACTGCGAGACAGACACGTCGAGCAGGTAGGAAACTAGGTTATAGTGATCCGGTGGCTCTGTATGGAAGGGCCATCGCTCAACGGATAAAAGGTACTCCGGGGATAACAGGCTGATACCGCCCAAGAGTTCACATCGACGGCGGTGTTTGGCACCTCGATGTCGGCTC
>Ga0187827_10005564_pt1 | contig 14882 bp, 16 predicted proteins | sample ETNtaG_39_FD_167969 | JGI IMG/M metagenome (GOLD analysis project Ga0187827, IMG submission 167969) | Marine microbial and viral communities from oxygen minimum zone, Eastern Pacific Ocean - ETNP2014_SV_150_PacBio MetaG (Illumina Assembly) | ecosystem: Environmental > Aquatic > Marine > Hypoxic...
ACCACCTCGGGGGGGGGGGGGGGGGGGGTCAATGTTTGTGAGGACATCTGGTATGAGGAAGGGCCCACTACTGCTCAAGCCTATGCCGGGGCCGATGTAATAGTAAACATAAGTGCCTCGCCATATTACTACGGGCGAAGTGACGTCAGAGAGAAAATGCTCTCGACCCGTGCCTCGGATAATGTAGCTATTATCGTTTATACCAACCTGGTTGGCGGCCAGGACGAACTGGTTTTTGACGGTAACAGCCTGATAGTGGATGAAAAAGGCCAGGTGATTGCCCGAGGCAAGCGGTTTGAGGAGGACCTGGTGATAGTGGACCTCGATATCGAGTCGGTTTTTCGGACTCGCCTTCGTGATCCTAGGTGGAGGAGGGAGGCGCCGTTGAAAGGATCCGGGCAAGACTGCGCCAAACTGGTGGTGACCGAAGAGTTAAGCTCCGGCCAGAAACCGCCACTACCACCGAGGCAAGCCGAGGATTGTACTCTTCTCGACGAAGTCTATCAGGCACTGGTGCTGGGCACCCGTGACTATGTCCTCAAGAACGGCTTTCAGAAGGTGCTGATAGGTCTTTCCGGAGGGATTGACTCCAGCCTGGTGGCAGTAATCGCCGTTGATGCCCTGGGGAGTTCGAACGTGGTCGGGATAGCGATGCCCTCGAGGTATTCTTCACCCGGAAGTGTATCGGATTCCGAGCAACTGGTTGAGAACCTGGGTATGAAGCTCCTGACAATCCCGATTGAGAAGGCTTTTGAGGCCTACCTGGAGATGCTGGCCCAGACCTTTGAAGGGGTTGAGCCTAACGTAGCTGAGGAAAATATCCAAGCCCGCATCAGGGGTAACATGCTCATGGCCGTATCCAACAAGTTTGGGTGGATTGTCCTCACTACCGGTAATAAGAGCGAAATGGCCACCGGCTATGCCACCTTATACGGCGACATGGCCGGCGGATTTGCCGTCATAAAAGATGTGCCCAAGACAATGGTCTATCAGCTTTGCAACCACCGGAACTCGCTGGCTGGTTCACCATTGATACCATCCTCAATCATAGAAAAGCCGCCCTCGGCCGAATTGAGGCCTGACCAAAAGGATGCCGATTCGCTACCCGCCTATGAAGAGCTTGACCCGATAATAACGGCTTACGTTGAAGAAGATAAAAGTGTCGAGCAGATAATTGCCATGGGATTTAACGAAAAAGCCGTCAAAAGAGCTGCCGGACTGGTAGATGGAAGTGAATACAAGCGTCGTCAGTCACCACCCGGGGTCAAGATAACTCCCCGGGCTTTCGGACGAGACAGGAGACTGCCGATTACGAATCTGTTCAAGGGGAATACGTCGGAGTAGCCTCTCAGGAGTTAATGAATCTAAATGGTTCAAATTATCGGTTCGGACACAGAAAGAAAGATTATGGCTATTCTCAAGGTTTTGAGCGAATCCTCAGAACCGCTGGGTTCAATCACAATCGCCCGGGAACTAGAGCGCCACGGTGTTTTCCTGAGCGAGAGAGGCGTTAGATATAACCTGAGAATAACCGATGAGCGCGGTTATACTCAATCCCTGGGCCGTGACGGTCGAATGATTACTCCCCAAGGGCTGGAGGAACTGACCACGGCCATGGCCCCGGAACACCTTGGTTTCATACTTGAGAAACTGGAACTCCTCGCCTTCCAAACTACTTTTGAACCTGAAAAGCGGACGGGACTTTTGCCGATAAATACTTCTCTCATCGACGGCAGCCAGTTCAAGAATGCACTGGCTGCAATGAAAGACGCATTTAGGACAGGGATCTGCGTCAGTGAACTGGTGGCGGTTGCCTCTGAAAGTGAAAAGCTCGGCTCCGTAGTTGTCCCAACGGGGAAAATCGGGCTGGCTACAGTGTGCAGTGCAGCGATAAACGGGGTACTGCTGAAAGCTGGCATACCCATTGAGTCAAAATTTGGGGGAGTACTTGAGCTGAAAGATTCGAGGCCCAGGCGTTTCGTTGCCATAATAAACTATTCTGGTACTTCTCTAGACCCATCGGAGCAGTATATTCGTGCCAGAATGACCAGTGTTAGTGAAATCATTGCGGTCGGCAGCGGCAAGTTGCTGGCTAATTTCAGAGAACTGCCGGCTCTGTCAAGGGCCGTTGTTGAGGAAAAGATTTCTCTGCTCCAGGAAACCGGTATCGGTGGAGTCCTGGCCCTGGGTAACACCAGCGAGCCGATCTGCCAGATTCCGGTGGGACTGAACCGAGTTGGTATGGTCTTGCTGGGCGGGCTCAATCCGGTTGCGCTGGCTGTTGAGGCGGGAGTGGCGGTGGAAAACATAGCTGAGAGCGGCCTGATTGATTTTGAACAATTGGGCAGCTTCTGGCGACTTTAGACCGCATCCATTTCGGGCAAGACATCTTTTCCCTCATCTGGTATTTCTTGCCTCGTCTTTCCAGCTGTGATGGTTTTACCCCAAAAGTACCATCTTTCCGTCATTCTGATCGTAGCGAAGAATCCGTATTGTTCTCTTCAGAGAAAAGATTCTTCGTCACTTCGTTCCTCAGAATGACATTTAAGGCAAGGCCAACTGTGATTACTCGCTGTCCCAAGAATGTTTTTCGAGGCCACAATATTGTTTTTGATTTACCCTTGACAACTTTCTCCGCTGTATTGTATAGTAACATTACTACTTTAGTCACCAATATTGAAAACTGATGAAACTTTCTACTAGAGGACGATATGGCTCGTTGCTACTGTTGGACCTAGCTCTCCACCGGGAAATGGGGCCGGTGTTGCTAAGAGATATTGCCGAGAGGCAGCGCATTCCGTTACCCTACCTGAAACACCTGCTTGCTCCCCTGATTGCGGGTGGACTGTTGAGGAGCACCCGGGGCGCCAAGGGTGGGCTTGTACTAGCCAAGCCTCCTGAGCAAATAACCTTGAAAGAGGTTGTCCAACTTCTGGAGGGTTCAATTGCACCGGTTGAGTGCGTCAACAATCCGGAGATGTGTGAGCGATCCGGGATTTGTGCTCCTCGTGATATTTGGGCTGAACTGAACGAGGCAATGGAGGGTGTTCTGGTATCCACGACACTGGATGATCTGGCAGAAAAACAAAGGATGAAGCAACAGCCCGAAGGAGCAATGTATCACATCTAGTCCTACTCACTGACGCTGAAGTGGACTAATTGTTAAGAGGGAAATCGCAAAAGGCATGAAGGTGGGCAAAGACCTTCATGTATAAAGGAGAGAAAATGGACCAGAACCTGAGACGGGAATCCCGCCGTTTGAAAATGGATTTTGAAGTGTTGAAGAGTGGTGGATTCATCAAGCAAACCCAGGAGAATCTTTTTACCGTCCGGCTACGGTGCCCTGCGGGAAAATTGAGCTCGCAGCAATTACGTAAAGCGGCCGAAATTGCCGACAAATACGGACAGGGGGAGATTCATAATTCCTTTCGCCAGTCGATTGAAGTCCCCTATGTTCATCACCAGCATTTTGATGCCATTGCCGCTGAACTGAAAGAGATTGATTGGTCAATCGCCTCCTGCGGTCCCCGTATCAGGGTACCCACTGCCTGTGGCGGCTGCACTTATAATCCCAATGGGCTGGTCGACACACAGAGCATGTGTATCGAAGTTGACAAACGCTATTTCGGTACCGAGACTGGTCATCATAAATTCAAGATTTCATTCTCCGGTTGCCCCATAGATTGTCCTCGAACCAGGGAAATGGACCTGGGCTTCCAAGGAATTATCGATCCGGGATTGGTCGAGGACCTGTGCAATGCCTGCGGACTTTGCATAGCCGCCTGCGACGACAAGGCCCTTACGATGGTAAATGGCCTGCCGGTAAGGGACGTTAGCAAGTGCCTCTATTGCGGTGACTGTGTCAAGGTTTGTCCGGTGGATGCCATGGTGATTAAGAGAACAGGATGGTTGGCCCGGGCGGGCGGTAAGCATGGCAGGCATCCGATCTTTGCTTACGAGGTGGCCCAGTTTCTTTCTGACGAAGACTGCTACCCTCTGATTGAGAAGACGATGGAATGGTATCAGGCAAACGGTGTTGGCCGAGAGAGGATTGGCTCGGTTATCGTTCGCTTGGGGCTGGACAAATACCTCGATGAAGTGGTCAGACCACTAGGGCTGGAGGTTGTCGAAAAAGCAGAAGACCGAAAGAAGTATTGGGCACAGGGAAATATGTATAACTGATCCGGATGTACCCGTTGGAGACACCGGTAAATAACAATTGAGAAAAGGAGTTGAGAATGGAAGAGAAAGTAGAGCACGCTAAAGAGGTGATCGCAGAGGCAGTGAAGGAATATCCCAGAATAGGTGTAGCCTGCTCTTTTGGCAAGGACAGCATGGTTACGGTCCATCTGGCCAGAGAAGTAGACCCGAATATTGATATTTTTGCGGTAATGACTCAATACAAACCGCGAGAGACGTTTGAGTACCTGGTGCGAATGGACAAGGAGATGAATCTCAACACAACCGTTTTCATGGTTGCTGACAGCGTGCCGGAGATTCTCAGTGATGCTTCAATAAATGTAAAACTGCTGCCAACCGAAGAATTCAACCCAAAGTTGGCCAAGTCCATCGAAGATTGGGTAAAACCGTTGAACAAGGTGGATCCGGACGAATGCTGCCGTTTGCTCAAGGTAGTTCCTACCCAGGCGGCCGTTAGTAACCTGGATGCCTGGATAACCGGTTTGAGGAACAACGAGGGTATTACCAGAGCGGATTATCTTGAAGTAGAGGACAAGAACGGACTTATGAAGATCAATCCCATACTTTACTTCACTGAAACCGACATTTGGAAGTATATGGCTACCAGAGGAATCGACGCCCATCCCTGGTATAGTCTGGACTATCGCTCCATTGGCTGCGCACCTTGCTCAGCCCCAGGTGGCGAGTATGAGCGCGACGGAAGGTGGAGAGATACCGTTAAAGCCGGTGGCGAATGCGGGATACACACCATGCAACTAAAGTGAACAACCAGGAACAGAATCATCAATTAAGGGTTTATTCTGACATAACCCAACTGATAGCGAACCCCCAAAACCCAACTCCGTTGGTCAGGTTAAACAGGATCAATCCGAATAAGAACTTCCAGATTTATCTCAAGCTGGAAAGATACAATCCCTTTGGTTCGATTAAAGACAGGATCGTGAAAGAGATGCTGGACGTGCTGGACATAGGGGATAGAACCGTAGTCGAGCCATCATCGGGCAATACCGGAATTGCTTTAACCTCCGTGGCTAACGCTATGGGAGTCCCGGTTGAGATAGCCATTCCAGATAAAACCCCTGAGGAGAAGAAGATAATGCTGAAATTCCTGGGTGCCAAGGTCACGGAAGTTGATGACGCCTTGTGCCCCATGTTTCCGTCAGAAGGCGCTAGGGGACTGGTCAATGCTCTGATACTGAGTCCGGCCACCAAAGACAAATACGTCAGCCCTAACCAGTATGAGAGTGCACTCAATGTTCAGGCCCACTACCGGGCTACCGGACCGGAAATATGGCAACAAACCGAGGGTGAGGTCAGCTATTTCTTTGCCGGTTTCGGCACCTGCGGCACAATTACCGGCGTCGGAAGGTATCTCAAAGAACAGAACCCGGAGCTAAAGGTTGTCGGAGTGGAGCCATCCACTGCGGAACATAAGTTGCCAGGAATGAAGAGGATCACCGGACTGTCCGAGGAGTACATACCCAAGATTCTGGACTGGTCCGTAATTGACGAGTTGGCGGAAGTCTCCGATGAGGATGCCTTTCTGACTGCCATAGAGCTGGCCAGAAAAGACGGAATTACGGTTGGGCCAACCACCGGAGCTATCCTTAATATCGCCTTACAATATGCCGAGAAGCATGATGGAATAGCTGTGGTTATCTCACCCGATGATGCCTTCAAATACGCCAGCTTTTACCGGGAGATCCTGGAAGAAGAATCCAGAAAAGCCGGGGAGGGAAAATAGAATATGGAAAACACCCTCGATTTGTCTGGTTTCGTTTGTCCCTTGTCCAAGATGAAGGCGGCAGAAGCGGTAGACAACATGGCCGAAGGGGATACGCTGATAATAATATTGGGCGAATCCGAGTCCTTTAAGAGCGTGGCCCAGGACTTAAAGACCAACGACATAGTCCCGACTTTCAAACAGGAAAGCGAAAGCAGGTATATCCTGACCGTTAGCAGGTGACCTGCCGTGGAAATGTCGGATAGATAAACCGAAGCACGATTAGGAAGTAAATTTTGAATGGCGGTTGGAGCTGAAAGCCAACGGCGAAGCCTCGCAAAATCCATCACGTGGAGGCTGATTGCTGTCACTGTTACCATGGTAATTTCATACCTTTGGCTGGGGGACTGGGGCAGTTCTATCGCGCTTTCGCTGGTCGCCAACGCTATTAAGGCTCTGCTCTACTACATGCACGAGCGGGGATGGAACAGGATAGACTTCGGCAGGACCAAGCCGGCTGAAGAAGACTATATGATATAGCCGATTGAATTGCGACAAGGGCCCCGGTTTGACGCCGGGGCTTTTTTGTTTTCAACGGTTGGTCTGGCAAGAAGTAAGGTGAAGTTAATCCTCGGATATCTTCTTGAAGCCGTGAATCAGAGGGAAACGGAGAAAGCCGAATATCTCGCGGCTGCGTAAAAAGCCAATAAAGATGATTGTTATCCCCAGTAATATGAACAGCGAATGAGCTGTGGAGGACGACACCCCAAAGCGTGCTAACGTGCCACCCATTGCGGATAGAATTGCCCCGAGAGCAATGAGTACATTAGAAAGAACTCGATGACCCATTACGCGACGTCTCCAGAAGGCCCAAGCACTGTAAATAGCACCTCCCACCAGGGCAAAGGTGCCGAAGATGTTCAGATAGTACATATTTCTCAATCCTTGGGGTATGGTCTCGCGCGAAAAACCATCCAGCGCGTTCACGTCAATACTTGCTGAGAAGACCCTAAATACGGCGTAAATTGATGCCACCAGCAAGAGCGTCATGATAATGTGGGCTACCCGCCTGGGGGTAAGCAGATAAAGGGTGCCCATTCCAAGGTAGGCGGCCACCAGCGCGGCTCCAAACAAGTACCACAGGCGGTAGGCGATTTCATTCATGCCCCACGCTTCCACCCAGAACACGCTTCCGCTGGCAACAAAATATATAAACAGGCCGATTGCCCAGACAAGCTGGTAAGATTTCCTCTTGGAAAAGAACTGGTCCAGGACGGCTACGGCAAAGATAAAACAAATGATTGTAGTAACTAAGGGCACTATAACCGTGTTCATAATTAGTTCTCCCCATCTCTCTTGGTTTCATACTCCAGGTTGCTAATAATATAGTACAATACATATGCTCAGAGAACAGCCCTGGTGACAAGGCAGCTTCGGTGGATGTCATGGGCTCACTAGATAACTTTGTCTTCTGCCAGTTTGTCTATCTCGCTTTCATTCATCCTAAGGAGTCCAGCCAGCAAATCCCGGGTGTCCTGCCCCAAGCCGGAGGCAATTCGATCAACGTTGGCTGGGGTCCTGGAAAGTTTGATTGGAGAGTTTATGAGTTTTACACTGCCCAGTTTAGGATGGGGTACTTCCACAATCATCTCTCTGGCCCGTACCTGGGGATGACTGGCTACCTGCTCGATATTATTGATCGGCCCGCAGGGAATGCCTATTTCTGTCAGTTCCTTAATCCATTGCTCGGTCGTTTTTGTCTTCATGATCTCGTTTAGAATCGGCTCAAGCTCATCATAATGCTGGGTGCGTAATTCGCCGGTCTGGTATCTGTCGTCGTCCATCAGATCAAGGCGACCTATGATGGCGCAGAACAAGGGCCATTGATTTCGTACTCCGCCCACCATGGCGATTACGATGTACCCATCTCTGCTTTCGAAGGCCTGAAAAGGGGTGAATACCGGATGCTTCGTTCCCAGGCGGGCAGGCACTTCTCCGGTGGCGAAGAAGCGGCTAAAGGCATTCTCCAGTATTGCCACCTGGCAGTCCAACATAGAGATATCGAGCATCTGCCCCCGGCCGCTTTGCTGACGTTCGAAGAGGGCGGAAACGATGCCGATGGCCGCAAACAGTCCGGCCGTAATGTCACCCAGAGATGCCCCGGGCCTCAGCGGCGGGCCGTCGGATTCACCCGTGATGCTCATTATCCCCCCCATAGCCTGGATGATGACGTCAAGGGCCCTCGTCTGGGCAAAGGGGCCAGTTTGGCCGAAACCGGATATAGAAGCATAGATTATGACTGGATTTTCCTTTTCCACCGCCTCGTAATCAAGGCCTAGTCTCTTCATGGTTCCGGGGACGAAGTTCTCGACTACGGCATCTACCGTTTTTGTTAATTCCAGGAACAGTTGCTTGCCACGTGAGGTTTGGAGGTCGATGGTGAGACTCTTTTTCCCCCGGTTGAGGCTCAGGAAATAGGAGCTTTCACCATCGATGAATGGCCCATTACCTCGGGCCAGGTCACCTGCTTCCGGTCTCTCCAACTTGATAACCTCGGCCCCAAGGTCACCGAGAACCATGGTAGCTAGAGGCCCTGACAGGACCCAGCTCAGATCCAAAATCTTGACGCCCTTCAAAGGTCCTGGCATGGCTTCCTCCTTCTATCGCGAACCGGGCAAGGGTTAAATCCCTCGTCTAACTGTTAGATTATGCTAAAGCCCTTGCCCTCCGTCTGTCAAGGGTTTGTATAGGGCCGAAAAGTTCCAGCGTTGAGTATCTTGTTGTATAATGGTTAAGTTGGTTTATCCGTCCTTGGCACAAAATAGGAAATCACAAGTTCGAAAGGGGAATGACATATGGAATGGGGAATGGCAAATCGCCTGGCCCAACTTATCCAGCCGGATGGGTACGCTTTGTTTTTACCGGTGGACCACGGCTATTTTCAGGGACCTACTACCAGGTTGGAGCAACCCCGCCAGACCATCGAACCGCTGCTGCCTTACGCTGATGCTCTCTTCATTACCAGGGGCGTGTTGCGTTCCTCGGTAGACCCGGATAATGCCTTACCGGTCGTTCTCAGGGTGTCCGGAGGTACCAGCGTTATCGGTGGTGACCTGGCTAATGAAGGTCTGACCACTTCTATGGAAGAGGCCATCCGTCTCAACGTTGCGGCGGTGGGTATTTCCGTCTTCGTGGGCACGGACTATGAAAAACAGTCTTTGCTGAATCTTTCCCGGCTTGTCAATCAAGGTGAAAGGTACGGCATTCCCGTAATGGCGGTCACGGCGGTAGGTAAGGAGTTAGAAAAACGGGATGCCCGCTACCTGGCTCTTGCTTCACGCATCGCTGCTGAGCTGGGGGCGCGGGTGGTGAAGACCTACTGGTGTGAGAAATTTGACCGGGTGTCCGGGGGCTGTCCCGTGCCTGTTATTATGGCCGGAGGACCTCAGGTTGATACGGAGATGGAGGTATTTGAGTTTGTCCATGATGGTATGCAGAAGGGGGCTATCGGCATTAATCTGGGCAGAAATATCTGGAAGAATGATTACCCGGTGCCGATGATTAAGGCCCTTCGGGCTATTGTCCATGAGAAGGCCACGCCAGACGACGCCCAACAGATATTTGAGACTGAACGGGATCGTGCCGGTTGATAAGCAGGCTGGATAAGATGCGTGTTGCCGTTTGGTACAGCAATAAAGACGTACGACTTGAGGAAATGCCCGTTCCCAAGATTGGGCCGGGCGAGTTGTTGGTGCGAGTGGAGGCCTGCGGTCTTTGCGGCAGCGACGTTATGGAGTGGTACCGTCTCGACCGGGCACCTCTGGTGCTGGGGCATGAAATCGGCGGGCAGATACTGGAGGTTGGGGATGGCGTGGAGGGATACAAAGTGGGCGACCGGGTGTCAGCGGCCCACCACGTCCCTTGTAACACCTGTCATCACTGTCTCAGCGGCCACCACACCGTTTGCCACACGCTTCGGCGGACCAATTTCTATCCGGGGGGGCTTGCCGAGTACATCCGTCTTCCGGCTATTAACGTCGACCGCGGCCTGTTCCTCCTACCCGATGATATGTCTTACCAGCAAGCCACTTTTATCGAGCCTTTGGCTTGCATTCTGCGGGGAGTAAGGAAGACCAACCTTCAGCCCGGGGAAACGGTGGTCGTCATCGGCAGCGGAATCGCCGGATTGCTCTACGTGCAGTTGGCCCGGGCTCTGGGGGCGGGGCGAGTGATAGCCACCGATATTAATGATTATCGCCTACAGAAAGCCCGGGATCTTGGGGCCGAGGCTGTCTCCGCCAAGGAAGACCTGCCCGGCTACCTGCGTGGGGTGGATCAGGGCCGACTGGCTGATATCGTAATAGTCTGCACCGGGGCTGAATCAGCCATTGTCGGAGCATTAAAGGCGGTGGAGTCTGATGGCACTATTCTCTTTTTCGCTCCTACCGGACCAGGCCTGACAATTCCATTATCAATAAATGAGGTCTTCTGGCGCAATGACGTCACCCTGACCACTTCTTACGCCGCCAGTCCGGCGGACTACCAGACCGCTCTTGAGCTAATCCGAGCCGGCAGGATACCGGTTCAGGAGATGATTACCCATTGTCTGCCTCTGGCGGAGACCGGAAAGGGGTTCCATCTCGTGGCCGAGGCTAAGGACTCCATTAAGGTTATCATCGAACCCGGGAAATGATTGAGACTTGACATCGGATTTCTGCTCGCGTCTTTTACATAAAGCAACCTGCTTAAATATCCGTGGCTGGTTTACTATCCGAGAATAGTTGCTGAATCACGTCATCAGAAGCTACTTTGCCCGCCGAGACCACCATTTTCAGGGCATCTTCAAGTGAGATGTCGGTGCGGATAACTTCGTGCTCCTCAACTATCTGCAGAAAACCTGATGTCGGATTGGGAGAAGTGGGGACGAAGACGGTTAGTAGTTTCTTCCCGGACTCATCGGTCAACTCGCTGGTGACGAAGCCGATCACCCTCATACCTTTTCTGGGAAATTCAGTCAGCACCGGCTGCATCCGGCTGGTGTCCCTGGATGCCGAGAAACTCTCCATGATCTGCTTGATACCGGAGTAAAGCTGGTGAACGATTGGCATCCACGGTATCGCCGATTCTCCGTAATGAATCAACCTCTTGCCGATAACATTGCTGGCAATGAAGCCGAGAAGGAGAATCAGGGCGATCGTTATGACGAAGCCCAGACCGGTAATAGTTTGACCCAATACAGGCTCTATCAAGGGTTGCAGGAGGTTGTCAATATTAACAAAGATCCAGTATATTATGCCCACCGTGACCGCGAAAGGGGCAATAGTTATCAGTCCGATACCGAATTTGGTTCCCAGCCGCCTACTCAACCGCGCTATGAATGATCTAAATTGGTGCTTCATTTTTCCGTTACCTCCTCCCGGCCGCCGGGCGACTGTTTGCGCCGCTGCGGGCCGCCTGCTCTAGCATATTATCTGCTACAAAAGGAGGATTAGCAAATAGTGGCGCGCTTGGAGGGATTCGAACCCACGACCCTCGGTTCCGAAGTGCGCGTATACTATCACTATTAGGCATAAATCAGCAACAATACCATTTCGGTGAAGATATTGTTTGAGACTCTTTTACTTATAACCAACAAGGAATAACAAATAGTAGAATAGCAAATGGAATAGCATAAACGCGGGCCAAGAAGTTTCATGAAATTCTCTTAGAAAAGATAAATTAACCTCCCTTTTTTTGAGTTGATGATTCACGCCTGAGCTTCAAGCCCCCAAGCGACCCTTTCGAAATCTTGTTTTCGTTGACAATTGAGGAAATAGAAGTATAATTGTTTATTATCCGTAAGCAGGCGAATCACCCCTTAAAATCCAGAATTGGAGGAATCAGGGTGGAATTAAACAATCCGGAAGAGGACCGAATACTGACAAGTTCATTTGAAACGCTGGAACCCATTGATGTACCAACTGCCGAAATAGTGTTAAAGGAGATCAAGCAGATCCTGGACGGATTGGAGATAACATTCTTCCTCCACTCTGGCGCATGTCTTGGTGCAGTCAGGGATAACAGCATCATGCCCTGGGATGATGACCTGGATCTGGGAGTGATTATCGGGCTCAACGGGTTCACCGAGGATAAAGTGGGCACCATCGTCTCCACGTTCAGGGAGAATGGTTACGTCACTGGTGTGAGATACCAGGACTCGCATATTTCTATACCCCTGCTGAAATCATCGGTGCGGACAGACTTGCAGTGCCACCATATTATTAAAGGCAATGTATACAACTTCCCTGGCATCGTTTTCCCGCTAAAGATTTTTGCTGACCTGAAAGAAATAGATTTCCTGGGTGATAAATACCTTGTACCAAATCCTCCTGAAGAATACCTGCGCCTAAAATACGGAAAAGATTGGGTAATTCCCAAGAAAATTGGTCTGTATGAGAAGGATGTATTGGAAATGGTCCCCCGTAATCCTCTGCCCGGTCGAGCCGGAAAGCTGAAACAGTACATCATCAAAAACTTCATGCCGTGGCTTGCCGCTAGAGTCCTGGTGCTCAATCCTGGTGGCAATCCTGTGTCCGGAGCTGAAGTGGTTGTCGCCGGATATGGATCTTCGCGAACCGACCGACAGGGTTACGCCAGGCTCTACATACCTTACGACTTTATTTTCGCGCTTGGCTTCAAGTTTGGAGCCCATTATGAGGTGGTATACGAAGAAAATCTCAGCAAGGGGAAAACGTACCGTTATCAGGCTGATGCTGAAATAACTTCCGGGCGGAATTTCATCCTGACTCTTGAGGATTAGCGTAAACCGCGTACTCAGTAAAAAGGATCCTCCGCTTGTCACGCCTAAGGGCTAGGCGTGGAACTTCCGATGAAAAAAGGAACCTTATTAGCCATCTCGTGTAAGCACTAGGTAAAAACCCTATGTTGACTTTAATAAGGTAATATTCTATTATAACAAGTCAAATATAATTGAGTAGGATGCATCTTATGCAAGCGTACTGTGTGAAGTGCCGCACGAAGAAAAACATACTTGTAATCGGGATAGCTCTGGTGATGGCATCTCTACTTTTATCTGCTTGTGGTATACCTTAGGAAGACTACGATGCTGTGGTGGTCGAGCGAGATGCGGCGCAAGCTGAGGTAGCATCGCTGCAAGGCGCCCTCGATAAGGCACAGAGCCAGATAGAGACTTTTGAGGGCGAGGTTTCTGATGAAAAGCTTACAGATAAAGAGGTTGCGCCAAGAGAGGAAATAGAGGATAAAACGAAATCTGAAGGCGAGACGGTAAGTCTGCCACCAATGCTCAGAGGAACCGTGGACTCCGAAATCACCGTGGATATATACAAAGTCGATAAGGCCTATACAGGCACTACACTTTTAGCGGACAATCATAATCTCAATAGGCCTAGAATAATTGAGGTAAACATGCTCGGCGAAATCGTCTGGGAATATCTGGTCCCGCAAAATATAAAGGAGTACGTTAATCCCGGATTTGATACGGAATTATTGTCGAACAATAACGTATTATTTGTATTGCCTCGTAACGGTGTGTACGAGGTTAGTCGTAATGGTGAAGTTGTCTGGTCATACATTACCGACAAAATATCTCATGATGCAGACCGCTTGCCAAACGGTAATACTATTTTTGTCTTCGGTGTCAATGACCAGACAAGTGATGCCTAGGTGACCGAGGTAAATCAGCAAGGCAATGTTATTTGGAGATGGAATGCCGGAGACGATTTTAATATTCCTCCGTATAGTACAATTTCAAATGAAGGTTAGACTCACACCAATGCTGTTACCAGGATGGCGAACGGCAACACTCTGATTAGTCCGAGGAATTTCGCTCGGCTGATTGAAGTTGATGAGGATGGGGAAGAGGTCAGGATTATCGGCGACGGAGTCGTTTTTCATAACTTACCACCACCATTTCTGCGTTCTCATGAGGATGCGGACCCCTTCGCCCCTCACGATCCGGAAATTCTTCCTGATGGTAATATCCTCATGGTTTCACAATATCGGCCCATGCGGGCAATAGAAATGGTACCTGAAACGGGTGAAATCGTCTGGGAATATACATTAAGCGCCGCTGATAATTGGCCGGTCAGAGACGCTGATAGATTACCCAATGGTAATACCCTGATTACCGGTACAAAAAGGATAATTGAGGTTACCACGGAAGGTGAAATCGTCTGGCAGCTTTCGTTAAGAGGCGTGACTTTTCAAAAGGGTGAGGCGGCGGCTCGAGGGTTCTACAAGGCTGAAAGGATTAGCGAGCAGGACTAGGAAAGGCCTGCGGAGAGACACCCCGATAACGTGTGTAACGTAACACCCATCAGTAGAGAGCACATGGGTAGGCACGCACGAAGGGTCGGTGGTAATTGGCGTGCCCCCAAAAAGGATACCACTTCTTAAGTTAGAGTTACCGGTATTCTAGTCTCAGGAGCCGGTGGCCGATAACCCAACGAGCTATGCGGTCGGATATGATTATACTCCCTGCGCCATTGTTCAATTAATATCCTGGCTTCGGTCAATGTCGTGAAGACCTCTCCATTAAGCAGTTCGTCCCTCAATTTACTGTTAAATGATTCGACGTAACCGTTCTCCCAAGGGCTGCCAAGTTCAATAAACAGAGTCTTCACCCCCACTCGATTCAACCACCGGCGTACTTCCTTGGCCGTAAACTCGGGACCATTGTCCGAGCGGATATGCTCGGGAACTCCCCTCAAGAGAAACAACTCATACAGCTGTTCAATGACATCCCCGAATGTAATATGCCGGGCCACCAGCATCCTCAGGCATCCCGAGTGTATTCATCAATGATCACCAGTATCCGGAAGGCTTTGTTATTGGTTTTTTAGGTTGAGCTACTTTTTGTTGTTTCGTTGGACTTGGGCTATCTTTCTTGGCTCTGCTCACAATAAAGTCAGCTTTATCAAGAGCTTCTTTGAAAATTCTT
>Ga0187827_10005566_pt1 | contig 14876 bp, 12 predicted proteins | sample ETNtaG_39_FD_167969 | JGI IMG/M metagenome (GOLD analysis project Ga0187827, IMG submission 167969) | Marine microbial and viral communities from oxygen minimum zone, Eastern Pacific Ocean - ETNP2014_SV_150_PacBio MetaG (Illumina Assembly) | ecosystem: Environmental > Aquatic > Marine > Hypoxic...
TGGCCAGTTTCCACAGTCTTCACGGCGCCAGTTGACCACGCTTCGCACCGCAAAACTTCCAGGGGCCAGTTCAGAGCAACGTGTTCCGGTTTCTGAACACCGATCCCTGGCTGGTTTGAACGTGGTCGATGGAACTGAAACCTCCGACTTGTTTGTGCCCATTGCCTCATCGTTTTTTCTTAAGGGCACCTCGCCTCTTGAGTTTCTGACTTCCAGAACTTCACGCTTTGGCAAGATTTATGGTCAGTTCAACTCCCGGCGAAACCTCTGGGTGGGATTGATGAGTGCTGTGGCCCTGACTGCCATTGCTTTTCTTTACCAGATTTTCCATCTGAACGGGCTGCAGAAGGAGTGGAATGACATGAAAGACAGCGTTGCAGTCGTTGAAGCAGTCCAAGGGAAAATCCGCGAATTCAGGCCTTGGTTTGATTCGTCCGTTCCGAGCCTGACCACGGCCCGGGCCATCACCAGGGCTTTTCCTGAAACAGGAGAGATCTGGTTGAAACAATTGAACATCAGAAATGATTCAAAGGTCATGGCCACAGGATCTTCCAGGGATCAAAACAGCCTGTTGGCTGCATTGCGCGAACTTCGCGAGACATCCGGCATCTCCGAATTGGAATTGAAATCCCGACAGGGATCGGATCCAATTTTATTTTCCCTCGAGTTTGATTGGAATCCAGCCGGCGTCTCGTCTCCGACCCAATAATGCAAAACAAAAGAGAAAAACTGTTGCTGACTGTTGCTCTCCTTGCAGTTGCGATCCTTATAGGAGATCGATTGGTGTTGGAGCCTTTGTATAACAGTTGGCAGACACGCCGTGAAAAAATTATTGAATTGGAGGGAAAGGTAGCCACGGGCAGCAAACTGCTCCCCCGGGCTGTCACCTCGATCACGGAAAGCGGAGGCACGGCTACGGTAACAACCACCGACCCACATCCATTCAAGACGGGCGATTCGGTTTACTTTAGCGGAGCCACGCCAACGGCCTACAACACTTCGCCTGCCAGTATTACCGGGACGAGTGAAAATTCGTTTACCTTTTCTATCGGCGGTAGCCCAGGAAACGCAACAGGCACAATCGAGGTTAGTCGGGGTGATGAGGAAGAATGGCGGACATATTTTGAGAGCAGTCTGCATAGCGACAACTCCATTGCCGAGGATGCGGTATTGCGAGCCATTAGGAACTGGACGGGCGATTCAGGGATTTTGCTTACATCGTTCAAGCCGCAGTGGCAGAATCATGATGATCGTTATCGGACCTGGGATGTTCGATTGGTGGCAGAGGGAACGATGCGGGAAGCGGTCGAATTTGTTCATGCTATTGAGTCGGATGAACTTCCCTTAAAAATTGAACAACTTGAATTGGCCTCACGTGAAAAGAACGGCAAATTAATCAGTGTGAGCGTCCGTTTTGCCGGACTCCAGATTGGAAAGCCATTGCAATGAACCACACAAGGAACAGCAACGGATTTCTGAAGATCGCGTTCCATCTGCTACTATGGGTTGGTTTGCTTTATGCATCGCTTGGCCAGGCGCTTGGCCAAGTGCCAGAAACAGCTACCAAGTCTTCAGAAACAGCTACCAAGTCTTCAGAAACAGCTACCAAGTCTTCAGAAACAGCTACCAAGTCTTCAGAAACAGCTACCAAGTCTTCAGAAACAGCTACCAAGTCTTCAGAAACAGCTGCCAAGTCTTCAGAAACAGCTGCCAAGTCTTCTGAAACTGGTGCCAAGCCTTCTGAAACTGCTGAACCTGCAGAATTAAAGGAGGAGAAAAGTGAGGTAACAAAGCCGGTTCCAGGTTCACTCAAAGATTTTGGCATTCTGCACACCAACAACATCTTTGACCCAAACCGGAAACCGTATCGCCCAGAAAGGAAACGCCAAGCTCCCGAGCCGGAACCTCAAATAGATGCATTCACCCTTATTGGTCTCATGGCTTACGCTGACCGGCAAATTGCTGTCTTGTCCGGTTCCTCCTCTGAATACAGTGGGGCATTCAAGCTCAATGATCAGATCGATAACCTGAAGCTGGTTTCCCTAAGTGATAAAGCAATCTCGTTTGCCGAGGGCGAAGCCACCTTCAACGTGGATATTGGAACCAGTTTGAGGCGCGTGGATGGTGGTGCCTGGAAGGAATCCAGCGAGCGAGTACGCACGGCCTCAAAGAGCGGTTCGTCAAGGAGTCAATATTCCAGTCGTGGAACAACTCGCCGTGGTGAAAATGAGGATTCAGCAAAAGACGCTGAAGATAAAGAGGACGAGTCGGGCGGCGCAACGGATTCTGAGGCGGAACTTATTCGCAAAATGATGGAGCGTCGCCGGCAAGAGGTCGGGGAATAACGATACTTTACGAACAATGAAAACAAATACGATAAACCGAACAAGCCCAATGGGATTCAAGTGGATCATGTCACTTAGCCTGATGGGTGCCGCCACCCTGTTTGCGCAAGAACGGGGATCGAACATCCCAGCCGGCCCGCAAACAGGCAAACCTAGTACTTTGGCCATCGTTGAGGACCCGCAACTCATGCTGAATTTTCAGGATGTGCCACTTCAATCTGTATTGGAGTACATGAGTGAAGCCGCTGGGTTCATCATCCTCGGGGACACTAAAGTGCGCGGCGACGTCACTATTCTCTCCAAGCAACCGTTGAATCGGGAGGAAGCAGTCGATCTTCTGGACACAATCCTGAATGAAAAGGGGTACACCGCCATTCGCCGTGGACGCATCCTGAAGATTGTCGAAAAGGACAAGGCCCTGATTGAAGACCTTCCGGTGAAGTCTGGAGCCGACCCGTTGGAAATCCCGAAGAAGGACGTGATGGTCACCCAGATCATCCCGATTCGATTCGGCAATGCCGGGCAACTGATCGAAAACATCAGCGACTTGTTGCCAGACTATGCCACCATCTCTGCGAATGATGGTAGCAACGCAATCATCCTGACCGATACCCAGACGAATATTCACCGGATAGCCGAAATTGTCAGTGCACTGGATACTTCCATCTCCAGCATTTCTGAAATCAGGGTGTTTCCCCTTGTCTATGCCGATGCGAAGCAACTGGCCGACGTTGTCAAAGGATTGTTTGAAAGCAGATCATCCGGATCGAGCAGATCCTCGAGGAGTAGCAGTTCCGGCATCGCCGAGATGATGCGGGCGCGCTTTGGTGGCGGAAGTAGCAGCAGTCGAAGCAGCGGGAGTAGTGGCCGTTCCTCCCGGAGTGGCGGCAGCGGCAGCAGCGCCGCGCTGGCAGCGGCATCCCGGGTGGTCGCCATCTCTGAAGAAAGAACAAACTCCCTCGTGGTCAGTGCTCCAAGCGATGTTATCCCCACCATAGAACAATTGGTCAAGGAGATGGATCGCACCATCGAGGATGTTACTGAAATTCAGGTATTCAAGTTGAAGTATGCCGATGCCTACGAAATGGCGGAGGTGCTCACCAACCTCTTTTCGGACAAGAACGAAATTGAGAGCTCTCGTGGAGGATACCGTTTTGGTTCCTGGGGACGATCCAGTTCCAGTTCCAGTTCCAGCAGGTCTCGGAGTGGCAGTAGCGGAAATTCAAGTGAAAGGATGCTTCAGCAAAAAAAAGTGGTGGCCGTGCCTGATCCCCGAACCAACTCGGTCATCGTCAGCGCCACCGCCGAGTTGATGAAGCAGATCGCACTAATGGTTGAGCGGCTTGATGACAACAAAGCCAAACAACAGAAGGTGTACACCTATTCCCTGCAAAATGCGGACGTTGAAGGCGTGTCCGCAATTCTCCGCAACATGTTCGAGCAGCAGAACGGCAATTTCAATTCCACGAGAAACCGGAGCGGCCGGGACCAGCAAAACCCGCTGGATAACAGGAGAGTATCAGATCCGCAGAGCTCCAGTGGCTTCAGTAGCCAGAGGCGATAGGGCAGATAAACTTGAATCATCTTCACTGCCATTAAACAGGAAAACCAAACAATGAACCGTAATCAAACCTTCCGCAATCTCGTGGGTCCGCTGCTCGTCCTGGCCATTGGATTCGGATGCCTGCTTCCGGATGCGTTGGCACAATTTACCGGACGATCCTCCAGTCGATCAGGCAGTAACAGTGCAGGTGGAATGGGTTCGCGCCAGTATTTCAACAATACCATGCTTGGCGATGCGCTCATCGAGTTTGATGTTGAGACTCGATCGATAATCGTCATCGCCGACGAGGAAACCAACCTGCAGATTACTGAATTGATCAAGGAATTGGACAAGCCGAAATCCCAGGTGTTGATCAAGGTCGCCTTCGTCGAGCTGACTCATAACGACAATAGTGATATAGGTATTGATGCCGTTTTCAATGGCTCGATCGGTGGAGGAGAAGGGAACGCGCTCACGGCCGGAACCGCATTCGACCTTGGCGGGTCAGGAGGCTTGGTGCAACTCAACTACGATGATGTCAGTGTTTCGATGAATGCCCTGGCCGAGGAGGGTCGGCTTGAGATTCTTTCCCGTCCGTCAATCCTTACACGGAACAATCGTGAGGCGCTCATCTCCGTCGGCAGTCTGGTGCCATTCATGCAAACCGGCAATGTTAACTCCGTAACGGGCGTTGCGATTCCCCAGTACGAGTATGAACCCATCGGCATTAGTCTCCGCGTCACGCCGTACATCACCCCGCATGGCTTGGTTGAACTGTCCCTTTTCCCGGAAATCTCCGAAACAACCGATGAAAAAATCGAGGTTTCCGAAGGGCTTAAATTGCCGGTTTTCGCCACGCGCTCCGCCCAGACGGTGGTGGTCACGCCCAACGGCAAAACCGTGATCATAGGGGGTCTCATGCAGGACAACAAGGTCGAGACCGTGCGCAAGGTGCCTCTCCTGGGCGATATCCCCATCCTCGGCTTGCTGTTCAAGCACACGGAGCTGAAAGACACAAAAACCGAGTTACTCATTTTCCTGACACCTTTCATTGTGCAAAACCCAAACGACCTCGTTTCCCTTACCGAGCAGGAGCGCTCCGGTTCTACCGTCAAAGCCGGCACCGAAAGTGGCAAGCGTTTGGACAACTTCCTGAATGCGGACACAGAGGGGAAATACATTGAAGCATCGCCGGTCCCGCCCCGGGACACCGAACCCAGAAAATAGGGGATGGAAGTTTGAGTCGCCTGATCACTAGCAAAAGATCAGCATTGAAGAAGCCCCTGGGGAGCCTGCTGGAAACCAGTTGATTAATTGAATGCCTTCACGGTACCTGGCTGGTTAATGTTCCGTACCGTGCACTGTCTTCCTTCTCATTCTGTCTTATCTCGATTTGCTGCCACTCTTTGGTTGCACACTCCACCAACAGCACGGCTGCGCTTGTTGTAAGCAGGAGATGTTTCATCACCTGTTGGCTCCCGGCATTTGGTTTGGCTTGATATCAACTTCCTTGATCAGTTTCTCTAGAATTTTTTCGGTTTGTGCAGTGGCTCTGGCATAACTGGGCTGGCCTGCAAGATTGTTCATTTCATTCGGATCTTTACTCAAATCATAGAACTCATAGTCCGTTGTGCCAGGAAATCGTACTAGTTTGTGTTGGCGGGTGCGAACGCCCCAGTGGAAATGTCCAGTCGCCCAGTAGGCATACCAGATTCCCTTGCGCCAGTTAGTCGGCTGGCGACCCTGTAAAAGTGGACCCAGACTCACTCCCTGCATAGTCTTTGGAACCGGAATCCCAGCGATACCAAGCAGCGTAGGTGCAAAATCTACATTGCTGCACAACGAGTCATTGACCGTGCCCGCCTTGATCTCCCCGGGGTACCTGACGATGAAGGGCATCTTGATGGAGCCTTCCAGAATAAGCCGTTTGTCATAAAGGCCGTGCTGGCCAAGCCAGTACCCTTGATCACTGGTGTAGATAATCACAGTTTCTTCCTTGATGTTCTCCTGTTCCAGAAAATCCATCACTCTCTTGATGTTGTCATCCACAGCTCCCACCGCACGGAGATATTTGTGGATCATGTGCTGGTATGCCGCCGTAGTCCTACCGCGAGTGGTGCCGTCGTGCGGCCACATGGGAGGGGCCTCGTCCCTTTCGTGTCGGCCAAAATAACCGTTTTTACGGACCATGTGCCAGGTGTGCACGCCCTTGAGCCGGGGACTGGTTTTTTCGACATCCTCATGCAGGTTGGGCGGCTCCGGTATGAGTGTGTCTTTGAGGTAATCCTTCCAGCGCTCTGGGTACTCATAGGAATGATGCGGTGCCTTGAAATGCAGCATCATGCAGAACGGTTTCTTGGTGTCACGTGCCTTGAGCCATGCCAAGGCCTGGTCTGTGTAGATATCTGAACAATAGCCGGTGTGTTTTTCACCTGGCACCGTTTCACGTTTTTTCCTTCTGCCATACCATTGCCCATTTTGCGTATAGAAAACCGGATCAAACCATGAACCCTGCCCGCGAGTGACCTTATAGGTGTCAAAACCCTTTGGACGGGAGGTAAGATGCCATTTGCCGAACACCGCAGTTTGATAACCGGCCTTCTTTAATTCCATGGCCAACTGCGGTGACTCTTCACTAATGGAGCCGTTGAGGTTTGGGACCCCATTCTTGTGGCTGTATTGGCCGGTCAGAATACTTGCGCGACTGGGTGAACAGATGGAGTTGTTGCAACAGACATTGGTAAAGCGCATCCCCTCTGCAGCCAGTTGATCAATCGCAGGCGTGGGACAATATTTTTTTAGCCATGACCCATATGCCCCGATTGCCTCTAGCGCATGGTCATCAGACATGATAAAAACAATGTTGGGTCGCTCTCCCAAAACCAAACTCGAGGCGAAGAACACGGCTGCGATTGTTGTGATTAGAATGTGTTTCATTGTTTGTCTCTTGGGCTTATTACGGTGGACTGTGATATAGTTATTCTTCCTGCTCTGGCACGACTGCGCGCGCGGCGCGGTCCTCAACTTCAAAGTATCCGAGCTTTTTCCCGGCTTTGCCTTCGGCCTCGGCGATCATCCACACCGCGCCGGGTCGGGTCTGTTGTCGGTATTGTGCTCCGTGGGCAATCACCACATAAGGTTTGCGGCCACCGGTGCGGTCCATCCAGAACAGCTCCACTTTGCGGCCGCTCCGGTTAATGAACACGACATCAAAGGGATTACCGTCCGGTTTTGATGGAGGCGCTTTCGTGGCGGCAGCAAGCGGTTTCCATTTTAGTGTCGGCAACGTTTCAACTTTCGGCTTAACGAACTTGGCAAATTTCTTCGGAGCCAGTGCGCGTAAACGTTCCAAGGTGGCTTGATGCGCTCTTTGATTTGCCAGATTTCGCCATTCATAGGGATCGGTATCGACGTTATAGAGTTCCTCACCGCCTCCTGCATAACGGATGTAGCGCCAGTGCTCCGCGCTTAAACCAAAGCTGCCCGGAGAGCCGAGATGAGTAATTGCGACGTGTGGCCAGTGGTCCTTTGGGTTCGAAAGAAGGGGGATAAGACTGGAGCCATCGTGGGCTTTAACGGGTGGGAGTCCGCATAGTTCTAGAACTGTCGGCGCCAGGCTAAGCAGGCTGACCGGCTTTGAACAGGTGCCTGATCTCGTTCCCGTCGGTAGGCCGGGAGTCTCCGCCGGAACACGCACAATCAGCGGCACGCGGGTGCAGGCGCGCCACGCAGTAAATTTCTGCCAATGCTGTTTTTCGCCTAGATGCCACCCGTGATCAGACCACAGAACGACGATTGTGTCTTTGGCATTCGGTCCTTTTTCGAGAGCGTCGAGAACGTGCCCGAGCATGGTATCGGCAAAATAGATGGAGGCGAGGTAGCCTTGCACCGCACTCTTCCACTGCTTGTGGGCTCGGATGTGAGCAAAGTATCGGTTTGGTCCGATCCGTTTGCCTTCTGAAGGCAGATCATCGAGATCATCCTCCTTGTATCCGGGAGGCAACTGGATTTCCTCAATTGGAAAGGCATCGAAGTATTTCTTCGGGACAAACCACGGTTCGTGCGGCCGGTAGATACCGCAGGCGAGGAAGAAAGGTTTATCGTGTTTCTTTAACAACTGTTCGCCGATCCACTCGGACACGAGATGGTCCCCACCGTATTCCGCGTCGGTGGCGTCAAGCGGGCCCCAGTCGGTTTCGTAGTACTGCCACGGCCCGCCACGCGGCAGACTCACCGGCCGTTTCTTTGGGTGCAACGTGCGCGGGAAAGGATTCTCTGTCCTTTTTTCTGGGAAGTATTCGTCCCAAGATTGCGCGTCGATGAAGTAGTGCAGCATCTTGCCCGACCCTGCAGACCAGTAGCCGGCGCGAGACAACGTTTTTGGCAACAACTCGGCGGCGGGCAGTACCTGACGCATCTTCTGGCCGTTTTGGTAAAGACCGGAGCGGTGTGGCGAGATCCCGGTGAAGATTGCGGAGCGTGAAGGATTACAGGCCGGCGCCGCGCAATGAGCGTTTGTGAATAGAACGCCTGAGGCCGCAAGTCGGTCGAGATTTGGTGTTCTCGCCTGTGGATGCCCACCGAGCACGCCGATCCAATCATTCAAATCGTCAATCGCGATGAAAAGCACGTTCGGCTTGGCCGAATGCAGCGTGGCGGCCAAAAACGTGGTGAGAGCCAACAGAAATATGCGTTTCATTTCTTTTCTTCAGCTTTCAATTTTTCACCCGGTATTGCACCTCAAACACATGCCGTCTCTTGGGCACGGCAAAACTCAGGTCGCCATCGGGCGTGGTGTGAACAGGCTCCCAAGCCCTATTTCCAGTTCTTCGCAGATTTATCGAGCTGTTGCTTTCTGAGCCCAAAAGCCTTGGCTACGCCACGGGCCATCATGATGTTGCCGGCCTTGTTCATATGTACCCCATCACTGGTTAGCTGCTTTCCCTTGGGAGCATCAACCGGGAATTTCTTTAAGGCGACCTGCATGTCGGCATTTAAATCGGCCAATAAACATTTCTTCTCCTTGGCCAATGTCCTTATGAATGCATTGTAGGGTAAAAGTTTTTGGTTGAGGTCATTGCCCTGGTCTTCCCTGATCATGGTCGAGGTCAATAGCACCACTTTTACTCCCGCAGTCTGAGCCTTGTTTACGATTTCTGTGATGTTCTTTTTGTAGGACTCCAGATCCACTCCGCGTTTGCCATGCCACACGTCATTGACTCCACAGCTTAAGGTCATCCAGTCAGGTTTGTGCCTAAGGACATCCCGTTCCAACCGAGCCAGCATTTGGTTGGATTTATGTCCGCTAATCCCGGCAAACACCGGTGTGGTTTCGATGCCTTGATCCTTTAGGGCGGATAGGACCAATTGGCAGTAGCCACCTTTTCTTCTGCCTGCAGCGGTAATGGAGTCACCCAAAAAGGCAATCTTCTCTCCGTTCTTGATGGCGATTTTTCCGGAACCGGGGTTTGCCTGATTATTTATCAGACCAATCATGGCGTTGGCAAATGAGTCACCCAGACGGACGAAGAACTTGCCGCTACCCAGGTAATGATAAGGCCGGTCGCTGCCCACAACACACCATTCGGCGAAATGCTTGGCCCAGCCACTATCATAGACTTTGCGTGCCTCCAGATCATAGACTTTGTAGCTTTCGACTGAGGCGACGTTGCCCTTGAATTCCGGAGCGGCGGCGGCTTCCCGTTGAGCCACCGAGACAGCGTTCTTGTCGACGCCCTCCTTGCTCATGTTGGTTCCCAGTACCCCAATCACAAAGGGCATCTTGGATGTTTTATATTCTTTGCGCACGTCCTTCACAAAATGGACCATGTTATCCCTGTAGCTGTTGCGAAACTCGTCGGAAAACTGATCGTTGAAGCCCTGGAACCAGACAAAGCCCGCAATGTCATAGCCGACTTTGACATCATACGCCGGATGATGTGTTTTCAGGTCCTTGAGTACATTGTGGACGGCTTCATTCATCATCCTCCAGTTGAGGCTTGCATTCTTACTGATGTCTGCGGCGTTCTTTGCGGCCTGTTCCTTTTCGTTCAGCTTGTAAGGCCCGGCTGACGGTGGCCGGAAATTATAATTCAAGGACTTGCCGCCCCAGGAGGTCTTGATGATCAGGATGGGGGCATCCAGTTTTTGCGCCAGTGAAAGTCCAAAACCGAATTCGGGTCCGATTTTGTCACGGTTGCCACCGTAACCCACTGTCAAAGGTCCGGAACCTCGATTGCCGTCGGCAATGGAAGTGATATAAACCTGCTTGGAGACGACAAAGGTGTCCTTGATTTCTTGCATCTTGGCATCGCACTGCGCCTGCAGTTTTTTTACCTCCGCCTGAGCGGCTGCTATCTTGTCCGCGCCTTCAATCTTCTTGGTGCGCAGATTCTTGTTGATCTCATCGCGCTTCATGCGGGTTGCAATCAGGTCCTCCACGACAGCTCGGGAAATCTTTGCGTCCTTTTTAAATACCAGATTCGCCAGTTCCCTTACTTCCGGTTCCTTTGCCGTAAGCAAGGTTGGGATGGTGATATAATAGGAATGCCCGACCATGTTCGATTGGCCGGCCAGAATGAAGATCTGTAGCTTCTTCTTGGCGGGTTCGGCCACCACGCCACGCGCCACGCTCAGGACAAAAAGGAACGCCACGCACATCTTCACAAATATCGCTCGATTTATCATAAGATTCTTCATTGAATGGAAAAATGATGCACAGAGTGCGAGGCTGATGCAACCGTTAAAACGGCTTGAAAACTGCACTTGACGCGGTGACAGTTCGCTCACCGCGAAACAATGAATTGGATATTAAAGCTTGGGGTGGTCTCTCTCTTGACAGCTGGGTATTGGCACTCTTCTGCCTTTGCCCAGAAATCAAACGATGCAAATGGAGTTTTTGATCCCAAGTCGGATATGATCTCACTTCATTACGACCACGCGCCGGATCGGGACGATGGCCACAGCGCCGTGGCAGATCGAACAATCCTTGAAATGCTGCAAGACGGGGAATGGATCAGAAAACACACGATTGGCGTGTCTGGGGCTTACGGTAAAAACAAGGGGAAGTTTAATGCCAAGTCGGACGCTGTGATGGACGCCGTATGGAAGGACTGCGGTGGATGGCTTTCGGCTCACCGGGACTGGGATGGCACGGTCGCGGAACTGGCCATGCGATGGGGCGCCGTGCTCAAGACCGGGGGCGATGTCTGGGTTAAGGAAGGAGGGCAGTCGGACATCACCGCCGATGTCGTGCGCAGGCTCAAGAAGAAGCTGCCTAGAGTGGATACGACACGCCGGATCCACGTTGTCCAGCACAGCAACTGGAATGAAAACCAAACCGGTGATCAGGCTTTGGCATATAGCAAAAAGAACACGCACTACATCCGTATCCGCGATGCAAACCGTTTCCTCAACCGCAAGGGCGATGTTGCCTCTTTTGTGGAGGCTGCCAAGGGTCATCCGGTCCTTGGCCCAGCTTGGAAAGCGGCATTCGCCTACTACAACCCGGAGAAGCGGTTGGATTTTTCCGATACGGGTGAACTGATGCACATCCTTGGCCTGGGGGAAATCGGGATCGAAGCCTTCCGGAAACGGTTCCTGCCACCCTCACCCAACCCGTGAAAAGAATGAACCAGCCAATACCCAGGAACCTGCCGGTCTCCTCCGCAAACACGGCGGCAAGACGGGTGAAGAATTAAGATCTGAATAAATATATGTAAGGAAACTATGAAGTTGCTCATCAAATTAGTGTTGTATCCAGAAAAGTCTGTAAAAGCCTACTTGGGCGCCAAGATTAAAGAGGGAAGAGAAAAAACAACACGACTCAACTACTCGGATCGGGTTTCTAGTTTCACCAAACACTTTAAGGACAAGTTTACTATTAAATCCAAACCGCTGGCTTTGCTGTTTTTTTCCTTTTTCGTGATCAACATGTTTATTCCTGGCTTCGCCTGGGCCGTTGAGGATGGCTTGGTTTTCGATGCAAAGCTTGGACACTACAAAGATCTTTCTTATGAAGCCTTGTCCGACAAGGGGTTACCGTGGAAGGAGCGCACACAGTTGTTTGGAGGTGAGACGGTTCATTACGGTGGTTTAACGGATACGCAGCGCTTGGCCAAGCGGAGGGAACTCGAAGTACTTCTGGCAACAATCAAGATGCGTGAAACGAGCAACTGGGCCGACCCGAAGTTGGCCGAGCGCGTTGAAACGGAAATTCACACTTGGCTTGATGCACAAATCCAAAATGTGCCCGAGAAGTATGCTGAAGCTAATGTTTACCCACTTCGAACGGGTGCGGTTGGGTTCTTTCGCGCTTACGAAATTTTCGGTGATAAAAAATATCTCGAAGCTGGCTTGAATCGTGCGGATGTAATTTTAAAAGCGCAGTGGCCGAAAGGGCATTGGCCGTGGGGGACAAGGCTTGGGGAAAACTTCGTGCGAATTCAGGATGGTTTCAACAACGAGCCGTTTTGGATCATGCTCTACGCCTACAAGTTGAGTGACGACAAAAAGTATTTCGAATCTGCGAGGCGTTGCGCCGATGTGTTGCTTTCGCTGCAACGCAGGAATGGCGGTTGGCCGGACCAATGGTCGTTTAACGGTCGTTCATCAGGGCATTCTGGCGTTATGCACGGTGTGTCATTTAATGATAACGCCACGAATTCCTGCGTGCAAATGATGGTCGTTATGTATCACATGACTGGCGACAAGAAGTATATTGCCCGGTTATCTGAGTTGGGCAAATTTGTTGCCAAATCGAAAATGGGCGAAGGCATACTTGTTGGCTGGTGTGAGCAATACAATGACGACGGGAGACCGATACGGGCTCGCCAATACGAGATCGAATTGCCTTATCCACGTGCTTTGACGCGTGGTGTTGGGCCATTGTTAGTCTGGCTTTATCTGATGGACGACAATGAGGTGCATATGGATTTGTTGAGGAGAGCCTACTCTTGGCATGAACACGTTCGCCAAGAGGAGATTAAACCGCAGGTTCTTGCGCATTGGAGGGCGATGAGTCGAAGGTGGTCGCCTTCGCATCATTCGATGACGCAAAATTATTTGATGGAATATCGGCCGGGCTGGCCGGATGCCTATTTGCCGGATGGTTCGAATTGGGGGCGAGTGCTGAGCTTTCGTTTGATGCCGTGGAACCGTGTCACGCCGGAGCAAAAGAAAAAATACGACCGCTTTATCGACCATGGTTGGCCGCCAGTGGAGGAGTTGGCCAGGATGGCAAGTGCAAATCAGGCTCCGCCGCGCGGGTACAATATGTACGTTCATTGCCATTCATCGATCGGTAATTCGTTGAGCGAAATTCGCCGCGCACTGCTTGAACACAAACGCGGAGGACGCGAAGGGATGCTCAAGTATTATTCAAACCCAACCAAGTACACACCAGATCAGTATTTGCAGGCGCGTGTCGATGCAGCTAAGCGTGCTCTCGATTTGAGGAATCGGCGTATGGCTTATCCATTTGCGAATTCTCCAGGCTATACGGGAATGGCTGCAATGAAAGATTTTAACTTTCTCGGCTCCAAAAGTCGTTGGTATGGCAAGACCGGCACAAAATGGGGTGCTGCATTTCAAAATGTTTACCCGTCTCCCAGTGTAACTTGGTATCAATGGCAATTTATTTACGACATGAAGTTGGCGCATGGAGAAATTGATCCAGAGGCGGCTGCCCGAGGTGGGCGTGGCTTTGAAACGGTCGCCAGCCAAACTCATTTGGATTCTTGGGACGTACTCGGTGAATGGGGTATGGGAGTTCTGGAAAGGGAGAATCATTTCGACGTGCCGTTGGAGAGGAACTAGTCACTTGTCACAAGGAAGTCGTTGAACTGTGATTGCCAATAGTGCAAAGGTAAATGGAATAACTGATGATGATGGTCGACCCCGCCATGGAGCCTTACGCCCGCCTGAAGGGCCGTCTGCGCTTCACAGCAAGCGACTCTGCCCTGCGCCTGCACATCAAAAGGCCCCATGCCTATCGCCCCGTCCCGCACCTTGACCCCGCGCTCCGCGCTCGCCTACAATCAGCCCTGCAACGACCCGACCTAAAGCCCACTACCCGGGCCAAAATCGAGGCAGTCCTAGGCAGAAAAAATGAACCTCAAGAAACGTTATGTCCGAAATAAAGTTCATTTAGCCCTAATCTTCAGTTGCACTGTGGTGCAACTAGCCATTGCTCAAACCGGTGTTTCTAGAATTATACCCGTAGAAGAAACCAAAAAGCTTAAGGCGATTAGAAACGAGATCGGGTCGATCAAGAACCTCGATACGCTTTATGAAGATCGGAAACACAAAAACGGGCTGCCTTATCATTTCTATGTCCCGAAACATCTCAAGGCCGGTGTGAAGTATCCGGTGGTGACTTTTCTCCACGGCTACACTGACCTTACGATCGATACGCACAAAGGTTTCCCAAAGGGGGTGTGGTCGCTGCCAAAGATTCAAAAAGTTCACCCGCACATTCTTTTCGTGCCGCGGAATCGGAAGAAAGAGGACAACTGGTCGAGCGACGAATATCGAACGATGACCATCAACGCCCTTGATGACATGGTCGCTGAACTGAATGATAATCCAAATACCGCTAACGTAGACGTGGATCGGCTCTACCTGACCGGTTTTTCTCGAGGAGGCCAGGGTACGTGGAATTTTATCCGCGCATTTCCAAACAAGTTTGCAGCCGCTGCTCCACTATCTGGCTACTTCCACGGCCCGCAAAATGCTGAAGACGCAAAAGTCATCAAGCAAATCCCCATTTGGATCTTCAACGGTGATGGCGATAAAGGGGTCAAAGGCTCACGCATCAGCTTCAAAGCCCTAAAGGATGCAGGTGCCGCCGACGTCAGGTATCACGAATACAAATCACAAGGTCATGTTATTGACGACTTCGCGTACTTCACAGATGGGTTTATGGAGTGGATGTTCTCTCAGAATCGAAAGAAATGAAACACCTCCTACTCACAACAATCGCAGCCGTG
>Ga0187827_10005568_pt1 | contig 14873 bp, 9 predicted proteins | sample ETNtaG_39_FD_167969 | JGI IMG/M metagenome (GOLD analysis project Ga0187827, IMG submission 167969) | Marine microbial and viral communities from oxygen minimum zone, Eastern Pacific Ocean - ETNP2014_SV_150_PacBio MetaG (Illumina Assembly) | ecosystem: Environmental > Aquatic > Marine > Hypoxic...
TTCCAGTTGGATCGTGCGCAGCCACAAAAAATCGGCCAACAGCCCGCGGAACCCGCCCAGAGCGGTAGTCAGAACTGCATACTCGGCAGGCATGGTTTCCGCGAGGTCGAATTCGGAAAGCTCGTGATCCTTTCGCAGGCTTGTCAGCCCCGGCATCTGCAGCGCGCTGATGACCAGGAGTATCACCAGCCCTGCAGCAAAAACAGGTTTAACGGAACGCGTCTCCATAGTTACCTCGCCAGCTTCGCAAGTTCTCTCATCTGGAAAATGATGCCGCTGACCAAAGCCACCGCACCGCCCCGCAGCAGCACTAAAGAAAAGAACGCCTTGCCGACCATCGAGTAGCTTACCTCGCGCCCATCGGTCAGCAGGGGAACAGGGTTGTAGGTGGTGAAATCGGGGACGGCTGAGAAGAGCAATCGAATGTACATTCGCAGGGATTCATCCAGCCAGTCGGGGCCTTCGGCGATTCGTTGTTCGTTGATGTTGTACATGAGCATCAGCCCCGAGATTTCGATCATGTAATTCGAAATCATGCACAGCACCCAGGTGACCAGGGTGACGGTAATCGCCATCGGGAAGGTGAGGAACGTGCTGCACGCCAAGCCAAGGATCGCAAGAAAACTGACACGTATCAGAATCAGGCAACAGCCGTTGATGAAGTTCTGGGTAAACGGCAACGTTGGATAGAGGATCTCAATGCCATCGTTGATTGGGAAAATGATGAGGGTGCGGGAACGGTCGACATTTTTGTATTCCACATAGAATTTGCCGCCCTTCTTCCGCATTGAGTTTCGGTGCAGCGAAATTTCCTGGGTGACCCCCGTCGTGGCTTTCAACCGGGTCTGACCAACCAGGTCGCCATCCTGCAATTTGAAGCGCCACGACCCCGTCTTCTGAATCTTCAGCGTTGGATTCGGTGTGAATATTTTAAACCGCACGATCACGCTCTTTCCTTCCGGGATGTCCTGCTTATCCGGCAGTCCCCGGAACTCCCACGCTTTTGTATATCCATACTGCACGGTCTGGCTCCGCTGCCATACCAGGTTGCGGACCTCCTCCTGCACGCGCGCCAATGGTGTATCCCCGGTCAGGAGCCCCTCTGCGATCCTTCGACGCATTTCCTTCTCGAAAGCTGCATTCAGATCGAGCGCGGTCGGTAACACACTGCGGCGTCCGTACAGGAGCTTGTTTTCGATTTCGGTTCGTTCTTCCTGCGACAGCTTTCTCAACTGCCAGCAAATCAGACCATAGGTCGGAGCAGCCATTCCAAGAAGGAGAATCAGGTTGACGATTACGATGCCAAGAAATTTTCCGCCCAGGATCTGCCATCGGTACACCGGCTTGGTATCGAGGGAAAAGATCTGGCGATCCTGGATCTCTGTGCAGAGGGTCCATGTCGCCAGAAAAACCGTCAAGAGGCAGAGAATAATGTTGACCAGCTCGAGGGAATAGGTCAGCACCACCTGCAGTTCGGCCTTTGGGCTGCCGTAGCTCTTGAGGCTTGCGACGATGATTGGGAAGCCAAGCAGGACGAACGCGCCGGCAAACGCGAGCACGCGCATTCGAAAGGCCTGCAGAACTGTGTTTCTAGCGATTGCCCAGAGATTCACGCGCGCTCAATCCTCTTTTCTGTTGTCGGGCTTTACCAGCCGGTCGAGCACTGACTGGTCGGGCTCGGGCTCTTTGTCCCCATCGATCTCTTCCGAGGGCTCTTCCGCATCTTGGGCAGTAAGGTCGCCCAGCAAAGCCCGATCTACCTCAGGTTCGGCTGGGGCCTCCTCCTCTGCCTCTTCCTCCGGCTCTTCCGGTTTGGCCATCAGGTTGGCAAGCACATCTTTGGATGACAGCTCAGGCGCCTCAGTGCCTTCGGTCAGGAAACTCTCCTTACCTTCACCTATCCGCGCACCGGATGTGTCTGATTCTTCTAACTGAGCCTGCTGCACAACTTCCAGGAAAAACGATTCCAGTTTCATGGTCGGATGGTCGACCGTGATCGGCTTCTCGCCTTCTTCGTCCTTGATGAGGTTAAGAACTTTCTCAGTGGTTCCTTCATTGAGCCGCTCCGCCGAAATCTGAGTAACGCTGCGTCGAGTGAGCAGTTCGGGAACGGTGCCCGATTTCCGAACCTTGCCGCCGTACAGGATCGCGATCTGATCGCAGACGTCCTCAACATCGCCGAGGAGATGACTGCACAGAAGGATCGTTTTTCCGCGTTGCTTGAGACGAAGGATGAGGTCCTTGACCTCACGGCTGCCGATAGGATCGAGCCCGCTGGTCGGTTCATCAAGAATGATTAGATCCGGATCGTTGATAAGCGCCTGCGCAATACCGATACGGCGGACCATGCCTTTGGAATACTCTCGAATCGGCCGGCGACGTTCGACGTTGAGTCCGACCAGTTCGAGAAGACTGTCTGCCCTTTCCTTACGCTGATGACGGGGCAGCTTGAACAGACGCCCGTAGAAATCGAGGGTTTCCTCCGCATTCAGGAACGGATACAGATAACTCTCTTCAGGCAAGTAACCGATGCGGGCCTTGGTACGGACGTCCCGCGGCGAACGCCCAAAGACCTGCACAGACCCGCGTGTAGGATAGAGCAACCCCAGGAGAATCTTGATTGTGGTCGTCTTCCCCGACCCATTCGGCCCGAGCAGGCCGAACACCTGCCCTTCCTCAATCTTCAGACTGATGCCGCTGAGAGCAGAAACTCGCGGCCTGCCCCAAAAGTCATCGAAGACCTTACTGAGCTCGAGGACTTCGATGATGGGTATTTTGTTGGTCATTGAAAAAGTCTGGTATGTGGAGTGGTGGTGGGATGGAGTTGGAGTATGGAGTGACTGAATACGGATCGTTGTAGACGTAGCGGAGCAAGCGTCTCCCCTGCTCCATTCTTCCATCACTCCAACACTCCATCACCCCATTCTTCTGCCCTAGGCTGGCACGGGCATTGGCTCGCGTCCTTCGGCCGATGCCTTCTCCAGCTCGTGTGGTGTGATCTCTTCTCCGAAACGGACCAGGCGCGCGCTGTTGAAAACTACGAAAAGGGAGCTGCTCATGTAAAGGATTGCTGCGGCCCATGGGCTGAGCCAGCCGAAGGCGGAAAGCATCAGGCCGAAGACGATGAAGAGAATACCGAAGAGCAGGTTCTGGTTCACGATGCTCCTGGTTCGGCGGGAGAGTCTCACCAGGAAAGGGATACGGGAAAGGTCGTTGTTCATTAGAGCAATCGACGCACTGTTCATAGCGATGTCGTTGCCGGCCGCGCCCATGGCAATCCCAAGGTCGGCAGCGGCGAGCGCCGGGGCATCGTTGACGCCGTCGCCGATGACTGCCACCTGGTACTGATCGCCCCGCATCTGCTTGAGGATCTTCAGCTTGGTCTCCGGCAGGCATTCGGCCTCGAATTCCGTGCATCCAAGCTCTCTGGCGACTTTCTCTGCGACGGCCTGCCGGTCACCGGTCAGCATCACAAGCCGCTGAAGTCCCAGTTCTTTCAGGTCAGACGCCGCTTCTTTTGCCTCTTCCCGGGGGCGGTCTTCAAGCCCGATCCAACCGAGACACGTTCTTTCTTCGGCGACGAAAATAATCGAAATCGCTTCGCTCTCCGTTTCTGCCAGATCGATGCCGGTGAAGTCAACGCCACTTTCCTTGAGCCAGTTCATACGCCCAACGAGAACGCTCTTGCCGCTTACATTCGCCGCGACTCCCTGGCCGATGGTCTCTTCAAAATCCACCGGCTTACTCGCACCAATGTTCGCTTTTTCTGAGAGCCGGATGATGGCGCGGGCGGTCGGGTGATTGGAATCACGCTCAGCCGACGCCGCGGCGTGGACCAGTTGCTCGGCGTCCGTGCCCTTGGCCGGCGTCAAACGGGTGACGTCAAGAATGCCGGTCGTCAGCGTGCCTGTTTTGTCGAATATCATGGCGGTGAGACGTCCGGCGAATTCGAGGTCTGACGCGTTCTTAACCAGCACTCCGAGTCGAGCCGCACAGGAAATCGCAGCCACCATGGCCGTTGGTGTAGCCAGCACCAGCGCTCCCGGGCAGGCGACCACGAGCGCGGTGATGGCCCGTTCCATCTCAGAGAAATAAAGAATCACGCCGGCGATCATCAAGATTGTCGGGGTGTACCACTGCGCGTGTTGCTCGACGATCTTCATCATCGAAGACTTCGAGCTCTGGGCCTGCAGGATGAGCTCCCGCACTTTTCCGAGCGCGGTCTCCATGCCCACTGTTTTTACTTCGACATCGAGCGAGCCGGTCAGATTCGTTGTGCCTGCAAAAACTTCATCGCCTGATGCTTTGTCCGCGGGCAGACTCTCGCCGGTAATCGTGGCCTGATTGAGCGTGCTATGCCCCCGTCGAACAATCCCATCCGCCGGGACATTCTCCCCGGGCCGGACGCGGATGTAATTGCCGGGATTCAATTGCTCGACTGGAATCTCTTTTTCGCCTTCACCTTCCTTCGTGATTAAACGGGCAATCCGTGGCGTCAGTTTGACAATAGATTCAATGGCCTTGTGCGCGCCCATCGCAGTGCGCCGTTCGACAGCTTCGGAAACGAGAACAAAGAAGCTGATGACGCCAGCGATGGAGTAATCCTGGCGGGCAATCGAAGCGACAATCGCCAGCGCGACCAACTCAGTCATGTGCAGCCGATCTTTGAGCAGATCCTCAATAGCCCGGGCAAGAATGGGCCCCGCCATCAGCAGCGCTCCAATCATACTGCTGATTACACCGAGCGAGTTTGCATCGTCGGGAAACTTGATCCGAATAATGAAATCATTGATCAGCAGCACGAGCCCGATGAAAGCGATTACCAGATGCCGGCGGATCTTGGCTTCTGAGTTTTCGATCTCTGCGATGTCAAGATTCTCAACGGCGGCGGACATGGGGGAGTAGTGAATGGTGAATGGTGGAGGGCCGTCCCGGCCGTCTCGAAAATCGAAAGTCCATCGAAGACGGGCGGGACGCCCATCCTACGATTCCTGAAAACTACTTCTTCTTCTCTTTCGGCTTGTACTTCAGACTGCTTTCCAGTGTGATTCGTAATTGTCTCGTACCGCTCTCGTCGGCATTCAAGACAAATTTTTCCTTGGCATTCGAAATGCCTTCGCTGATTCCCTCGAAGTAAAGCTGCCTCAAAAAGGTCCGTGGGTTCTCCCTGTACTTTGGCAGGAGCTCGCTGAGCGTTTTCGCGTCGGCCTGGGCCTCGAGCACGATGCGGGTCTTGTATGCCTCTGCTTCGGATTCGATGCGTGAGGCGTTGGCTTTGGCGGTCTGGATGATCCGTTCGGCTTCCTTGCGCGCCTGTGTGACTTTTGTCTCTTTGCTGTTACCTGCGTTGGTTACCGCGTCGAACGCGTCTTTGGTCTGGCGGGGCGGGGCTTTCTCCACGTAATTCAGAAGCAGGACCTTGATCCCCAGCTCGAATCTATTGATGTCCTTTACGAAGGCTGTTTTCACATCCGTGGAGAATTGATTCACGTCGCTGAGTAAAGCCTGGTCAGCCGTCATGCGTCCAACGGTCTGCACTACCGACCGGGCCAGGAGGCCCTCGAGCAGTTCTTTTGGCGCTTCCGCGTTCGTTGCCAAAAGGTACGACACCGGATCTTCTATCTTGAAATTAACGCTCCATTGTGAATGGAGGATGTTGCGGTCCCCGGTAATGGTGTAACCGTCGACTCCCGGAATGAGCGAAGTCGACACTTTCCTGCGACCGCCAAGGTCGTAACGATCCCCTTCGTTGTACCAGAAGAGGCTCAGCTTCAGGGTCTGCTCACCCGCAGGCAGAACGACGACTTTGTCGATTGGCTCAGGCCACGACCAGTGCGCCCCCGGCTCAAGGATGTCCGGCCCGAAGATCTGACCCGCCTTCTCCTTTTGCCGGATCTTTCCAAGATGGAGAACGAGCCCCATCTTGCCCGGCTTGATGGTGAAAAACCCCGAGCTCAGGTACAGCACAAGCAGTATCAGAATGAAAAGCTGCAGCAGTCTAAAACTCGATCTCAGAGCCCGCGACAACGCTTCAAGCCCTGGATCTTGCGTGCGTGAGTCAGGTTGTGAATTTCGGGTATCCATGCGAAGTGAAAATCGTCAACCTCGTTGATTCGATAACTCTCTCACCTTTCCTCCTTCGTCTTCCCAGCCGGCCCTTCGGGTGCTTCTTCCAGCAATTGAAAAGGCCCCATATTCGTCGTCAAAATCAGGGTCGTGTCTTTGTCCTTCATCATGTTCTTGAAGGATTCCATTTTGCGAAGGAAATCGGCAAGCTCCGGGTCCTGGCTCAAGATCTTGTAGTAGGACGCGGCCTCTGCGTCTGCCTGGCCTCGGATGGCCTTGGCCTTGGCCTCGGCCTGGGTGAGTTCGTTCGTCGCTTCCTTTTGCGCGTCGGAACGGATGATCGATGCCAGACGCTCACCTTCCGCCTCAAAACGGTCGGCCAGCTTCTGTCGCTCCTTCCGCATGCGTTCGAAAACCACTTCGACGGTTTTCTCCGGAAGGGCCAGCCGTTTGATACCAATCTCCTGGACGTCGATCCCGAACGCCTTGGCCTCTCTGGCGACCGGCGCAAGGATTTCGTCCTGGATTCTGGTGAATTGTATATCTTCCGGTTTGGTCGAGATCAGATGCGTCAGCGGGTGCTTGCCGAGGACACCGCCCTTGTGATTGCGAACGACATCCTTGAGCAGGCTTTCGGCACGCCGTCGGTCGCCGCTGGTCATTTTCATGTAAAGCCTGGGGTCATCGATTTTCCAGCAGACGAATGCCTCGAGGATGATGTTCTTGCCGTCTCCAGTGTAAGACTCCTCGAAAGTGCCACTGAAAATGCGAATGGAGAGGCTGAACTTCACTGCTTTCTGAACCGGCCAGGGCGCTTTGAAGTAGAGGCCCGATTCCTTGATGGGATCGGACGGCTTGTTGAATGTGTAGACCAGCGCTATCTCGTTTTTACGAACGGTGAACATGGTCATATAAGAGATAAGACCCACGGCCACGAGAATTCCGCTTAGCAGAGACCAGATGTTGATCTTCGATTCGGTCTTCCGGGTTTCTTCGGTATCCATGGTCTATTCTCCAAGATCGACGTTGAGAAGATCGGCATTCAGCTTTTCTTCGAGGTTGAGTTCGATGACTTGATTCACCATACCTTTAGGGATGATGAGTTTCCGTTTCCCTTTGAGGGCTTCTTCAAGCGTAGAGAGCAAGTAACGGGATTCGTAAATTTCGGGCGTCGCCAGGTCATACGCATTGCGCTGGTGCTGGAAGCTGTCCGCCTCGGCCTTGACGATGGTCACGCGGCGGGTCTTGTAGCTTTCGGCTTCATGAACTCTCACCCGGCCCGCTGTCTTCGCGCCTGGAACGGTGCGCGCAGCGAAGGCTTCGGCTTCCACAACCGAGGTCTGTTTCCTCTCCTGCGATTCCACAATGGACTCGAACGCATCGGCCACGGGCAATGGCGGATGGACGAGCTGGAATCCGACGTTGGTGACAACGAGACCCAGCCTGGCAGCCTTGGCCTGTTCCGTGATGCGGGTCTTGATTCGGTCGGCCAGGGTGAGGCGCGCCGGCCCCATGAGGTCCTCCATCTTTACGCTGCAGGCTACCTGGACAAGCTCCCTGAAAGCGATGCTGACCAGATAGCCCTTTGCATCTGTCTGGCGATAAAAGTAGTCGAAGAGCTCCTCCCGCTTTTCAGAGATTCGATAATGGAGAATCAACGAAACATTCAGCACATTGACCGGCACACTCGTGCCAATCTCCGGCTGCCCTGTCGGTGCTTCCCTCACCTCCGAGGTCGTCTGGCTGGCGAGCAGGATGTAATCGCTGGCGGTCTGTCTTGGTTGAGTCCACACCACCACGTTCGATGGCAGTTGACCCTTTTTCAGCTCCTCGTCCCCTTCCTGTTCAGTCTCTTCCACACCGACGACCACCCGCTGGATGCTGGTGGGCAATGAGTATGCCCTTTCCACGGGCCAGGGAATCTTCATGTGAAAGCCGGGCTGAAGGATTTCGCCGACCGGTTTGCCGAAGCGTTCCACGATGACCACCTCGTCATGCTTTACCACGACGATGGACGTCAGCAGAACCGCGGACACAAGCTGAAAGGCTATCAACGGCAAAATGAGCTGCGCGACAAACTTGAAGAACCAGGTGCGGCTGACCTTGAATCCAAACTGGTAATCAAGCGTCTCAGCGACCGCGTTCCAGAGGCTGCCCGGCTGCGCAAACAGTCCGAAGAGGCGGCTGTCATAGGGCGGCCGAAGCTCCTGGCCCGGCAGGCGGGGGCGGAAGAAATCGAGAATGAAATTCAGGATGAATTCAATCCCAAGCAGGACGACAAGAATCGGCAGCGCATGCCGCAGCGCGGTATCGAGGAGCGTCACCTCCGCGATATTGAGCCACATACCCAGGCCGCACAGAGAAAGCAGAAGGCTGTTGCTGAGCATGAATGCCCCGGCTGGGCGCAGATGCCGAAATTCGTTTACCGATGACAGCCCAATGACATATTGACTGAAAGCGAACGCCACAAATGCGAAGGCAAAGAGGAACGCTCCACACACGGCAAGGCGTTCCGGGACGACCCGCGACGGGAAATAGATCCACTGAAAAAGTATCGCAGCACCGACCAGCAGCATGAAGAGTGCGCTGACCACTGTGGCGGTCGGAATGAATGACTTTTCGAATCGGAGCAGGCGGCCCCGTGCGGTGTAGGCATCCGGAGTTTGAGAGGCTTCGAACAGGGAGCCCGACCCATCTGCACGATCCTTCAGAATCTCCATCTCCCGATCTTCAGCCTCCGCTATTCTGTTAAGGCGCAACCGCAGATAACAGACAAGCCAGACCGCGATCCCGGGCAGCAGGTGGCAGAGCTCACCGAAGATGGACGCCGATCCGCTTATCCGAAACTCGTCCTTGTATCCCGAATAGATGTAAACGCCGAAGGCAAAAGAGCTCAGCAGCACCTGAATGATCAGACCGCCCATCGCAATGGCATCCGGATGATGGCCGGGGCCCGACGGCCGTGGTGATGTGGGTTGTCTGGAATCCATGAGACTTACCGAGCCACTTCACGATCCTGAAAAAGGTAAAGCGCACCACAGAGGATGGCGGCCTGATACGTCGCAGCATAAAACGATGCCCGGATAATGTAATTGAAAGGGATTACCCGTTCCGATGAAAGCGCATCCGCCAGGAAGAAATACTGAATGTTGAAAAATGCTCTCAGCGGAAACGTGAAGAGGAAGGGCGCTTCCGAATACTTGCGCAGCAGCTCCTCCACGACAAGACCGAACACAAAAAACGCGGCACAGATGCCGAAGGTGAAGAGTGGATTCAGCCTCGTCGATACTGCCACCGCAACGGTGGCAATCACCGAAACCGCCAGCATGACCAGAATACCGGCCAGCATGACCGACCAGTTATAGTGTAGGAACCGCTCTTTCAGCGCCTCCGAAACAGGAGGCAGAAAACCGACGACCCCAAACGCAAGGGAGAAGACCACCAGGGCGAGGCAGATCGCTGTGGAAGGGAACGGGCGGTCGAAAAAGTAGTTCGCCAGAATCGCCCCAAACATGGCCAGACCAGTGCTGAGGAGCATTCCCACAATGGGCCCGAAATCGAGCTTCGTCGAGGCCGTGGCCGGCACACCGATCCGAACGGTCATAGTAAGAACCAACACCATCAGGTAACCGGCGATCACGATACTGACGATGATGCCGGCATACTTACCAAGTACGAACTCAAATCGATCCACCGGCTTGGAGACAACCGTCAGCACAGTCTTTTTTCTTATCTCTTCAGAAATAACCGTGCTTGCCGCGACCACTGACAGCAGCATGCCCGTCACCATGATGGTCGCCAACCCCATATCCGTCACCAGCTTGATATGGTTCACCAGGGTGAACATGGTGAACGCGGGACTGAACGCGATCATTGCCAACGCCCCCATCAGCACCACCAGAAAGACCGGCTGCCGGATGGTCTCGAAAAGCGTATTCCGGGCAATCGCGTAGATGCGGGAAATCATAAAAGCTGGTATCGCTCTGTTCGTCGTCGCCCGCTGCAGCGGGACCGAAGCCGGCCTGATGGGATGTCACTTGCAGAGGCGAGGAGGGAGTCCAGACTCGTAATCGAGATAATGCCTGGAATGGACGTTTCAGCCGGTCTAGTGCCAGAAAACAGCTTCTCAAGCCTCATTACGTTAAGGGCTGCGCGTTATAGCGCAAGTGCCGACAGGTGTCAAAGTTTGGCCAGGGATGAGAGTGTTACGGAAGAGTTGGGAGGTCGTTAGAGTCTTTCTCTGTTACTTCTGCGCGTGGTGCGGGGATCTTCTGAAAGCGGACGAAGAGGACCGCGGATGAAGAGGGCCACGGATGAAGAGGGCCGCGGATGAAGAGGGCCACGGATGAAGAGGGCCACGGATGAAGAGGGCCACGGATGAAGAGGGCCACGGATGAAGAGGGCCACGGATGAAGAGGACCGAGAATGTTTTGGTTCTGATATCCGCGGCCCTCTTCATCGGTGGCCCTCTGTGGTTGCAGCCGAAAGGCTTCTCCCCTTCGTTGCGTTTCCCCGCCGCGAGTAAACAATGACGCGCTCAATAAGCATCGCACCAACTTATGCAATACCTTCACCCCGGTTTTCTTTGGGGACTGCTCTTCGCGGCAACGCCCATTATCATCTACATCCTGCTCCGCAGGCGAAAGCAGGAGATCCCCTGGGGGGCGAGCTATCTGCTGCGGCTCACTCTGGCCAGCCGGCGGAAATCTTCGCTGTGGAAGCAATACCTCGTGCTTGCCATGCGATGCGCCATCCTCGCGCTCGTCGCCTTGCTGATTGCCGAGCCGTTCAAAGGAGCGAATGAAGAATCAACGGTACCGGCACTGCCATCTGATCCGGTGCATCGCCTGATCCTCGTGGATCACTCGGCAAGCATGTCTGTTACGGATAAACAGGGCTCACGAAAAGGGAGAATGCGGCTCGTGCTGGATGCCCTGCTCGGATCTCAAAGACATGCAGACCGAACCACTCTCATTCCACTAATCTCTCCAGAAGATCCTGTCGTGTCAGCCGAAGGCCGGCAAAGGCCGGATGCCATTGAAAGTATTGTTCGCCGATTCGATCCGCGAGAAGGAACGCTCCAGCTTCGGCGGAGTCTGTCCAGGACCATTGCCTTACTCACCCGGACACCAGATGCCATCTCTGAAGTCTACCTGCTGTCCGATTTTCCCGGCGAGCTCAGCGCTGAGCTGCCGAAAATTGGATGGTTCGCCGATGCCGCGAAAGGAATGAACATCCGCATGGCCGCAGTCAACATGGCCGTCGGAGAATCTCCCCCCAACATCGGACTGCTCAGCATCACTCTCGGCAGCGACCTCGTTGTCCGCCACATCCCCGTCACACTGTACGCGACCGTGGCAAACTACTCATCGGAAGAGGCGACAGCTCGGATCGAAATCAACGGCGAAGGGCTGATAGCCGCAACCAGACTCGTTGAGCTGCTACCGGACGAAGAGAAGAGAATCAGCCTGGATGTCACCTTTACGAGCGGAGGTGTTCAATCACTCACCGCGTCTGTTTCTCCCAGTCGATTGCCCAGTTCATCGAGCGCATCGCTCAGTATCGAAGTGAAGGACTCACTCACCATCGGTCTACTCGTCGACGCTCCTGACCCGACCAAGGCAGATGCCCTCGATGAGGCCGAGTTCCTGCGACGGGCAACCAGTGCCGGCGCATCTCCTCTCAAAATCGAAGAGATCGAACTGGTGCAGCTCACCCAGGACATCCCTGACAATTTGGACGTCATCCTGCTCGCGGGCCCGAGGGTCATCACTCCTGCTGTGCAAAAGCCCCTCACCCGATTCGTACGGCAGGGAGGAGGACTCGTCATCTTCATGTCGCCGATGGCTGACGTTACCTTTTACAATCCGAATCTCTCGAATCTGCTGCCGGCAAAACTCCTGGCGTTTGCCCGTGATTCAGTCAGCCCTGAAAATTTCTGGAGCGCAAAGGCGCGCGTTGACGATCAACTCACCCTTCTGACGGAATTCACCGACACTCATAACGGCGAGGTCGAGGCAGCACGTTTCTACAACTACCGCCGGTCCGGACCCAAAGAGGGCGCGCAAGTGCTCTTCGAATTCGAGGATGGTCAGCCATTGCTGATCCACGAGGCCACCGGCCGCGGGCACACGTACCTGTTCACCAGTTCGCTGGGAATTTCATGGTCTTCCATGCCCGTACGGCGTTCCTACATTCCGTTCATGCATCGGTTGCTCAACATGGCGGCCCGGGGAAGAGGTTTCGTCAGAAACCTGACGGCTGGTGAGACTTTTGTCAGCAGATGGCCGGACTCCGGCGCCGTCAAAATGACGTCACCAGATCAGAGAACATCGGACCTGGAAACAGTGGACGCCAATTCCGTCGCATTCGTCGTTGCCACCGGGATGCAGCAACGGGGCCTCTACACCATTCACAAGGATGACGCCACGGAGACCTTCACCATCACGGGCAACCCACCTGAAGCAGACCTCCGCAGCCTCAAGCAAGACGATCTGAAGAAGCTCAGCGAACTCATTGGCAGCCCAATCTATCCCGACTGGTCATCCGCAGTGCAGGCCCTCGGCCCCAGCCGCGATTCAGATCGCCTCTGGCCGTGGCTGCTGCTGGCGGTATTGGCTGTCTATGCAGTGGAGGCTTGGTTTGTGCGGCAGCTGTAGGTAATGGGCAATGAGTAAGGTCCGGCTTGGAGGGTCCATGACGCTCAGACTTACTCACTGCGCATCACGAATTACTCATTGCGTATGACTTCCTCAAACATCGCCAGCGTCTTCTCCACATCTTTCTCCGTATGCGCGGCTGAGACGTACCAGATGCCACGGCCGATCAGACGGACGCCTCGCTCTCGCATGGCGCTGACGACCTGGCCGTACCGTGCGGCGTCGTAGCTGTCGCAATCGCGAAAACTCGTGACTTCTTTTTTGGGTGTAAAGCCCACATGGAACATCGGGCCGAGGCCCTGCACGAGCAGCGGCTTATTCTGCTTGCGTGCGATCCGGCGGATACCGCTCATTAATGCCTTGCCGTTCCTGCGGATGCGACGATGCACCTCCTGCCGGTTTTCTGCCATGAGCCGGATGGTCGCCAGGGAAGCCGCGATACCGATGTTGTAGCTGTTGAATGTGCCCGCGTGCATTACCTCACCGTTGGCGATCAGATCCATGAATTTTCTCGTTCCGCTGATCGCACTGATCGGGAAACCCGCGGCCATGGCCTTGCCGAATGTCGCTATGTCAGGCGTCACCCCGTAATGGGCCTGGGCCCCGCCGAGCGCGCACCGGAATCCGGTGATGATTTCATCGAAGATGAGCGGAATGTCCTTCTTGTCGCAAAGATTGCGCACGCCCTCCAGGTAGCCGGGTTTGGGCGGGATGCAGCCGCAGTTGCACATCACCGGCTCCATGATGATGCCGGCCACTTCCTTTTCCCGTTCCTTAACGGTGCGTTTCAGCGCGGCCAGATTATTCCACGGCAGAACGATCGCCTCTTCGAGAACGCTCTCCGTCTGGCCTTTTGTCATGCCCACCACGATCGGTGATTTAAGCGGGCCGCGCACTTCCTTTGGTGGGGCCACGCTGATGAGTGTGCTGTCGAACCAGCCGTGGTATTGGCCTTCGAATTTGATGTATTTCTTTCGGCCGGTGTAAGCGCGGGCCACTCGGATGGCCGTCTGCGTGGCTTCACTTCCGGTCAGGCTGAATCGAGTGAGGTCGGCGCACGGCACGTGTTTCTGAATAAGCTCTGCAAGCTCAATCTCCGGCACATGCTGCCCGGCGAAGAGCTGTCCTCGTTTCATTTCTTCCGTCACAGCCTTCAGTACGGGAGCGGGTGAATGCCCCAGAATCATCGGGCCCTGCGAAAGAGCAAAATCAGTGTACTTATTACCGTCTGCATCCCAGATGTTTGCGCCGTTGGCCTTTTCAAAGAATTGCGGAATGGGTTTATCCAACGCACGAAAATGGCTGCTGACGCCGCCGGCGAGGGATTTCTGAGCGCGTTCGAATAGCTTTTGAGATTCGTTGAGTTTCATAGGTTTGGGATGGAGAGAGTGAAGAATCTGCCCAAGGCTTCTATGTTTTGAAAAGCGATTGCGCCAGTCGCACTCACTTCAAAATCAGTTGGTGCGCCCTCGTAAAACAGGAACGCCGCACCCAAAGCACCACGATAATCGTCCCTACGGCGGTGGACGCGACCAGCATCAGCATCACGATGATCTGATACTTCACCGCGGTCTGCGGATCTGAGCCAGCGAGCAGTTGCCCTGTCATCATGCCGGGCAATGCAACCAGGCCGACCGTCATCAGCGCGTTGATGGATGGTGTCATCCCCGCATTCATGGCCGCCCTCAGGACGTCAGCCGTCGCTTCCTGGCAGGTCCCCCCGAGGCAGAGCGCCAGTTCGACCTGCGGGCGCTGCTTGCGCAGGTCTGAAAACATCCGCTCCAGGGCCAGCGAAATCGCGTTCATCGAGTTGCCCATGATCATGCCGGAAAGCGGAATGAAGTACTGCGGTTCCCACCAGGTATCCACCTGCACTATCACAGCGGTCACGACGATGCTGACAATCAAGTGGCTTACGAGCATGGAGAAAAAGGTCCGCACGAAGACCGGCACTTCTTTTTGACGGACTCGCAGCCAGATGGTGTGCGCGGCCCAGAAGACCATCCAGATAAAGAGCAGCAGAACCAGCCAGACCTGCCGAATCTCGAAGATGTAATTCAACACGTATCCGACCAGCAGCAACTGCGCGAATGTCCGCACTGTGCCGACGGCCAGTGATTTTTCGAGTTGCAGCCGGTAGACGAGTGA
>Ga0187827_10005569_pt1 | contig 14873 bp, 17 predicted proteins | sample ETNtaG_39_FD_167969 | JGI IMG/M metagenome (GOLD analysis project Ga0187827, IMG submission 167969) | Marine microbial and viral communities from oxygen minimum zone, Eastern Pacific Ocean - ETNP2014_SV_150_PacBio MetaG (Illumina Assembly) | ecosystem: Environmental > Aquatic > Marine > Hypoxic...
ACCCTAGTACTGCTATTAATATGAAGGAACACATTGATTTGGATGTTTCAAAAATTTTAAAGAGAGAAATGAACATGGATGAAGCAGGTGATGAGCTGATAAAAACAACAATAAGAACTGCTAGCGGTCGTTTAACATGTGCTGAAGTGCTTGGTCATAAAGAGTTTATTATGACTAAACTATACAGAAGTGCTTAAAAAATAATTATTTACTTTTAGCAGCTTGCATATTTTTTCTTAGATTAGAAAAAAATTTTCTTATTATTGCAGCACCAACACCTAAAGCAAGTGCTAAAATAATAGAAATCATTCCGTAAATAATTGGGACGTTAATAGAAATATCTTTGATAAATTTTGCAAATGAACTTAATGATTGAGTTCCATTGTTATCACTAACCAATCTAATAGATTTCTCAGTAAAAAACGCATCATAGGCAACTGCTATACCAACTAATAATAATAGAACTGCTAAAATAGTTTTAAATTGAGTGCTATCAACTTTTTCACTTAACTTTTGTCCTATCTGTACACCTAAAATAGAACCTAAAATTAGTATCATTACAAGCATAAGATCAATTGATCCATAATTAAAAGCATGAAGTATCGTTACAATTGCGCTAATAAAAATTGTTACAAACAATGATGTTCCAGGAATTAGTTTTGTTGGCATTCCTATTATATAAATCATTGCAGGAACTAAAATAAATGCTCCACCGACCCCCATTATTGCAGCTATAAATCCCACAAGAAGTCCAATTATAATTGGAGTAAAAGCACTTTCGTATAATTGAGATTTTTTAAATCTCATTCTAAATGGTAGTCCATGTATCCAATAATGAGAATGAATTTTTTTTCTTATAATAATTTTTCTTCTTGCTCTATCTATCTCAGTAACACTTTGAACTAACATTATTGTTCCAATAATTGCCAAGATGTACATATAGGATAATGAAATAACGATATTAATTTTTCCAATATCTTTGAAGTAAGTGAATGTTATAATTCCTAAAATTGTTCCAGCGACGCCACCTATAACAATCATTAAACCCATTTTATAATCTAAAGTTCCTTTTAGATAATGAGTGGTTGAACCAGATATTGATGTACCTAAAATATTATTTGCTTCATTTGGAACAGCGTAAGCTGGTGGTATACCTAAAAAAATTAAAAAAGGAGTCATTAAAAAACCTCCACCAACACCAAACATACCTGAAAGAACTCCAACTACTAAACTAAGAATAAATAATAAAGGAAGATTTACATAAACTTCTGCTATTGGAAGAAAATACTCCATACGCTCTAACTATTCTTCTAAAATATTAATGTCAACTATTTGATTAAATATTAAATAATGTTCCAAAAAGAATAACAACCCAGTAAGTAGCTAAGCCAAAATAAAGGGCTGATTTTGCATTAATAAATGATTCGAAACTTGGGATTTGCTTAACATAGGTTTTGATATTTTTTTGAAAATTGTTAAGCATACTTGGCAAGTACACCCAGTTTTAATATTTTGCAAGCAAATTTTAAAAAATTTTAAAAAAATTTTTTAAAAGATTGTAGCTCCAAAGACTTTAACCAAACCATCTTCCTCTCCTAAAACGAGTCGACCCAAGAACTCTCCTGGTATCTTTGTGCTAGTCTGTTTAAACAATATCGTGACATACTGGTCCCTCCTGAGGCAACCAAAGGCTTTGCAGTCTTCTGCTAATGTGGATATGAGTTCATTACTAGCCCATTGCTTACCGAGCTCAACCTCATTGGCCCCATAGAGCATATGAGATGAGAAATCTTTAGTAAAACCCCCATAGTCTTTTATATTTGATGATTTTACCAAGTTAGCCCATATTGGTTCGGCGATTTTTATTATTTCTTCGTCAGACTTGTCTAGAAGACTCATTTATCTCTTTATGAAGCTTCTTTTTTCTCTTTTTCATCAACTATATGATAGACGGGTGCCTTTTCCATAGTAAATTTTCCAGTCTTAGGATCACGTCTTGATAATGTTAAGCAATGCCAGTTTTCATCATCTAATTTCATGTAGTCTCCTCTATAGTAGTAACCTGGCCAACGTGTTTCTTGTCTAAAAAGAGTATGTTCAGTTACACACTGAGATGTAAGAGTTCTATGTTTAAGTTCCCATGCTCTCATAAGCTGGTGATAATCTTCAGCGCCTACTTTTTCAAGGTCTTCCTGTAACCATTCTAGCAACTCTAGTCCTCTTTTTAGAGTATTTTCATTAGTCATATAATTATACGATATTCCTCCAACATACTCGTCCATGATCTTCTGTAGACGTTGAAGACCTTGGATTGGCGATATATAGCTTGGAGAAACAGTTCCACCAGTAATTTCGTTTCTTCCAACTGTGTAATTTTCCAAAGGTTTAAATATAATTTCTTTAAACTCTTCACATTGTTTATCACTTACATTTATATCGTTAGCTTTTTCTTCTTCAATATACTTAACAGCCGCTTTTGCAGCTAATCGACCTTCTGTAAATGATCCTGATGAAAATTTATGAGCGCTTCCTCCAACTGTATCGCCAGCACCAAATAAGCCTTCTACAGTTGTCATTCTATTATAACCCCAAAAATACTCTGCTGGTGCAATGTCTTCTGGTCCACTAACCCAGGCTCCTGAACAAGTTGCATGTGAGCCCATTACATATGGTTCAGATGTAGTTAGTTCTGGATTTGTATATTTTGGATCAATGTTTTGTGATGCCCAAACAACAGCCTGACCAACAGTCATTCCTAGGAAATTTTCCCAACCAACTGTTTCTAAATGTGGATCTTGAAAAGCTTCTTTTGTAACCATATGAATTGGTCCACCGCCTGCCATGGTTTCTTGTATAAAAGCATGATTACGCAAACACGTTGGTGTTGGGTGGTGATCTATATATTCTCCAACCAATTCTTTAGTTTTATCGTACCATTTTTTCTCATAATTTTCGCCGTTAGCATTTTCGGTATAAGTTTTTAAATGTAAAAAGTAAGCTCCAACTGGACCATAACCATCTTTAAACCTACATAACACAATTCTATTTTCCATTTGTGTCATTTTAGCTCCAACAGCAATTGGAAGCGCATAGGCTGAACCGTTACTCCAAGGCGCATACCAAGTTCTTCCCATTCCTTCACCAACAGCTCTTGGTTTAAAAATGTGAGAAGCTCCACCAGCAGCAACTATTACAGTTTTTGCTCTAAAAACATAATAGTCTCCTGTTCTCATGTTAAATCCAACTGCGCCACCTACTCTATTTTCTTTTGTTTCATCCATAAGAAGATGTGTAATCATTATTCTGTTGTAAATTTTATCTGCAGATTTTCTTGCTGCTTCAGCAACGATTGGTTTGTAACTTTCACCGTGAATCATTATTTGCCATTTGCCTTCACGTTGGTAACGACCCGTTTCTTTATTTCTCATCATAGGTAGTCCCCATTCATCAAACATATGAACAGTTGCGTCTACATGTCGAGCCATATCATAACCAAGATCTTCTCTAACCAATCCCATTAAATCGTTTCGCGCATAACGAACATGATCTTCAGGCTGGTTTTCACCCCATTGCATTCCCATATAACAGTTGATTGCATATAAACCTTGAGCGACAGCTCCACTTCTGTCTATATTTGCTTTTTCTACACAAATAATTTTTAAATCTCTGCCCCAGTGCCTAGCTTCAAAAGCAGCACCAGTTCCCGCCATGCCTCCACCTACTACAAGAACATCACAATCTTCAAAAATAGTTTTTTTAGCCATTAATAATAAACTCCTTTTTTAAATGCACTTTTTTCAATTTTAGGAAGTTCTTTATTTGTATTTAAACCTTCAGGTTCCAAATAAAGAATTTGAGAATTTATCTCACCTTGTTTTGGTTTGTCACCTTCAGCAAGTTTTGGAATAAATTTTCCCCATGGTTTTGTTGTAATTGGAGAAACAAAATCTTTTACTGTTCCATTTCTAAATTTAATTTTCCAAGATATTGTACCCTTTTCTTCTTCTCTTCTAACTCTTACGCTATGTCCCATTGGTGCAAAATCAGCATAACCACGAACATCAATTGCATGATTTGGACATGCTTTAACACATGAATAACATTCCCAACAAAAATTTGGTTCGATATTTTTTGCACGTCTAATAGTTTCATCTATATGCATAATATCAGAGGGACAAATATCTACGCAATGACCACAACCATCGCAACGCGTCATATATACAAAAGTTGACATAATTTTATTTTTTTTCTTTCCGTATCATATTAATAATGTTTTGGTTCTTCTCTTTTTATACCTAATCCAAATTGTTTAGGTGCATCAGCTTCAGGCGGTAAATTATCTCTTGAACCATCAGCTTCTGCTAAATTTTTTTGTATTGCAGCACCAGGTTTGTAAAACATGTGCGCAAATTTTGACCAATATACTCCTCCAAATAAAACAAGGTTTGATACAATAAATAATACTAAAAATACTTTATCATCCCATCTATCATTTAAATTTAAAGATTGTAAATATGACCAAACTAAACCAGTTAAAGAAGATGCAACAAGGGCAAGTACAAATAAATCTGCTTTTATGATTCTGTACCAGGGTTGAGCTTCTGAATAAACGTCTACTCTTAAAAAAAACCAAAACCAACCTCCGCCTATAACTGTCATAATGGCACCAACATGCCAAATAATAGGCCAAAAAGATGGTGTGTCCAAAGATAGACTAGAGTAACAAAAAATCATTATTGCTGATCCAAACCAGAATAAAACAGTTCCATACATTCCAAGTAAATGAGCTATTCTTCTTTTTCCAGCGCCTAACTCTGATGTTGTGGCAATATCAGAAACAATAGTTTTAGAAATTACAGATATTTTTTCGCCAATACTTAAGGTTTTTGTAGCAGATAACTTTGCTTTTTTTGCATTTTCAAAAAAATATTTAACATTTTTTTTATGAATAATATCTAAAAGGGTTCCAACAATAATCAGTATTACCATTAAAATCACAAAAGATTGCATATAAATAGGAGACACAGTTTCAGCCAGAATTGCAAACGGATTAATAGTCAACATTGTGATTTTCTCCCTTTCAAAACGTATTTAGTATAGTTAACAAAATAGATCAACTATAAAAAATTTCATTATTATAAATTTCAATTAATCTATTATAAATTTCTAAGCTTTTTCTTTTCCAGCTTGTATTTTTAATTTCTGAAACAGAAACTACTCCTTTTCCAGACCCTACAAGAATAATTTCATTATAATTATTAAGGTTTTTCACAAATATGTCTTTAGAATTTATTTTCATCTTTTTGCTAAAAAAATTAAAGGTTATACCCTTATAAATGTCTCTCTTTGGTGAATAAATTTTATTATTGCTTACAAATAAAAGGTTTGATGTACCTGTTTCTAATAATTTTTTATTTTTATAGAGAGCAATATCAAATTTTGCTGTGTCTAATTTACTTAATATTTTCAAAATTTTTTTATATTTCAGATTTTTGTATTTTGCCTGTACTCTTTTATAGTTAATCATTTTAAGTTTGAAATTTTTCTTGGGTACTGGCCTTTTACGTAAAGAGATAGAAATAATTTTATTGTTTGAAGCAACTCTTAATAAATGATCGTAGTTTTTATTTTTTTTTAGATTTATCCTGATTAACTTAATAATATTTTTTTTTAAGTTTTTTTTATAAATTTTATATATTTTTAATGATCTTATTAAATTATCAATATGAGCTTTATAAAATAAAATTTTTGCAGATTTTCCTATAACTCTCATGGTTGTAAAAACTCCATAAGCATTCCAAAGATCATTAAATTTAATTTCTTTTAGATCTTTATGACGATAAGATTTTTTTAATAATAAAGTGACCATTTTCTGTTAAAAAAGATTCTGGATGAAATTGAAAACCATATACATTATTTTTTTTATCCTCAAAGGCCATTGGAATATTTGATTTTGCACATCTCATCGTTATTTTTATATTATTTGACTTATAAGGTTCATATAACTTTAAAGAATGATATCTGCCAACTTTAAAAATTTTATTTTTTTTATATAATTTACTTTCTTTGGTAACCTTAACCTTTGATTGATAACCATGAAAAATATTTTTTTGTTGGACTATTTTGCCTTTTTCATTAAATAAAATTTGTTGATAACCTAGACATATTCCTATTATTTTCTTTTTTCCTTTATATTTTTTATAAATTTTCGAAGTTAATGGGTAATCTTTTGGAGAACCTGGACCAGGTGATAAAACAATTACATTAGACTGATCTAGTTTTTTTTTATTAATATCAAAATAATTAGCGCAATATACTTTATCAAACTTTGAAAATTGATGAACAATATTCCAAGTAAAAGAGTCCTGATGATCAATAATATATATCATTTGTATAACTCCAATAAAGATTTAGCTTTAATAAAATTTTCATTAAATTCTTTTTTAGCTGAACTTTCTAATACTACTCCAGATGCAGCTGATATTTCTGACATACTTTTATAATTTAATATTGATCTTATAATTATATTAAATCTCATATCCTCATTAAATTTTATATAACCAAAACTTCCAGTAAAAATATTTCTATCTTCTTTTTCTTGTTTATTTAAAAGTTCTAGAGTTCTAATCTTTGGACAGCCAATAACAGAGCCACCGGGCATCATGGATTTTACTATATCTTTTAAGTTTACATTATTTATTAATCTTCCTTGAATTGTTGTTACGTAGTGAAAAAGATGTTTGTACTCTTCTACATATTTTTTTTTTAAAATTCTTACTGAATTTGGAATGCAAATCCTTGAAAGATCACTTCTTTCCATATCAACAATCATATTATGTTCTTTTGTTTCTTTGTCGTTATACCTAAAGAATTTAAGGGCTTTATTTTTGTTTAATTTTTTATTTTTCCTTAAAGTGCCTGCTATAGGTTTGGTTATTATAGTTTTACCTCTTTTGTCTATTAAAGTTTCAGGAGAACAGCTAACAATTGAAAAATCTTTATCTCTAATCATAAACGATTCTGGTGATGAATTAATTTTCATCAATTTCCAGAAAAAATTAACTGGGTTAATTATTGATTTATTTTTATATTTTGTGCAAATTTTGATTTGGTAAGTTTCTCCTTGTTTAATTTTTTTTGAAAAGAGTTCAAATATTTTTTTATATTTTGGATAATGTATGTTTAATTTAAATCGACTTAAAATTTTTGTCTGATTAAAATGTTCTTTAAATTTTGTATTTTTAATCGTTGAAAAAACTCTTATATCTTTTCTTATCTTAATCAATGTTTCAGGTTTATAAAATATACCTTTGTAAAATTTTAATTTTTTTTGACTAACTAATTTAATATTTAAAAGATTACATAAAATTTCATACCCAAAAAAACCAATATAAAGATCAGTCTCTTTTTTAAATTTTTTATTTTTAAATAAATAAAAAAATTTATTTATATTTTTTTTTGTTAATATGATTTTTTTTGAAAAATCTGTATATAAATTATACCCATCTTTTACTTTATAAATTATTAAAGACTTATTAGAATGATATAGTTTTTCTAAATAAGGATTAAATTTCAGATTGTGCGAGTTGTTGTCTTTCAATTGCTTTCTCTTTTATAGGTAAATGTATCAAGCCTGCAAATAAAGATAAAGCGATAGAAATGTACCAAGCATAATCAAGGGAACCATATAAATCATGAAATAATCCACCAAGATAAGCTCCAAGAAATGATCCAACTTGGTGGCTCAAAAAAACAAATCCATAAAGCAAAGTAATATATTTTGTTCCAAATATATGGCCAACTATTCCATTTGTTGGAGGAACTGTAGCTAACCAAAGATAACCAAAAGTTATTCCAAAAATTAGTGAATTAATTATGCTTGCTGGCATAAAAACAAAATAAATCAACGAAACACCTCTTAATAAATAAATTGCACTTAATAGTTTTTTTTTACTAATTCTTGTAGACAAATATCCACTACTTAAAGTTCCAAAAATATTAAATAATCCAATTAATGCTAAAATTGCTGTTGCTGTCCAATCCTCTAAGCCATTGTCTCTTATATGCATGGGTATATGCGTTGCAACAAGAGCTATGTGCCAACCACAAACAAAAAAACCCAATGTTAAATAATTAAAACTTTTATTTGAAAAAGCTTCTTTTATAGCTTGCTTAGCTGTTTGATTATTTTCATTTTCTTTTTTAAATTCTTGCATTGGAGTTGATATAAAAAATGCAATAAACAAACCAAGAATAATCATTATTCCAAAAATAACTAATGTTGTGTTCCAGCCAAATTCTAACAAAGTGTATCTTGTGTACATTGGAGAAATAAAATAACCAAAAGAACCTGCTGAAGTGACAATTCCAGTTGCCATAGTTCTGGTATTTAAAGGAAAATGTTTTGCTACAATTGAAACAGGAATACTGATTGCGGTAGCTCCTAATCCTATTCCAACAAGTATTCCAATATCAAATACAAACCAAGGACCAGTATTAGGTCCATAATTTAAAAAATAGATGCCGGCTAAATAAAATAAAAATCCAATAATTACAGCTATCCTTCCGCCATATTTATCAGTAATTATTCCAAAAACAGGACCTAACAAACCCCAAAACAATAATTGAATACCCATTGCAAATCCAAATTCAGTTTGAGTACAACCAAGATCAATTTCAAAATCAAAAAAGAAAAGACCAAAGGTCTGTCTAATACCTAATGAAATGATAACTACTAAGCATGCGGCTATTAATGTTATTAAAGCTGTTTTGTTTGGGATAAAATTTTTTTGCATCACTTAATAAACTTCAAGCATCTTTTTAAATCTTGAATTAAATCTTTTGGATCTTCAAGACCTATATGAAGTCTTACTAAATGTTCATCTTTTTGCAAATTTAAAAATCTTCTATTTCCCTGTTCTCTTACATCTTGATATAAAGCGAGACTTTCAAAACCTCCCCAACTATAACCATATCCAAATAATTTTAGAGAATTAATAAACTTAATAACAGATCTTTTGTTTTTTGATTTAATTTTCAAACCAAGCAGACCTGAGGATCCAGAATAATATTTTTTCCACATTTTATATCTTTTTGTATTTTTTTTGACTGGATATAAAACTTCTAATATTTTTTTATTTTTTATTAAAAAAGAAACTATCTTGTTGGTATTCTCTTGGTGTTTATCCAGTCTAACATCTAAAGTTCGAAGTCCTCTAGTAATCAAATATGCATCGTCAGGAGATAATCTTAGGCCTGTAACTTTATTTGCTTTTTCTACATATTTAAAAACTCTTTTATTAACTGCTAAACTGCCACCCATAACATCAGAGTGGCCAGAATAATATTTGGTTGCGGCTACTATAGACATATCAAATCCTAATTTAATTGGTTTAATAAAATAAGGAGTTCCCCAAGTGTTGTCCATTGCAGTAAAAATATTATTTTTTTTTGCTAATGAGATAATTTTATATAAATCTTGAAACTCAAATGTATTACTTCCAGGGTTTTCAACGAAAATAAGTTTTGTTTTTTTTGATATTTTATTTTTTAAATCGTTAATATTGCTTGGATCATAAAAAACTGTTTTTATATTAAATTCTTCTAAAAAATTTTCTGTAAATGCTCTTGTTGGTGAATAAACTGGATCTGAAACAATAATTTCATCTCCAGGTCTAACTACACTAAAAATTGCTAAAAATACCGATCCAAAACCTGTTGGTGTTAAAAAAACTTGGTAACTTTCTTCCAAAGTTCTCAAAATTTTCTGTAAAGCAAATATTGTTGAACTGCCTTCTCTACCATAAGTAAAATGTCCTCCTATAGGATCCTTCGATGCTTTATTTCGCGTTTTTTTTATTTCGTCAATGGACTTAAAAATTAGAGTTGAAGCTCGAACAATTGGAGGATTTACAGATTGATTATAAAAATCTTTACCTGCATGTTTTAAAAATGTTTTAAAAAATTTAGACATAATAAAATTGATATGTATAGATGACAATGCTATATCCGTTAAATATGTCAATAAAAAGAATCAAAGGAGATTATGGGATACCCTAAAAAACATAGAGGCCGTAGAAAAATGGGCTCAAAAAAAAGAAGAGCTAGAAAGAAAAATAAAAAAAAATAATCCTATACATGGAAGATATAAATAGAATTAAATCCATATCATTATGGGTTTTTATAGTTCCTTTTGTTGCTGTAAACGCATGTTTAATCTTAATCACTCAATTTCATAGTTTATTTCCAAATCAAGAAGATGTTATTTTGAATACTATTCCATACTTTGATGGAGGGACATCAATAAGTAGAACAGCTCGTGTTTTTCCAACTTATTGGATTTTTAAACCTGCAATGTTTTTAACTTCTTATTTATTAATTAAATATTGGATTTGGAATAAAAATATTATCCATCACTTTCAAAGTGAGGCTAAAAATATTAAAAAAATAATTTTTTTTGGAATAGGGTCTGCAATATTATTAACAATTCATTCAATTTTTTTAGGAGTGAAATTTGATTATGATCTTTACAAACTTTTTAGAAGGGCTGTTATGTTGCTATTTATTGTTTTTGAAATTGTTGCTCAAGCCTACCTCGTTTTTACTCTTTACAAAATAAAAGATAAAATCCACAATTACATTAATTTTAAATTTTTAATTGCAAAACGAATTTTGGTAACTTTATTAATTGTGGCCGCTATTATTTCTATTCCAATAATTAGCCTTGAAGGAAATAAAGCTTTTAAACATGCTTTAGAATGGGACTATTTTTTTGGAGTTATATTTTTCTATTGTCTTACTTTTTTTATGTGGAAAAAAACTAATTAGTAACCCACCCTCCACCTAAAAGTTTATCTCCATTATTGTCTTTTTTGTAAAATACACATGCTTGGCCAGGTGAAATTCCATATTCATTTTCTAATAATTCAATAGTAGCTTTATTTTTATTTAAATCTATGTTTGCTTTTAACAATTTTCCTGTGGATCTAACTTTTACTAATAATTCTTCTTTTAGTTCATCTGATTTACATAAAATATTTAAATTTTTTAATTTTATTTTTTTTTGAGCTAAATATTCTTTTGGACCTACAATAATTTCATTTTTTCCAGCATTTATTTCTATTACATAAAGTGGTTCTTTGCCTGAAACTTTTATTCCGCGTCTTTGGCCAATTGTGAAATTTATAACGCCTTCGTGAACTCCTATTACTTTTCCATTTATATCTTTTATATTTCCTTTTTGATAAGCATCAGGTCTATATTTTTTTATTACTGAAGAATAATCTCCATTTGGAACAAAACATATGTCTTGGCTGTCTGGTTTATCTGCTACATTTAAACCTAGCTTTTTAGCAATTTCTCTTGTTTCATTTTTTAACATGCTGCCAAGAGGAAACCTCAAATAATTTAATTGCTCTCTTGAAGTGTTAAATAAAAAATAACTTTGATCTCTTTTTTCATCTATAGCTTTATACATATTTGTTTCATCATTGGTGGTTATGCTTTTTACATAGTGACCAGTAATTAATGCATCAGCATTTAAATTTTTTGATTCTTGAAATAAGTCCTTAAATTTTACGGTTTGGTTGCATTGAACACATGGAATTGGTGTTTCGCCTTTTAAATAGCTTTCTATAAAACCATCTATAACCCCAGATTTAAATTTATTTTGATAATATAAGATTTTGTGCTCAATCCCCAATCTATCAGCTACTCTTTTTGCATCTAAAATATCTTGTCCAGCACAACATTGTTTTGATTTAGAAACTTCTTTTGTGTCATCGTATAATTTTAAAGTAATTCCAATAATATTATACCCTTGGTCTTTCATCATTCCTGCTGCTGTAGATGAATCAACGCCTCCTGACATTGCTACAACTACTGTTGTATTTTTTGGATCTTTGTTTAAACCAATTGAATTTTTATTAGTACTCATTGATGGTATTTATACTGATTTCTATTATAAGGTACATAAAATGATTTTAGAATTTGAACCAGGAGACAAAGTAATTAATCCTTTAAATAAAGATTGGGGAATTGGACAAGTACAATCAATAATTAATAATAAAATTACTGTTAATTTTCAAAATGTAGGAAAAAAAGTAATTAATGCAGAAAATGTCGAATTAGAAAAATATAAAAATAATGATTGAAGAAACTAAAAAAAAAATTGCTGAAAATTTAATATCTTCATTTGAGGAAGCTGGAAATATTTCTCTTAAATTGAGAAAACAAGGTTTAAAAAAAGAAATAAAAATAGATAACACGCCAGTTACTAATGGCGATATAGAAGTAAATAAATTGATAACTGCTAAAATTGAAAAAATAACTCCTGAAATTCCAATTGTTTCAGAAGAATCTTCTACAAATAAATCAAATGAAAATTTAAAAACTTTTTGGCTAATTGATCCTATAGACGGCACACATGATTACATAAACGGAAGAGATGAATTTACAATAAATGCAGGGTTAATAATAAATAATAGACCAGAAGTTGGAATTGTTTATGCGCCTGGAAAAAAAAGACTTTTTTATACATTTCATGAAGGAAAATGTTTTGAATTATCAAATAATAAAGAAAAAAAATTAGATTGTTCTAAACTAACAAAAAAAGGAGAAGTTAAAGCTGTATCTTACTCAAATAAATTAAAACCTGTCATTGAAGATTGGCATAAAAAATTTAATGTTACTGAATATATTAAGATGAAAAGTTCATTTAAATTTTGTGTTGTTGCTACAGGTGAATACGATTTATATGTAGCAGAACCTAGAGCTTGCGAATGGGATATTGCAGCTGGTCACGCTATACTTAAAAATGCTGGGGGCATAATTACAGATTTTGAAAACAAAGAAATTTTATATGGAAAGAAAGATTTCAAAAACTCAAGTTTAATTTTAAAAAGATCTTCATTACTTTAATGAGTGAACAGCTAAGAATAATACTAATAATCATTGTATCAATATCAATTTTTGGTCTTCTGGTTTTTGTTTTTGTGAAAAATTACATTAGAAATAAAATTAAATATTATCTACATGAAAAAAATAAAAAAAAATCAAAGTAAATTTATTATTTTTAAATATTCATTTTTTTCTAAATCCATAACTCTTTTAGATGTTTCAAAATCAAATCCTGATCTTGCTAAAATTCCTATATCTTTTTTGTAAAACAAAGGTCTATTATTTTCGCTTCTAGCAGGGCCTATTCTTTTCTTTTTGCACAGTTTTATAGCTGAAAAAAAATCTTGATCTTCATTATTAGCTTTAATTTCATCTAAAGTTTTTGTGACATATTTGTCATTAATTCCTTTAGATAATAAATAATTTCTAATTTTGTTAATGGAGCTGCCTCTTTGAATTAAACTTTTAGCTTTTGAATTTGAATAAAATTTATCATTTATAAATTTTGTTTTTTCTAAATCTTCGAGCACAACATTAATAAGGTCAGCAATATTTGATTTATTTACACTTGTTATTTTTGCTTTTAGATACTTTTTTAACAAATAAGTCTTTAATTGTTGTTTAGATGGCGCGTACTTTTCAATATAAGCAAAAGAAAAATTACGCATTTCTTCAACGGTAGCTTCTAAATTTTTTTTTTTATTTTTAATAGGAATCATTAATTGTTGTAATATAATACATTTACTTATGACCGAACAAATTTCTACTTTCTTTACAATTGATATGATCTATTTATGGTTGAATATAGGTATAATCCCATTCTGGTTTATATTAATTTTTTTTCCAAATTCAAAAGTTTGTAGCGTTTTTGTAAGTTCAATTTTTCCAATTTTTATACTAAGCACAATTTACCTATATTTGATTTATTATTTTTATATTTCCGAATACAATTTCATAGATAATTTTAATTTGTATTTAGGCTTAGATTCATTAAATGAATTGTTTGCTGATAAAAGTTTTTTAATAATTTTTTGGACACACTTTCTTGCAATTAATTTATTTTGCGGATCTTGGATAGTGAATGACAGTAGAAAATTTTCAATGTCTAAAATTCTCGTATTTTTTCCTTTATTTATAACTTACTTTACGGGGCCTTTTGGAATTTTTATTTATTGGTTAATAAGAATTTTCTATGCGAAAAGAATAAGTCTTTATGATTAAGTTTTAATTTTGAAACCCTTTTGTTTCATTAATCCAAAACCACCTTCTACATGAGATACATTGTCAAAACCCATTTCCATAAGTGTCTTTGCGGCTAATGCAGATCTTCCACCAGCAGCACAGAATAATACAGTCTCCTTGCTTAAATCTAATTGATTGTTTTGAACAAAAAGACTTTCAGGATGTATCGAAAATTCCAACAAACCTCTAGATATATGAAAAGAATTTTCAATTCTGCCTAATTTTTGAAGCTCTACTTCATCTCTAATATCAATTAAATTGCATTTATTTTCGTTAGCCAATTTTAATGCTTCTTCAGAAGAAATAGTTTTTACTACTTTTAAAGCATTAGTAACAAGGGTTTGTGGTGATTTAATGCTCATAATATTGTAAATAAAATATAATAAACAATATAATGAAAAAAAACATCATAAAAAAATTATTTATTAAGATTTCAAAAATTATGGGTTATGAAATAATTGACCAAAATAATTTTACATCTCCAACTCTTGACAAAGAACTTAACAAAGATTTGTCAATGTTAAATGATAAATCTATTGTTCTTCCTTTGGGTGAAGTTAAGATTTCAAGAAAAGTTGAATCTATATTGGTTTTATTTAGAACAAACAGCAACATTGAAATTTGGGATCAAAACAAAAAAAGATTGTTTGAACTGTCTAAAATTGAATACACTTTAAGATCATTAAAATCACTTTTAAAATCTATTAATTTTTGCAAAGAAAAATATTCAAATA
>Ga0187827_10005570_pt1 | contig 14872 bp, 13 predicted proteins | sample ETNtaG_39_FD_167969 | JGI IMG/M metagenome (GOLD analysis project Ga0187827, IMG submission 167969) | Marine microbial and viral communities from oxygen minimum zone, Eastern Pacific Ocean - ETNP2014_SV_150_PacBio MetaG (Illumina Assembly) | ecosystem: Environmental > Aquatic > Marine > Hypoxic...
TAAATGAAATCGTTGGTGCAGCCGATCCTTGACGCTGCTGAGGATCTGTCGCTTCTGCTTCAGCGATTGCGCCTCCGGGAAATGCAACTGCAACTCACTCACGAGAACCACCATGTCCGGTTACCGCTCAAAGAGACCGCGCTGTCTCCACGACCTCGATCGCTTCGATCAGATCGCCATTCTCGACGGCGTTGAAGCCTTCGAGGGAGACACCGCACTCGAATCCTTCGGCGACCTCCCGAACGTCATCCTTGAATCGACGCAACGAGGAGATGGCACCTTCCCACACAATCTCTTCCACACGTCGCAGGCGGACCTTGTGATTGCGGGTGATATTGCCATTCTGCACGTAACATCCGGCAATCGTCCCAGCCCTCGACGAACTGAAGACCTCTCGTACTTCGAGGGTTCCCACGATGCGTTCCTCCTGTGTCGGGGTCAGCAGACCCGACAGAGCGGCACGCAACTCTTCGATGACTTCATAGATGATGCTGTATTCTCGAATCTCGACACCCTCGTCCTCGGCAACCTTTCGCGCCGAAGGATCGATCGGCACGTGAAAGGCGATGATGATCGCTCTCGAAGCTGAGGCCAGCAGGATGTCGGACTCGGTCACGGTACCCACAAAACTGTGAATGACGGAGATGCGCACCTCTTCGTGCGTGATCCCGCCCAGTTCCTGTGTGATCGCTTCGACCGATCCGTCGACATCACCCTTGACGACGACGTTGAGCTCCTGGATTCGGCCTTCCTGAATCTGATACTGAAGATCGCCGAGTGTGACGCTGCGTCGCCGTGCGTCCTGCTCACGTTTGATCTGCTGTCGCCGCTGGACGATGTCTTTGGCATCGCGTTCGGTCGGCACGACAACGAAACTGTCGCCCGCTTGGGGAACTCCAGCCAGACCAAGAACCTGAACAGGACGACCCGGTCCGACGGCATCGATGCGTTTTTGGCTTCGTCCATGAGTGCTCGAACGCGGCCGCCATACATGCCGGTCACGAAGGGGTCAGCTCGATTCAGCGTTCCCTCCTGTACCAGGACAGTCGCTACCGCACCCCGTCCTTTGTCGAGTTGCGCTTCCACGACCGTCCCGCGGGCCCGGCTCTCGGGATAGGCCGTCAACTCCAGTACGTCGGCCTCGAGGATGACCAGTTCGAGGAGCTGCTCGATGCCATCCCCCGTGGTAGCTGAGATCTGCGCACAGGAGACCTGTCCGCCCCAATCTTCGATGAGTACGTCGTGTTCGGCGAGCTCTCGCTTGATCCGTTCGGGGTCAGCCGTAGGCAGATCACACTTGTTGATCGCAACCACGATCGGCACCTGGGCAGCCCGAGCGTGGTTGATCGCCTCGATCGTCTGTGGCATGACGCTGTCGTCTGCAGCGACGATGAGAATGACCAGGTCTGTCACACGCGCACCACGGGCACGCATAGCGGTAAACGCCGCGTGACCCGGTGTGTCGAGGAATGTGATGGATCGCTCTGCATCAAGGGACACCGAGTAGGCACCGATGTGCTGCGTGATGCCACCGGACTCACCGTCTACGACCTTCGTCTTGCGAAGGTAGTCGAGCAAAGAGGTTTTGCCATGATCAACGTGTCCCATGACCGTCACCACCGGTGGGCGCGGCTTCGCCTCACCAACATTCTCCTGCTCGCCAACGGCCTCGTCGAACTCGGCGTCTTCTGCTTCGGCTTCTTCCAGGGCGCGAAGTTCAAAACCAAACTCGTCGGCGACAGTGACCATCGTGTCCATGTCGAGACGCTGGTTGATCGTCACGACCACACCGAGCTGCAAGCAGGCTGCAATAACTTCTGCCGGCCGTGAGTGCATGGCTTCGGCCAATTCGCCGACGGTGGCGAATTCGTTGATATGCAGGATTTCGACTTCGGTCCCTGTAGTCTCTTCCCCCTCATCCTCCGGCCGACTACGGTCGTACCGCCGACGCGTGCGTCCCTCGCTGATCTGAGACAACGTTTTGCGAACGTTATCCTGAACCGCCTGGCTGTCGGCCCCCGTCTGCTTGCGGCCCTTCTTACGGCCGCCACCTCGCCAGCGGCCACTCACATCGCCGCCACCGCCAGCAGGCGCAGGCTTGCCCGCGGCAGGAACGTTGCCACCCCCTCCTCCACCGGTGGTCGGTGTACGACCTTCGCCGGAGTGGGTTTGTCGAAGCTCGGCAATCATACCCTCGTCGACTTTTCCGCGGCGACGCCCTCGACGACGGCCCCCCTCACCCTCAGTCGGCGCAGCGGCGTCGGGTGCCGGTGCTGCGGGAGCACTGGATTCTGATCGACGACCACCACCGCCGCCGTCGCCACCACTTCCGCCGCGGCGTCCTGAATCGGTCGATGCCTTACTGCCCCCACCGTCGCTGGGACGGGTGGCGCGAGCCTCGGCCTTACGCTTGGTCTCCTTGTCCTTCTGACGCTGGACTTCCTCAATCGAAGACTTCGTTTCTTCTTCGATCTTCTTACCGATGGCATCCAGCATCTCGGGCGTCACGACACTCATATGACTCTTCACCTCATGCCCGAGGCTCTTGAGCATGGAAATGAGTGCGTCGCTGGAGAGCTTCTTCTCTTTTGCTACCTGGTAGACCCTACGCTTTTCCAACCGATCGATCCTCTGTGCGGTGGTCGGCCCGTCTCGTTTAGACGGCAGCCGTTCCTTCATCATTGCCAGATTCGGGCGCAGCAGCTGCCGCGTCCTGATCGGAGCCATCGTCGGCCCCCGATACCTCGTCTTCAGGTGCAGCTGCGGGCTCTTCCGACTCTGGAGCCTGCTGGGCGTCGCCGTCACCGGCAGCAGCAGCAGCCTTCGCTTCAGCAGCGGCCGCGTCCTGTGCGGCCAACTCCTGCTCCGCCGCGGCGAGCGCGGCCGATCGCTTGGCCTCTTCCGCGGCCAGTTCGGCGGCACGGGCCTGATCGGCGGCTCGTTCTGCCGCCTCGACCTCTTCGAGTGTTGCCGGTCGAAGCTCTTCGCCACGTGCCTCTGCTTCAGCAACATAAGCGATCGCCTGCTCTCGCAGCTGTGCAGCCTGGCCCTCGAGACCAGGAACCGTTTCAAGCATATCCGCTTCGGACTCTGCGATCCCCCGCAGCGAGATGAAGCCGGACGTAGCCAGACTCAGAGCGATCAATTCACTTACGCCGTCGAGACGACGCAGCTCGACCTTGCTTTCTTCGAGGCGACGCAGTCGGCGCTGATACTCATCCTCGATGATGATATCCAAACCCCAGCCGGTCAACTGAACGGCCAGTCTCGAGTTCTGCCCCGACCTTCCGATGGCCAGGGACAGTTGCTCTTCATCAACGATGACCTGGGCGTGATGACGCCGCTCATCGGTGATCACACGTGATACCGTGGCAGGGCTCAACGCGCGAGAGATTAGGATGTCGGCTTCATCGATCCAGGGCACGATGTCGATGCGCTCGCCACTGAGTTCGCGCACAACGGCCTGGACACGCGAGCCTTTTACACCAACACAGGCGCCCACGGGATCGACGCGCTCATCATTGGAGCTCACAGCGATCTTAGCTCGCTCGCCAGGTTCGCGTGCCACGGCGTGGATCTGAACGATCCCCTCGGCGATTTCCGGCACTTCGAGAGCAAACAGTTTGCGCAGGAATTCAGGGTGCGTCCGTGACAACAGAACCTGCGGGCCTCTGACGGACTTGATTACTTCGAAGACGTATCCCCGGACCGAGTCGCCCTGCCTATATCGCTCTCGACGAATCTGTTCTTTGAGCGGCACCGCCGCCTCAGCTCGGCCGAGTTGCAGGATGATATCACCGTGACTGATCTGCTGAACCGTGGCGACCTCGATGTGGCTGATCCGCGAGGCAAATTCTTCGTAGATCCGCTCACGTTCGGCTTCACGCACGCGCTGGATGAGGATCTGCTTGGCAGTTTGAATGGCGTTTCGCCCGAAATCCGCCAGATTGAGTTCCTCGAAGACCACCGAACCAAGCTGCGCCTGATGGTCGATTTCTCGAGCGGGCTCGAGTTCGATCTCAAGATCCGGCTCGTTCACTTCGTCGACGACCGTCTTGCGCGCCATCACCGACATGCGGCCCGTCTCCGGGTCTATCTGCGCCTCGAAATTGTCGCCATTGCCGTAGCGTTTACGGGCAGCAGACACGAGGGCATCGGCGAGAGTTTCGATGACCATATCACGATCGACGTTCTTTTCACGTGCGATCTGACCGAGGGCCTCAATGATGTTCAAGTTGGCGTTCATTGCACTCCTGCAAAATGCGATTCAGAATTCGACTTCAATCGTTGCTTTGGCAATCGACTCACGAAGCACGGCGCGTTGTTCGCCGTGGTCGCCTTCGAGACCGATTCGTTCCTCGTTCCAGTCAGCCAGCCGCCCGGTCTCCGCGCGCCCGTCACTGAGCACGACCTTCAACTTCCGACCTTGAGCACGACGAAAGTCGCCATCAGAACACAGGGGCCGGTCGAGACCTGGTGATGTCACCTCGAGGCGATATCTACCGGGAATGGGATCTTCCACATCGAGCAAGTCAGAAAGCTCGCGACTGATCCCCGCACACAAGCGCACGGTGACACCTTTGTCGCGATGCACGAAAAGTCGAACCGTGTGCTGCCCACGGCCACTGGCAACCTCTACGTCGACCAGTTCCCCGCCGTGGTCCTCGACAACGGGCGCGGCGAATCTGAGCACACGCTCTCGCAGCCGCTCAGCCTCGTTGCCCGGTTCAGCTCCTCGGGCCAACTCAGATCCCATGATAGTGATGCTTCGAACCCCAAGTACAGTGGAACTTCAGACACAAAAAGCGGGCCCTGGACGGAGCCCACAGAAGACAAAGAAAATAGCGCCTGTGAGAGAGTTACGCAAGATCGGGTCAGCAAACCCCGTAAGACACATTGCTGAACTCCTTTGGGGCCAACGAGTTAACTGAGCAGGCTTATAAGCTCCCGCAGTTCCGTCAAGACCTGCAGGCGCAGGGCCTCTACTCGTGTATCCCGGCGAGGTTCTACAGGTGTGCTCGAGCCAGATTCAGAGGACGGCCTCGCCTCTTGGGGGGCCGGCTCGGTCTGCTCAGACGCAGTCGCCGACTGATTGGCTGAAGGAGGCAACACGACCTCCCCTTTCAGTAGGGCCGCCACATTGTCACTGGCCGTTCGAACCAGGTCGGGTTCGTTCTTCAATCGCAATTGGGCACCACGCGTGGAGTATCTCTCTTGATACAGCAATCGCTGTATCAAGAGGATCACGCCGATATCCCGTTCCCGATAGGCGCGGTTCTTCCCCATTCGCTTGGGGCGAAGGCAGTTGAATTCCTTCTCCCAAGCCCGCAGCGTGTGTGGCTGCAACTGGGTCAATTCGGCGACCTCGCCGATGCTGTAGTAGAGCTTTGTCCCCAGGGATCGCTTCACGGGGCAGTCTCCGGTCTTGCGGTTGCGATTCTGTTCGATCCGACACGGGATCGACTGATAAGGCCCAGGTTCGATCCAAAGTCAGGATCGACCTGATACTACGTAGGTTCCAAAGGCCTTCGGTTCTTTTTGGAGCGTGTGTTGCGCCAGTGAATTCGTATTGGTGTTCCTTCGAATCCGAACTCGCGACGCAGTTGATTCTCGACATAGCGGTGGTAGTTGTCGTCCACCAGGTCAGGGCGATTGCTGAAGGCAAGGAACGTGGGTGGTGACACGTCGCCCTGGGTCACGTAGAGCAGCCGGACCTCCCGTGCGGTCCCTGCGGGAGACGACCGCCCGATGATCTGTTCGACCCAGCGGTTGAGTCGCGGTGTGGGAATCCGCTCTCGTGCCCGCCCCACAACGGTCGCTGCCGCCTCCAGCACTCGATAGGCACGTCGGCCCGTCAACGCTGAGAGGCAAAGAATGGGATAGTCCCGGAGAAACGGATATCGATCCACTACGTCCTGCCGGAATCCCTCCGCAGATCGCTCGGTGGTGTCGACCAGATCCCACTTGTTGACAGCTACCACGAGGGCCTTGCCCATCTCGAGCACGTGGTCCATGATCCGTACATCTTGCACCGTCACCCCCTCGGATCCATCGGTCATGGCCACCACGACATCTGCTCGGTCTATCGAGTGCGAGGCGCGAAGATTGCTGAAGTATTCGACCGGGTCATCGACCTTCGACCGTCGCCTCATCCCCGCCGTATCCACCAGCAGAAACTGCTGGTCACGCCACTCAAGGGCCACGTCCGTCGAGTCTCGTGTCGTTCCCGGTTGATCGTGAACGATCGAAACACGCACATCGGCCAGCCGATTCATGAGGGTCGACTTACCCACATTCGGCCGCCCCGCCAGCACGATACGGACTCTCTCGTCACGTTCGGGTGACCCCTCCGAGGGGCGCTCTATCCTATCGAGAAGATCGACAATCTTGTCGAGAAGATCCCCGGTGCGTCGTCCGTTGCTTGCCGACACGGGGAACGGGTCACCCAATCCAAGCCGATAAAACTCAGCTGTTTCATACCGGCCGGTTTCTGGATGATCCACCTTATTGAGAACCAACAGACACGGCCGTGAGCGCCGCCGCAGCAGATCTCCCACGTCGGCGTCCAACCCAGTTACGCCTTCTCCTGCGTCACACAGCATGACGACCAGATCGGCCTCTTCCAGCGCCTGTTCAGCTTGTGAGCGGACCTCCTGTTCGATCGTGTCCTGCGAGCCGGTGACAAACCCACCGGTATCCACCAGACTGAACTGGACCCCCTTCCACTCCGCATCGCCCTGCACACGATCTCTGGTGACACCCGGTTGGTCGTCGGTGATCGCCTGGCGACGCCCGGTGATCCGATTGAAGAGGGTCGACTTCCCCACATTCGGACGACCAACGATGGCCACGACGGGCAGCTCCGTGCGGATCACCTGCGCCGCAGTGGTCGTGATCGGCTCAGTCACGATGTCTCACTCGCAGATTCACGCCGCCCCACATAGAAGCCCAGTTCGGACAACTGTCTTGCCTGGCCCCGATCGGCCAGTTCGTCCGTCGATGCGGTTAACCCCCGAATGAGGCTCTCCATCAGATCGTAACCACCCACTGCGACTGGCAGACCAGCGGCCCCCGACAACTGCCTAAGGGTCATGTCGTCGAGCGTGACCCCATCTCCGTTGATGCAGTTCGGAGGTACCAGGGCCAGATCCCACGGTCCATCGCGCAATGCGCCGGCGATATCGATCCCCGTAAGCAATCCCGAAACCGTGATCCCGTGACCGAAGAAGTCGTTGTCCACCGTCACCAGATCTACCGGCAAGGCATGTTGTTCGCGTGCCCCTTCGATGAGTGGCTCGATGAAACCTGCCGCCAAACGGCCGGTGACGAGGGCCACGTGGCGTGTCGACCGAAGCGTGGCGAGTCGATCCTGCTGCTCATGCCAGCTGTCGAGCAGCGTCCGCACCATGCCGATGCCGTTTTCGATCTGTGGGAAATCATGGTAGTAGTCGGCCGAGGGTGGCATCTGTTGGGTCAGCATAAACATCTCATCAGCGGCATAGACGAATCGTTCTCCCAATGTCGCCAGTGATTGGATTCCCCAACGCTCGGCCACCTCGACATACGCTTGAGCCAGAGCGGGTGTCACCGAATCAAGATCGGGCAGATGATCGCGAAACTTCGTTAGCCCCACCGGAACGAGAGCTACAGATCGGACCGCCGGAAAGAACTCCGTGAGGTCCGTCAGTGTACGTTCAAGATGAACACCGTCGTTCAACCCAGGGCACACAACCACCTGGCAATGCATTCCGATACCGTGATCAGCCAGCAGTCGAATACGGTCGAGGATCGGCACGGTGGAAGTGCCATCGCCTGTTTGGCGACGTCCAAGAAGTTGCTCTCGCAAGACCGGATCGGTGGCATGAACTGACAAGTATTGCGGAGACAGACCATGATCAATCATTCGCTGCAGATCCGCGTCTCGGACATTTGTGAGCGTCACGTAGGAGCCGTGCAGAAAGGACAGTCGGTAGTCGTCATCTTCGAAGTAGAGAGAACGACGCATGCCACCGGGCATCTGATGAAGGAAGCAAAAAACGCACTTGTTGTTGCAGCGTCGCAGTCGCATTTCCTCGAAGTCGAGTCCGATCGTTTCACCTGACCGACGCTCAACATTGAGTTCGTAGACCTCGTCGCCGCGCTGCACCTCGAAGTTCAGAAGCCCCTCAGAACTGGCGACTTGAAAGCCGATGAGATCCTTGATCGTCGCTCCATTCACCTGCAGAATCTGATCTCCAGGTTCAAATCCGGCACGATCTGCAAGAGTGCCCGGCTCGATCTGCTTCACCGCGATCATGGCTGGACCACGGTCTGAGCGGCGGGCTCGTGCAGGCGCAGTCTGATGCGGTTCGCGGAGACCTGCAGCAATTGCACATCAAACCTGCCAACACCGTGTGAGCTGACGGCACGGGCCAGATCGAAGGCAGAGCCCGACAGATCGAGTTCGTATCGGGCCAGCGCTTCGTCTCGCGAATGTGGTCTCAGGGAGCCGGCGAACCCCACCGCTGCCCAGAGAGATTCGACGGCGTCCAACTCTTGCTGACCCCCTTCAAACTGGACCTGGATCGTTCGATCCGCATAGGCTCGCCGACGAAGGTCCTCCACAAGGATCACACGCAGGCTGTCCTGCGCGTTAGTGACCGCTTCTGTCAGTGCGACCCGATCGGCTTCCCGCCCCTGTGTAGCGGCCCCCTTCCCCACGATCGTCCAGCGACGCACGGGATTGCTCTGATCCACCCACCGGACTTCCAGGGTAATCGATGCACGACTAGAGACGATACCCAGGTTCGTCAGTCGACGTTCGGTGCCCGGAATGGGAGCGTCGCCATGAGAAAACTCGGCCCGTGCGTCGATGAGAATATCTGCCATGTACGTTCTGGCGAGTGTCCCATCATCCATCGTAAGCGATCCCTCCGCGGCAGCGGCGGGTTCGAGGCGTTCCCCTAGGGGCGCAAGAGCTTGATGCAGCAACCCGGTCAACTCTGGTGACCATCGCCAACCGGCATCCTCAAAAAAGGCGCCACGGCACAAGAACCGTGGCCTGCCCGCCATCGCATGGGCCAGGTCGATGGATGCCAGTTGCTTTTCCAACTGATGCAGATCTACCTGAGCATCCACCGTGATCTCGTAGATCAGGCCGTCTGCGCTTGCTCCCTGCTCAACGATATCGAAATTGCGCACGTAGCCACGCGTCGCACCGAAGATCTCGTCTTCGATAATCGCGTAGTTGCTGGCCCTGGTTGTGGAGGATATCAGAACGCCAACACCGGATTCAACAGCCTCTCGAAGTGCCGCCCGCCGCGCCTGGTCTCGGGCTGTGGCGATGTCTCCAGCCACGACAGCCGCCTGCCCTGTGGAACGTACCGTCCGCGTCACCGTCGATGCGGAGGCGATCCCGGCAAGAAGGCAGAGAGCCACCAGTTGAGTGCGGGTCATGAGCTCATCAGTAGCCGCTCGACAGAGCTGACTCCAATTGGCGTATCACCTCGAGCGCCTCTGCGCCCTTGACAGGGGCCGACGGGCGGAAGGTCATGGCAATCGCATCGGGGGCCATGACACCCCTTGCCACGACATTCACGATCGCCGCATAGGCGTAGTGATCGGAGGGCATGTCGCTGAAGCGCGATGCCTCCCCCGTGTACCGATTCGAACTGTGATCGCTACCGGAGATCCGTTGCAGAAGATCGTCGACGACCATGGCAAGCTGTGCACGGGTGACAGGCTCTTCCGGGGCGAAGGAGCCGTCTGGCAACGGTTCAAGTCCTATGATCCCAAGGGGCAACAAGCGCTCGATAAAAGGTTGGGCCCATGTCATTTCAATTCCAAGGGCTGTCGCGTCGATCTCTACAGCCGGCGGCGCTGCTGCAGCCTCGAGCCGGCGGCGGGCGGCCAGATGCTGTTCCACGTGCAGCTCTTCGATCAGCAGGACGGCTAATTCGGCGCGGCTCACGGATTGTGCTGCAGCGATGCGCGCCCCCAAGGGGGATCCCGGGGTCGACCTCTCGATCGTCTGCATCAGGGTCAGCAGCTGCTTGGCGCGCTCATCCCACGGTGCCTGCGCGAGAGAGATGGATCGCTGCAGCGCACGTCGGGCGGGATCGTATTCGCCGGCGTCAAACTCGATCTCGCCATGTCTGAAAGGCACCGAACCATCCGCGGGAGCCAGCTGGGCGGCGCGTGTCATGCTACGACGCATCGGCTCCAACCATTGCTCAGGGGATCGTCCCTGTGTCATCCCTTCTTTGGCCGTGACCTGTGCCAGCGCAACATGTGCATCCACGAAGGAGCGATCCTGGTGCAGCGCTCCTTCAAGCATTTTGCGCGCCTTGAAAAACTCTCCTTGAGCACTTGCGACCAGCGCCGAACCCACGGCGACGCCGGGGTGGTTTTCATCCAGTGAGCGGGCACGTTCGAACGAAGCCTGCGCCGCCCACACGTCGTCCTCGTCGAGGGCTCGCAGTCCCTGTCTGTAGTGGAGTTCGGCCGTGTCCAACTTCGATTGAGGTGACATCTCGACCTGTCGGGCGCACCCGACCACGAGGATCACAGAAAGTGGCAAGAACCAGTAAAATTTGATCACGATTTGCCTGTCCCTATCAAAGGCACGTCGACGACAAGAGCCAGTTGGAATGCCGCAACTCCACCGGATCGGGGCAGGCCAGAGTGGGTTGAGGAGTGTACAAAGGGCCGCATTTAGCAGAGGTAAGTAGATGGAGGATGGAGATTGGAGCGGGAGACGGGAGTCGAACCCGCGACATCAAGCTTGGGAAGCTTGCGTTCTACCCCTGAACTACTCCCGCTCCTCATCCTCATTGGCCGGCCTCCACGGACGGAGTTACGACCTCATAGACCTTCGTAAGATAGCAGGGCTAAGTACAAGAGTCAACGCGCACAGCGTCGATCCGACGATGCCAATGATCGACGATTCGATCGACGACACCCGCCTGTCCAAAACGTCCTAAATCCAGCCAGCGGAAGCGACGATCCCGGCGCAGCCAGGTGATCTGACGCTTGGCATACTGCCGGGTCCGGCGAGCGATCTGTGCCAACGCTTCAGGAAGGCTCATTCTTCCCTGAAGATGGGCGACCAGTTCTTGGTAACCGAGGCTTTCCATCCCCGGACAGTCCTCAGACACACCCTCGGCGAGCAGGGCCCGGACTTCTTCGACCCAGCCTGCATCCACCATCTGCCGAATCCGGTGCTCGATTCGATGGTGCAACTGGTCTCGTGGTCGGTCGAGGGCGATCATGATCGGGATCGAACCCAGCCGCTGAGGCTCGGCCGGTGGAGCTTCGCCTTTGCCGGTGAGTTCGCACAGTTCTAGGGCACGCAGAATCCTCGATCGATCTCGCGAGTGGAGTCGCCATGCCACCACCGGGTCTCGGAGGGTCAATTCTTCGTAGAGGGCTTCACCCCCTTCGACTGCCCAACGGCCCTCGAGGCGGGCCCTGAGTCCCTCGTCTGTTGCAGGACTCGTGCCGAGACCGTCCACGGTGGCTTCGATATACATGCCGGAGCCCCCAACCAACAACGATGCAGCCCCTTGCTGACGATGGCTCTCGAGAAATTGCCTCGACTGTCGGCCGAATTCCCCAGCCGAGAAACTGTCTGAAGGATCTAGTACATCGACAAGATGGTGCGGCACTCGGCGACGCTCGTAAGATGTGGGTTTGGCCGTGCCAATGTCGAGCTTCCGGTAGATCTGGCGCGAGTCCGCGGAGATGATCTCGCCTCCGACGCTTTCTGCTACCCGCAGGGCAGTGTGCGTCTTACCAACGCCGGTAGGGCCACAGATGACCAGCAGAGGCGTCAAACCCGAGCTCCTGACAAAAAGAAAAAACCTCCACGGCGCGATGCCCTGAAGGCCACTTCATTGTGCGACAATAAGATAAGAAGTGGTCGGGGTGGGCGGATTCGAACCGCCGACCCCCTGCTCCCGAAGCAGGTGCGCTAACCGGACTGCGCTACACCCCGACTCCACAACATGCGACTTTTGCTAACGGTCACGCTAGGGCCGGTCATCCGTGGATGCGTACCTCGGACGAGTCGACCTCCTGGACGGACACGACAATGGGCCTCGGGTCATAACCCGTGGCCCAGTGTCGCGAAGCGGCGCGTAAAGCGCTTAGGTTGAGAGCGCTTTGGTGGATTGATGAGCGCCTTAGTAACTGGTCGGGGTGACAGGATTTGAACCTGCGACCACCTCCACCCCAAGGAGGTGCGCTTCCGGGCTGCGCCACACCCCGACCCCAAAACTGGCAAGCTAATGTATGGTGCGCCATACAGGATTCGAACCTGTGACCTCTTGCTCCGGAGGCAAGCGCTCTATCCAGCTGAGCTAATAGCGCATGACCGCGTGCGACCGGCGAAACGACTTAGACAGTACGCTTCTTGTGCCGGTTCTTCCGCAGGCGCTTCTTGCGCTTGTGGGTGTTGATCTTATGCCGCTTTCTCTTCTTCCCACACGGCATCTTTATCCGCTCCGGTTGGGGTTCCATTGTCTTCGACGCGCGCGCGGAGATCTTTCGAAGGTTTGAAGACGGGCGCACGACGGCGCGAAATCTTCACCTCAGATCCCGTTCGCGGGTTGCGGCCTGTACGCGGAGCCCGACTCACGGACTTAAACGTACCGAAACCGCGGATCTCGATGTGCTCACCTTCCTGGAGGGCTTCAATCACAGCTTCGATGAAGCCATCCACGACGGCGCTGGTGTCTGTTTTCGTCAAGCCCGTACTCTGGGCGATCATTCGGACGATATCAGCCTTGGTCAAGGCCGGTTCTCCCTCTGACTCATCACTTGCTGAAGGGCCCGGGGGGCTGTCGGATGCACCCGGCGAACCTCAGATTGTTGACGGGGATCGTGCCCAGCTTGCTCGACGCTAGCGGTTGTCTACCAGACGCTTACGCATTTCCGCTTGCACTGCAAAGCCGAGGGACGAACATAACGCACCCCCCATGGGTTGTCAAGGAATCGACGCTCCCGCGGTCATTTGAGCCGGCGGAAGGACAAAGACTTCTTCCAAACCCCAGAAATCAACATCAGACTCGAGAAAGACTTCCTGAAAGAGCGGGTCCTCTTCAAGTTGGCGAACTTCCGACACCGTGCCCAGGGTGAGCCCTTTTGGATACCGCCCGCCCAACCCTGACGAGACGACGCGATCCCCAGCCTCGATGCGACTGGTTGCGTCCACGTAGCTGAGTTCGAACCGATTGCCACCGACGGCAGACACCATACCGTGAGCGCGCCCCCCTTGCACGACCGCGCTGACGCGCACGCCAAATACGAGTTGCACCACCGAACTGCGAGCCCCAACCTCGACAATGTGACCGACGAGCCCCTCCGTTGTGACCACGGGACAGTCCGGCAGAAGACCGACATCCTCACCGGCATTGATCACAAGGACGTCGAACAACAGGTCGGGATCTCGGCCGATCACCTCTGCGGGGATGATCTGACCGAATTGGTTCCGTCGGCGGAAATCCAAAGCGTCACGAAGGCGAATGTTCTCTTCGGCTGCCTCACTCAAACGCATGTTTTCAAGGGATAACTGGACATTGCGTGTCAGCAAGTGTCGGGATCGCTCCTCACCACTGACGAAGCGTATGACACGCGAGAAGGTCCATTGACCTGTGGCCAGAGCCGATGAACGCAACCCGGCGGCGATGGCCTCCTGCCGAGACTGGGGAAGCCCCATCAGCGTCAGCGAAATCAGGACGGCGGCGCCGATCCCGAGGAAATCAGTGCAGGGTTGCGGCATTATGACCAGTCGAGCAGGGAGATCTAGTAGAGGACCTTCTGATATCTCTCGAATTCATCCAACACCCGAGCGTTGCCTCGAACGACGGCCGACAAGGGATCCTCGGAATCCAGATAGGTTGGGAGGCTGGTAGCGTCGATCAGTCGTTCACGCAGGCCGCGCAGCTTTCCTCCCCCGCCACTGAGGACCATCCCACGGTCGAGGATATCCGAAGCCAGTTCAGGAGGGGTTCGCTCCAATCCGCGCCGAACCCCGGCAACGATCGCCTCCACGGGACCTGCCAGCGCCTCACGGATCTCACGTGAATCGACCGTCAGTGTCTTCGGGATTGCAGCGACCAGATCGCGGCCACCCACCTGTGCTTCTTCTTCGGGATCAAGAGGCATGGCCGAACCGATCTTGAACTTCAACTGCTCCGCATTCCGGGGCCCGATAAGGAGATTGTATTTCTTGCGCATCCATTCGGTGACGTGACGATCCATCTCATCGCCTGCGACGCGAATCGATTCGGAGGTGACCACACCCGACAAGGCGATGACGGCGATCTCTGTGGTTCCGCCGCCGATATCGATCACCATCGAGCCCACCGCCTGCTCGACTGGCAGACCGATACCGATTGCAGCTGCCATGGGCTCGCTGACCAAATAGACCTCACGCGCTCCGACGCGTTCACAGGAATTTCGCACGGCGCGTTTCTCGACCTCCGTGCTTCCGGACGGTACCGAAACGACGATTCGAGGTCGCACGAACAGTTTGTTTTTCTGCACTTTTCGGATAAACGTTCGGATCATCTCCTCCGTCACCTCGAAATCGGCGATCACGCCATCTTTCAAAGGCCGGATGGTTTCGATCTCCGAGTTCTCACGTCCCATCATTTCCTTCGCCTCAGTACCGACGGCGATAACCTTCTTGGTCATGATGTGACGAGCGACGATGCTGGGCTCGTTGAGTACAATCCCTTCTCCCTTGACGTAGATCAGGGTGTTGGCGGTACCGAGATCGATACCGATATCATTGGAGAAGAAGCGGGACAAGAACGCCATAGTGTCCTTCCGGGTGGTGCGCAGCCACAGCACGGTGAGACTCACGCGCAATGGGGCTGCGTCCATTCAT
>Ga0187827_10005575_pt1 | contig 14861 bp, 12 predicted proteins | sample ETNtaG_39_FD_167969 | JGI IMG/M metagenome (GOLD analysis project Ga0187827, IMG submission 167969) | Marine microbial and viral communities from oxygen minimum zone, Eastern Pacific Ocean - ETNP2014_SV_150_PacBio MetaG (Illumina Assembly) | ecosystem: Environmental > Aquatic > Marine > Hypoxic...
CCTTATGTGTACCTATATCTATGGGGATTGCTACCCACATATTTCTCGGTCTCCCTTTACGTTTTCCAGATAAAAACATAGTATTCTGAATCGCGCTAATAGCCATGAGGTCACAATCCTCATGTAGCGACCTATCGATTTTAAAATCTATTGGGAGTCCTTCATCATTTATGAGAACTTGAATAATAATTCTCCCGCGAATACCGGAGGTTGACGGTGAACAGGGATAATAAACATTTTGAATTAAAGCAGTCATTCCACCCAAAGGAGCAGGAGGTTCATTGTATGGAACAAAACCATTTTCTTCTCTTAACATTGGTGGAAAAGTGGGATAACTAGCTCGCCAGTTACGAAGATCAGCAATATCTTCTTCCACCATCTTAGAACCTTCCATAAAAGCAATTCCGGAATTGAGAACCACTCTACCGCTATCTATCTTTCCTTCCTGCTTGAAGCATTCGGCAAGAAACACATAACTCTCATAGTGGATGGCAAATCGATCTGTTCTAACGTGCTTGATAAACAGCCGTTTTGCTTCCTTATAATTGCCCTGAGAAAACGCATAATAGGCTTGGTTGAAACTATCATCAACGGGAGATTTGGGACGAACAGTCTGATTGCTTCTACTGCAGTTGTTTAGAAACAGCATTAGCAATAGTAGAAAAAAGACTACAGTTATTCTCTGGTATTTCATTCTTCAGTGTATTCTGGATGGATTTTTTGAAGTTCATCCATCACCCACCGAACTACAACAGCGTCATCCAGAAACCCAAGGAGATCTATTGCATCAGGGATTTCATCTTTTTCTTCCACAAAGTAATTGAGAGCAAAAAGTATCATTCTTCGGGATTTATCATCCAAATCTGATCTTGAAGTTAATAGAGAGAACATCCGATCTACATCTTCAACAAGTTGAATAATGAAAGTAGAAATATCCTCTTTTGCCACGAGATCCTTGAGTTTTCCGTGCAGTTCATTTAAAATGCTATGTTCCTTTTCCAAAGGGAATACAGAAATTTGCCTTCGGTATTTTGTAATGTCAGACTCTGTTAGCTTAAACGTTACAGGTGTTATCTCCACAAGATTGAACCTCCTTCATTTGACTGTTAATATAAATTAAATTTACACAGATCAATTGAAATTCTGTAGTTATTGAGCAGTTCGTTTTAAACGACTGTTGAATTGAACTCTCATTATGTTAAATTCTATTGAATCAAATAATCCCGAAAACAGAGTCGAACTGCTTATGCCCAAAATATTACCTTTCCGAGGATACCGATATAATCCCCAGATCTTTGCTAATCTGACACATGTTCTCGCCCCACCCTACGATGTCATTTCACCGGAGTTTCGAAAAAATTTGATTCACCGCTCTGAACATAATATCGTCAATCTCACTCTTGCAAGAAAATCAAACGGTGTAGCTGATAAAAATCATTATTCCACAGCCGCTAATCTCACTTCTCGATGGAAGCGAGACGGCATTCTCACATCAGCTGAAAAACCGAGCATCTGGCAAGTGACTGAATCATTCCGAGATGAAGACGGTATAGAGATGAAAAGGTTTGGCTATCTAGCGCTGGTAAAACTAGAGGACTATTCTACAGATGGAATCCGACGGCATGAGCGGACGCATAAAGCTGCAAAGGAAGATCGATATCGTCTCCTGGATGCAACTCACATGAACTTCAGCCCCATATTTTTCGTTTTCAATGACGATGATCGTTCTTGTGAAGTACTCATGAATAGATTTCCATCAGAAACTGTTCAGACAGGTACACTTGATTTCGAAACTGACGTTAACTTGCAGATTGAGCAAACTTCAGATGAAGAGTGGATTGACTCATTTTCGTCAATGCTTGCGAATAAACCCATTCTCATTGCCGATGGACATCATAGATACGAGACTGCACGAACTTATCACTCGAACCAATCAGGTTCAGAATTATACAGTGATTATGTACTCGCTTATCTTGTACCGTCTAGCGCTGAAGGATTGAAAATTCTCCCAACTCACCGAGGACTTTTTGGACTTTCCTCTAATCAAATAGAGCAACTGCAACAAGGTTTCAAGCGTTTTTTCACCACGAAACAGCCTTCAGACAGTACTTCTTTTCTTTCTGTAATTATTGGAGACGATAAGGTCACCAAGTACTATTTAGATGACGATGTAAACTCCTCATTTTTGGATGTTGAAGTTTTTGAGGAAGTTATTCTAAAGAAAATACTCGGATTTTCTGAAGATGATATTGCCAACAAATCCCAACTGGCGTATTTTCATAACAGACGTAACTGTCTGAAAGCGGTCACTGATGGAACAATAAACGCCGCATTTATCATGGAAGCTCTAACTGTGAATAAGCTCATGAAATCAACAGAAGACGGCTCTGTACTCCCTCAAAAATCTACTTTCTTCTTCCCGAAGATAGGTGCCGGCATGGTAATGCAGTCATTAGAGATGATATAATCATGGAAAAGCCCAAACTCTTCATTCCCGGTCCAACTCACGTTGATTCTGAACTTCTCTCTTCGTTGGCAGAATATCCTGTGGGGCACCGTTCAGCACAATTTTCTGAGCTCTACGATGAAGTAGTGGACGGGGTTCAAAAGGTTCTGTTCACCTCCAATCGCATCTTACTCGGCACTTGCTCCGCCACAGGCTTGATGGAATCTGCAGTACGCAACACCGTACAAAAGCGATGTGCCAATTTCGTCTGTGGCGCATTTTCTAAGCGGTGGCACGAGATTACTGCATCGTGCGGAATTGAGTGCGACTCTATTTCTGTGGAACTTGGCAAAGCGACTAAGCCGGAAGCCGTCAGAGAAGCTCTTGAAACCGGTAAGTATGATACGATCACCGTTGTCCATAATGAAACTTCTACCGGAGTGATGAACCCCATCGCCGAGATTGCTGAAGTTGTCCGTGATTTTCCGGATGTGGTGCTGCTGGTGGATATGGTGAGCTCCATGGCAAGCGTGAAAGTTGAAGTGGACAAACTGGGAATTGATGTCGCTCTCGCCAGTGTGCAAAAAGGATGGGGACTCCCTCCCGGCTTTGCCGTTTGCTCAGTCTCAGATAGAATCTTTGAAAGAAGCGAACAAATTTCCAACAAAGGTTATTATTTTGATTTCAAAGTAATGGAAAAATATGCGAAGAAATCACAAACTCCCACGACTCCTTCCATACCACACATGCAAGGACTTAGAGCTCAGCTCGCTCGCATTTTCAAAGACGGACTTGAAAACAGATTTCAGCATCATATAAAGTTGGCAGAAGAAGTTCGAAGTTGGGTCAGACAGAAATTTGATACTTTCGCTGAATCGGGTTACGAATCAAATACAGTAACCTGTGCCGGAAATCCTAACGGTATTGATTTAATAGAGATGGCAAATCGCCTATTAAAGCGCGGCTACATGATTTCCGGAGGCTACGGACCACTTAAAGGGAAAACATTCAGAATTGCCCACATGGGCAATCTACAGATGGATGATATTCGAGATTTACTCACAACAATGGATAACGTATTGGACGAAATGTAATGCAAGTACTTATCACAGATCCCATCGGCGATATCGGGACTAAAATACTAAAAGACGCCGGACTTAAAATTGTGGAAATAATCGGTGCTTCCACTGACGATCTCAATAAAGTGCTTCCAAAAACTGACGGCTGGATAGTCAGAAGCGGGACCACTGTCACTCGAGAACTAATGGAAGCGGCACCTCAACTCAAGGTTGTAGGACGAGCCGGCGTAGGAGTAGATAATATTGACATTCCTGAAGCAACTCTCAGGGGAATTGTCGTCATGAATACTCCCGGCGTGAACACCGTAGCAGCTGCCGAACATACAATTGCTCTCATGCTTTCATTAGTTAGAAACGTCCATCGAGGGCATTCTTCGCTCATTAGTGGTCAATGGGATCGGAATAAGCTGGTTGGTTCCGAGCTAAGAGGAAAGACTCTCGGCGTAATTGGATTGGGAAAAGTCGGCAGCGAAGTGATCAAGCGACTTCATGGCTTTAGGATGGATGTTTTGGGATACGACCCTTACATCAAGGCTGAAAATTACGAGTTTGATTATGTAGAGTTTTGCGATGTGGATAGACTCTGCCGAGAGAGTGATATCATTTCCCTCCACGTTCCGCTGGTTGACAGTACAAGAGATCTCATCGATCTGGAAATACTGAAATCGATGAAACCTTCGAGTTTTCTCATCAATTGTGCTCGAGGAGGAGTTGTGAACGAACAGGATTTGGCAATTGCTTTGGAGCAGGGAATCATTGCCGGTGCTGCTGTGGATGTTTTCGAATCTGAACCGGCTTTGAATACCCCACTTTCTTCTGTCCAGAACATTCTGCTGACTCCACATCTCGGAGCATCTACTCAGGAAGCAAAAGAAGGCGTTTCCCGAGCAGTCTGCGAACAAGTACGAGACTTTTTGCTCGACGGAAAACTTGATAATGCCCTTAACATTCCCATTTCTGATATATCCCTACTCCGTACGTTGGAACCACATCTCGAACTGGCAACGAAAATTGGCGAATTCCATCAACAGATCAGCTCCTCTCCTGCTGATAATATTCACGTCGAAACCCGCGGAACTCTCACTGAAGTAAAGCTCGTTACATTGGCGTTTTTAAAAGGATTTCTTGGAACTGCTCACGGAAGCAGCATCAACTTTGTCAACGCCCTTGCAGTTGCCCAGCAGCACGGCATTGAAGTAGAGGAATCTTATCGTCACGGAAAGGAAGATTATGCCAATCTCATTTCTACCACAGTTTCAGCAGATGGCATCTCGAACACTATTCGGGGCAGCCTCTTTTCAGATAAGCATCCACGGATTGTCTATTACGATGGATTTCATTTCGACCTGGATCCTAACGGCACTCTTCTAATCGTGGAGAACGAGGATGTACCGGGAGTCGTGGGCAAGATGGGGACGCTCCTGGGTAAACTCAATGCAAATATTGCCGGATATCAGCTCAGTCGTAAAGGCGAAGAGCACTACGCAATGGGATTCATCCGCCTCGATTCTGCCATTTCTGATGATGATCTAAACAAAATTACTGACATAAAGGAGATCATTTCCGTTCAGCAGATTGTACTATAATTTGATGACTGCCCACTACCGCAGAATCTCGTTTCTCCTAGCACTTCTTTTCTGTCAACCTACAATCTCTTCCTCACAGGATCACCCTTCCATACATGAGGAGCAGCTTGAAGAGCATGACACATGGGAAATGATAGTCGAACCGGTTAATGTTACGACCGGTCTCGAAAACCTCATCCTCAACTTTCCAGAGAAAATAAATGGAAAGGTAGTTGGAATTGTTACGAATCACACCGGACTGGACAGTCGTGGACGACCCAATTGGATTGCTATAGAAGAAGAAACTTCTGCTCAAGTAGATGCCATATTCACTCCGGAGCACGGTCTGTCTGGAGAGTTCTTGGCCGGTGAAGACGTAGCCTATCATTCTGAGGAAAACATCCATCTTCCCAAGGTATTCTCTCTTTACGGAGCTGCGAAGAAACCGACTGCAGAAATGTTGTCAGGTTTAGACATATTGATTTATGATATTCAGGACGTTGGTGCTCGATTTTATACATACATCACTACGCTTGGGCTCATTATGGAAGCTTCGGCAGAAAGCGACGTTCCTGTTCTTATTATCGACAGGCCCAATCCAATCACTGGCGCCAAAGTTTCTGGACCGACACTCGACATGGCTAATCAATCCTTTATCGGATATTATCCAATTCCGGTGCAATACGGATTGACTCCAGGAGAATTGGCGCTGATGATCGCTGGAGAAGAGTGGATTAATGACATTCCAGAACTCGAAGTTATTCCTATGATCAATTGGTCGAGAGAACTGTGGTACGATGAAACAAATATTCCGTGGGTATCCACATCGCCAAACATTCCTGACGTAGCATCTGCGACTGTTTACCCAGGGACATGCTTCCTTGAGGCGACAAATGTCTCTGAAGGACGGGGCACTCCCCTACCGTTCCTTCAGGCTGGCGCACCGTGGATCGACGATAAACTGCTTGCCCGAAAGCTTAATCAGCTTAATCTGGACGGCGTACTATTTCGTCCTGTATCATTTACTCCAAAACATCCAGAAAATAGTGGTCACAAAAAATATCACGAAGAAAAGTGCTACGGAGTCAAAATAGTAATATCTGACCGTAGAATATTTGATCCGGTAGTCAGTGGAATTCATCTTTTGAATCAGATAAATGAATTATACTCTGATAAGATGGTCATTAAAGTAGAAAATTTGAATCGGCTGTCCGGAACTGATGAATTATCAAAGATGATCAAAGGAGATATTACACTTCAAGAGATACTTGAAATCATACGATCTGACATATCATTATTCATGGAGATGCGTAAACCGTATCTTCTCTATTGATTTTCCATGATTTTCAAATCATCTATCTTTTTTCTTCAAAGTACTGGGTACTTTATAATGAAAAATGAAATCAAATAACCGCCTTCTCTCTCTCGACACCTTCCGAGGGATGACTATCGCCGCCATGATTTTGGTGAACACTCCCGGAAGCTGGTCTCACGTTTACGCACCTTTAAAACATGCAGAGTGGCACGGATGGACGCCTACTGACCTCATATTCCCATTTTTTCTCTTTATCGTAGGGGTAGCAATGACTTTTTCAATCCAGACACGAATCGGTGTAGATTTCAAATCGGATATCTATAAAAAGGTCGTCAAGCGTTCGGTGATACTTTTTCTTCTCGGGTTACTCCTTCACTTTTACCCTTTTGGAATTCCGTTTACGTCTGAGGGTTGGAGTAACTTTTCTTTTTCTTCCATAATCGACACTTTTATGGATATTCGAATCATGGGAGTCCTTCAACGAATCGCACTCTGCTATCTATTTACTTCCATCATGATTATTCATCTGACACACCGTGAACAGTTCTACGCTGCTTTTAGTTTACTGACGTTTTATACATGTGCAATGTTACTCTATGGAAATCTCACACTTGAGGATAATCTGGCACGAACAATAGATTTGACGATCTTCTCCCCTGCTAATATGTACTCAGTTCGAGGATTACCTTTCGATCCAGAAGGTCTGCTGAGCACCATTCCGGCTGTTATAACTACTCTTTCAGGCGTCTTCGTTGGCAATTTGCTCAGAGGACATTTGAGCCCGAGGGAAAAAGCAACTCAATTGATCATGTGGGGATTGGCTGGTATTTTACTTGGAAATGGATTAAATATCCTGATTCCAATTAATAAACAACTTTGGACGCCGAGCTACGTCTTCCTCACATCCGGCTGGGCGTGTCTAATCCTCTCGATCTTCTACTGGCTGATAGAGATAAAAAATATTAAATCGTGGGCAAAACCTTTTATTGTATTTGGAAGTAACTCTATTATTGTCTTCGTCGCTTCTGGAATACTGGTAACAACAATTCTAAAAATTAAAATTCACCTAAACGATGGATCAATTACATCACTCTACAACTGGATTTACAAGTATCTGTTTGTTTCGTGGGCTGGAGACCTCAACGGATCACTGTTCTTTGCAATTACGTGGATTTTACTGTGGCTGGGAGTTCTTTGGATTCTTTACATCAGGAAAATATTTATAAAGATATAATAAAAATCAGGATTAGTCTTTTTCCGGCTTCCTGACCCAAGAGCGTCTTTCGTTAAAGGCTTCTTTTTTTAGGTCTCCCCAATCCTGCAATATTTCTTTCAACAATTCCGCTCGATGCGGATGAGTCGGGACTATCTCCTCTTCGATGAGTTTATAAAGACCCTGCAGTTTTTCATCGACCTGTTCAGGATTCATAATAGATTCGTGAGCCCACGATTGATGTTTCTCTATATTCCTGGATCGTCTCGACTTGACGCTATCCATTTGTCCCGTTCTTCCTGAAAGTAAAATCACAATTAAAACAAGGATAACAATAATGACAATTAATAATTCCGTCATGCTAACCTCCGGTCAAGACTTCTAAACCCAGAACACCCACCCAATAAACGATAACCATGATTACCATAACAACCAGCGCTATTGGCCAGGTAATCGTTGCCATACGGATAAAATCCTTGGCATCTAACTGACCGCTGGCATAAACGATGGAACTTGCCGGTGTACCGATAACAAGCCAGAAAGCCATGGAAGTAGCTATCGCTAAGCCTACACCTACAAGAACCGGGTTCGTACCCGACGATTGGGCCATCTCCAAAACTACAGGTCCAATTACGGCAACAGTGGCACCGGCACTCATGAGGTTGGTCAGAAGTGCGCCGATGACCACCACCATTAGGATCAGAGGTATGCCATTCTCAATTCCCAGTGGTTTCACCAGGCCGATTAGACTGTCAGCCAGCCATTTGGCAGCACCGCTATCCTTAAAAACAACTCCCAGTGAAATCGCTCCTGCGTAAAGTATAATAACACCCCAGCTGACGTTTGTTTCATAATCTTTCCAAGAAGTCAGGCCGAGAAGCATGTAGAGTACAGCGCCGGTTATTGCAACACCACCTAAACCTAGAGGAAACCCTAATATGCTATTAGTGACGGTCTTGTCAGTGATCCACATGAAGATCATCAGCAGCATGATGCCACCAACAAGCCACTGTTTTGTTGTCATTTTACCGTGTTTCTCGAGATCCTCCTTTAGCGTAGCGACAGCACCGGAAAGATCCTTCACTTCCGGTTTAAAAAGCAACGGAAGAAGGAACGTCATGACTGCAGACATTGCAACCATATAAAAAACGCCCATGATCATCCACTGGAAGAAATCTACCTCCACTCCGATATTTGACAGAAACCCGATCATGATGGCGTTTCGGGCACCTCCTGTGGGACTCATGGGTGCACCTACCATACAGCCGATGGCAATGGAGATCATTAACAGTTTTCCCAACCTTGGTGCAGATGTTACCTTGTTTGTTAATGTATAAAGGGCTAAAGCGATAGGAACATACATTGGAGCAATGGATGCCTCATTTATAAATGCCGATGGAATGGCGGTTCCCAGGATCAATCCTAAAACAATGTTTCTTGTTTTTGTCCCCGATAGTTTTACTACCAGCATGCCGATTCTCTTGTCCAATCCGTGTTTTACCAATGTTGCTCCAATTGCCAGCGATCCTGCGATAAACCATACGGCATCATGAGCATAGGTGGATACAATTTTGGCGGGTGCTGTTATCCCAAAAAAGAGCTGGACCAGTCCGATCAATAAAGCCACGGCGGGCATGGGGATTGCCTCCGTAGCAAAGAAAACAGTGCACATTGCCAGGAGGGCGATGATAATTTTGATGTTTAATGCTTTCTCAGCGATTTCTGCCTGAGACGCACCCGGAAAGTATTCTCCTGCTTTTTCTACCATGGACTCCGGTGTGGGCATCAGGGAGAGAATTAAAAAAACTACAATTCCAATGGCGAGCCATTTGAAATCAGTGGTTTTAGCGAAACCGCCTTCTTTCTTCTCTTCCAGTGATTTATTGTTGCTTTGATCGTTCATAGTGTTGATTCAGCCGGAGAATTATACTTCCTTTGTTCTTGCCTTACACTGAACAATTAAATGTACTAACAGAAAAAGGAGTAAATCCACACTTTTACAACCCCGCTCAAACATCATTCTGAGCAGTATTGTTCTATTCCGTCTACTACAGTCCGAAGTACCGTTACATCCTTTATCTTTACCGGATCAATTTCTAGCAGATTATCTGACAAGACCACAAAGTCTGCATATTTCCCTGCTTCCAAAGTACCCAACTTATCTTCTCTGAAAACTCCCTCGGCATTATTAACGGTGTAGCAGCGTAGAGCTTCTTCAACTGTAATCTTCTGCTCTGGCAACCAACCGTTGGGGTGCTTATCGTCTAAAGTTCGACGAGTTACAGCAGCGTATATACCGTAAAGTGGCGCTATGGGCGCTACCGTCCAATCTGAGCCGAAAGTAAGTTTTGCGCCTGAATCAAGAAGTGAGCGGAACGCATAAGTACCTTCGAGAAGTTCACTGCCGATCCGTTTCTCTGCCCAGCGACCATCATCGATGAGATGAGGCGGCTGCATGGAAGCAATCACACCAATCTGTGCAAAACGGCTGATGGCTTTCTGAGAAAGATGCTGAGCGTGTTCGATTCTGAATCGCCGATCACGACTGCCGTACTTTTTTATCACATCCGCATATGCATCCAGCACCCAGTCGTTGGCTAGGTCGCCAATGGCGTGAATAGCCATTTGCAATCCTGCTTCTTCTACATTAAATATCATACGACGAGTGTAAGCAGTATCAGTCACCATCAAGCCGCTGGTCGTAGGTTCATCGAGATAAGGAACGTAAAACCACGCCGTAGAAGAACCGAGACTGCCATCCACAAATAGTTTTACACCTGCAATGGAGAGCCAATTATCCCCTTCCACGACTTTCTCATCTTGACTATTAAGTAACTCCCAATCCCAATCATAAATAAACGTGTGGATTCTGGCTCGCAAATCTCCGCGTTTTTGAGCTCGGAAATAAGTCTCATAATTTTCCCACGAACACATATCCTGAACTTGTGTGACTCCAAGAGAAAGAATATGCTCCATTGCTCGATCGAATGCTTCATCTGCCTCTTTCTCGGATGGCTCGGGGATGATATGGAAAACAAGATTCATCGCTTCATCCTTCAGGATTCCGGTGGGCTCGCCTGTTACATCATCTTTGACGATGGTTCCGCCATCCGGATCAGCTGTCTCAGCTGAGATTCCAGCCATCTTAAGAGCGATGGAATTTGCCAGTCCCATGTGGCCATCAAGTCTTGAAACAAAAACAGGATGATCTCCCACGGCATTATCAATCCACTCTTTCTGAGGGAGCTTTCCGCCCCAATTTTCATGATCCCACCTCCCGCCGGTAATCCAACTATCTGACGGTACATTTTCCGAAAACTGCTTCAGAATCTCCACAAATTGATCTCTATCTTGAGCGTGTCGAAGTTTTACCTGAGAAAGTTGAAATCCGCCAGACATCAAATGAGTATGATTATCGATGAATCCGGGAACAATAAAAGCACCATTTAAATCGATAATCTCTGCTTCATATTTGTAGTGAGATAATAATTCTTCTCCTCCAACCGAAGCTATTTTATTACCGTTCACAATCAAGACAGATTGAAGCGGACGGTCTTTCTCGCCGGTCCAAATTTGTGCGTTAGTGTAAATGATAGTAGAGTCAGGATTCATTGCGCAAAGTGCTGATATAAACAATGAGCAGATAAGTTTATTCATTTACCTCTTCTTAGACATGAGTTTCCAAACAGAGTTCGGTACTTTATCGAGGTCATTAAACTGCCCGGCTCCTTTCAGCCACTCTCCCCCGTCGATTGTTACCACTTCTCCGTTGATATAGCCGGTGCCATCGCTTATCAGGAATGTGGCCAAGTCTGCCAATTCTCTCTGCTCACCAAATCTTTTAAGCGGAATCCGCTTTTTCATTTTCTTTTCGATTCCTAGTCCAGGCACAACCAGTCGTTTCCATGCCCCTTCCGTGGGAAAAGGTCCCGGTGCGATGGCGTTGGTACGAATTCCGTGTTTGGCCCACTCAACCGCCAGTGAGCGAGTCATGGCCAGAACTCCTGCCTTGGCGCAAGCAGAAGGGACAACATATCCCGAGCCAGTCCAGGCATATGTGGTGATAATATTTAGGATTACACCTCCACCGCTTTTAATCATCTCCTGTCCTACAGACAATGTACAATTGAATGTGCCGTTTAAAACAATATCGACAATTACCTTAAAACCACCGGGTGAAAGTTTTTCTGTGGGTGAGATGAAGTTACCGGCGGCATTGTTCACCAGTACATTAACTGCGCCGAACTCTTCTACGGTCTGACTGACCATCTCCTCCACTTCAGCTGGTTTACGTACATCACATTGAATCGGCAAAACACTGGCTCCCGATGTTCTTATTTCCTCGGCAGTTTCTTCAAGAACTTCAAGTTTCCGACTCGTTATTACAAGATTGGCGCCCAATTCTCCAAAGCGTTGTGCCATGGATTTTCCCAGTCCTGTACCTCCGCCGGTGATGATTACAGTTTTGTTCTTTAATAAATCTGGATCAAACATCCTTCCTCCCGGGTTTGAAGTGTTAAACTATCAGGAAAATACTGTAACGGAAGACTAAAGTCCAGAAGGGAAATCTTGGAAAAGAAGGAACTTTAATTGAAGATGATGAAGCATCTAACTATTTCAGTCTGAGAATTGACTTACGATGAGCTTGGAACCGTTAATAAAATATTGGTAAATTTAGATAACAAAGAAAGGAATTCTAACAGTGCTCTCACTTATTATGAATATCTTAGCCATCTTGAGTTGCGTCTTTATCTATAAAATGGCTAAATGGGTAGGGAAAAATCCTCTGCCATGGTGTATTCTCAGTTTTTTGTTTTTCCCTATAGGATTAATAATCTCATTTTACAAATTAAATAAAGACAGTAGTGTACCATTCGTTAGAATTGTACGTGACTTTCAATAAACAGATTATTCGTCTTCTCCGAAAATATTTGTATTTAAGCCTTTGATAGTAATCTGCTTATCCTCTACTTCGTCAGCCAATCTTAACAACTCACCAGTAATAATTTCTTTCCCGGCATTTATCAGCTTTTTCCACTCATTATAGGGAGAGATGCCTTTGAACGGCATCCACTTCTTCATTTCATCAGTAGGTTCATTATCCTTTCCAACATGAGTTTCAATCATTTTTTCCAACGCCAAATCAATCTCCCAAATAGCGGCTATATAATCGGCTTTTTTCTTTTCATCAAGAGTATCATAACTGAGCACAAGATCTTCTTTCTCTATCGACTTAAAACGGAATTGATCTATTGTGTTCATTTATTTTTGGTGGGTCTTTGCTACACTCAAGATTATTCTAATATTGTACCGGAGCCCGGACTCGAACCGGGACGGGCGAATACGCCCTTCAGATTTTAAGTCTGATGTGTCTACCAATTCCACCACTCCGGCAATTATTCAAATTTACAAAGAGGTAATGAGTAAGTGTAAAGTAAATGACAAATTAAACTCTATCATTAATAAATATTAACTATTGATACTTTTATTAACCACTTCTTCAGTGAAAAAGTCCCGCTGCTTTAAGACACCGGACTCTTCCCACATCCTAATCCACTCCGTAACACGTTCCTTACCGTAAGCTTCCTCCCAGGCGGAGACGATGGCGTCTACAGGGATATCAGCGTAAGTGCCGTGATATTCCAGATACTCCATAAACTTCCGGTTATCTGCATCATAAGAGTGAAAGAGTGAATCCTCTCTTCCGTTGAATTCCAGCGGAGCTACATTGTGCTTACGGCACAGTTCCACGTTGAATGCCGGCGTGGCTCTGACCCACTGACCCTCAAGGTAAAACTCAACATAAGCGTGATAGACAAAAATATCTGTACCAAGAAATTCTATAAACTGTTTTGTGGAGAGATGATTCCTGACATTGGCAAATCCTACTCTTGTGGGAATTCCCGATACCCTGCCGACAGCACATAGTAATGATGCCTTCCCGATGCAGAAGGCACGTCCACTTTTCAAGACATGACTGGCTTTAAAGTGTTCAGGGAGATGAAAAGGAAGATACGGATCATACCAGATTCCATCTCTAACAGAGTAGTAGAGTTTGACAGCTTTCTCAACGTGATCGTCACTAGTCCCATCTAGAATAGTTTTGGTATAATCAATAATCTCACTGTTGTCGCTATCTATGATGGCAGTAGCTGACAGAAACTTTTTAGGATTGTTTTTTATCATTAACTAATCTGTTTCCTTTTATTAGTGTTAAACTGAATAAGAAATGTATATCTTAGTGTAACACTGTGCAACATTGAATCGGAGTTTTATAGTTGTAATATTTGCTTGAGTTACGTTTAACAGTATGGTAAATTTTTACATTGTTATAAAAGGTAAATGCTTTAATGTCTAACCCCATCCGCATTGGATTATTTGGTTTCGGTCGCATCGGTCGAAACATCTTCCGTCTGGGTCACAACGACCCCCGATTCGAATTTGCTGCCATTAGTGATCTGGGTAGTCCAGAAGTTCTCCATTACCTTCTCATGCGTGACTCAGTCTTCGGGCCTATGGAGAATGATATTATTTTAAAAGGCAATCATCTCATCTATAATGAACACAAAACACGGCTCATTCCGGGTGGTAAACCGGGTACAGTCACCTGGGATGCATTTGATGTGGATGTTGTAATTGACTGCACAGGAGCATTCCGCAAAAGAGCTGACCTTAACAAACACATTAAAGCCGGTGCAAAGCGAGTAATTGTTTCTGTTCCTCCGCTGGATAAAATTGACCGTATAGTAATTCCCGGAATTAATGAGGAAACTATCAGTAGAGAAGACAGCATTATCTCCACAACTTCTTCCACGACCCAAGTCCTCGCGCTGATGCTTAAAATTCTCGATGAAGGTTTCGGTGTCAAACAAGGCATGATGACAACCATTCATGCCTATACTTCTGATCAACCTCTGGCCGATGCCGTCCGCTCAGATTTGCGCCGCAGCCGCTCAGCCGTAGAAAATATCATTCCAAACGAGACATGGGCTCCAGAGTACGTTTCAAAAATCATGCCCCAATTCAAAGATAAAATTTCAGGAATCGCATTTAATGTACCTGTGCCTAACGGTTCCTGTGTAGACCTTACTACGGAACTGGACCAGATTCCCTCAATCGAAAAAGCCAATGCTTGTGTACAGGCTGCCGCCGAAAAGGATTATAATAACCTAATAGCTTATACAGAAGATCCAATCGTTTCCAGTGATGTAATTGGCCGCGAAGAAACCATGATTTTCGATGC
>Ga0187827_10005577_pt1 | contig 14858 bp, 12 predicted proteins | sample ETNtaG_39_FD_167969 | JGI IMG/M metagenome (GOLD analysis project Ga0187827, IMG submission 167969) | Marine microbial and viral communities from oxygen minimum zone, Eastern Pacific Ocean - ETNP2014_SV_150_PacBio MetaG (Illumina Assembly) | ecosystem: Environmental > Aquatic > Marine > Hypoxic...
TACTTCGAAGGGCAGAACTTTTCCTTCTTATAATCATAGTTTTCCTTTTCATGTATGTACTGGTCAACATTCGGCGGCCCATGATAATTGGACGTATTGGGGATCGAATGGAAAAAAACCAACGGGCATCAGTACTTTCTATCGAAACCCAGCTCAAATCGATATTTGCAATGATTCTTGCGCCTATTTTCGGACTTCTCGCCGATGGTCTGGGGGTACAATGGGTCTTCTTTGGAGGGGCTGCCCTTATGCTGGTGTTAATGCCATTCTTAATGCTCAAAGAGAGAAAGTAAATTCGCGATGAGTTATACCACTTTGTAAGCATAGCTTAACCAAAAGAGTGAAAGACCGGATTCGATGGCATTGGTGCCAGAACTCCGCCCTTGCATTCTGCTGTTTTCTACGGATATAATTATTACGTAAAGAAATCGAGAATATTCTCAGCGGTTTTTCCCTTTTTAGCAAGATACATGTCGGTATATCCGCATTTTTCACAAGAAATCGTTATAAATTTCTTGTCTTGGATATCAAAAATCTTTTGCCAAAAACCACCTGCCGCCCTTATTTCGCCCGGTTTATACTTCTTATTTCTACACTTTGTACACTTATACTTTGATGTTGACATGTTATTCGGTATGCCATAATATCGTTATAAAATTTTCTTGCTGAGTTACATATATTACTCATAATACCTTATCATTTACGAATTTTCGTCAGGGACTGGATGATCTAGGACGCAGACCTGATGGGGGTCTTTACAAACGTTCAGCTGGCTGTGAGAAAGGTGGAAGACCACTATAAAACGCCAAAATATCACTCGACGTGTTGGTCTATGAGAATCGGATTTCCGTCCGGATCGATCAGAGTCAGACTTGCCGGACCGGTGGTTGATTCATCGGCCTCGGAAGCGAGTGGGAGTCCCCTGGCTTTTAGATTCTGTTGAATTTCCCGAACGTCTTCGAATTCCTTAAGCGCCTGCGCCTGACTCGTCCAGCCCGGATTGAAGGTGAGGGCGTTACATTCAAACATCCCCTGGAACAGACTATCGTTGTGTCCCCATTACGAAGAATCAGCCAGTACTGTGTTGGATCCCCACCAACCTGTTTGAATCCAAGCTTTTCATAGAACGTCTGGACGTTGCGATATCTTTGACAGCAAGACTTATTGAGAATGTTCCGAGGTTCATTTTGGTTAATATACTGGAATTTTTATTTGAAAACTTCCATTATTCAGTCGCGTGAAAAAGTCAAAACTTGAGTGAAACAAAACCTATCAGGCATTATGTTTAAGTTCGAAGCCCCCCCGGTCCTACGCAAAACGGATTCTTCACAAAGTATGTTCAGCAAAATATTTAAAAGAGTAAATAGAATTGCCTAAAAATCGCTATCCCATCGTTCGCTTTGCTCACTTCGCAGCAAGCTACGGGGCATTACGCGATTTTTCAAGACGGCAATTCGATTCAAATTGAAAATTCGTCGTCTGGCTTTTGGAAACACCTTGCTCTTTAATATAGTCCTCCATCGCCTGAACATCATATCCATCACCGATCGTATCAAGATGCCCTCCTTCAGACCAGAAATGACCTCCCCACAGTTCCTTTTTTACCTCTGGAAATCTCTTGAAGATTTCCCTCGCTGTGATACTCTTGCATATCTGCATCACTCTTGAAGGAGAGTATCTTGGCGCGGCCTCTACCAATATGTGTAGATGATCTCTATCAGAGCCAATGGCTTGGAAATTGAGATAATACCTCTCTGTTATGCTCATAAAGATTTTCTCCATGTATTCAAAAATCGCATCATCTATCATAGACTTAGGATACTTGATTACAAGAACCATATGATACCGTATCCTGTAACTGCAATGACATGCGTATTTTACTTCCATACCCGTTAATATGGTTTACTAAGCTTTATAACATCCGGAGCAGCTCCGGGGTATTGGACCCAAATTGGAATAAATATTTGCAGTTCAAAAATGAACTAATAAAACATACAAATATTCCAATTATCAAATTATATTAAATTCTCCGAAGGTGTGATTTTTTACTCTGCGACGGGGTTCTTGCAGAACTCTGGGTTGCAAACACTCTATCACGAAGCTACCAACTGAGGCACACCAACCACACTTCCACCTCCCCAACCCTTGTTTTCGTATGACTACCAAGTTACGAAAAAATGACTTGTAGGCGTTATATCATTTTGAAATTTGCAAAATAGCAATACTCCGAATGTGATACCATTAGCTCCCCTTCTTCCTCTCTGCGCATTTTTCGCGAATCTACATAAGGTCACCACCCTGAGATGGCTTATTTGGGTATTTGGGACAAGAAACCATTCATTTATTTCTCTGCATAAAAAGAACCATGAATGGAAATAGAATGCCTGGGTTATACAAGTGTTGAGAGTATATGCTTAAAAAAAATCAAAATATTGAAGAGAATACGAATTGTCCGGAATGCAAAGGTAAACATCTCTCCAAGGATTATGAAAGAGGCGAGCTGGTTTGTGAAGACTGTGGTCTCGTGGTGGAGAGCGGATCAATCGATCAAGGACCGGAATGGCGAGCATTCGACGCTGAGCAGGGCGAGAAGAAATCACGTACCGGCGCTCCCATGGATTACTTGAAACATGATAAGGGTTTATCGACTCAGATAGGCTGGACAAACAGGGATTCTTACGGGAAGTCGATACCCACCAAGAACCGGGCGCAATTATACCGAATGAGAAAATGGCAGAGAAGGATCCGTGTGTCCAACGCAACGGAGAGGAACCTCGCCTTTGCCCTATCGGAGCTAAATCGCATGGCATCCGGTATGAATCTGCCCCGCACTGTCCGGGAGACCGCGGCAATGATCTACCGGCGAGCTGTTAACAAGAATCTGATCCGGGGGAGGTCCATAGAGGGTGTGGTGGCTGCCTCGTTGTACGCAGCGTGCCGTCAATCCAACGTGCCCCGTACTCTTGACGAGGTTGCCAACACATCAAGGGTGGGACGTAAGGAGATCGGGCGTACTTACCGCTTTATGACACGGGAACTTAACCTGAGATTGCTTCCGACATCACCCCAGGATTACATTTCGCGGTTCTGCTCCGAGCTGAAGCTCAGCGGTGCGGCACATACCCAGTCCATCGAGATACTGAGAAGGGCGGAGAAAGAGGAACTGACCTCAGGGAGAGGACCCACGGGAGTTGCGGCGGCAGCCATTTACGTTTCGTCCATCAAGTGCAACGAGAGAAGGACCCAGAGGGAGGTGGCCGATGTGGCGGGAGTTACCGAGGTCACCATCAGGAACAGGTATAAGGAACTCGTAGATAAGCTTGAGATAGAAATTGAAATTTGAGAAAATAAGATCATTTCTGCAATCTTAATTGATTGGAGGACTTACAGGCATTAGTTATTATTACTATCCAAGGTGGCTGTTTCTAGGATACGAGTGCAGGAACTAACTCATCGGCGGGGCCGTGGTGGCCGGAAAGGGATATTTTTAAATAAAGTCGGAAAAAGGAGTGACCTCCTGCCTGACATGATCCCCTTCAACGATATAAAGAAGATCGAACCGGCAGAAATAAATCTGGAAATATATACAAAAAATGGAAATTGTCATTCAATCCCCTCTCTTTCCGAAGAGACGAAAAACTGGGTGATAAAAGAATACATTTCAATTCGAGACAAGGGCAAGGAAAGGAAAAATCGAAAACTTGACCGGAAAGATGCAATATGGCTGGAGAACCTGCATCGTAAAAGGTGTTATCGGCTCGGCGTGATTCCTACTTATACACTTATTGCTGCATTCATATCATGCATAGTTGGTGGCGTGATAGGCGTATCGATAAAACTCGAATATTTATTTCACTTTACTATGTTGTTTTTCTTGTTTTGTTTCGTCACTTTATTCTTATGGAGAATCAATTTATTCAAAGAAGGGTTTGGCAGCTACAGGAGGAACCCCATATCCATTGCTTATACCAATGAGGGCTTGTTCGTCGAGTATCCAAAAACGAAGAAAATTCCGCATTTCGCCCTGAGAGAAATATCATGGATGGATATAAAGAACATTTCGGAAAATGATCAAATTCAGGCAAGCTCGGGTTTATTCATCTGCAGGAATCTGGTAATCTTCGATAGATCGGGGAAAGGGCATAGTGTCAATGGGATCGATGATCTTTGCGCCAACACAATAATCGGTAAATGGAAACAATGGAAATATGAAAATCATTGAATGATGAACAAAATTGAAAACTGTCCGATCAAAATACCGGGAAAAGGATAAACGCAAACAGTGATCCAAAATACAGAACAAAACAAACGACCCGGACAACAATGTTCCCCGCTCGATTGTAAACGAATACCAATGCCGGTATTCCTACACCAACCAAAAAAGCTCCGGACACCAACCAAATAATGACCCCGGTCCGTGCCAATGTAGTCTCAAATCCATAAAAAATGAGTAAAAGAGTGAACATGGCCGTGGCAACGAAGAAACTTACAGCCTCCAGACACCCGTACTTGTCCTTTTTTGACTCTTCTTTTTCGCCGGTTATAATACCACCCCGATATTGACTTAAACCTTAATTGACTCACTTCAGATTCGTCTCGATATTGCTGATGCGAATCTTGTATTCTTTCTTCAATCTTGTGTAGTCTGCCTTTGATATGTTTTTGCTCTCGAATTCCTCGCGCAGTAAGCGAAGGGCCGTTTTTTTCTCCTTCAATTCCAGCTTGAGTATACTTTTGTCCACTTTCTCTTCCTTCGACGGCGGCAGGTCTCTTCGTTTCGACCTGCGTTGGGTACTTTTCTTTTGTGTTTCCGGTTGCTTCTCGGTTTTTACCGTCTTAAGAGCCGGTTTTCTGGATGATAATATAAAGATTACCAGGATTACGATCACAACGAAGATAATGATCACCATGTAAACGTTGGTATAATCCGGATCATTCTCCGGAGGGAAATCTTTGGCGTCGATGGGATTGGTTCCTGCCCTGTATTCCCGGATGTTCGAAAAACCGTCTTCATCCTGGTCATAGGTGGAATCGTCGCCAAAAATATTTAGCCCGTATTTGTACTCCCACATGTCCGGCATCCCGTCTCCGTCCCTATCAGAGGTTTCGGTCATCTCCTGTTCCACTATTTTTCGTATAATTATATCTCGTCTTGAACCGGCCTTCGACGAGGGCTCCTCATACACCACGTAGCATCCGGAATCATAGGCAATTAACTCGGAACCTCCCGTAGCCCGTTGGCCGTAACTTACCAGTATCTCCTTTTCGGGCGGGAACCCTTCTTCACCTCTTTGATTATGTCTCAGGTAGATATCATATCCATTTCTAAAGACCATATACCTATCACCATCGGGTGCGATGCCGAGGAAAGGAAGTCCCTGATCGTGCTGCGAGTTATTGTTTACCGGTGGATAGACCCCGCTGGGAAAATAGTCACCGGAATCGCTGGACGTTACCCAAAAAATCCAATGATTACCTTCGCCCTCCCTGTCATCGTTCCATAGTACGTAGAGAATGCCGTTTCCCTCTCCGAATATAAGTGGTTCTCCCACCTGGAAAGGACCTTCGTTCGGATAAGTGAGCTTGTCCAGCTTGTCTACGGATTTGGGAGTATCGAAGGTTCCCTCTGTGTGTAGTGCTCTGCTGAAGAATATTCGGTTGCCTGCTTCCCAGGTGCAGTAAGCGTAAGTGCTGTCCGCAAAAATCGATGATGAATTGCAATTCCCTGCTTTTGGATCGGAAACTAGTTGAGGCTCCGAGAAGGTCTTGCCCCCGTTATTGGATGTAACGAAGTAGAGATAAGTACCATCGGTCTGGTTGTCGAACCCAAGAAAGCTGCAATATATCTTGCCGGCTGGTGCAACTCCCACGGAAGGTGCCTGGACGGAGGAAAAGGCATCAGTTATCTCACTCGCATCCGTAAAAGTGCTTCCCCGGTCCACCGATTTTGCAAAATAGACTGTCGCAGAGCCGTCATCTCGCTCTTGTTCCCATGCAAGGTAATACCAGTTCGTTGTGTTGGCAACCACGAGTTCAGCATTTTTTTTTCCGTTACCGGATGGAAGCTTAATCGTGGTAGGCTCCTCGAAATCGTCCCCCCAAAATTGCGACCTGCTTATCTTGAATACACTTTCGGATGCGCCCGGAGCTTTATGCTCCCATATGGCAACAGCGGCTCCCACTGCATCTTTCCTGATAATCGGATTGCGGTTCACCCCGGCGATATTTTTGGTGATCGTGGTAGTTTTCTCCATTACAAGTTCGATAGGCGCGACTATAGATTCTTGCGGGACACCAGGATCGTACTGCGATACACCCACGGATGAGAATATAGAAACCAGAAATGTGATGAGTACGGAGACGAGCAGTATGAAGAGAATGGTTTTGAACTTATGTGCTACCATGTAATACCCCGCTATTCCATCAGGTCAATGGAACTTCTGTAGGTGGAATGAAGTTCAACAATATCCCTGTTCTGTCTCGCCGAAATATCGTGGAAAATGATCGATTGTCCCTGTTTGAGCCTGGAATTTTTAATTGCCAGCTCGTCCCATAGGACTATCTTCATAGACGACGTGGCATCCATGATAATTACGTTCAGAACGTATCCGGTGCTTCCGCTTTTCCGTGGGAATTCCCGAAGGTCGAATACAGTAGCTATCTCTCCGCTTACGCTGTAAGTGCCTCCGACCTGGATGTCCTCGATGGGCGTTATCTTCTCACTTTTCTCGGTAAGGACCTCCATATTCGAGAAGTCTACCGGGTTGTATACCACGGAGCCCCATCGACCGGGAGATATCTGCCTTCCATAGTTGTTCTCCTTCACGAGCCCGTTGGCTATCTTTATTTTTGAATATTTACTTATACCCATTTCCATTAGTTTATCGATGGATTTCTCGTCCCAGATGACCACCTTTATCTCTCCCGTGGCATCTCCAATTGTAAAGGTCAGCATTTTCCCCTCTTTCCCGGTCTTTCTTCTGTAGCTATTCACCTCAACTTCGGACATTACGATGCCGTAAACAGTGGCCGAAAGGCCGTCCCTTAGGTCCTTTATTGGAACCAAAGACGCGAGATCGATGCCCAACTGGCTGGCGGCGATATAGGAGGCGGCTAACCTATCGAAGAGGTTCCCGGACCCGGCAATGACAGATTCAGTCTTCCGGGTGTAGCTCTCGAACATATCTCCCTTTGATGCAAGAGCGTCTATTTCCTCCTGTGTGAAGGGCATAACGTACTAAACACAACCAACGTATTTGTAAATTACTGTAATGGATGAATCACGGTTGCTCAGCTGAGCGGAACGAATACGAAAATATATTTATCGTGCCGACGTCATCGGGTAGCGGATGAATGAAGGGTGCATTTTCTGTGGGTTCGAAAAGGGCAAGGATCGTGAGATACTATTTTCCTCTAAAAGTCTTATTGCGGTACAGGATGCCTACCCCGTAACGCCGGGGCACATACTGATAATAACAAAAAAGCATAGAAACGACTTTTTTGAACTAAATGGAATTGAGTATCGCGAGCTGCAAAGCATGATACTTCTGGCCGTGGATTTCATCACGAGCGAAGGCCTTTCCCCGGAAGGCTACAATATAGGAATGAACTGCGGTTCGGCCGGAGGCCAGACCATCATGCACTTCCACTGCCACGTAATTCCACGTTATAGTGGAGATATGAAGGAACCGAGAGGCGGCGTGAGACACTGTGTTGCCGGTAAAGGAAATTATTGATGAATATTGAATTAACAGAGGGCCGGGGGGCTTAAGGGTCGTCAAGATATGACAGGTAACGGCTTGCCAACTCACGTTTTGTCGAGTAATGTCTCGACAAATACAGGCGTACTCCCTAAGTATGCCAGTACTTGACAAGTCAGATCAATCCAATGATTCATCGAGACCTGTCATGCCAGATAAACCTGCAGACATACCTCGCAAGAGTGCAGATAAATCAACTTCAACCCACCATATGACGATAGAAAGATAACATTTTTATCATATTGTCCTGTTTCGTCCGAATTAGAAGAAATTTCATAAGGGGATTTTTTGGTTACAAAATGGACGAAGGAAACAACAATCGCTGAATTAAAGAGGTTGTATAGTGAAAATGATAAGCTCTCGATGTGGGATATCAGGACCGGCTTTGGTCGTGTAAAAGCGACTGGATTATATCGGGCAATGGGAAATCTATTTGGTTCCATCCACAAAGCAATTGAAGCAAGTGGATTGGATTACAAGGAATTATTGAAGAATAGCCAGCAACACCGGTTGGCTCAGGTAAAGGTCTGGACAAGAGGAAAAGTAATTGCCGATCTAAAAAAATTATCCAAGAGTCATGAATATCTGTCGATGTGGGATATAAGAACCGACTTTGGTCGTGTGAAAGGTACTGGATTATATCTGGCAATGGGAACTCTATTTGGTTCCATCCACAAAGCAATTGAAGCAAGTGGATTGGATTACAAAGAATTATTGGAGAATAGCAAACAACGTCAGCAGGTTCAGAGAAAGGTTTGGACAAAAGAAAAAGTAATCGCCGAGCTAAATAAATTATCCAAGAGTCATGAGGATCTGACGATGTGGGATATCAAAACCGATTTTGGTAGGGGTAAGGGTACACAATTATGCAAGTCGATGTCATCCCTCTTCGGATCCACTGAAAATGCTATAGAAGCGAGTGGAATGGACTATCAATTATTATTGAAGAACGGCCAAAAGAGAAACTCAAAGATAAGAACTATCTGGACCAAGGAGAAGGTAATAGATGAATTGAGAAAGTTATACCGGGAACACAAGGAATTATCATTGACGGACATCAAAACCGATTTTGGCAGGGTGGTGGGTACTCGATTGTATGAATGCATGCACAAGCATTTCGGAAGCATCCGGAGAGCTATTGATGCTAGTGGACTGGACTATGACCGGTTATACCAAAACGGCCTGGAAAGAAGAATTAAAAAGTTTAGAAAATGGAGTCCTGAAAAGATCATGAGCGAGCTGCAAATGCTGTTCAACGACAACAGCGACCTGTCCGTGAGGGACATCCGAACGGATTTTGGAAAAGTAAAGTATAGTAGTCTATATACGGCCATGAAATATCACTTTGGGGGAGTTGAAAAGGCTATGAAAAGTAGTGGGTTGGATTATAAGTTACTCAAAAAGAACGAGCGAAAACAACCGTCTACAAGGAAAAGGAAGTGGACAAAGGCGAGAGTTATCGAGGAACTGAACAGGTTATCCGTAACCCACGAATCCATTTCGATGTTAGAACTTCGGACCGATTTCGGCAAGAAAGTCGCCTGTAGCTTATATTCTGCCATGAGCGAATTATTCGGAACAGTAAAAAATGCAATTGACCAGAGTAATTTGGATTATGAAGAATTGATAGCAAACAGCGAAAAGGGCAGGATCGTCAAGGTCCGTATCTGGTCAAAAGAACGCGTTATCTCGGAATTACAAACTTTGGAGAGAAAATATAGAGAACTATCAATGTGGGACATACGTACCAATTTTGGGCGAAAAGAAACAAGTAATCTATATTGCGCAATGAAGCGGTATTTCGGAAGTATCAGAGAAGCTGTTGACCAGAGTCATCTGGATTATGACGCATTGATAGCACATACTGAACGCATCTGTTTGAATGAGAAACAGGTCTGGTCGGAAAAGAAAATCATCTCGGAGCTGAAAAGACTATATAAATCGAATTATAAGTTATCCTTAAAGGATATACGGACCGATTTCGGGCACGTTTTTTCTGGCTGTGCCTTGTATGCTGCAATGTCGACATATTTTGGCAGCCCTCGCAGAGCTATCGAAGAAAGTGGTCTGGACTACCAGGAATTATTGCATAATCGAAAAATATCAAATTATCCAATTTCTATGTCCATAAGTGACGAGGTAGTAAGCCAATGAAAATACTTCCTAGAAGCAACAGCGCAATAGTAAGACACCTTAACTTTCTCATTTTCATCACCTTTCATACATGAACTGTGGTTTACTACCTCATCTTAACCTTTAATCCTTCGATATTTTTGTCACCCACTATTCTCCCCTACCATTTAAAATCTTTTCCCATTAATCCTCCCCGTTATAACTCCCTGCCCCCACGTCCCAGCCATTTTTAGTTTTAAAAAGAAGAAAACTCAGAGTCGAATTATATGGGCCCGCCCCGGAATTTTTCCCTCCAGTTCCCTATCAACGTAGCTATCAAAATGTTATGATGTTTTCACCATTTCCCCACCCCACCTAATAGATATGTGACCCGGATTCCACGAACATAACAGGAAAATATTTTTTCCCGGTTTTCCTTTTTGCCTCCTTTTCAACCTTATCCGGATCTTTTCCCGAGGCAACTACCTTTTCATCCACAATGGCCACCCATTCATCTCGGTATCTCTCTGACAATTCGGTTTGATGGGCAAATCTCCATCCCTGGTCATCCCAAAACTCTTCCGGCATTTTTGGTATCTCCACATATATCAGTCCTTGTTCTATATATATTGTCAAAAGTGCGGGCCTCGGCAAGCTAGATGAATCTCTGATTCATCGAGGTCCTCAAAATCATACAAAGTCGTCGGCCTCAAGGGATCGAGGTTTCCGGCATCCTCGAAGAACTCACAAAACCAGCGGGCATCTCGTTTCCGTTACCCTTATCCTTTCCAGAACGCCATGGGATATTGTCAATGGTGAAAAACTCGACAAAAAGTCGAGGTTTGCAGCTTGACAATGTTCGCGGAATCGCGGTCCCGAAGGGCCGATTCCGTTGAATAAAACACATTCCACTTCACCCATGGGCTTCCTCCCCCTCAGCCATTCCACTATTTCTCGGCAGTGGAGCGCAACGAAGAACGCCACTGCGCGGTTGTCCCTTCTCATCATCTCAAAGACCAGATGTTCCATCATCATCATACTTCTCCGGGTTATGCCGTGCCGGTAGAATTTCTGCTGGTCCACCCCTTCTTCGATCTCTATTATCCCTCTCCAGTAATTCTCGATGCTTTCCTTCATGCCGCTAAGAAGATTCTCCCTGGTAGAAAGCGACCCAAGATACCGTATATACATTTCAGAGGCCGCTTGATCCCGTTCCACAGGCGTCTCCACGTAAGCGATTTCCTTTCCATTTTTCAAAGAATAATTCAGCGCCCAGCTTTCCGGGATGAATATATCTCCCAGAGCCTTATATCCCGCCCTCTGGATCAGCGACACTGCCTCATCGATCAAAAGCTCTTCAATATCCGCAGGGCACGCAAGCTCCTCCAATATTCTCCGAACAACTCCAATCTGATCTTCGTCCAGGGCTTCCTTTACACTTGGCAGAACTTCACCGATTCCAGCTATGAGAGGATGCTCGAAAACGACAGTTTTCGCCCTGTCGATCAATGCTGAAAGAGTTGCCGAAATATCCCTATCGAGAATATGATGGGTCCCGACCAGTACGATTCTGGACGATAAAGAAGGGAAGCCCAGGGTCCAGCAGAACGGAAGTTCTTCCCGACACTTATTTCTCAGTATAACACCTTGGATTTTGATGGAAATAAATTTAAAACGAAGAAGGTACCCATGAATTCGTAATTTTATAAATTCCACGAATCCAAAACCTCTTTCTTGCTGAGGCTATCGCCTTGGCCTTGCGGATCTTCTTGTTCCGAATCCTTATCCCCGTCGGTTCCTGTAAACTTTTCGGGAAGGTAGAAATTCTTGGATTCTTCATCTAAACCTACATCCGCCCCTGCATCGATTTCAACATCTTCATCTACATCTTCATCTACATCTTCTTCAACGTCTGCATCAACATACTCGTCCTCCTCGCCCTCCTCTTCTTCACCGTCGTATTGAATACTGTCTTCCGATGCATACATCACCTTTCCCGTATCATCCGTCCTTACCGGAACAAGATCGACAATATCGTGTTCGTCATTTTTCGAGAACCAGTCTTCTTCCTCGTGCGCCATGTCCTTGAATGAATCCTCCGGATAGGAGATATCGCCGGATGATTCGGAGGAGAACATATCCTGAACGGGCATTTCCGAAAATGTTTCCGTCTCGTGTGAAAAGTCCCGGTAGTCAGTCTCCGTATCGGAATAATATTCATCCTCCACCTCGTATACAATGGAATCCTCTTCTTGGTATTCATTAAAGGATTCCCATTCCTCCGAAGTGTTCTCCGGTAAAAGAAATTCCTCTTCAACCTCACCGTGAGAGAGAAATAGAGACTCATGGGAGCTTGTATCATCGTACAATAGATAAGACTCTTCCTCAAAATCCGCATCTAAACTATCGCTTCTTCTTTCCGGCCCCATCCTTCGGGGACGTCTCACGGGAGACTCGCGTTTTCGGACCACCCTTTCTCCGTACAGTCGGATAGCCTCTTTACTCATGGGGTCATCTTCCGAGTCCGGTTCGATCTGGGAATTTTTCCTCTTGCTTCGTTTCACTGCAAATATGACTACCAACAATGTCACAAGTAAAAGAGCTGCGACCATTATTATAAAGCCAGACTGGTAGATAGGACTCGACGGCAGGAATGACATCATCCCGGATTCGTCGTTATCACCCTCTTTCCCCGTTATCGTGATCCTCCTCTGATAAATATCGCTCTCAAGCCCTGAAGCGTCTCGGACCCTGAGGCCGGCCGTGAATGTACCTTCCTTCGAATAGGAATGAGTAACGTTATCCCTGGTCACCCAGTTGCTGAAGGTGCCGTCGCCGTAAATGTATTTGTACGTTCCCACTCCAATGTTGTCCGAGGATTCGGTGGCGGAAAACAGCATCTCCGAACCCGTTTCCACTTCCCCGGAGAGTGGCTTGAAAAATGCATTGGGCGGAGTTGTGTCCAGTTTGAAGTTGAAGGAACTCGGTGTCTCCCGGTTGCCTGCCAAATCCACAGAATAGTAATACAAAGTTCGCTCCCCATCCTCTATATCATCTCCCATTGGCCCCCAGTACTCTCGTTCTTTTTGGTCATTGTCGAAATAATAATACGTTTTGAACACATCCTCGGAATAGGACTCCAGCTCAAGCGTGATATTGTTATACCAGTCATTGTCACCGTCAGGGAATATCGGTTCTCTCGTGAGTTTTGTTATCGGTGGCTTTAGATCGACGATTATATCAATATGCTGGGTCTCCTCTTTGTTGTTTGCGATATCCACCGAGTAAAAAGAGAGATTGTGAGCGCCTGCTCTGGACATTATCTCCTCCATTAGCGGATCGTACTCTATCGGAACTTGATCGTCCCAGTAAAAGTAGGTAATCGCCTCATTATCGTCACAAAGGAAGAATATCTCGGGCAAACTGGTATAAAATCCGTTGGTCCCGTCAGGCTCCTCGGGAAGAAGCGAAATCGTGGTGCGAGGAGAGATCGTATCGGTCCTTACCAACACATCTTTCAAGTATTCCTGGTTCCCCGCCTCGTCAATAGAATAGAAAGAGAGAACATGCTCCCCTTCAGGCGATTCGAGAACTCTGTCGTAGAGATTGAATGACTCACCGTCCCAGGAATACATAGTTTGCACCTCCAACTCCGTCACAAGCTCTATACGAACCGTCTTGTTGTACCATTCGCTACTTTCCACAGGTGCATCATCAATGGTCATGTCCGCTACAGTAATAGGTGCCATAGTGTCGATCAACAGAGTTATTTCCTCCGACTCCTCAATGTTACCCGCTTCGTCAACGGACCAGTAATGAAGGTCATGTTCCCCCTCGAAGGTTCTGATGTTCCCCTCGTATCTTTTCTCGTCACCATCATCCCATCTGTAATAGATCTTTGCCTCGGTCTCGCCGATAAACTCAATGTTGGGATGCGTGATATACCACCCGTTAAATAGGGGGCCGTCGGGTTTCTCCGGCAACAGGACCAGTTCGGTTTGCGGCACAATAGTATCGACCTTGTAGTTATATGTTCGAGTTAATTCCTGATTCGTGTATTCGTCAACTGAATAGAAGTTCAGATTATTGATGCCCTCAGGTACCTTCAATGATGAGGTATAGATATTCGTCTCATTTTCACCATTATTCCAGTAATAATAGGTGGTAGCAAGGGGTTCCGTGCTCAGGGAAATCTCCGGTTGTGTGACATAATAACCGTTCGTTCCGTCCGGAACCACGGGATTTACGGAGATGGCGGTCACAGGAGGAAGAGTATCCATGTGTATTATGCCAAAATCATAGTTGGCGTCCTCATCGGCCGTGACTATAATGATGACTGATGAATACGTGGAGCCAAAGCCTTGAAGAGGGTGCTTTCCGTAATCATTGGCGTCCAGGTCCATGTACTCTACTTCTACGTTAGTCGAACCCATCTTGATAACCCATACTCCGAAATCATTACCGCCTCCCTTGCCCTGAAATTCCACACCGAATCCTTCCTGACCGTTCCTGAATTTGTAGTAGTCGGCACCCCAACTTTTCACGCTGGAACTATCCGATATCGGTAAAGAACTGTAGGTCTCTTCCAGTTTGACCTTAATATTCAGATTGGAATAGCCGTATTTTCCTTCGCCTATGTCGGTATTATCCAGGTAATTTGCCACAAGCCAGTTCAAGTAAGCATCCAACGCTGTGTCGGAATGTCCCTGGGAAGAGATAGCACTCGATACCCCGGAGAAACCATTTCTCGAATCGGCAATCAGGGCTTTGGTGAATGCATCGCCTCCGTATTGATCGGCAAGATAGGAAATCCATGCTGCAGTGGAACCGTAGTCATATGGGTAATTATCGAACTGCGTAAGGTCGTTATCCGGGTAAGATTCAAAATAATCCAGGTGATTCCTGACGCCCCCCGCGTTCTGGCCGTATGCCTTTATTATAGCCCAGTCAGCGCAGCCTTCATTGATCCAGAGGTTCTCGTTTGCA
>Ga0187827_10005578_pt1 | contig 14856 bp, 9 predicted proteins | sample ETNtaG_39_FD_167969 | JGI IMG/M metagenome (GOLD analysis project Ga0187827, IMG submission 167969) | Marine microbial and viral communities from oxygen minimum zone, Eastern Pacific Ocean - ETNP2014_SV_150_PacBio MetaG (Illumina Assembly) | ecosystem: Environmental > Aquatic > Marine > Hypoxic...
TCTCCTGGGCTGCGGATTCCTTTACAGCCACGTGTGTTTCACCGGTTCCACCGATCACGGGTACGTCAATATCCGCGACCTCCTCGAATACCTTACGGACGTTTTTAACCATCGTACCGAACCGATCTTTATCCGAGCTAAGGAGGCTGTGAAGTACGTCCGGCAGATTTTTTCCGGTACCATCCGGTTCGAGGCATCCTCTGATAGGCGTGGATTTATTATATTCTCTTACGGAGGGTATGTAATGAATGCCGCAAAGATGCTCATAGATCATATCAAGCACACTGCACCCTCCCAGCTGGAAGGAGATATTGGCTGCCTTGTACAATATGGATGAGGGTGGGAAACCGCCCCCTATTGTTCTCATTTGAAAATCCGGTTTGTTAGGGAACTTCGGGACCAGGGTTTTGGCCGACATGATCTCAAATACGTATATCCCTTCCTTGCGGGTGCCACTTGCATATTTGAGCTCCACATCCTTCATATAAAGTATGATGGATTCTTCCACGATACCTCGCTTGTCTAACTGTAAACGGTATCTCACATCATACCCGATGCTTCGTTTGATCTCGTTCTTCTTCACATCTTTGATTTTGAGGCCCGATATGAAACGGTCTATCTCTTCCTTGCTGAGTGTGAAGTACAGCTCGTAAGCCATTTCCTTCTCGGCATCTTTAGCGTTTATGCACCTCGCAAACTCATCGCAGTATCCTTCAAGGAGCTCCTCTTTAATTATGCTTACAAGAAAAGAGATGCTTCCCATAACATTGCTTTTCCCAGCATTGTTCGCCCCTGTCAACACGATGATGTTCTCATCCAAATGGATGTCCGCGCTTCTGAGACTCTTGTAGTTCTCGACACGTATGCGTTTCAATTCCATAATATTCACCAGTCCGGGAGATGGATAGATTCCCTTGAAATAACAATAATGTCAAATTCGGCCTATGAATATAAAGATGACGGAGTTTCCGCGAACATTCCGATGATAAGTATTTATATCTCGTCTCAGTTATTTTCTGAAATTTCTCCAAGACATTCCCGGGAGCTGGAAAACCGATGAAGGACGACAGTGGACGACTCGATTTTGTGGGACTCGGACTATGGGGCTCCGAAGGCATCAGCACGGAAGCGATTTCGGTGATCCGGGAAGCCGATGCGGTATTTGCCGAGTTCTACACTTCTCTGCCGGGAGGAGTCGCCATCTCCGATCTTCAGGATCGGCTTGGTTCCGATATTGAATTGTTGAGCAGGGAGCAGGTGGAATCAGGTAATCTGATAATGGACGCAGCCCTCAAAGAGCACGTGGTTTTTCTCACGGGAGGTGATTCCATGAGTGCAACAACTCACGTGGAACTGAGACTCAGGGCGGGTGAACTCAACATTCCCACGAGGATATACCATGCCCCCTCCGTTTTGACCGCGGTCCCATCAGAGCTTGGCCTTTCTCATTACAAGTTCGGAAGGGTTACGACCCTGGTTTTTCCTCGAAAGAATTTTTTCCCCACGAGCCCTTACGAGGCCATAAGGCGGAATTTCGATCAAGGATTACACACACTGGTCCTTATGGATATTATCGCAGGAACATCCTTTCATGACGAGGAGATGCTGCCCGGATTCCCGGGAACGGAAATGGATCACAAAGGTAGCAAATTCCTGTTGATGGGATCTCAGACCGGCTTTTTGGTGCTCCGGGAAATGGAGGAGATGGAACGGAGAAATATAATTACCCCCGAGACGCTTGTATGCGCCGTGGCCCGGGCCGGCGGAGACGAGGTCCGAGTAAGAGCTGGACATCTTCGCGAGATGATAAACGTTGATATGGGTCCTCCGCTCCATTCAATCGTTATACCGGGCAATCTTCATTTTATGGAAGCCCGCGCACTGGTAGAGATTGCAGGAGCTCCCAGAGATATCCTTGAGCGACAGTGAAAATGAGGTGAAACCGTTGGCAGATGAAGAAGAAAATAAAGCTGAGCTGAACGAAGAGGAATTGCGTGGTCTCGTTGCAATCATGGCACCTCTCGAGGTGACGGTGGACCAGTGCAGGGATTACCTTATATTTTCCTCTCTGACGTCAGAGATGGAGAGAGCTGGAAGGGACGTATCAGAAGTCACGTTCGAATCGGAAGATTTCGTTCTTGCCAGGGCCAGAATGAAAAAGGACCGGATGGCATGGAAAGACCTTCGTAACGGGGGCCGATTAATGTGCCAGAGTATAAAACGATTGAATAGAACGCCTGTTCAAGATATTTTCAAATCTCTTGAATCCCGTGATGAAGAGACACGCAGCACCATAAGTATCAGGCTTCTACTTCGCAAATTGCTTGGGGAGAAAGTGGACGCGTCAACGGTCCATGCGACGAAAGAAAGAGGCCATGGAAAGGCCTAGAGATATAAATACATCAGTTATCAGAAATTGTTAAACAGGAGCTATATCCATGGAATGCAAACAGAAAACCAACGTAAAAAATTGCAACTGTACTTATCCTGGCTGCCCCCGCCACGGCATATGCTGTGAATGCCTCGTATACCACAGGTCCATGAATGAGCTGCCGGCCTGTCTCTTTCCCGACAGTGTTGAGAAGACCTGGGACCGATCCGTTGATAAATTTCTCCAGGTATGCGGCAGGCGACGATAGATATGAAATTAGTGGGCTGATGGATAACGGTGGGGAAATACAAAAAAAATCTAATCGTCATCCTCCTCATATTCGTAATCCTCATCCTCGTCCATATCGAGATCGAAGTCACCATTATCCTCAAAGTCATCATTGTTCCAGGAATCATCGTCTTCGGGGTCCTCGTCTTCCTCTTCATCCGGATCGAGTTCGAAATCCTCATCCTCATCTCCCCCTTCTTCCTCATCCTCTTCTTCGAACTCGGCACCGCAGGAGTGACATACGTTATCTTCCTCACGAAGCGCCGAACCGCAGTCAGGGCATTCGTATTCCTCATCTTCCTCTTCGGGCTCCTCCTCGTCGGTTTCTTCCCCGTCTTCCAGTTCCACGGATCGAATTTCCGGAGTTTTTGTTTTCACTTCTACTCTCTCCTTGTCTTTATTGGATTTCGTCAATTCTCTCGCTTTGGGTGGTTCTCCCTTGTGCGGTAAAACCCACAGAAATAGCGAGCCGAATAAAATTATGATCAATATCAGGAACGCCACCAGAATAACAAAGCTTCCCAGAATTTGCTCATCCTCCTTCGGTTCCTCTACTACGTCCGGAATCTGTATCAATATCGGGCTGGTGGTCGCTGTGTTCGACAGAGGATCAATGACCTTTAACTCGATCGTCGTTGAGTAACCGGGTTGTGCAAGTTCCATGGAGTTGAATATCTTTATCGTAAAGTTTTTAATTTCTCCGGCCCGACATTTCCCCAGTCTGGTCCATGCACCCCCTTTGATCTTGTAATAAAGCTCCAGTTCAAATGGTGAATCGATCGCGTAAACACTGAAAGAAACGTTTCCATTCTCGTCTATAAGGGTGCTGTTCTCTTCCTTTACGGTCTCCACCGCTGGAGCGTTCAAATTATATTTTACTATCAGGACGAGATCGATGTTCAGAACATTGCTCACGTTATCGAATATCTTGAATGTATAGGTCCCTTCAAGCATCTCATTATACGGAAGGTTGAATTCCTCGCTGAAATTGTCGTTTTGGAGGATCTTCCGACCCCCAGTAATTCCCTCTATGGGAGGTATGAGAACATACTTCACGCCGGCTAGCTCGTCGGAGATGTTGAATATATTAACTGAGAACTTGGCATCAGTTTCCAACACTGATATGTAGAGGAATCCGGTGCTTTTCTCGTAATAGAACGCTTCTGCGTCTTCTTCAAGAACGAATTCTCCGTAAGACGGTGGACTCGAATCTGCGATAAGGTGCAAAACTATTGAAACACTGTTTCCACAGAGGTCGAACACTATGATGGTGAGATCAAGGTCGCTACCCCATTCTTCGGATAGGGTATAATCGTTTCTCAGATATCCCGTTATATTGACTCCCGAGTTATTAACCAGCGTGGGGAAGCGGACGTGTGCTATTCCTGAATCCGGATCATCGAAATTGATCAATTCTACCAGAAACTTTGCTGGTGTTCCTGCAAGGGGAGAGTAATATAGTATGGAATCCCCTGAAGAATAATACAAATACTCAGAATCTTTTCCAATGTTTATGGAGCCGCTTTCAGGTGGTGTGATGTCCGGGATCAACTCTATCTCGAAATCGAGAGTATTTCCCACGTTATCAAAGAGAGATATCCGAAGAACCCCGTGGTATACCGTGTCGAGTGTTATTTCATAATTAAAAGAATGGGGTGAACTTGATATCGAGGTGTTTTGACCGGAGAAATCAGGGAATATTACCCCTCCGAAACCGGAATCGCTATCATCCCCCATCTTGATCTTTATCTCGAAGTTCTGACTTCTCGTCATTTTATTCCCGTAGTATAGTCGCTTTGATCCCGAATCGAAATATATGTAGTTACTGTCTTCGGAGATATCTAAAAAACCTGAAGGGATTGTGGCATCACGCACCACATTTAGAGAAAGTGTGAGAGAATTGAACACTAGATCCCGGACCACGATTTCATATTTACCGGAGATCCTGTTGGACCTGTTGACATTATATTCATATGATACGTCCTGGGATCCGAAGAATGCGGATGGCTGGTCGAAAATTCCAGGGAATTCTGTGTTCCATACTCCTGCGAGATCATCGCTAGCACCGGCTACTTCCAGGGAGAAGGGTTGAAGTTCATCCATGTTCGCTCCGTAATAGAGAGTATTGTGGGAGCTATGGAGATAAGAACTGCTTTCGTTGATGAGAAGTACTGCCGTAGGCGGAGTGACGTCCCTCAATATTTCCATGCTCCATTTATATGTATTGTTTACCCGGTCGTGTATCGAAAAGTTCAGGGGCTCCTCTGAGCTGTCGCTGGAGTAGACTGTAAAAGTTATATTATACGGCAAATTGGTTTTTACATCCTGCCCGGTCCCAAGATTAACGGGATGTCTCATCCCCCACAGGCCGCTGTCATCGTCATCGGGTGCTATCATGTACACGTAGAAATCCTGGGATTGACCCATCTCGTTCCCGTAGTAGAGGATGCGTGCATCCACCTCGAAATAAAGAAAATCGGATAACTCGATGACGTCCACCCCTGTAATGTAAGGGGCTGTGACATCTCTCTGGAATGAGAGATTCACTTTCAGGTAGTTACCCACATTATCGTAAACGTTTACGTAGTACAACCCCGAATCAGTATCATTGTCCTCAATGTCGTACCTGAAACTGTAGGGAGCGGTGTTCACTACGATGCCGTTATTGCCTAGAAGCCCGGGGAAGGTGACGTTGGCCACTCCGGAGAGCGCATCGGCCACTCCCGTCAGTCTGACCACAAGTGCCTGACTGTTCGTCATATCGTCCCCGTAATAGATGATGTCTTCCAGCGCATCGTAGTACACGTATGAGAGAAGGGTGTCATCCACTACTTTCCCTGTGATGGTCGGGGCAAGAGTATCTGCAGTTATTGGGGAGGAAGCAGCGATTGCGTTGGGAGCAGTTCCGTTGGCAGAATTGACCGCAGAAGTGTTGATAGAAACGTTGAACATATCGAGATTGGATATCTCGTCAGAACTTCTCACTATCACGTACAAAAGAGGATCCGAGGATGAATTTGGTACGGTTATATTTGGTGAAAAGCTAATCAATACATCCCAGTAGGGGCCGTTTCCGTACCATTGGCCGGGGACGCCGACGAGTGTGTCCTCGTCCAGCTGGAACTCAGGTGTTTCGCCGCTCTCCAAATAAATAGAAACGCCTGAATTGGCGTTTCCGCTTAATGCAGCCAATTTCGTGATATTTCCGAAACCACTTTCGTTGTAGACCGTGATATTAATGGAATCGATGAAGTTGGTGGCTCCCTGGCTGTTGTTGTTTGCGGTTATGTTCAGCATGCATACCGCATCGCTTGAGGGCCCTAAATGGGTCGGTGCTCTATCGCCGACCGTGACGTTCAGTTCCGCATCCGCATTACCTGAAAACAGGATGATTATCGCAAGAACTGCGACGCAAATTCCCAGAATTTTTATTATTTCGTATCCGGCACGGTCCCTGGAGATGCCGGGTTTCTCAGCTTCGTAATCTTCCATCTTCTTCACCCTGCCGTTTCAGTTGAAAATTGCTTATCTCCCACTTACGAACGGGAAAGTATAATTATTTAGCGATATAAAGTTAATTGTCCGAAAACTTCCCAAGGTGCGATTAACTCCTCTCTTGATATGGCCTGATATCACTACTTCTTCTTTTCTACATGCGTCCCCTTCTTTCTCAATTCTGCCTGGTTTCTCTCCACGGTTTCCTTCATTCCAGCCATACCCATATTGCTTCTTGACAGCTCCGCAACTTCTTGGGAACTATCATGGATCCCTTCGAAGTTCATCCCCCTTATTCCCTCAAAATTCTCTTCGGAGACACGGAGGGGTGAGCGGTTGTCGAATTGTAGTATCCTTGACGGATAGGCGAGTTTGATGCCTTCTTTCTTGAACCGTCTCAGTATCTCCTGTAATATCTCATCATTGGCCAGCCACTGGTCCCACCAATCATAGATGTAACACCAGAGATATACCCGGACACCCAGCTCGGTAAATTCCTTTATTCTTGCCGAAGGGTCCGAATGGCGTTTGTCATTCTTAATGACGCTTGCATGGTCATAGGCGGTCTGCCTTATTATATCCAGGGATTTGAAGACATCTGTTTCGTAATCCAGGGTCATGAACCTGAAAAGGAAATATCGTCGATCGGGTTGGAACTCGTTGATGATCTTGTTCTTTTCGAGTACGCGGTTGGGATAATTCACCACGTAATTCCTGAAAATGTTCCTCACGTTAGTGGACCGAAATCCGATCCTTTCCACCTCGTAGTAACCTTCATCGAACTGTAGTATGTCCCCCACCTTGTACGGTCGGTCAGCAAGTATCATTATGCCGCTGAAGAGATTGGATAGTGTCTCCTGGGCGGCAAAGGCGATCACGAGACCTATTACCCCCACGCTGGCAAGGAACGGGGTTATTTCGATACCCACCCTGTCGAAGATCACCATGATGGCGGTAAAATAGATGATGACGCTCAGTGTTTTCTGGAAGATGGGCATTAGTGTCTTGTGCACCTCTTTCTTTGAATGTTTTTTAAAGACGGCCCCCAGGGATTCGAAGATCACCTTGCAAACCCTGCTTATTGCCCTTGCGATAACGATAATCACAATGACCTTGTAGATCACCAAAATATAATGCAAGAACTCTTCTGGAATGTCCAGTCTCGAAAGCGAGGCCATGACGGCGTAAGAAATAATGATGATCATGAGGGGTCTTCTTATTACTTCCATTACCCGGTTGTCGATATCCGTCTTGGTTTTTTTGGTAAGATTCCGTATCAGGGGAATCAGTATGAAGTATAGGAGCAATCCTACAATGATGTAGACTCCCAGCGAGATTCCGAAACGCACCAGCGGTACGTCCCATTCTTCCGGTAGGCCGATCTCGAATCCGAACAGGTCCAGGCCGGAGCTCGATATGGAGGATTTTATGGTAACAGAGCAGGTCATTGTCTTAGTAATTTGGGCAGCCGCCACATTATCTTGCGGTGAAAATGTAAAGTTCACAGTGAAGGTGGCAGTATCGCCGTATTTACTGTTCAAAGTGCTAATCGTCAATGTGATTTCAGTGATATCCGCATGGTTGGCCGTTGTTTTGTTCAATTCAAAATCGCTTTGGGATAGCTCGAATTCCCAGTCTCTATCATAGTGGACATCGATCTCAAGCGAATAGGATATGTTAGTATCGGGGTAGAAGAGCCCCCACCGAAACTCCTGAGTTGAATCACGCTCCACCGTTCTCGAGTAATCTTGGTCCAATTTCAATACATTGACAGCGGAGGCCGATGTTTGGATCAGAGAAATCACGATAAAAAAAAGGAAGAGCATACCTGATATCGACAGAATTTTTTTAATAGTCATACGAAGGGGAACCCTGCGGCATTATAAAAAAGTTTTCGAATAGATTCGATACAAATGCTGTTAAATTAGAAGCATGACGTTTCAATATAAAGCACTAAAATTTGATCCTTTTTGCAATCCTCAGTCAATATCCTGGGAAATTGCGGACTCCCAGACTAGTCATCACCGGTCTGTCTTATCCTGCGACCAGATCAAAACATGCCAAGACGAGCTAGTGTAACGCGTCTTGATATATTATCGGGAAATTATAATAATGTAGTTCTTACCTATATGCAACAGTCCAGAGGGCCTCGAATGATAATAAAACGCAGGACCGCGAAGAAAAAAGGTCATGGGTTTGGAACAGCACCGGTATTCCTGACCTCAATTTGTTCCATACTTGGAGCGATAATGTTCTTGCGGTTTGGTTATGCAGTGGGAAATCTGGGCCTCATAGGTGCCTTAGCGATCATTTTGCTAGGTCACCTCATTGTGATACCCACGGGTCTGGCGATCTCCGAGATCGCTACGAACCTGAAGGTCGGGGGCGGCGGCGAGTATTTTATTATCAGTCGTTCCTTCGGTGCAAGGATAGGTTCAACGGTAGGTATTCTTCTCTATTCATCCCAGGTGATCTCCATCGCGTTCTATATGATCGCATTCGCGCAGATATTTTCAGCTAGTTGGTTTCAGCCGTATATAGTTCATTTTGAAAAACTAACGACTTTATCATACGATCCGAGAATGATCAGTATACCTCTCATATTATTGTTATTTATCATCATTCTTAAACGCGGGGCAAAACTGGGAATCGGTTTTCTCTGGATAATCTTTGTTCTGTTAATAGGGGCGATCGGAGTATTCTTACTTGGCAATCTTTATGATCCTGGGGCTGCGGTAGTTGCAGAAGCAGCGGCTGAGGCAGCGGCAAGTGCAACAGGATCGGGGGCAAATGCTTCTATGGCAGCGGCAGCGGCAGCGGCAGATGCAGCAGCGGCCAATGCGTCAGTGGTGATCCCTACAGTGGGGACTGGCCTGTCCAAACATATACAGAATCCCGATTCCTTCGTTATGGTATTTTCCATAGTATTCCCTGCATTCACAGGTATGACTGCCGGAGTTGGTCTCTCGGGAGATCTTAAGAATCCAAGCAAATCAATACCCAAAGGCGTTTTGCTGGCTACCGTGACAGGATTAGTTGTTTATGTTCTAATTGTTTACAAGCTCTATTTCAATGCACCCGTGAACGCTCTTGCATCGGATCAACTGATCATGTCCAAAATCGCATTATGGGGGCCGCTGGTTTTCATTGGATTGGTCGCCGCTACTCTATCTTCCGCAATCGGATTCACATTGATCGCCCCTCGCACCCTGCAGGCATTGGGTTCCGATAAGATATTTCCAAATAAAAAGGTCAATTCCATGGTTGCAAAAGGGCTCGGGCCGGCAAACGAGCCACGGGCGGCAACTGCGATATCCGCTGCCATTGTCATTGTATTTCTCGTGGTCGGTGAGTTGAACGTGGTCGCACAGATCATCACTATGTTCTTTTTGATCACTTATGGTTCTGTATGCCTCATATCATTTATCGAGCATTTTGCCGGGAATCCGTCATATCGACCAACGTTCAAGACCAAGTGGTATCTTTCATTGATAGGTTTGATATTATGCCTGGGAATGATGTTCCAGATACATCCTTTGTACGCGTTCATCTCCATATTTCTCCTGGGATCCATATATATGTTCGTGGGCCTTACCCACAAGGAATCGCGGAGTTTCTCAATAATGTTCCAGGGTGCAATGTTCCAGCTAAGCCGTCGGATGAAGATATCGCTCCAGCGATCGGGATCGAAACCGGACAAATTCAACTGGCGTCCGTCAGTGGTGGCAATATCATCCCATGCCCAGGAGAGGGCCGCACCGAAAGACCTCCTGAGATGGCTCGCGCATCATTACGGGTTCGGTACGCTGATCCACTACATCCAGGGAAAGCTCGATGCAAAATCGAGGATCGTATCCAAAAGGTCTCAGAAAGAGCTTATCGAACAAATGAAAATAACCGGGTCAAATTACTCGATAATGACAATTGTTTCTCCTTCATTCACCACAGCTGTGGCCCAGGCAGTGCAGTTCTCCGGCATCTCCGGTCTGGATAATAATACGATGCTCTTCGAATTCCATAAGAATCGCATGGACGAACTGCCGGATATTGTATTAGGGTGCCAGCTGGCCGACGTAATGCAGTTCAATCTATGCGTACTCAGGTCGTCTGAGCATAATTTTGGTCCGCGTAAGAAAATTCATATTTGGCTCAGAATGGAGGATTACGGCGATAGAATGAATAATGCGAATTTGATGATACTTATATCCTTCATCATAATTGCACATCGTGATTGGAAGGATTCCGATATTACGATACACACTGCAATTCCCAAGGCAGATGAGGATAAACCCATGTCTCAGATCATAAGATTGATATCCAAGGGCCGTTTCCCGATAGCTGTAAAGAATATCAAATCATTCACGTATGCGGACAAAAAACGATTGGAGAACTTGATCCATTACCATTCCGGTTGTGCGGATCTCGTTATCCTCGGATTCGATATGAAGGAACTCGAAACGGAGGGTATCGAACTCTTCAAGCGTTATTCCGAGCTTCCGGAAACACTGTTCATATGTGCCAACGAAAAGATATACATATCATAAAACGTCCTTTCTGGATTGTTATCTTTGTGTTCAGGATAGTGTTTTATTCGTTAATCATCTCTGGGGAATGGGAACAATGAAGAAGAAGCGGTTGGAGATACTTCTCGAAAAGATCAGACCGTTGGCAGAACCAAACGTGAAGTTGGAACAATACAGGACTCCGGCCGCAATCGCCTCCGAGATACTCTTTAGCGCACTTTTGGAAGGTCACATAAACGGTAAGAATGTTCTGGACCTCGGCTGCGGCAGTGGTATTTTCACACTTGGCAGCGCATGGTTGGGGGCAAACGAGGTAGTTGGAGTTGATATTGACCCGGACGCGCTCGATACGGTACAAGAGAATATTATGAAGTCCGGCGCCCCCGAGGTGATCGAGTTGTTTGAGTCGGATGTGAATGATTTTCATCCTGATCGGAGCTTCGACACTTGTATTATGAACCCGCCTTTTGGTTCTCAGCAAAAGGGAGCCGACCGCCCATTTCTAGAAAAGGCCATGGAACTTTGCTCAACGATTTACAGCCTCCATATGAGTGATACAAGGAATTTTATCCGAAAGTTTGCGGAAAAAAGGGATTGGTGGATCGTATGTACCAATGAATACCGTTTTCCAATACCGCACATGTATTTTTTTCACACAAAACCTACGGCAGTAATAAAAGTTACTTGTTTTAAATTTGAAAAAACACGTTGATGTGATATAATTATTGAGCCGGAGCACTCAATCTTCTCTTAGATATTCGCCAAGCAGGTTCCGGCATTTCTCCCTTTTTCGAGCCAGATCTCCTAGAAAAACCTTCATCAATTCTCCGGCGTTCTTCTTGCACTGGCCGCACATCAGCTCGCCTTCGAGGCATTTCTCCCTTAGCGACATCAGTTCTTTGTCGTCCTCGAGGAGATGATATAAAAGAAGCTCGAAAACACAGCAGTTGTGAGGTTCGCCACCCATTTTTTTCTGTTCCGCGAGGCTCTGCCGCCCTCCGGTCTTCGCCTTCATGATCTTCTTGTAGCCATCTTCCGGTAAATCAGAAAGGAATATCGAACTTTCAGGTACCGATGATGACATCTTGCCGCCACCAAGACCGGTCATGAACCTGTGATATGTGGAAGCGGGGGGGTAGAATCCGTATCCGCCCATCTCCAGCTCCACAGGTATCACAGCCTCATCTATCTTGGCCAGGTCCCAGGTTGAAGCATCGTTAACGTAGAGGGCTTTATATCGGGTGATCTTCTTGAACATTGTGAATTTTTTTCGTTCGAGCGCGGCCTGGCATCTATCCAGTAGTTTTTCGACGTCCGAATCCGTTTTGGCGAAAACCCCTATCTTTCCGTCTTTGGTTTCCTTTACGTTCACAAGTCGGTGGGCCTGTGCCAGTTTTCTCGTCAAACGAATGTGCGGGTCCTGGTCAACACCCACGGGAACCAGGGTCGGTATTGGGCCGTGATATTGTTCCAGTTGGGGATGAAGAATATCGCCCACCTGGACAAGGGGAGCGAATATGTGGCACATGTTGCTTTCGCCCTTGAAACCGTATATGGCGCTCATTTCGGAAAGGTTGGTTCTTGCTCCGAGAATATATCCGAGGTTCTTGACCGCTTCCCTTTTTGATTGAAAGTAAATCTCACAATTTTCAGATTTCAGTCCCATGGCGATATAGTTTATGATATACTCCTCGATGGCAATTTTCCGGCCCTCTTCGAGAGAAATATTCCTTGCGCCGTATCCTTCGATATCGGCAACGGCGAGGCTGATCTTTGCGCCCAATGATTGGTAGTAGATCACCTGATCGATGACCATCTTGTGCCCGATGTGCATCTTACCCGACGGGACCAGTCCGGTGAGAATTGCGAAGCGTTCTCCCTGGCGGATGGCATTTTCGATTATGTCGAAACCCCTTTGTCCGAACACCACGCCTCTCCGAAGAAGCCTGGGTGGGTTTGGAAGGTTCCGCGGATCGAATGGTGTGATACCGAATTCATCCAGCAATTTCTGGTAGTCATCGTAGGTTTCGTTTGACCAGGGGTCGATGGGCATAGGGGGCCTCCGCTTTTTGGAATGAGAACAGAGGAATGTTATATAAATTACCATATTTAAATCGAAGTGGTATAAATTGATGACTCGGGCTTTTGCTTTTTTTTTATGAAGGTTCTTCTTACGAGGCCCGTGACCTCCAGGCAAACACGGGCCTCGTCTATGACACAAAAATATTGAACAGAATACTCTATGTCGGCACAGGCCGACATGAAGGGGGGTGAAGCCCCCTTTCATTCCTTCTGCACTATCGAAGACTATAAGACAAGCTTTCACGAATACTGAAAGACAAAAATAATAAAAGGACGTTCATCTCGCCATTCACTCATTCATAATGGGCCCGTCTCGTTGCACTTTACAGCGCAACTGACGAGCCCATTTGCTCATTTGATTCACAAATGGGCCCGTTTCGAAGGTAAACCTTGCGGTTCACTTCTGACAGGCCCATTTACTCGCTGCGCTCATAAATGGGCCCGTAGATCAGTCCGGAAGATCGCCACCTTCGCATCGGTTCGTGTTGAGAAAAAAATACGGACCTCGGAAAAGGTGGAGGCCACGGGTTCAAATCCCGTCGGGTCCATTTTCTTTTATGTTTAAAACAATGTATTTTACGATGCATTTTCGATGAGGTATGCCTTGACAGAGGGTTGTGGTAAAGTTAAAGCAAGTTAAGTTTCAAGATGCAAACTAAAGTCCCTTTATATACTCACTTAACAAAGTTGGCGGGGAGTGCGATTTGTATGGCATTATTATTTCTGATTCTTTATTGTTTTTTCTTCCCCTATAGCCGTGATTCTAGAGAAATTATCTGGCAGGGTTGCTTCCAAGAGTACTGCATACGATTGTTTTGGTAATATGGTCGATTATAGCGTACTTCCCCATTCTCAATTCACCTGATCCCTGGAACGTCCTCTACAGCGTGTTTTAGGTATGGGGTGGACTCCAGAGGTATCATATAACGAGGACCCCCGTGGGCTCCTCTAACTATACAAGTCCGTCCGGTTATTCCTGACTTGTAAAGTACCTCTAAGGACCGTAGAGGCTCCAGATCACTAGCATACTGCCATAGGATAGGATAGGATAGGATAGGATGGGAAAAGAATACGAAAGAATAATAACATATCAAATCATATCTCAATAATACCCTGGTGGGAAGATATGGAGTTCAAAATATTATTTGGTTCACTGTTGAGAAAAGATGGTTTTTGTTTCATCGGGATCGGTTCAATAAATATAGAGGAAAATAAGGTTATTTTGACTGGGAAAAGACCCTGGAAATTATTTTTCTATTATGGTTTTTTTATTTCTATGTTCGTACTTCTAGTTGGATGGTTTCTTTCGAATGTTCTCGAAATTAAATCTACCTTTGTTTTTTTTATCATCTGTTTGGGATTAATTTTCACCCTGATTGAACTTGTTAAATACTTTGCTCGAAGATATATAAAAGTTAAATCACTAATATTTTGTAAGTCGGAGATTGTTGATGTTAGCAGAAAAGGAAAAAAAATAACCTTCAGAGCTCCGTCGAAGGACAACTGGAAATTAAAACGAAGTGTTTTTATGGCGTTTTCGGAAAAAGAAGCAGAATCAATCCAATCCCAATTACGAATATAATGATACTCACCAGACCTGATAGGTGATTATTTTTGTATCACAGAATGGAAATAATATATACGATGGGAGAGAATGTATAATCAATGGGGAAGAAGTCAAGATATATCGGGATTGCTCTGATAATCGCCATCTTCATTGGTCTCGGAGTGATTTCTTATATTATACTAGATGAGGATGAAGGTGAAGTTGATTTATGGGGAGGGGGGAGTTGTATAATTGACCCTGGTCCTTCGGTTTATAAATTGCATATTTCAGATGAAGGATATGCGGAACTGATGATTGGACCATTTGTCAATAGTGAGGGTGATGGATTGCCAGGAATAAATGTTACCATCCACCTGAAAAACAACAATATATCGGCCTTAACTGGAACAACGGGATATGCGATTTTTTACTTAAAAATAGCCACAAGAACGCCAGTGCCTTTAGGCTCTGGATGAATTGTGGCGCCGAAGATTTAAACCGGTTGAGGACATTCCCGTTTTGAAAGTCTAACACGGAGGTCTACTTGACCG
>Ga0187827_10005580_pt1 | contig 14852 bp, 13 predicted proteins | sample ETNtaG_39_FD_167969 | JGI IMG/M metagenome (GOLD analysis project Ga0187827, IMG submission 167969) | Marine microbial and viral communities from oxygen minimum zone, Eastern Pacific Ocean - ETNP2014_SV_150_PacBio MetaG (Illumina Assembly) | ecosystem: Environmental > Aquatic > Marine > Hypoxic...
AGTTATTAGAAGGTATTTTAGAATTACGTAAAAAACATTCAAAAGATTATCAACGTGTTTGGTTTGATACACCTATTTTAAGACAACCAGATTGGCAGAATATACAAGTATTGCCATCGTCATATCATTTGTTGCATCAAGAAGCAATTGATTGGATGCGTCAGCATATTGAAACACGTGATAATAGATTGCATTGTATGAAAGATTTTGAAATACAACGTATGGAGAGAGATTTAGCATATATGCGTAAAGGTACAGATAATATTGAACGTAAACGAGCAGATTTTTGGAACTTTTTTAAAGAATATGATAAAAGACATAATAAAGATATTAGAAAAGTTTTTCCGGAAATGTCTGAATTTTTTGATATTTGTGAAAATGGGAGTAAACAATGGTAAGATTGATTTTAAGTAAGCCAGATAATTTTAAAGATCAACTTGAATTGTATATTGATTGTTATGATACGCATACATCAAAAAAATGGGTAGAGCAATTAACAAAAAATATACGTAGTTCTGTTCCACTTAAAAAACATACAAGTTTTCATGGTTTTATAGAAGATAAAAATAGAACATTAAAAAATATTGTAGACGAAATTCATAAAACTGTTAAGACTATTAACGATTTTGATTTTGCCAAACACGCATTTTTAACAAAACAACCAAAAATAAAAAAGGATTTTAATATTGCTTTAGATATGTCTATAGAAAATTTAACTAGAAATGATGATTTTGATTTAGGTTTAGTTAATCAATTGCATGATGTTTTTGTACAATTAGAAGGTCCAAAAACAAATTTAAATTTAGAAAGTGTATCACCATATTTTGGTATTGCACCACCCGAAACACGTTGGGAAATATCAAAAATTAATAATTTAGCACATGAACTTTTTCATTATGGTGCAGAATATAAACGATACAAAAAATATAAATGGTACAATCCAGAAATTCATGCACATTTTTATCCAAAAGGTTATTTCTTAAAATTCGATGAAGACGATTTTGAAAGTTTTAAAATAGGTTATGAATTTGGGCAAGTTCATCTTGGAGATACTAATGTTGGTAAAACATATTGGGATGCCTTTAATGATAATGATGATGTTGTTCATAATGATGAGTTAGATGAACAACATTTTATCGTAGGTGATTTTGCACTTTATTTAGGAAATACTACCCATGAGGATGATCATTGGTTGCGTGAGAATTATCCTAAATGGTTAATTAAACGTGGTTTAGATAAGCATAAACCAGCATTACATAAACTTGGTAAACCTATTGTTGCAAAATTTGATTATGCAACAAGTTTTGGTGCTGGGTATAGTCAAGAAAATATCAGAAAAATTATGTCGAATTATTGTAACATTTATAGTATAATAGTAGGAGATATTAAATCTACATATGAATGGAGAATGCATGATGAGGAAATTGATATAAAACACCATGCCTAGACTAGTTAATGGAAACAGACCATCAATATAAAGCAAGGGTCATAGATACAAAAAGTAAAAGTTTTTGTGCCGCTAAATGGTATAATGCTACTATATGGTTAGGTTCAGGTATGACAACATCATGTCATCATCCATTGCCACATAAAATAGATATAGAAGAAGTTAAAAAGAATTATAAGTTAATTCATAATACACCTGAGAAAAAAGAGCAACGTAGAGAAATGCAATGTGGTGAACGACCTGCAGGGTGTGAATATTGTTGGAAAATAGAAGACATTCATAGAGATAATATTAGTGATAGAATTTATAAAACAGTAATATATGATGATAAAGACATTCAAACAGCATTTGATACGCCACATACTGAAGATATTAATTTGCAAACATTAGAAATATCTTTTGACAGGACTTGTAATTTTGCTTGTTCGTATTGTAATCCTGCATTTTCAACAACTTGGGTTAAAGATTTAAAACAAAATGGTGAATATAAAAACTTAATATCAGATGGTAGAAACCATTTTACTCATGAACATAAAGAAAGTCAGTTGTTTGGATATCAAGAATACAATCCATACATTGAAGCATTTTGGAAATGGTGGGAATCTGATTTACATAAAACTTTACAAGAATTGCGAGTAACTGGTGGTGAGCCAATGATGAGTGCTGATATGTGGAAATTGTTTGATTGGTTTAAGGATAATCATGGTAAATCTGAAACACGTTTAGCAATTAATAGTAATCTATGTCCTAAAGATGACTTAATGGATAAGTTGATTGAAAAATCACATTATGTAAAACATTTTCATCTTTATACTTCAAATGAATCTATAGGAACACATTCAGAATATATTAGAGATGGCATGGAATGGATTAATTGGTGTAATAATATCGATAGGGTATGCACCGAAGGTAATGTTGAAGGTTTTCATATGATGTGTACTATAAACAGTTTATGTTTGTTTAGTTTAACTGACTTCTTAGACTTAATGTTAGATTATAAATTTAAGTATGGTAAGGATTTTCCTACATTTACGTTAAACATATTACGTTTTCCAAGTTTTCAATCTCCATTAGTATTACCTGAAGATATTCGTACAGAAAGAAAAGAAGAATTACAAAAATGGTTAGATAGAAATAAAGATAATGAATTATTGCATCAAATGGAAATTAATCAAACTCAACGTCTTATAGATTATTTAGATGTTGTAAAAACACCACATAGAGAAGCATTTGAAGAAATAAAATTAAAACATGATTTTAAAAACTTTTGGCAACAGTATGATACAAGAAGAGGAAAATCCTTTAAGAATACCTGGCCACAAAATTTAGTAGATTGGTATAGAACATTATGAGATTAAGTAAGTCAAAAGTATATAGATCAAAAGAACCAATAAAAATTGGATTGGAAGAATTAACCGAAGAAGAAAAATTTCATTTAATGGAATCTGAAAATTTTTGTATGTATCCATGGGTTCATTTACACGTCTATCCTGATGGACGAGCATATCCTTGTTGTTTAGCAAAGTATGAATATCCTATAGGAGATTTAAAAAAGAATTCTATGGAAGAAATTTGGAATAATGAAATTATGCGTGGCATGAGAACAGCAATGTTAAAAAATAAACCTTTAAAAGAATGTACAAAATGTTACGAGCAAGAAGCATCAGGATTTTTCTCACAAAGACAATCTGCTAATCAACATTTTGGTCACAATGTTAAAAAGATACATGAAACAAAAGACGATGGTACTTTTGAACGTTTTGAAATGACGTATTGGGATATACGTTTTTCTAATTTATGTAATTTTAGTTGTAGAAGTTGTGGAATTCCTTTTAGTTCAAATTGGTATGAAGATCATATAAAGATACATGGTAAACCAAGTCAACCAAAAGTTGTTTATGCAGGAAAAACAAAAACTGATGCCATGGAACAATTATTAGAACACATTCCATATTTAGAGCAAGTTTATTTTGCAGGTGGCGAACCATTAATTATGGAAGAACATTATATTATTCTAGAAGAACTTATTAAACGTAATAAGACTAATGTAAGATTAATTTATAATACAAATTTTAGTAGAACTGCTTTTAAAAAATTAGATGCAATAGAAATGTGGAGTCATTTTAAAGATGTAAGTGTAGGTGCTTCATTAGATGCTATGGGGTCAAGAGCAGAGTTAATGCGTAAGGGAACAGAATGGTCACAAACGGAATCTAATAGAGAACGTATGTTAGAAATAGCACCTCACGTTGATTTTTATATTTCTCCAACATTGAGTTTGTTTAATGTGTTCCATTTGCCAGATTTTCATAAGGATTGGGTAATGAAAGGATTTTTAAGACCAGCAGATCTTAACATTAATATTTTACAAGATCCAATATGGTATAGAATTGATTTATTGCCTTCAGACATGAAAAAGCAAATTGAAGAAAAATATACAAAACATATAGAATGGTTGCGACCTAGAGATCCACTAACAAGAGCAGTACATGGTTTTGAATCTGCAATTAAATTTATGAATGGTGGGGATAAAAAACAATTTTTGCCTATGTTTGTTAAAAAAATAAATCAATTAGATGACATACGAAAAGAAAAAACAGTTGACGTATTTCCTGAATTAGGACCTATACTAAATGGATCTTAAGAAAAGGTCATTTAGACCTCCACAAACTATTTGTTCATTGCCTTGGGCATCAGTAGAAACAACACCCAATGGCGAAGCTAGAGTATGTTGCTTATCAAACACACTAATAACACAGACAAATGGTCATCCATATAATTTAAAAGATTATACTTTACAAGAAATATTTGAAAGTGATTATATGAAAAATTTAAGACAAAATTTTTTAGATGGTAAGAAACCTAGTACTTGTAATAAATGTTGGAGTGTAGAAGAAGCAGGTGGGTTAAGTAAAAGAATTTTAGCATCACATCATCTTGAACATAAAGAAGTGTTTGATGAAATTGACTACAGTAATATAGATCCAAAAACTATACAATTTTTAGATTTGAAATTAGGAAATATTTGTAATCTAAAGTGTAGAATTTGTGGCAGTTGGTCATCTTCTAAATGGGCATCAGAACAATTAGATTATCTTAAAAAAGAAGGTGTAAGCAAAGAAGATCAACGCAATTCAATACATTATAGACATTTACAAATGGGACAATGGCCAAGAAAGACTGAAGTGTTTTGGAACGAAATAGAAAGTTACTTACCAGGTGTAAAGTATTTTGAGTTTACCGGTGGTGAACCTATGATGATACAAGAACATTTTGACGTATTGCGTAAAAGTGTTGAGTTAGGATATAGTAAAAATCAAATGATACATTATAATACAAATGGCACACATTACCCAGAAAAAGAGATACAGGAATTATTTCCTCATTTTAAGTCAATTAATGTTGCGTTCAGTGTCGATGATGTAGAAGAAAAATTTGAATATCAACGTTATCCTGCAAAATGGGATGAAGTAAATGAAAATATAGATAGGTGGGATAAAATTAAACAAGAAGTTTCAACTATAACAACGCAGGTATGTTGTACCATAAGTATTTTAAATGTTTCAAATTTAGTATGCATGGCTCAATGGATATTAACTAAAAATTTTAATTCTTGGTATTTTAATATGTTGCATGAGCCAAAGCATATGAGTATTACTGCATTGCCAAAAGAAGTTAAAGAAAAAATTAAAGTAAAGGTATTAAACAATAATCTACCACAAAAAATGCATGATGAATTAAAAAATGCTGTGAATAGAATTGACCAATATGATGTAATGGATATGCGTGGTTTTAAAAATTTTCGAAAAGAAATAGATAGGACTGATTTATATAGGAACCAAAATTTTGCAAAAACGTTTCCAGAGTTAAATCAGATGTTGCTTGATGAAGGCTTTTAAACGAAAAGATGGAAATCGTACTTTGTGTATGGCTCCATGGACGCATACGTATTTGTCGCCACAAACAGAAAGACGTATGTGCTGTGCATCTACAGAAAAAGCAGAAAGTTTTGAACAGTATATAGACACAGGTTCAAGTAAAAAAGAGTATAATCCAAAAACATTACAAGACCACTGGAATAGCGATCATATGAAAAGTGTAAGACGTAGAATGATGGCTGGAGAAGAATTACCTGAATGTCAAGTATGTAATAAAAAGTTACTTAATACAGATGTTTATAGAGATTATTTTAATCATTTATTTGGACATAAAGAAGATGACGTTTGGTCTAAAACGCGAGAAGACGGCACAACAGAGATGCCAGTTGTAAGTTTTGATTATAGGTTTTCAAATTTATGCAATTTTAAATGTAGAATGTGTGGTGATATGTTGTCTTCTCAATGGGAAAGTGAACAAAGAAATAATAATATGTGGTCGCTAGAAACTCAACCGTGGATGGCTGAACCAACTAGAAGTAAAATTAAAAACTTTCAAGAAGATCAAGTTGAAAAAGAATTTGCTCAAGCAGTAGATGAACATAGGATAGAAGAAATTTATTGGGTTGGTGGCGAACCTTTAATGTATGAACAGCATTGGAAATATATGAAACAAATTGTTGATAATGGTGATGCTGATAAAGTTTATGTACGTTATAATACAAATTTAAATAGAATCAAATATAAAGGTATAGATTTGTATAAAGACTTGTTAGTTCATTTTAGAGATTGGCAGATATGTGCATCAATTGATGGTACTGGTATAATAGGTGAATGGATTAGAGATGGATTAGATTATACACAATGGTTAGATAATTTTAGACAAGGTATTAAAATAGCCACACATGGTAGGCAAATGAGGTTAGATTTAACAATTACTACTCCTGGACTTTTAGATATTAAAAATATGTTTAGATTAAGTAAACAATTAAACGTAGAGTTACTGACTAAAGTTACTTTTGCATTTACGCCTGATATAGTACTATCTCCTATTGCATTACCTAGAAAGTTACTAAATGAGATAGTAGATGAATTATTAGATTATATTGTGCCACTTGCAGATAGTAAACAACAATCTCTTATAGATGTATTAAACAATCTTAAGACCAGACCAAATTTTGAAGAAATGTGGCCTAATGAATATAAACGAGGTTGGGCAGAAGGTAAATTAAAACAAGAACGTATTGGTCAAATTCGAAATGACTATAAAAAAACTACACTCAAGTCTATATTTGAACAAGATAAACGATTATATGATTGGTGGGAAGGACTAGGATAATTACAGTATGTTTATAATACGTTGGATAAAAAATTTATGGTATAAATGGAAATCAGAACGAGCATATCGCAAACGTTTGAAAGAACTTAAGAAACGTGATCCTTTCATTTATCATTAATGGTAAACGACTATAAACAATTCTTCGATCAAGGATCGGACAAACCAATTTTATATACAAATGGTGATAGTTTTACTTGGGGTACAGGTATAGGTAATCTTTTTTCACATCCTAAAAGAAATTTTAAAAAATTCAATGATGGTAGACTTTTTGAAACATGGCCAGGTATATTAGCAAAAAATTTAAAATGGAAATTTATTAATGATGCGTGGGCAGGTGGTTCAAATAAAAGAGTTATTAGACGAACAAAGAAATTTATAAATGATATTGAAGAGTGTGCAAATGTAAAAGTAATTATTTGTTGGAGTAGTGCAGTTAGGATTGAATATGCAAGACCAAAACAAGAAATTGATACAGAAGTACCTTATATAATACAAGGTAGAACAGGTCCATATGATATTGATGGTGATACTACCTATGTACAAATACAAGAATCAGGATTAAATTCTCCATTAGATCCATTTTATCAAGGTGATAGAGATTATCAAAAAGAATTTTATTTGTCAAATTCAGATGCTGATTTGTTTGTGCAATATTTAGAAGATGTTATAGAATTGCAAAATTTTTTAAAAGAAAATAAAGTCGAGTACATATTTTTAAATGCTTTTGGTAATAAAGAATTGTATAAAGAAAATTTACAAGACGAAAGAATATATCCGTTGTTGGATAAGTTTGATTTTGATTATTTTATGGGCTGGCCAGAAGAAGACTTTTGTGTTTGGGCATATATGAATGATCCGGAAGACAAATTACCAGATGGTCATTTAGGTGTTGCAAGTCATAAGCATTTGGCTGTATTATTGTACGATAAGATGAAAGAATTAAATTATGTCTAAAAAAATAATGGGTGTAAGTGCATTATTTCATGATGCCTCAATTGCAATGATTGAAGATGATCAGATATTGTTTGCAGGGCATAGTGAACGTTATGGTTCGAAAGTTAAATTAGATAAAGATTTAAATTCTGAATTGGTAAAAGATGCTTTGCAATATGGTAGTCCAGATGAACTAGTTTGGTATGAAAACCACTGGAAAAAACGAAGACGACAAATATATGCTGGTGAATATAAACAAGCATTTTCTTTAGATAGTTTTCCTAAAAAGTATCTTAAAAAGTATGGTTTGTCATTTAAAAATACACCCTTGTCAACGTTTGATCACCATTATAGTCATGTATGTGCAGGATACTATACAAGTCCCTTTAAAGACGCTGTAATTGTGGTTATAGACGCTATTGGCGAATGGGATACTATTACTATATGGGAAGCTAAAGATCAAAAAATTACCAAATTACATAGTACTAGGTACCCACATTCATTAGGATTATTATATACAGCATTTACAGTAAACATAGGATTAAAACCATTGCACGAAGAATATATTACAATGGGTATGGCAGGATATGGTGAACCAGTTTACTATGAGCAAATTAGAGACAAGTATGTAGAGTGGATGGGTAATGGAGAATTTAAACTCAAAATGAATGTTCATAAAGGTGTAGACTTTAAACCAAAACAAGATACCGCACAATCAATGTATGATATTGCGGCTAGTATTCAAGCACTTACAGAAGATGCACTTTTTAATATCATGAGATGTGCTCAACGTAAAACAAAGAGTAAAAATCTTGTGTTTATGGGTGGAGTTGCTTTAAATTGTAAGGCTAATAGTACAATTTCAAATTTATGGGATAACATTTGGATTATGCCTTCACCAGGAGATTCAGGTAATTCTCTAGGTGCCGCATTGGCAAAAAGAAATGAATGGGTTGAATGGAAAACATCTTTTTTAGGATATAATATAGATAGACCTTATCCAGTTAAAGATATTGTATATGAACTCTCCAAAAATAAAATTTGTGGTGTTGCAAATGGACGAGCAGAATTCGGACCACGTGCTTTAGGGCATAGATCATTATTAGCAGATCCTAGAGGACCAGGAATAAAAGATAGAGTTAATACAATTAAAAAACGTCAAAAGTTTAGACCTTTTGCTCCTGCAATATTAGAAGAACACGTTCATGATTATTTTGATATGCCTAAAGGAGTAGAAGTATCACCTTATATGCAATTTACCGCACAATGTAAAAAGCCACATTTATTTCCTGCAATTATACACGTTGATGGATCATCAAGAGTGCAAACTGTAGGTAAAAATGATTCGCCAGGTTTCAGAGCATTACTAGAAGAGTGGTATAGAGTTACTGAATGTCCTATGTTACTTAATACGTCATTAAACATTAGAGGTAAGCCAATGGTTAATGATGAGAAAGATGCCGAAGACTGGGAAAAAGAATATAACGTTAAAGTATATTAATTTAACGAATTTACTAATTTTTTTGCAATATTAACACAAGACACTAATTTTCCTGAATGGATTGTTACTACTTTATTTGAAACAAAGTTTAAACTAGATGTTCGTTCATCAGTTTTTTCTACATTAGGTCTTACGCATCTAGTTACAAAAAATGATCCTTGATATTTTGAATCAGACATAGATGGGCAAAACCTAGATGCATTAAGTATCATTTTTTCTTGATGTGAGAAATTAAGATTTTTACGCAACCCCATATGTAAATGCCATTTCAACTCTTCAGGAACATCAGGAGCCATTCCTATATTTTCATTATGGGTCGCGTGTTTAACATGACTCATTAAAAATTCACCAGTATTACCATATGGGTCTAAACAAAAGAATGGTCCATCTATTATAACCAAACTTGTAGTTGGGTCTATTGTAGGATTTGATAAAAGTAATTTTTCTACAATTTGATATTTGTAAATAGATATAACTTCTCCATTAGAAAACATATGGTCATGACCATATGTACATAATACTACTAGATCATAATGTTGTTTAAGTAGTTCATAGTCAACATTATTAGAAGTATTAACATTTACAGTAGACCTGCTTAACATATCTTTAATTTCTTTTTTTAATGCCATTGGATTTATTATTTGTTCTTGTACTTCATAAGATTCATCTATTTCATTATAATCAAGAAAATTAAGTTTTTTACGATGTAAACCTAAATAATATTTTTTACAAAATTGTTCAAATTGTTTTGATGATGTTTTAGATTCATTTTTAGAAATAGCATAAAAATTTTTTGTTTCAACAAATATGTCTTTTTTAAAGTATTCTTTAAACATTAATAATGATGATTGTATTTCTGCCATAGTATCAGGCGATCTAGGATAATGGTATCCTCCATGTAATCTCCATTGGTTTATGCCAGAAGCACATTGCATTATATCAACTTTCTTTTCAAAAAGATCTACTTTATATTTTTTAGATAATTCTAAAGCAGTAACGCATCCAAATAATCCTGCTCCTACTATTGCTATTTTCATTTATGAAACTCTATAACTTTTTTTATTATATAATCTTGTTTTGATTGTGATAAAGTATGATATACAGGAAGACTAATAATTTTTTTACATACTTCTTCTGATATTGTTAAATCATTAGTTGCGTATTTTTCATATGCTTTTGTTTGGTGTACTGGATATTTGTAATGAATATTTGTACCAATACCATTTTCATTTAAGTATGATTTTAACTCATCACGTCGATCTGTTTGAATAGCATAGATATAAAAAGTGTGTAAAGAGTCTTTGTTAATCAAAGGAACTTTAACATAATCTTTTAATTTATTATTATATCTAATTGCTTTTTTTAATCGACCTTTGTTCCAATTATCAATGTATCGTAGTTTGGCTTGAACAATTTGAGCCTGTAAATTATCGATTCTAGCATTGTAACCTATTTCATCATATGCATATTTTTCACCACGTCCATGATCTCTATACATTTTTATTTTTGCAATGATATCTTTTGGCCCGACAACAGCACCTGCATCACCCATTGCTCCTAAATTTTTAGTTGGATTAAATGAAAAAGTAGTTATACCAACTACTGATCCTACTTTCTTTCCTTTGTATTCACTACCAAAACTTTGTGCGGCATCTTCTATTAGTAGTAAGTTATTCTTAGAACTAATAATTTTTAATGCGTCAATGTTTGGTGTTTGTCCATATAGGTCAACAAATAGTATTGCTTTAGTTTTGTTTGTAATTTTATTTTCAATTTTGTTTACATCTATTTGATAGTACTCGTCTATGTCTACAAATACAGGTATTGCTCCAACGTTAACTATTGCTTCAACTGTACTAACGAAAGTATGTGATACTGTAATAACTTCATCCCCTGGTAAAATATTTCCTGCCTTAAGAGCACATTGTAAAGCAATAGACCCAGAACCTACACAGGCACAATCTTCTGCTCCAGTGTATTTTTTTAATTCGTTTTCAAGTTCTTGTGTAAATTTTCCATGGATGTATTGGTGTGACTCAATTACTTCACTAATTGCTTTATCAATATAAAGTTTAGATTCATTATATTGACCTCTAAGGTCTGCATAAGGTATTTTATACATAACGTGATTCGTAATAATTTTTAAGCCATTCAAAGTCGTAACTTTTAATTAAATCTTTGTATGAATTTTTATACTTATCATAATAATCAGAAGCATCATTTGATCCCTTCATTACCCATTCTCCATTTTTTTCTTTTGCTTCAGTTTTCCAAATTTTTAATCTATAACTGCTTTCTACACTAGGAGATAAATCAATGCTTTGTTTTAATTTCATTACTTCTCTAAATGCTGTACGCCACGCCATCCATGGGTCTACATTTAAATGATTTATAGCACTAACTATAGGTACTGTATCATGTGGTGAAGATAATGTAAAATCTAATCCTTTTGGTGATATTGTTTCAAGAGTTAATCCTCTATTATAAAGGACAATTGCTCCATGTCCATATTCTAAATCGTTTACAGGGTTTTTAGCATAAAAGATATAGTGGCAAATATTTTTTAATCTATCAGGTTGAAATGTAAAATCAAATGTTTTTAAAACTTCTAATTTTGGAAATACTATAAAGAACCATTCTGTTTTAGTTAATTTTGCCGCGGCATGATATGCTTCTGTTTGTCCTTTAACATCTTGTATACGTTTGGCACGTGGACATTGTTCTTTTAAAATGTTCCAATGTTTTTCAGCATTCGGTTCATCATAACTTATAAAAATAACATCCATTAGTTGACGTTTTGTTGCTTGTATATCTAATTTTTTTATGTGTGGATAATCATATACTTGTTCATGCATAAATGGACCTGCATCTTTTGGTATTAGCATTATATCATTGTCGTCTCCAAAAGTGTAAATTGTTGGGGGTGACCAGTAGTCTGGTGAAAAATCGTATTGGAATTTATTACGTGGAACTGCTTTTGCTAAAGTGTTTACAATCCAAAAATATTTTGTTGGAGTTTTTTGATAATGATCTTTAATTGCTTTCGCAAAATCATAATGTCCTATTGCAAGAAAATCATAAAGACATCTTTTAACTTTTTGTTGTTTATTAAAATTTATAGTTTCATAGTGTTTAAAGTTTTTTAAAGTTTTTGATTTAATATCAAAAGAATGCTTGTCTACAAAAAATGTATCACCATATGGTTGATCACCACTAGGAAACGTATGTAAATGATCATATGTTTTTTCATCAGGTAACCAACTAAAATCAAATCCTTCGTAATTGCAGTTTCCAGATAATACCCAAAAATATTTTGTTGTTGCCTTTGATGTTAACCTTTTTATAGTATCTAAATGATTATCAAAGAATCTAATAGTTGATGTTGTTGTATTAATCGACTCATAACTTAATTTACTATTATTATCAAAAAAATCTAAAAAGAATTTATCATAAGCATTTTGATCACCTCGTACTATAAAGTCATTTCTATATTTGTATTGTGTAGTATCTTTTAACCAATCTTTATGAATAAACATTACACCACTGTTCTTTTGCCACTTACTTTTAAAAATATGTAAAAAATTAGTTTCCCAAAAATCAGGATACCAAGAGAAGTCTATATTATCTATTTCTACATCACTTGGAACAATCCAACAATATTCAGAGTCCATTTTGTTTGCACATCTTTTAGCAACCTTTTGCCAACTATCAAAGAATCTTGTAGTTTTAACATTGTGATCATTTTGTAGTTGATTAATATAATTTTTATGAGATCCAGTATCAATATAAAAAATTTCATGTTTTAATTTTATTCTATTAATTGAAAAAGTATTATCTATATCAAGATTGGTTTGTAATATATCATTTTTATTAATTAATGCAATACCTGAATCAGCATATCCATAATGGTTAACAGCACAATGATTAAAAGATTGTTTATGTATATTAGGAGTCCAAGTAAAATCAAAGTTTGTTATATTAGCATATGAACTTATATGCCATGCCTTTGATGTTTTAATTGGTTGTTCGTTTAATTTGAATGCGTGTGGTACTTTTTCTTTTAGTAACACATAATTTTTATCTGCATCATAATTACCATGGTCAATGTAAACAACATCGTATGCCATAGTAACTATTCCTTTGTTTTAGTGTTTTCGATTTCTTTTTTAGGAGTAATTATATTGTCTTCTTCAATGGTTTCGGTTATTTCTTTAAGGTAATTGTTAAAATCAAATTCATTTGATCCAAATTCTTTAATTGCTTGAACAGGAAATTTATGTTGTGCTTTACTCCATTTACGTTCAGCATCAGTAAGATACTTGACTCCTTGGACAGCTCTTGATTTTTGTTTTGCTCTTTTAGCCAGTAGTACTATAGTTTCAAATCTATTGAACCCTTGTTCTTGACCTTTGGCTATCACTTTGTCAGGAAATATTCTGCCCACTACTAGTCCTTTTTAGCAGTACTGCCAACTGGTCGTCCACGTTTAGGACGTAAATCTGGATCCATTGCATAAGCATTTTCACGTATAGATTTAGCCTGATCGTCTAAGACATCTGCTTGAGCAAGTAAATTACGTGCTTCTGTTTTAGTTGGATCTGCTCTTTTTTCTGGTGTTGGATTTGAGGCTAGAGTTGTTCCTGGACTTATTTTTTCAATTTCAGCATTTAACTGATGAAGTTTTATACTTTGACCTGGTCTAGGCATAACATTAACTTGATCGTTTGATACTTTTACAAGATGTCCTCCTGCGTGTAATTGTTTAAGCATATTAGTTCCATCAGGAAATTGACGTCTGTTTAAAATTTCTTGAAGTTCATTTACTTCTTGTCCTTCTGGACTATCTATTAAGTTGATAAATGCATCATGGTATAGATCTGGTAAATTATCTGTAGATACTACTAGTGCATGATCTTTATCTTCAGGTATTTGTCTAAAAACAATTGCAACACGAGTTCCTGACCCTTCCATTTTACCTATATGTTTTGTTACTGCAACCATTATTTGTTTTCTCCTTCTGATTTAGGTGCATTATCTGGCATTTTTGTTGCCGGTGCATCTTTTGTTTTATCTGGTTCACCTTCCGGTTTTGGTAGTGAATCTAAAAATGCTTTAAGTTTATTATAGACTCCGCCTACAGTAGATAATTCTTCTGCTTTAAAGGCGCCACGTCTTGTACAAAGGTCGATGATCATTGCTATATTTTGCAGATCACCTACCGAAAGTCCACTAGGTGCTGTTGCTCCAACATCTGGTTGAGGACCTGGACCAGGCTGTATAGAAGACAACTCTTTTTTTGCTTCTTCTAAATCTGGTGTTTTTGCTTCTTCGTTCATAAGTTATAACTCCTATATTAATATTATTTAATAATAACATTTGACACCCGTCGATGTCAATGTAATTATCTACGCAGTTAATGGGTATAAAATTTATTTGTGAATTCTGATACTGTGATCTCTTTAAAGTTGCTGTGAGGTGTTATATTGTGTTTTTGAGCACCAATTCTATAGAAATTACAATTGTTATGCTTGTTTATTATATGTTCTAGGTCTTTAATCCATTTGGTAAAATCCCAATGATCACTATAATGTGGTGTATTTTCATATACATTATCGTTAGTAAAGTCTAACCCAATCATGTATATTTTAGAATGTTCTAATAAAGCTAGTTTCACAGCTCTGATACCACTTGGACATAATTCATCAGTTTGGTTTGGTAATGTAATTAAATCTCGGTTTACTATATAATTCACACTAG
>Ga0187827_10005582_pt1 | contig 14849 bp, 11 predicted proteins | sample ETNtaG_39_FD_167969 | JGI IMG/M metagenome (GOLD analysis project Ga0187827, IMG submission 167969) | Marine microbial and viral communities from oxygen minimum zone, Eastern Pacific Ocean - ETNP2014_SV_150_PacBio MetaG (Illumina Assembly) | ecosystem: Environmental > Aquatic > Marine > Hypoxic...
ACCTATTCGGATTTAGAAAAAACAAAGGGTTGGATAAAAGCATTATTCAAAAAAACCCTTATAGAAATAATACAGATTTGAATAAAAGGCAGTTCATAAAAAAAGGATTGTTGGGTATGGCTGGATTGGGTGGATTAGCTTTAGCTTCTAAAGTAGCTAAAGCCGGGGGGTTAGTGTTTAATGATGGATCTACTCAAGCTGCTGGTTCATTAGAGGGAACATCAATTAAATCAACTAGCGAAACTGGTGGCACAAAATATTTACGGGAAGATGGTGATGGAACGAGCAGTTGGCAGACAGCAGGTGGTGGTTCAGAAGATATAATTTGTCATGGATTTGGAATAACCGCTACGGCATCAGATGCTAATTTCATAGTCAATGCAGGTAAACTTTATCATGGTTCAACTAAATGTGATGTAACAGCAGACACCACTTTAACATTTGCTACAGCAGGAAACTGGCATGATGGTGCAACGGATGATTATTCTGGTGGAGCAGGTTGGTGTTATGTGGGAGTCAATAGTTCGGGTGCGGTAAAACTTTGTGGTGCAAATGCTCCAGATGTTACTGATACATCAGGTAATTCAACAGGAAAATTAATTTATTGGAATAATGGTGGAACTTACTGGTTTATAGTGGGTGCGGTTTATGTTAATACTTCTAACCAAGTTAGTTTTACAATTAAAAATAATATCGGACATAGACAAGTAGGTTGTATTCAGCAAACCGCTTTATCTGGTGGTACTACTATGTCATACACATCAGTAAGTTTAACTGCTATAATACCTGCAAATGCGGTTGAAGTAAGGGGTGATGTTAGATTTGAGAATGTTTCTGGCAATAGACAAGCATGTGGTCACATAGCATCAACATCAACAGCAATAAATAATTATTACCTGATGTCAGAAGTGTATGGGAGTCCAAACCCTACAGGTAATGACGTAATATATTCCTTTGTTATGCCGATTATTGATGCACAAGAAATGTACTATAGGAAGGATAATGGAAATGTAACCATTAAAATAAGTGGTTGGACATATTAAAGGAGAAAATAAAATGATTATTTGTTATAAAAAAGGTAAAGTTTCAACAGGGCAAGCATCAGACCTTCAATGGAGAGAAGCTCCAGAGGCAGATGATATTGTATATGACGGCAACCAAGATTCATTGCCTGATATAGAGACTCTTCACGATGCAAGTTACATAGCACAGAAAGAGGCAGAGGTTCAGGCAGAAGCAGACCGTAAGGCATCTGTCAAAGCTAAACTCAAAGCATTAGGGCTTACTACAGATGAAGTCAAGACTACATTTGGAATTTAATATAATAAGGAACAATAAAAAATGCCATCAATAAAAAACCTATTCGGATTTAGAAAAAACAAAGGGTTGGATAAAAGGATCAGCTTTAGCTTCTAAAAACATTGTTTAGCATTTCTTTCAATTAAATTCTATTGCTAAATATATCTCTCTAATTTTACTTTTTTATTCGGAGCAATAAGATATTCCTAGATGATTTATTCATCGATAAAGGTATTGGTAAATATATTAGTGAAGATATTAGTGAAGATATTAGTGAAGATATTAGTGAAGATATTAGTGAAGATATTAGTGAAGATATCGATAGATTTATATGCTAGTTAATCAAAATATACTTTTATGGTATCTGGAAGATACATTTTATACAAAGAAATCCTGGATCTGGTAAATTCTGCACAGGAACATTTCTATTTTACTTTTCATTTTTTAATAAATAGGAATTAAGAAAATAAGTTATCGTTATCATTCTTTCCAAAAATAAACAATCAGCCCAATAATACCTATTGTCACAAAACTGTCTGCGAAATTAAATATCGGCCATATCCGAAAATCCAGAAAATCAACAACATAGCCAAAAGAAATCCTATCGATTAAATTTCCTATAGTGCCTCCAAGAACAAGTCCAACTAAAACCTGTAAAAAAGCTTCTTTTTCTTTAATCCTATCAAGATAATAAAGTATGAAACCTATAACAATCAAAGAAATAAATATCAAGATCCATTTTTGCTGCTGCAAAATCCCGAATCCTGCGCCATAATTATTAATATATGTCAGATGAAAGATGTTTTTTAATATTGGAATAGTTTGATTTAATTCAAAATTAATCCTTATAAGAAATTTTACAATCTGGTCAATAATAACAGCGATTAGAGCTATAGAAAACACAGCAAGATATTTCTTCTTCATAATTTAGTATAATTATAGAACCTATTTAAATATTGTCAATAATACCTTTTTCTTTTATCCTGCTCTCCCCTTGCTATTGCCTCTAAATTAGCTAATCTTTGGTTTATGCTTTCCAGATTAGCCCTTAAGGCATCTATCTTGCTGGAAATTACCTCAATGTTCTTGGAAGTCATATCCTGCTGAGGGCTGTCATATCTTGGAGCCTGCCCAAACTGAGCAGTGGATGGAGGCTGCATCTGAGGTGCAGGTGGCATTGAAGGGCTTTGCGGCATTGAAGGATTTGAAAATCCCATATCTGGTTGTTGACCAAGTCCGGGTTGTTGCTGGCCCATGCCCTGGTCCATTCCAAAATCATCGCCAAAAGCCATATCTTTATTGCTTCCTAACCCTAGATCAGCAAAATCGTCTTTCTTCTTCCAGAACATGACTTTATCAAGAATACCCATGCATAACCTCTTTTTTATTTATTTATCTTTAAGCTTATATAAATATTTATCTTTTTTTAGATTTTATCTTCCACAAATGCCTTTGCCTTATCTTTTGTCTTTCCCAGAACCTTCTTGCTTGCATCTTTAATCAAACTCAAAGGAATAAACTTAAGTGTCTTGAATAATGAAGTTTGCGGATAGATTACAATATTTCCCTTTTTGAATTCAGAAAAGAAAAACAAAGGATTTTCAGAGCTCAGGATATGCTCTGCCAGTATGGTTCCAAACACTTCTGCTTTCAGCTGCGTATCACTTTCTAATTCTTCATCACCAAGCAGGATAAAAGGCTCTTCTGACCTTAAAATAGAGATTGCCCGGTTCCTGGTAATGGTATCCTCTCTTATTTCTATCTCATTTGTTTCCAAATCCGATATTATATCAACATTAAAGATCATAAGCTTATAGCTATCACCCAGTATCTTCTCATAATTATTTTCATCCGAATAAGAAGAAAATGCAGCAATATCTTCATCTGCTAAATAATCAATTTCCCCATTAAGCAAAAACCCGGTAAGAACTTCTTCTTCATCAACTAAGATGACTTTTTTTGTGGAAACAGCAAAGTTTTCCTTTAAATCTGTTAGGTCCTGATAGATAAAATAAAAATTAACTGCAAGCAATAAGCTGATTGCTATCCCAACATAAAAAAATACTTTAAATATCCTCTTGAAGATTCCCCATAGAAATATCCCTATTAATAATATGATTATTATTGGGATTATTGTTTCAAGTGCCATAATTCCATTAAAAATTCAGTTTATTTAAATATGTTGATTTGAAAAATATTCACACATTTTCATTAAAGGGCATTCTTCACAAACTGGTTTTGTTTTGCATCGATTCTTCCCCAATTCAACCAATAATGCATGATACTCATTAAAAATATTTCCATTATGCTCCAGATTATCCATAAACATTTCCTGCAACTCATCATAGCTTTCTTCCTTAAACCCAATTCTATTCATTATCCTTTTTGTATACGCATCAATTACAAATATCGGCTTTTTAGCAGCATAAAGAATTATAGAATCGGCAGTCTCCGGACCAATGCCATTTACAGATAATAATTCATGCCTTAATTTGCCAATATCATTGCCAAACAATTCTTTTAAATTTCCATTATAATTTTTCAGCAAAAAACCACTAAAATTCTTCAGTTTCTTTGCTTTCTGGTTATGATAGCCGGATGACTTGATTATATGTGCAAGTTTTTTATTATCAATTTTAATTGTTTTTTTAACATCAATTAAATTATGTTTATTCAGATTAATAATGGCTTTCTCAACATTCTTCCAACTGGTATTTTGGGTTAGAATTGCCCCAAAGATTATCTCGAGCTTCTGCTTTTCATTCAAGTTAATGTTCTTATGGTATTTTGGGCTTTTATCATTATCTTTAGTTACAGGCCACCAGTGTTGAGGGCCGAAAGATTTTAGCAGTTTTTGATAAATATTTTTAATCATGAATTTAATGTTCTGCAGAATTATAAAAAGTTAACTATTAAGCATTATAAGGAACAATCCTTGCAACCAATACACTCGTACTTTTTCTTTCATAAACTTCAAAAGTAAATGGACCTTTTATTCTGTCTGTTATCGATATTTTCCTTATGCTTTCTCTAAGATTTTCATGCATATGACGTTTCTTTCTTATTTCTTTAGGTTGTTCTGAGCCGTCACAATCAGGCTCTGGCTGTAAATGTTTAGGTATCTGGTGTGTTCTGATAAATTTTATAAGTTCTATATCATTGTCATTTGGATTAAAATATGCAGCAGGCCCCCCATATAATCTTACAACTTCTTGCTCAAATGATGCAAGTTTCTTTTTATTTTGATAATATCTATTTTTACCTTTTACTAAATACTCAGCTTTTTTAAGAAGATCTCCATCATAATCTTTTGCACTTCTAACTTGAATCAGACTATTAGTGATATTGTTTTTACTATTTGCTTTTACCTCTTTAACGTAACCATTTGCAGGTTTTATTGGTTTAGCAGTTGTTTTAAGAATAATTTCAATTCCACCTTTTTCAATTAAAAAATCACTTTCATGCTGTTCAACATCATCTACTGCAGTTAGATTTTTATTGATAAAATTGTACATTAATTCAATAGCGTCTGCAGTTGATATTTTTTCTTTTGGCATTTTAATTATATTGAACCCGGCAATTATTCAACTAAATCATCAAGTTTTCTTAAAAAAGCATTTCTTTCTTCTTCTCTCATATCATCAACAATATCTCCAGGAATGTCTGGAAGAAACGTCTTAAAGAATATTGTAAGTGACTCATATGTAGTTTCACCACCAATAGTTCCATATGTTTCTGAGGCAGTATAATCTACACCTCGTCTGGCTTTTATCCTGCCCCTGACCTTAAAATAAGTCATTTTTATTTGGCCATGTTTGCTTGGCTCTTTGCCCTCTCTTGGCTTTTCAAGTTTATGGCTCTCTAAGCTTGTTACTTTACCGGGTTTATGGCTATCTGGGCTTGTTACTCTTCCCTGTAAATATTCAAAATTTGGTTTTTTAGGTGATATAAGATTTAAGCCTTGTCTATTATAGAAATCTCCAAGAGCCCCAGTAATACAGTCATATAACTCATCGATTTTACCTTGTTTTAATTCAAGACATAGTCCATTTTTCTTAAAAGGTACTGACTTATATTCCATTGTACAGCTAGAATAACAATTTCACTATATAAACCTTTCTATTATTTAACCACTTAATAGTGATAAGAATTAAGAAACCAAAACAGCATCCACAGCCCCATGCTGCCCGGGCCTTGATGTTATCTTAGCTTTTCCCTTTTCAGTATCAATAACAGCGCCTTTTGTCATGATATTCCTTCTTACAAACTGCCTGTTGGCAGGATTCTCTAGAACTGATTTTATCTTTACCTTTTCGTATTTTTTGGACTTTGGATCATAAAGATTTGCAGTATCTGTGCTAAGAACTCTGGCTTTTATATGGCTTCCCTTGGTTCTTATGTATTTTGCCCTCTTCTTGCCAAGCTTTGTAAGGGCAGGATCCCTTCCGAGCTCGTGGGCCTTTTGCTTCCTGGCACCTTTTTTGTACCTTCCGCCGCTTATTTTCCTCAATGATTTTAGCTGTGAAATTGCCATATAAAGCAGAATTTAAGCTGTATTTAAAATAATTACTAATCTTGTGCATTTTTTTCAAATTATCATTATGTTTTTTATTGGTTTTACCTTTAATGGAAATAATCTTTTATACTCTTTTATACCTTATTTATTCTTTATTTTGTATAAATACGACTTTATTTATCCTTTATTTTGTATAAATACGACTTTATTTATCCTTTATTTTGTATAAATAACCAGAATATCTAAAATCCAAATAAAAACATTTATATACTAGTATACATATTTAGTATCTAATTTGACAAAATTTAGGCTAAATTTAGTATAAATGAAGTAAAATGGTAAATAACAGCATACAGATAAGAATTACTACATCTAAGGAAATCAATGATTTACTTGAAAAAGCAGCCAAAAAACTAGGCAAAAAAAAGTCTATGCTAGCTCGTGAGTTAATGGAGCAGAAGCTATATGACTTAAATCTTATACAAAATGAACTTAAGGATCTTTAAAATGAAAAGCAAAGCACAAGCATCAATTTTTATGATTATAGGAATCATTGTCATAGTCTCAGCAGGGATAATTTTTTTCACATCAACACAGGAAGCAAAAGAGGAAATCCTGCCCGGAGTCTTTATCTCCACTAAAGAAATACCAACAGAACTCGATCCTGTAAGAAAATTTGTTTCTGAATGCTTGGAAGACACTGCAGTTAGAGGCCTAAAGCTAATCGGAGAGCATGGCGGCTATATTGGCATGGAAAATCCCGAATTAACAAAAGAAACTTTTGAGATAAACAATAACCCGACAGAAAGTGATGCTGTTGTCTTTGCTCCTGGTGGAAACTTAAAGATTCCATACTGGCATTACCTGAAAAGCGAAAATGAATGTACTGGCTCATGCGTATTTGCAAGCAAAAGGCCTCCATTAAGGGAAGGGGAAAATTCAATTCAAGAACAGCTTAACAGGTACATTGAAAAAGAATTTCCCAAGTGTATAAACAGCTTCGAAGATTTAAAGCAGCAGGGATTTGAAATAGATATAATAAAAAAAGAAAGTGCAGATGTAAGAGTAGCAGAAGAAGACATTGTTGTAATTTTAGATTATAGTCTGGAAGTAAAAAAGGATGATGTAGTATCAAGCCTTGACCAGTTTTTTGTAAGAATTCCATTGAATCTGCAAAAAATCTACAATTTGGCAACAGAGATTACAAACCTGCAGCAGGAATTCAGGTTTCTTGAAAAGCAGACAATGAATTTGATTTCCGGATTCGCTTCCATAGATGAAGACAAATTTCCCCCAATAACTGACCTTAGGTTTAGGCCAGGATCAGGAACAAGCTGGAAAAAATCAAATGTAAGGGAAAGAATTGCGCAAACCCTCATGAGCTACATACCATTATTCCAGGTAGAGAACACAAAAAATTTTGACAGGATATTTTACAGCAGCAGCCTGAAGCAGAACCTTTATGACACTATGATAATACCCTCCAGGCAGCAATACAATGAGCTTGATGTAAATTTTAATTACCTTGATTTCTGGCCTATATTTTTTGATTTGAACTGCAACGGCGAGATTTGCAATCCGGAATCTGCATCATCGGGCTTATTTTCAGATATCCTGGGTTTTATCGGGCTGCAAAGGTATAATTTTGTCTATGATGTATCATTTCCGGCTTTAGTGGAAATTGTTGACGAATCAGCATTAAACAGCCGGGGCTATAAGTTTAATTTCTTTTTAGAAAGCAATGTAAGGAACAACAAGGAGATGCCGGCTGAATTTTTTCCATTGCAGGCAATTAGCACAGCATCAACATCATTCTTATGCGATCCTGGAAACAGGAACAGCGGCAATGTAGTTGTAAAAGTGCTTAATCCTGATTCCAAGCCAATAGGGGATGCAAGCATAACATTCAGCACAGCAGGAGAATCCTGTTATATCGGAAAAACAGATGAAAATGGTATTCTTTCAACAAAATTTCCAACCGGAACTGCAGGAGGCGTTGTAAGCTTTTTGAAGCAGGATTATATTTCAAAATCCTGGCTTTTTGACGCAAAAAAAAGTGATAGCTCTTTAGATGTTGTCCTTGAGCCTGTTAATGACAAAAAAATTGTTGTTAAGAAAAAGCTCCTTGAGAAAAGCGGCAAATCATGGTCATTTACAAATAAAATATCTGATCTAAGCGAGAGTGAAGAGGCCCATATATCTCTTACAAGATTAAGCCCTATAACAGAAGAGGAATTCAGCTCCTTTGCAAGCCTATCAGGGCCAAATTCAGAGGAAATCAGGATTGCTCCTGGAAAATATGAAGTGAGCATTAACATGTTTTTAAGGGAAAAATTAAGCATTCCTGAAAAGAAGATAAAAAAGAAAATAGGCCTGTTTAATGAAGAAGAATTTGAAATGCCTGGATTTGAGTTTAATGAAAACAACCCTTATCCTTCAGGCGGCTTAAGGCTTAACGTGACAATAACAGAAAATGACCTGAGAAAAGGCACTATTGTCTTTTATGCTATTTCCCCAGTATTGCAGAACGTTCCGGAACAGGATAGGAGCCTTGAGGATTTAGAGCAAACCGGCAAGATAGATGAATATTCAAAAGTATTTGAAGCATTGTTAAGGCCATCATTCCAATGAAAAATTTCAATAATTAAAATTAAAAAAACAAAATAATAAAATGAAAGAGCTGATAAGGAAAAAAATAGCAATGTTCATGGTTCTGATAGTGGTAATGCTCCCCATATATTCAGCCTTGGTAATTGCAGACTTAAGCATAGAAGCAAGAGGCTCTGATAATGTAATAAATTTTGTCAAGGAAGAGGATTTTATTAATTTTAAGGCTATTGTATCTATTAATGGTGATAATCAGATAACTCCAAATCAAGTCACCTTAGGCTCAGACCTTGAATTTGATTCCTGCATTGTCGGAATTAACGGGCATGAATGTAAATTAAGGTTTCCAGCATCCGGAAATGATGTTTTTGATGCCCGCTCTATTCCATATACAATAACCTTAAAGGATGATTCCGGCAATGCTGTTGATGTAAAAAGTGATATCATAATTGTGGATAATATTCCCTCAAGCCTGCTTTCATTTAATGTTGAAAACGATAATGTAGGAACAGAAAATGTTGTCTTTAATTTTGCTGTTGAAGACGATGCATGCAGTGATGCAGGGTGTGAAGATAAATGCTCGGGCATTGATAAAGTTGAGCTGTACACAATCGGCAGCTCATTTAATGAAGTTGTGAATATTGATTCTGAATCATGCAGCTATTCCGGAAACTTTGAGAAGTCATCTTCAGTATTTTCTGAAGGTGAAAATACAATCTTTGCAACAGCCTATGACCAGTTTGGCCAGGCTTCCTCAACTCTTTCAATAACAGTAAATGTTGACACAAGCCCTCCTTTTATTGACCTGAATTCATTAAAAATAATTGATGATACTGGATTTGAACTGGATTTTTTCGGAACTTCTCCAACCCCTGCAACTGTTAAGGTAGACATCACAGACACTAATCTGGATGATAACAGCGTATATGCGGATTTAAGCAATTTGGGAAATCTTGGAACTGTAAAAGGAAACTGCAATGAAACAAATGCAGATACAACAACATGCTACTGGCCGATTTCCTTAGATCCTGGCAGCGAAGGCATTAAAACAATAACAATCAACGCTTCTGATGATAGTGGAAATGACGCTCAGATAACAACAGCAAAAAATCTTGAGCTGGACAATGAAGGCCCTATAGTATTATCAATTTCTACAGGAAACACTTTTGACGGGGAAATGTTTGCCAAACTGAATGGCAATACATTTACTGCTTTGCTCAGGGACACTGAAATCGGCATAAGATCAGAAGACATAAAGCTGCATACTGGAAGTACTGTTAATGCTGCAGATTCCTGTGAATTGGTTATAGATACATTTCAATGCACCTTTGATGATATTAGCCTGACCAGCGGAAAGCAAACGGCATTTATAGACACTGATTCAGCAGACAGGATTGGCAACAGCGTCCAGGAAAAATTTTCCAGAGAAATCATAGTTGACAGCTCTAAGCCAAAGCTTTTGAAACTAGTCATCAAGAACATTGGCGGCACATCAGCTGCATTTGAAAACTTTACCAAGACAGGAGATAAATTATTGGTAGAAGCGGCAATAGAAGACGATGCGCTTCAAAGCGCATCTGCCGACTTTTCAAGATTTATCCTAAATTCAGGCAATGTAAGCGCAGATACCTGCATAAAAACATCCGATGATGTTTTTGTATGCTCATGGACAACTTCAAGTATTGACATTGAAGGGTTTATTGACGATTTTATAAGGTTTGAATTCACAGATATAGCTGGAAATAAACTAAGCGTTATGCAGTCTCACATTGTTTTTGGGGTAAGTGGTGAAACAGCTCCGGACTTTTTTGAGCATGAAGTTCATTGTTCCCCGGGCTTATTAGACAGGGAAACATTATCATTAATAGAGCAAAGGGCTTACTGCCAGGTCAGCTTAAGTCCAAAATCCCTGGTTGATTCTGTTGGAACATTTGAAGACCTCACGACATTAAGCATAGACCTGAAAGAATGTGACGGAGATGTAAGCCCAATTGAAAGCTTTGAATTGTTTAACAATGATTTTGGAAGCACAGAGCCATTCATCAAGGCAAACTTCAAAAAGCAGGAAATAAAGGATGACAAGCTGGAAATAGTCTGCCCAATAGAAATCATAACAAAAAAAGGCAATGACATAACAACAGTCCCAGAAACAGAGAACGTCCAGATAAGTTTCCAATTCTACAACCTGCCTCAGGGAGAATTTAGCGATTCAGTCCAGAAAAAGATAGATGATGCGATTGATGACGTTGATAATGCACTAAAGTTTGTGACATGGCTGAAAAAAGCTTTCTTTTATGCAGAAACAGGCTGCCAGTTTGTAAACATTATTGGAAATCTTGTAGGTTTCTATAAGGTAATTGCAGATATATGGGGGACTGCTGATGTTGCAACTGGTGGAGCCACTACTGCGGAAAGAATGTTCTGGGAAATAAATACAGAAAATATTAGGGAAAAATCATTAGGGGAATATAAGCGGCTGAATGCGTTTTGCGGTGCAGTTAACTGCAAATTTGCCTTTGAAGAGAAAGATGAAGAAGGAGCAGTAACAGGATATGTATTTGGAGGTGCAGGAAAAATCCTGGATAAATGGAATAAAGGCGGTGAAAATTTATTGAGTTCAGTTACAGGCGGTAAAATTGTTGAAACCTACACTGGAAAGCCGTATGGCAGCTATATTAATCCAAAAGACAGCATTGTAATTTCAACTTTGACAGGCTGTATTCCGGGAATAATACATAACATTGACAAAATGAGGCAGATACAGTGCATGTACGCTGAATGTTTAGAAACAGGTGTTGGACAGCAAGGCCTTCCAGTATTTGCATGTGAAGACCAAAAAGATTATGCAACCTGCAAATATGTAGTTGGTGAAATATTCAAAGTAGTGTCTTTTACAGCAGTATTTGATCATTATTTAGAAATATTAAGAGGTACATTAAGAAATCCATTCAAGCTACTTGGTATTGCTCCGGGATATTTATGCATGACAACAGCTAAATCTCCAGACCCATTCAGCTACCCAGTATGCGCTGGAGCAAAAATAATAAATTTTATTGGTTCCACAGCATCAGAACTAGCTTCGATAGTTGACGCAGAGTTTTTCAAGATTCAAAACAATTACTGCGATGAATTTGATGACAGGGATGATGAAGATGATAAGGATGATGACGATAATAGAGAAGATAGCAACCTCTTAAGGAGAAACTAATTAAAATGAAATCCATAAGCAAAAAAGCACAGCAATTCGAAAGCATTCTCCTAGTAATAGCATTAATCACTTCAGTATTTGCAGTAGGATTGTATACGGGTGATGAGAGCAACAAGATTACTGGTGCAGTGGTTGCAATAAATGAAGGGGAGGAAAGTATAGTTTCACCAGAAATAATAGAACATTTGATTAACAATATGGAACTTGCAAATGATGTTCCTAATAGTATAATCGGTAGTGGTACTAGTGTTAGAGACAAAAAGAGAATTTATAAAACGAAATATATGGACCAAGAATATTATGTGCATGTTAAAAAAAATACAGGTACTGGTGATGTTCCTGTTGAGATAATAGGAAAAACTGACCTAGACGATTGGAGTAACTTATATGAAAAGGATGCTGGAATTTTTTCTGATCCAATGAAAACGGAGCAGAATATCTATACAGTTGATAGGGGGAAATGGGGGAAATTTGGAAAATCTCCAGGTATTGATACACCAATAAAGTCTTTTAGTTTACAATCAGAAAAACTTGACAAAATAGGTGGAGTATTATCCAGTTTAGGTATATCAACTAGTACTCCAAGTACTGAGGGATTGGATAAATTTTTAGTTCAGATTCCAGGAAAAGAAGTAAAGGTCTTTGATAAAAGTGATATTTCCAGAAGCGATTTAGACCTATATGCTGGGTCTGATGCTAAGGTGGTTGAGATAAATAGTGAATTAGCAGGTAAAATTACTGCTAATCCAGAAGATTATACTATTGATGATGATGAAATTTTACTAATAACAGATGTAGGATCGGATCAAGTAGAAGTAAAGAAATTAGATAATACAGGAAAAATAATCCGGGACCTGGGAATTCAGCCAAAGAGTGAAGATTATTCTTTAAGTGCATCTGGAACCAGTGTGGATAGTTATAAGATAGGCACAGAAGAATATTCTATTAAAGAAATTAATTTCATTTTAAAAGAAAGTAAGACATCTATAAGCGATTTGACTACCTCAAATAAAAAATCCCTGGCAAAATATAGCAGTGAAAATAAGATTAGTAGAGATGAAAATGGAATATTATCTACAACAGCCTATGGGGGAAATAGTTATTTAATCCCACAAGGCGAGTCTGTAAATATTTATGGCCAAACATTCAAAGCTCCCATTGATTCCGAATTAAAAATACAGCATACTGGAGGTAATACATTTAAGTATGGTTCCACAGATTATGTGTTGATCAATCATAAATTAATTTCTAAAGCTAAAGTGAGTGGCAAGTATGAATCTATTAATCCCAATGGATTTAATGAAATTAATGAGATTATATCCTTTGATCCATCAACCAGGATAGTTGGAGGTCCAGTTTCTTCATCAACTACTGGTATTCAAGGTGATTATTTAAAGCTGAATATTGGAGATAGCACAGTTGATTTTCCAATGAAGGGTATGAGTGAAGCACAAAAAAAGGCAATTGTGAAAATGATAAATGAAGGTGAAGTTGGAACTTTAGCAGCTTCTGATGGTGAGATATCATTAGAAACAACAGCTGGAGAAACAGTTACAATTACTCACGACAGTATTGTATATGAAAATACAGACGGCGATAAAACACGGGAAGTTACTTATGAAGGGAAAAAACGAATTAAATTAGAAAAAACATTTGATAAAGATGAAATAAAAACAGTAAAGATCCTGGGTTCAGAAATACCTATATCAACATTTAATGAATTGGAAGATGATATAATCTGGGATGACGTTAAAACTTCTGGAAGCAAAACTACAATCAAATTATCAGACAATAGGAAAGTTGAAATTAAGGGGGATGACTCCACATTTTATAAAAATGATATAAAAACAAAATTAATTGAAACTTATTCAATTGGGTATGATGAAACAAAATATGATTCCGATGGTGTAACAAAGGTTAGTTTTAAAGAAGTTGAAAGGAGCGATGATGGAACGAAAACTTCAACCAAGGAAAAGCATTATTCTGCAGGTACAGTAGATTATATAACGTATGAGGCAAAATTCAAAGATGGTGATGATGAAGTTAAGGTTAATGTAAAAAGTAATGAAGATGAATTTGATGATAATACAGAAATTAAGATTAATGGTAATTTGATTAAGCATGAAACTCTAAGATTATTGTCTAATGATGAAATAAACGAATTTGTAGATATTTTTGAATATGATGAAATGCCAGATATAAATAATATCATCTTAGAAGCAAAAGGCTATGGGATAGATATTAAACAAGCCAGTGCAAAATATAATCCAGGACGCAATAGAAGAGAACTAATATCAGAAAAAGGAGATAAATCTGCAGTAATATTAGAAGAAACATTGATATTAAAAGAATTTGCAAAAGATCCTGACAGTACTGGGTATTTAGTAAAAATAGCTAAAAGAACCACTAAAAAAGATGATTCTGTCGTTGAATTTAATTGTAAGGAAATAGGGGGTTGTGATGATTTACCTGGGAGTAGAATAACAGAAGAGCAATTTAGCAGTATCTACTATAATGAAAAAACAAACGTAATTTCAAAAACAGTTTCAAATATTAGAAAGATAGATGGTGAAGATCCTAAAAAAACAGTGATTGATTGGGGTACTCCAAGTGATCCATTAAAAGATTCTTATATCAAAAAATTAGAATATGATGGTAATCCGGTCCTTTCACTTGAAAAACCTGATGATGATGGGTATCAAAAGATATTTGGTGAAGATACATACTATAAAGATGGTAAAATCTTAAAAAAAGAAACTGTTAAAAATTTCCTAGGTAAGTCTAAAGTAGATTTTGTGGAAAGTACAGATCCTGATGATATTAAAAAAATGAAATTAATTCTAGATTCTGGTGCAGAAGGTGCTGACCATAAAGGAAAGATAAAAAACAAGGAAAGTTCATTTTATCAAAAACAAAGAACATTGGCCAGCCAGAAATATATAAGATCTCTCTTTTCGAGTTTCGAATCAATCCTTACAGATTATTCGGGGTTTGGAGCACTAAACTTATTATTCAGGGATGAGGAGTGGTACTTTAACTGGAGAGAAGGTGTTGACAGGGCATTTGCAGAGCTTTATCTTGGTGAAGAGTACTGGACAAGTGCTGTCTGCGCAAGCCATGTTGATAGGGATCAGGAAGGAGTTGCCTACCTTGACACAAGATTAGGTTTAGGAGGCGTTGCTGCGCATATTGAAGCTACAAGAAGTGAAGAGATTATAA
>Ga0187827_10005583_pt1 | contig 14846 bp, 10 predicted proteins | sample ETNtaG_39_FD_167969 | JGI IMG/M metagenome (GOLD analysis project Ga0187827, IMG submission 167969) | Marine microbial and viral communities from oxygen minimum zone, Eastern Pacific Ocean - ETNP2014_SV_150_PacBio MetaG (Illumina Assembly) | ecosystem: Environmental > Aquatic > Marine > Hypoxic...
GCGCCGGTTAGCTTAAGACCGCCGATGCCCACTTCTACGCCATAAGCACCGCCGCCAACGAACACGTCCTCGGCAACAGAACAACCGCTCTCGGAGTTCGGTACAGCAGCTATGCCGAGCCTCTCGCCATTGGCGCTGTCTCCGCAAGCGGTCTGTATATCAGCAGTGGACCTCTGAGCGTACTGGAACATACCATTGGCCCAAGCACTCATTGACACACCTTGCACGGAGCCACCACCAGAGAACTCAAGTTCAAGGCGGGGATAAGGTGTTTCGGAGACGCCACCTCCGCCGCCGAGGGTGCTAGGATCGAAGATACCAACCTGGAAACCAACGGCGGACCCGGCTGGTGTGGAATAACGGATACCGGTGTTGAAGTTAGGATAGACATAACCAGCACCGATACGGCCTAGCGTGGTGCCGCCACCAGCGGCCTCCCCAGCATTCCAACCGACACCAAACAGGGTCATGTCTTTGGCGATGTTAGTGCCCTGGTAGATACCCAGTGTGCGGCCGACTAGGACTGAACCGGAGGCTCCGGATGCGGTGAAGTGAATTTCACGAAGGTCCAGGTTGGCACCGTTCTGGCCACCACTCGCAGCGTTTCCGGTGTTTTTCCTCCGGTTGTTCTGGGTGCTAATTCCCATCATCACTCGGGCACCCATATCGATGCCACCGGTAGTGGGAGCCTTAACGTTCATGCCCCAAACGGCCGGAAGCAGGCCAACCGTGACGCGCGAACTATCGTTACCAGCGCCAGCGCCAGCGTGGGTGGCGTAACCCCCCGCGCTCTGCATCTCTTCCTTGGTCACAAAGTTGTAGAAAGAGTTGACGGAACCGTCAAAACTCACTTCCCAGCCGCCATTGCCCATTAGGAGGATCTTGGCCTCCGAAGGAGCCGCCATCGCCAACGCCATGACGGCCGGCGCGGCAACGGCTGTAATCTTTCTTAGCTTACTCATATTAATTCCCCCGTTGGGATTAAAAAACCAAATGAAACGTGAGCGGCGATTGCTATCGTTCCTGCCACAGTTCCATTTGGCCCGCGACATTTCGCCTCTCAAAAGCGTGCCCAATTTTTACCCCTGTTCCGGAGAACCTGTCAACACGCTGTTGCAAGGATGCATCGTTTTCCACCGGGCTGTAAAATCGTGGGAAAATGAGGCCCTCCTGATCGTGTTTGCAGGGGCAGGAGGTTGTCCGTAGATTGTTAGAATACAAAAATTTTGTTTAATATTAAGCAGTTATATGGAGCTTGGTGAGCGGAAACAAGCTTGTGAAAGGCAACATCGCCTTGTGGAAAAGTGAGAGGGGCTCCTTTTCCATACGTGACATAAATGCAACGATTATGGGTAAAACATGTTTCCGCGGTTTTTACGAACCTTCCGGGGCATCGTGGATTTCTGTTCTTCCCGTGGCAGAGGAAATCTGTTATTCATCGCCACCCTTGAGCCTTGGGGAGCCCCCCGATTAGAACATACGTATTTAAACTCACGTCAGGAGAAGCGTGCGGATGAAACAATTACTGTCTATCCTTGCCCTGTTTGTTGTGCTGGCTGTACCTGAAGGGGCGCTGGCCAAAGGTACGGGCTATCTTTTCATTAGCAACGAAAAGGACCATACGGTAACGGTTCTCGACAGTAAGACTTTTGAGGTAGTCAAGAACATCCAGACCGGGCGTCGTCCCCGCGATATGCAGTGGAGTCCGGATAAATCCCTGCTTTATGTGGGTGCTAGTGCGGACAGCCGTGTTGATATCATAGACGTGGCCAGGCTTGAGGTTGTGGACTACCTCATCCCCGGTGATGATCCAGACCAGTTCGCTGTCACCGAAGACGGGAAAATACTGATTGCCACCAACGAGGATGACAATCTCGCCACCTTCCTGGATATTTCCGAAAACATCATTCTTGACCAGATTCCCACCGGTGTGGAGCCCGAGGGCGTTACTATCAGCCCCGATAGCAAGAGAGTCTATATCACTTCCGAGGTCTCCCAGATGATCCACGTGGTGGATATGGAGAGCCATGAGGTGCTGGCGGACATTCTCGTGGGTTCGCGGCCGCGCCGCGCTTTTTTCACTCCCGACGGCAGGGAATACTGGGTCACCAACGAAATCAGCGGTTACGTGAGTATAATCGACACCGAAAAGCTAAAGGTGATCGACGAAGTTCATTTCGATCCCAAGGGAGTCCCCGGCGATGTGACCCCGGTGGGGATCGCGCTCGGCCCCGACGGCAAGACCGCTTATGTCACTCTGGGGCACGCCAATCGTTTGGCGGTGGTGGATGTGCGCACGCGAAAGGTGCGGAGATACCTGCTGGTGGGCACGCGAGCCTGGAATCTGGACTTTTCTGGGGACAAAAAATTTCTCTACGTGGTCAATTCCGGCAGCGATGATGTTTCCATTATCGATATTGAAGCGGAAAAAGTTTTGAAGACTGTTCCTGTGGGCCGCTATCCTCACGCCCTGAAAGCCGACAACTGATTCTTGCTAAAGCGGGATAGAGGAGATGCTGTGCGCCGATTCTTTTTCATAATGCTGGCTATTGCGTTTTGGCCGGCCATGCAGACGGGATCGGAGGCAGCCGTGGAGCCCGCACTCCTCGTGATCGGCTATCTGGAGGGCGACTGGACGGCGAGCGAGGAATGGGATCGCCACCCCGCCGATATGGGGCGTTTGCCCAACTATCTGCCGCACCGGCCTCTCGCCGGTGCTGAGATCGGTATGGATGACGCCCAGTATCTGGGGCGCGGCATGGGGATCACTTATGTCCTGAAACGCAGGACGGGGAAGGATGCTGAGGATCTGTTCACGGCTCTAAAGACTCTGAACGGCGAACATGGTGCGGAGGTCTTCCTCGTTGATGCGCCGGCCCCGGTGATGGCCGAACTGGCGGAGATGAGTTCCAGTCTCGATGTGTTGCTATTCAACGTATCGTCCTATGCCGATTCTCTGCGCGCGGAGGAATGCGCTTGGAACATGTTCCATACCCTGCCCAATAACGCCATGCTCATGGACGCCTTGGCCCAGTTCCTGGTGGTGAAGAAATGGCTGCGCGTCTTAGTTCTTGAAGGACCGCAGGCCGAAGATAGGAAGATGGTGACAGCGTTTAGGCGCGCCGCCAAGCGCTTCGGCCTCAAGATAGTTGATGTACGCCATTTCCTGTTGACCCAGGACCCGCGGGCGCGGGAATCCAACCGGGTGGAACAGCTTACCTTGGGAGACGCCGATTCTTACGATACGGTTTTCGTGGCCGATGCCCATGGCGAATTCAGCTACCGTGTACCCTATAGGACCGTCCTGCCGCGTCCAGTGGTGGGTGCCCGCGGTCTGACCCCGCGAGCCTGGCACTGGTCATACCTGCGTCATGGTGCGCCCCAGGTCAACAGCCGTTTTGAGCGCAAATACGGCCGCCGCATGGATGACCGCGATTGGGCCGCATGGATCGCGATGAAGTCAGTTTCGGAGGCAGTGTTGCGCAGGGGATCATCAGAATTGGCTTCCATCCGGGAACATCTCCTCGACCAAGACATTAAGCTGGATGCTTTCAAGGGCGGTGGCTATAACTATCGCCTCTGGGACAACCAGCTGCGCCAGCCTATTCTCATGACCACAGACAGTTGGGTTACCTCCGTGGTTCCCCACAAGGCGTTTCTCCATGCCGAAAACAAACTCGACACCTTGGGCTTTGACAAACCGGAAACCAGATGCAGTCTTTGATGCGGACGCCAAGGAATAATTGGGACAAATGAAAAGGAATACCCGGGGAAAACTGTCTGTAGCCATGCTGGCGTTCTTTGCCGCTGGAACAGCTTCTGATTACGTCCAGGCAAGGAAGCTGCTTGGTGAGTTTCGCCCAGAATTCCACGGAGAAATCGAGGTGGAGACCCAGTTTAACCGCGTCTACGATATGGACAAGCGCCACCCCGGCACCCGCAACACCAACTTTTTTTCCGAATGTGACGATTGTATTTTTCGTCTCGGTCTGTTTCCGGAGATCGGCATCGTTCTCAATATTGGGGTGGCCCCCGAGAGTGAGGATCTGGACAAGAAAAACGTCATCTATCGGGACATGGAGATGTTCGCCGAGGAATTCTTCATTCACTATGCTTCAAGCAATCTCGTGCGTTCCGATTTCATCGACGAGATCGGCTTCTTCGGCGGCAAGTTCAATCCTGTCTTCGGCCTGGTAAACGGCGGCCTACGCTCGGAGTTTGAGTTTCCGGGTATTTTCTCGGAAGAATTTCCCGAACAGTATGAGCTGAAGGAAATGGTGGGAGTCGGTGCCGACATCACCTTTACCCACAGCTACTGGGGGGCACATACTCTGCGTGCCAGTACTTTTTTTAAGGACAACAGTTTTCTGCAGGCGGCGTTTCCTGCTTACCGCGAAAGGAACACCCTGAGCAAGGGCGGCGTCACCAACACCGGCACGCCCCAGTCCTGGAGCGCAAACCTTTCAGGCGAAGACTTGCCCATAGGAGGGCTTAAATACGAACTCGGATTCCGCTACTTGAAAAGCGCCACCCAATTCGTGGAAGGTACCAACAAAATCGCCAAGCATGACGATGTAGGTGTGGCCGTGGGACTTATATACAACAAGGTGTTTTTTCTACCGCGCAAAACCTTCCGCTATCCCCTGGATATGAAAGCCATGTTCGAATACGCTCATTTTAACAACTTCAACGGTATCGCCAACGCCAATCGCTCTGACCGTGACTACTACACGTCTTCCCTGCAAGGTAAATATGGCCCTTGGCAGTTGGCTTTCATTTACGGCCGCCAAGATATCCATGTGCCTTGGGACAGGGATGAGCTCGAGGTCTTCGAGGACGACTTCGATGATGAAGCGGAGGTCAACAAGAGCGTTGGTGATGACCTCTACGAGGTCAATATTGGCTACAGTTTCAGCCCCAACTGGCTGCTCCATGGTTCGTGGGCGCGGAACGAGGAATATGAAGATCAGAAATCTAAAGAACAAGGTGTTTTCGCTATCGAATTGGATTATCAGTTCGTCTTCTAGAGGCGGGCCCCACCCTAATTATTCTCTGGACGCAGGGGTCGTGATTCGAAAAGAATTGCGGCCCCTCTTGAGGGATGAGATCATCCACCATGTGAACCACTCTCTGGAAATCCTGTGAGAACGGCCGTGTCGGTAGCCTTCCAGCTTGTTTCCCATACTTTGCGCAGATTTATGCAGAACGACGGCATGGCACGGGCTGGATATATGGCTTTTGCTTCCCTTCTAGCTTTCTTCCCCTTCATGATTTTTCTGGGTGCCCTGGCCAGTTTCATGGGCGGTCTTGATGCCATCGACGAGGTCATGGCCTTTGCTGTCAGTTTTCTTCCACGAGATGTGGCAGAAACTCTGGAGCCCTTGATAGGAGAATTGTTGGAGCGCCGACGCGGTGGCATGCTGACGGTGGGTTTGGTGGGAACTATGTGGGCCGCCTCAGTGGAACTGGAGGCCTTTCGTTATGCCCTCAATCGCGCCGGTAGTGTGCCCGAGGGGGTTGCAGACCATCTTCCCATTTGGCAACGGCAGTTAAAGGGTATGTTTCTTATCCTTCTCGGTGTGTCGGCCTTCCTGCTGGCAGTGCTAGCGGTGGTGATTGGGCCGATGATCTGGAAACTGGCGGCGCCTGTTCTTGACATAGCTCTAACATGGAAATGGCTTTGGGATGGTGCGCGCTACCTATTGGCAGTTTTTGTCCTCCTTGCTGTGGTAACCGTCCTTTATCATTGGCTGCCAGATACGCGTCCGCGCTGGTTTCACATTCTACCAGGGGCGCTACTGGCTAGCCTCGGCTGGCTGCTTTTGGCCAGCCTGTTTTCTATATTTCTCGACCGTGTAGAAATTTTTACCGTCTTCTATGGCAGTCTCGGAAGCATTATCGTAACCCTGTTATTTCTTTTTTTTAGCGCCGCCGATTTTATTCTCGGCGCTGAGTTCAACACGGCCTTGCGCGAACGGCAGGCAGAAGTTTAGTCCTTTTTAAGTTAGGCGTTGATGTCTGGAGGTGACCGAAAGCCGTTATTGGCCCGCTCGACCTATATCTTTTTACACCAGAATTGATACATATTCTGGAACGTATCGGGGTTCTTCAGTTCAAACTCGTGCCACAGGGAAAGCGAGGTTAACGCGCGCCTTTGCGGGTGACATTTCCTAAACTTCCTAAGCACACTTTGATCCCGTATTCCAAACCCTAGGAACGCCAGCTCAAGAGTCTCCAGGGCTGCTCCGATCTGCGGCAAGGTAAATCGGTGCTCTTGGACATGGAACAGAAGATCCCGACAGTTACTCAGGCTGAAGAAATCACTGCAGCTACATACTGCTGCCATCTCCAGATTTCCGTCTTCAGCCTTGGCTACGATGTCCTGTCGACATCGGCGAATATCCTCAGGAGATGCCGTATACCCATTCTCAGAAACCAGGGAATGCCCACAAATAATATTCTGGCGTGCCACCTCGCTGTATAGGCCGATACGCATGATTCCGCCCGGGCGTAAAAGGTCCACCAAAACTTTCCAGCCAGCCAACGGGTCACCAAGATGGTGAAGGACGCCGGAGCATTCGATGAGATCAAATTGCCGCCCGAAATTACCTAGTTCCATGATGTCCCCCTGGGCATACTCGATGTTTGAGAGCTTAAGCTCACCGGTCTTTCTCAAGGCGTAGGAGAGACTGCCCAAGCTTAGGTCGACTGCTAGTATTTGAGCGTTTGAGAACCGCGAGCTTGTGATAAGGACATGCTGACCGGTGCCGCAGCCCACTATCAGGATTTCCGGGCTTTCGGGAGACGCGTAGTCTCCGAGATCCAGGCGAAGGGGAGGCTCCTTCAAAACCGCACCAATAGCCCTACTTTTGGGAGCCATTTCAGTCTTAACCCAGCGGGGGTATGGGCTTTCCTCATACTGTTGGCGCACCGTCTTGGAGACCTCATCTCGAATAGTAGTTATGCGTGGAATTCGATCACGTAGAGATCGTTCTTCCTGTGGTTCCGTTATTTGCCGTTTAATTACGCTTTTTACGCCGCCCGACCACTCGCTTTCACCCAGTTTCTGAGCCCAGGGGAAATAATAGAGCGGCCTGTAGGCGCCTAGCGCGGCAATGGAGGATGGGGGTACGTCCTGCTCCTTTTCCACCAGCGTCGCAATCTGTTGCTGAAGAAGCTCGACGGCATTTTTTTCTTCATCGGTCTCATTAAAGACGTACTCATTTGTAAAACACTGTAGGGCCAAAGCTGCTGAAAATGGCAGGCTTTTATCGTTGGTTTTTCCTGCGATCGTCTCCTCTATCATGGAGCGGCGCAGGGACGTCAGCATCCGTTCTATCTCTAGGTCGCTGATAGGGCACAATTCCAGGATTCGGAGGCAAAGAGGGATCGATGATAGCTGCTCAGCTGCGTCTGCGTAGATGATGCTGCCCATGGGTTTCACGGAGCTTATTGATTCTAGAATCTGCGAAAAAAAGTGGTGATGACGCAGTGCACTGAAGATTGGCTGAATTAGGTAAGAAGGGCCCACCGTAGGCCGCTCCAGTAGGTGCAATAGGTCTTGCCAGAGATTGTCATCAACAGAAGTAAACGAAAGAGTTTCTAAAGACGCTGCGAAACCGTCCCAGAACAGGTCGTTCTCAGGATCGAGGGACACTGCACGTCTGCGACACTTGAAGGCATCCTCCGATTTCTCCAGTTCATAGAACACATTACCAAGGTTATTATGTGCCTCGGCGTCATCGGGCTTGATGGAGAGGGCATTGTGATAGCTGGCGACAGCATCATCTGGCTTCCCCAGGCCCCAGAGTGCAATGCCTAGGTTGTTATGCGCCTCGGCGTAATCGGGTTTGATGGCTAAGGCCTTATTGTAGCTGGCGATGGCCTCATTCAGCCGCCCCGTGTTCATGAGCGCAATGCCTAAGTTGTTATGCACATCGGCGTAATCTGGCTTGATGGCTAAGGCCTTATTGTAGCTGGCGATGGCTTCATCCAGACGCTCTAGATTCATAAGCGCATTTCCTTGGGCATCGTACGCATTGGCGTTATTGGGCTCGACGGCTAGAGCCTTCGTTATGAGATCAAGGGCAACGTCGTTTTTCCCCATTTGCAGGGCGATCATACCGAGCAGATGCAAGGCGATAGGGTGCTGGGGGTCAGTTTGTAGTATCTGTTGATAAATGCTTTCAGCCTTGGGTAGCAGGCCCGCATTGTGATGCTGCATAGCGAGGTCTAGTGCTATCTGGGTGGTTAACTGTTGCTGGTGCTCGAGTTGGCTCCCTCCGAGTTTACTGCGCGCCTTGCTTTTTAACGCTTTCTTAGCTGATTTTCGTTGCCGACGTTTTTCTGCCCTATTCATTTGGCGGACTTTTTCCAAAAATGGCGGTAACGGTCATCATTTATGAGCCGCATGTGTAACAGTGCCCCCCGAGGTGCCTGGACAGGTAAATCTACGTTCTTCGTTGAAGCGTCAAGTAGAATGCCGCCATTCAACTTTCTTTCTGTTCCGCTTCTGCGCCTCCGATGAGGCCGGTTAGAAGGTCGGGATGATCTTTCAGAAGGCTCTGGCGCAGACCGTAAATTTCGTCCGAGGTCAGTGTTGTGCGGGGTCGCGCCAGCGGCACCATATAGTCGTGAACAATGCGCCCCGGGCCGGGCGACATGAAGAGTATACGGTCAGCGAGGAACAGGGCCTCGTTGAGGTTGTGGGTTATGAACAGAACGGTAGTGGGGCGTTCGTTCCAGATGGTCAGCAACAACTCTTGCAAACGCATAGCCACTGGCTCGTCAAGCGAAATAAAGGGTTCGTCCATAAGTAACAGGCGCGGCTTCACCACGAAGGCACGGGCTAGTGCCACGCGCCGCATCATCCCGCCGGAGAGGCGGTTGGGAAAGGCGTCTATTACATCACCGAGATTCATTTCCTTTAGCAGACGGTGAGCCAGTACATCATTACCCTTTTCTTTGTTGCCGCCGCCCTCCTCTACCAATTGAACGTTTTCCAGCACCGTCAGCCATGGCATCAGCCGAGATGTCTGGAACATGTAGCCAATATGGGCCTCATTGATTGGCTTGTCGTTCAGGGTAACGGCTCCGTCCACATCCTGCTCCAACCCACTGACGATATTGAGCAAGGTGGTCTTGCCGCATCCTGAAGGGCCAACGATGCATGTGAACTGGCCCTCAGGTACGGAGAAGTCTATCCCAGCAATGGCCGTATGGTCATTGCCAGGGGTGCGTGAAGAGTAGGTCTTGGTCCGAATCTGCACATCTAGGGTCATAACCGCCACCGTGTTAACCGAACTTCTAGAGGGCGCAGTACGGCCATTTCAAAGAAAAGAACGACCCCGATGAATGCCAGGCTATAAGCTAGGATGCTGGAGATATCCCAAAAGTTGAAAAAAAGCTGAAGCTGAAAACCTACACCACTGCTGCGTCCCAGAAGCTCTACCACCAGGACGATCTTCCAGATCATGGCGAGTCCTGAACGGGCCGCTGCCATAAGATAGGGGTAAAGCTGTGGTAGATAGGCCTTGAACAGGGTCTTGGTGCGGGACAGGCGGTAGACTTGCGCTACCTGAAGTAGCTCCCTGTCCACGGCACGGGCGCCTTCACGCACTGTCACCACCACAAGCGGAATCTTATTAATAGCTACGGCGACGATAGCAGCTACTTCGGTTAGGCCAAACCAGATATAGCAAAGGATAATGATGACTAGGGCAGGGATATTGAGACCCAGCACCAACCACCCGTCAAAGAAGGTGTCCATTGTCTTGCTGTAGCCCATGAAAATGCCGATCATCGTGCCGATAATCATGGAGATCACAAAGGCGACTGCCACCCGTGCTAGGGTAATCCCCGTATGATAGATAAGGTCCCCTTCACGGAGGTGAACCACCATGTTAACACCCACTTCACCGGGGTTAGGGAGCATAGAAGAATCGGCGACAGCCGCGACTGCGGTCCACACAAGTAGGAACAGACACAGAGAAAAAAAACGCAGCCAAAAACCGGAAGGGCCGCTCGAAAAAACCTTGCGATTAAACAAATAATGCTCCGCCGTTTACTCGATGGCTCCACTCCAGAAAGTGCCGGGAGATAGTTCCTTGCTGCTGCCGACAAGTTTAGTGCCGCCGATTTTGGAGAGAATATGATAAAGGTTTTTCGCGGCGGTGACTTCCTCAGTCCCAAAGTGCTGAGGGATGCCCTCACGATAACCGTCGCGCAAGGCTATCAGGGTGGCATTGTCTTCTTTGATGAGGTCTTCAAGCCTGAGCCACTCTTCGTCGGATTCGGCGAGAATTTTCTTCGCCGCTGCTGAGGCGCGGAGAAACCCCTTCAAGGTAGCCTCATTTTCCCGTGCCCACTTCTCATTGAATACCCAGCCTACAATGGGTATGCCAGGCTTGATGCCCAACTGCGCCAGAACTTCGCCGATGTCGATGATTGCCTTCAGTCCCTTAGCCTTGAGCCGCGCCTGGTAGTGCCAGAAGGTAAGGACCGCGGGGAAATCACCCTTTTCTACAAGCCGATTGAGAAGGGGCGGCGCACCATAGACCGGTTCCACAAGGCTCAGAAGATCATCATTCATGATTTCCTTGCTGTAGGCGCGCAGCAGCAGCCAACTTTTGTCCACTGGGCCGCCAGCTATGCCGATGCTTTTGCCCCGCAGGTCCTCGATGGTTTTGATCTCGGAATCGGCGTGGACCATGAGCCCGCCAGCAATGGCGGAATAGGGCGCAAAACTATAATCCCGGCCTTCTGCCCGTTGCCGGGAGACCCAAAACCAGTCGGTGACGATCACATCGGCAGCCCCACCCTGAAGGGCGACGGCGGCGGCGTTCTTGCTGGCTAGGGGGACAACCTCCATGTCCACTCCTTCCTTTTCCGCCAAACCTAAATGCTTGATAACATCCAGTTCCCAGTTGACGGTGCCGAACTGTAGGGCGCCGATGCGGATTTTTTTAAGGGATTCGGCTTTGGCGGTGCTTAGCCCCGCCGCAAGGAACATAGCGGCTAGGAAAAAAACCGCCAGAAAAAGCGTGGTGAGGAATGTACACCGTTTCTGAACGCGCCTACGTCGTGTGGGCGTCTGCAAAAGCGGGGTATTGTCGCGGGAGGCCATTCTCTGATGAGGCTTCTTATTCATATTCCAATTTAAAAAGACACTAGGGGTTCCTTTGCCCTGTGATCATTATTTTAAAGGCCGTGCGGCGGCATGGTGATGACGGTGTTACGTTGCGTCAAGAGGGTGGTCGAGGACCGGGGCGACACGATGACGTTGGCACATCGGAGCACCAGTGTAACAGAACTGAAGCCATCGGTTTCAAATTAGTGCAACTGTGCCTGGTTTTTATAATCAGTTAAGAAAACTGTTAAGGAGGTTTTAGCCATAATCCGAAGCGCTATGGTCGCTTGATATAACAACCCGATAGTATTGCTGTGCTTTTTCATGTCATGTTGTCCCACATATGCTGAACCTAGGATGAACTGGGGGATGAGCTTCATACTCGGTTGGCTGGCACTGGCCTGGCACGGGTTGCGGGCGACATCATGACTCATCTGCTCGACGCCAGCGGATTGCGTTGTCCCATGCCCGTCCTCAAGGCGCGCAAGGCCCTGAAAGAAGTGCCGCCGGGAGAAATTCTGGAGGTTCTTGCCACCGATCCGGGGTCGGTAAAGGATTTTACTGCCTTTTGCGAGGCCACGGGATGCGCAATGCTGGAAAGCGCCGAGAAAGACGGCGTCTACAGCTTTAGGTTGAAAAAACCGGAATAGTCCTTTACCCGGAATCAGCTACGCTTCCAGCGTCTCAAGACGAGACCCGTGACCATGAAGGATAGCGACATGGTCAGAACGAGCCAGGGATGATCTGGAAATGCCGCGGCAAGGCCTTGGCTTTCGGCCATGTGGAAATGGGTGCCGCTATCGCCCAGGTCGTGACCCTGGACCGTTGCTGTCGCTCCTGCGGATATAAAAGCCGCGAAGAGGGTGCGAGAAAGGGTCATATGTTCTCTGTGCTCCTCTTTTTTCTCTGTGCAGGGGGTGTGTCTTGTGCGCCGGAAAACACCCTTCCGGCCAAGACCTAATCTTTACCGTTCTGGTGGCGGGTTATTTCCCGGCACCACGGTCTAGGTCCCGGAGATGGGCGGATTCGGCCACCGCGGCAAAAACGGTGAGCAGGGGCGGAATAATGATGAGGGTGAGCACCGCCGACAGCGTCAGGCCCCCCACCACCACCGATCCCAGCCCGCGATAGAGTTCCGAACCGGCGCCTGGAAACAGGACCAGAGGCAGCATGCCGAAAACTGAGGTCAGGGTGGACATGAAAATGGGTCGGATACGGTTGCGCGTGGCCTCGGTGATGGAGTCCGAGGCCGCCATCCCCTCAATGCGGATATGGAATAGGGTCTGATGAACGATGAGGATGGCGTTGTTGACCACGATTCCCACCAAGATGACAAACCCCAGAAGAGTGAGCATATCCAGGGGCTGGAAAGTCATCAGGTTGAGTAGGGCCAGCCCCACCACGCCGCCGGCGGTGGCCAGCGGCACCGAAAGCAGAATGATGAAAGGATAGAAGAAGCTCTCGAACAGCACCGCCATGACTAGATAGACGATAATCACGGCCAGTATCAGGTTGAGGACGATGGCGTCCCAGGTCTTGGTTAGTTCGTCGGAGGTGCCCGATAGGCCCATTTCAACGCCTGTGGGCAGGCCTTGTTCTTCAAGGGGCGCCATGACGTCATCGCGGACGATCTCCATTGCTGCTTCCAGTGGCAGATGCGGTGATGGGCGGATTTCCAGTGTCACCGTGCGCACCCTTGCGAGATGACGGATTTCCGTCGGTCCCGAAGTTATCTCGATCTCGGCCAGTGAGGTGGTGGGCAGAATCTTACCCTCGGGCGTGACTATGGGAAGCGTACCGATACCCTGGGTTTCCGTAACGTTGTCCTGGGGGCCTTTGAGCGTAAGGTCGATGCGTTTCCCGTCCACGGTGACTTCCACAATCCGCAGGCCTTCGTTAAAGGCGTCCACGGTGAGGCCGAGATCGGTGGCGCTCATTTTATTGTCCGCCAGGCGCACGGGATCAGGCGTGACGCGGATTTCCGGGGCACCCAGTTCAAGCCCCGGCCGTGGGCGAAGCTGGTTGCCTTCGGCAAAGGGCATCGTGCGGCCGATGAGCTCGGCCGCCCGCACGGCGACGCCGAGAATGGATTCCAGATCGGGGCCCGAGACGTTGAGTTCAATGGACCGCCCGCTGCCGATGTCGCGGCCGAACAGGGAAGGTTGGGAGACGAAGCCAAAGGTTCCCGGTTCGCTGAAGGCGGCTTTACTGATGACCGGGATCAGTTCCGAGACGCGAGATGGCTCGGCACTTTTAGCGCCGAGAAAGGTCTGCGCGCGCAGGGCGACGAAAAAGAAATTGTCTATTTTCGGCGGGCCGCCGGTTTCCGGTTCCGGCCCGGTTTCCGAAACCCATAAGGGGCGCACCTCGCCTTCGATACGCTCGGCGATATCCGTGGTGGTGTCGAGATTATAGCCCGGCGGGGGAAGGATGATGCCCAGCACCAGATTGCGGTTGCCCTCGGGAAGGTATTCCAGCTTTGGCAACATCAGGTAGGTGGCCAGCGCCGCCGCACTGCAAATGGCGGCCACCGAACCAAGGGCCAGGAAGTTGCTGTGTGTCACAAGACGGGTATAGCCGAGAATCGCGGAGACGAATTTCCTGGCGAAGTTATCGATGAAAGGGAGCTTCAGAGCGGTGCTGAAAATTCCCTTTTCCCCACCCAACAGCTTGTTGGCCAGCGCCGGCACCACCGTGATCGCCACCAGCAGAGAGAGCAGCACGGCCACCGAAATGGCCACCGCGATATCCCGAAACAGCTGGCCTACCTCCAGTTTCATGATGAGGATGGGAACGAACACAAGAACCGTGGTCAGGGACGAGACCAGAATCGCGCCCCATACCTGTTTTGTGCCCTTGTAGGCCGCCTCGGCGGAGGGTTTGCCTTCCTGCCGCATGCGGTAGATGTTTTCCAGGACCACGATGGCGGCGTCCACTACCATGCCGATGGCAAAGGCGATGCCTGCCAGGGAGATCACGTTGAGCGAACGCCCCATGGCGGCCATGGCAACGAAGGAGCCGATCACCGAAACCGGTATGGCCAGCGCAGCCACCAGGGTGGCGCGGCCCGAACGCAGGAATAGCAACAGGATGAACACTGCTAAAGTGCCGCCCACGAAGATGTTTTGCTGTACCAGGCTGATGGCGGAATCGATATAGATAGTCTCGTCGTAGACCTGTTTTATTTCCAGGGCGTGCTGGGGAAGGACCGTTTCGTTGAGGTCGGCTAGCGTGGAGCGCACGCCTTTCATGGCTTCGATCACATTGGCGCCGGTTTTGCGGGTGACGTTAAGGGCAATGGCCGGTTCGCCAAGATGGCGGATCACCGCATTGGGTTCCTTGTAATCGAAACGGACCTGAGAAATATCGCCCACCGCAACCCGTGCCACGCGTCCCGTCGCAGGGTCTTCGAAACTGCGGAGGATGATGGAACGGACCGTATCCAGCGTGTTGAGCTCGCCCTCTGTGCGAACCACATAGCGGCGCTTTCCTTCCTCTACGTCGCCCGCCGAGATAGAGGCGTTGGCTTGGCGCAGGGTCTGGACGATCTCGGGCACAGTAAGGCGGTACCGGGCCATGAGCTCGGGATCGACGATGACTCGGATTTCCTTCTCACTGCCGCCGTAGACATTGGAGTTGGCGACGCCGGGCACCCTTTCGAGCCTGTCCTGGATGATGTCCTCGACAAAATCGCCGTAGCTGTGGATGTCGCGGGTAT
>Ga0187827_10005586_pt1 | contig 14841 bp, 11 predicted proteins | sample ETNtaG_39_FD_167969 | JGI IMG/M metagenome (GOLD analysis project Ga0187827, IMG submission 167969) | Marine microbial and viral communities from oxygen minimum zone, Eastern Pacific Ocean - ETNP2014_SV_150_PacBio MetaG (Illumina Assembly) | ecosystem: Environmental > Aquatic > Marine > Hypoxic...
GAAGGAAGACTGTCAGCCTATCCGGTCAAACCTCGTTGACAGACTTTGCTTAGAATTAACGGCACTACGCGCAAAACGCCAGCTCCTTTAGGGGCTGGTAGTTTACATTTGCGCAGTCGGTTTCTCTTAACTTTCCGTCTTTTGCAGGAACTTTCAACCGGTGACAATCTGTCACCACTTCGCTTCCTTCTTCCCTTAGCCTCTGACTAAGCTTGTTCCAGTATTTTCTTGCCTTTTGATAATTGATTTGTTCACTCAGTACTGCAACTATATCTACAACCGAGAAATACCACTCATCGTCAAACCAAACTCGTCGTATTTTCCTATCCTGGAAAACAACCATCGATTTTTCTTCATTTACCATCGTCAAACCCCGTCACATTCACAATCTGCTCGGACCCAAGTTCATACATCTCACAAACCAGTGGGTAAATCTCTTTTGCAACTTATATAAATATGTCTATTTTAGTTCATTCCCCCATTAAAATTTTAATCTAATCTAAAGGGAATCAACCATGAATGTAGTTGAAAATTATACCTGATTGGGGTGTGAAAAAAACGAACAAAAGGCAAAAACAGAAAAATACCCACGGCGGTAATCCAGCCGTGGTACGAAATAAAGCCATTCGAGATCGGGGTCCGATGCCCTTCACTTTCCCGGTCATGACATCAAGCATTATGCGCTGCTCCAACGCGGCTACCAGTTTCTCTTCGTCGCCTTCACGGTACTGGATTAACTAAGATTTTAAATAATTATAGCATCAATTAGAGTCTTCATTTTCTCTAACATTTCCAAATCTTCTCTGGAAATTGTTACTTCCTCGACTGCCAACCCTAATAATGCATTTATTTTGTTGATTGTAATTGCATAAGCAGTTTCTTTTGCAAATATTCCTTTATTGACAAAGTCCTTGTAAAGAGCATATATCTTGTAAGTATTTTGAACAAAAACATCATAGTCCGCTTCTTCTACTGGCTCGTACATTTTCAGGGCACCGGCAACCAACATGGTATAGTCCTGTAATGCCTGTACTATTGGCTTGGTTGCCTTCCTGAGTGCCAGTTCTGTGGCCTTATCTCCATTAATTAGTGCATCTCTGAAAGCAGCTTTTGCCCACTCATAGGCCTCAAGGGCGGATTCCTTCAATGGAACCGCTTCCTGTGAATTCAAGACACCATTGTCAACCAACTGCTCAATTGCAGTCCCCATCTTGGCCATTTTATCGCGTTGCATCCAACTACCCAGGGTTTTAACAGATATTCCGCTATTTTCAATATCGTGGACACCGATTTTTGTTTTTTCGTAAGCATCCGGAGTTACACTTGCTGAAGTAATACCTGCGACAGCGCAGAAGGCTGCTATGAAGGGGCTGTTGGAAACGCCCATTCCGCAGAATCCCACTTCCTTCCCCTGTCTGATGGCCTCGAATATTATGGCCAACATCTGTTGCACAACAGACGGGTCTTCTTCGTCATATACCGCCTGAAGTTTTGCAAGGTCTCGATCAGTCATCAATACGCCTTGGGTCAAGTCGTTACTACCTATGGAGAATCCATCAATTTGTCTCAGGAATGATCTTGGATTTTGACCAACTGAGGGTATCTCTGCCATCACAAAGAGTTTTAGACCTTTGTCCCCTCTTTCAATTCCATTGGCCTGCAAGCTGGCGGTTGTTTCGATCAGTTCTTGCTCCGTTCTGACAAATGGCAACATGATATGGAGGTTTATTGCACCATATTGGTCCCGTGCCTTCTTGAAAGCCTCTGCTTCCCAAGCATCGATTCCCCTGGAAACCCCTCTGAAACCCAACATGGGATTATCTTCATCAGGTTCAAAAAGAGTTCCGCCAAGCAGACCTTGGTATTCATTGGATTTATAATCCGTGGTTCTGTAAATGACATCTTTACCGTCAAATGCCTTGGCAAACAAGGATATCTGCTGAGACAACATTTCTGAATAAAACTCATGGCCGCTTGAATAACCTGCAACTAGAAGTCTTATATCGATTTCAATCTTCGTTTTTTCAAGTACCTCCAACAGTTTCTCTCCGTTGTTCGCACCGCCTATTCTATACATGGCCATTAAAAGTTGTTCTTCGTCGGTTATTTCTGCAGAATCCTTTTCAGACAGGGCACTAACAACTTCCTTAACATCACCATTATTGATCAGTTCAAAAAGGGAGTCAAATATGTTAGCATCATAAGCTTTGAGTGCCTGATAATGAACTCCAATGGCGCCAAGTACGAATTCGGCACGCAGAAGGCCAACTTTGAAATCAGGAATATTCTTCAGCTGACTCAGTTTCTTGGCAGCATTTACATCTGCCAATATAAGACCCACAGAGGTATTTGTTGGATAGTTATCTTTGATTATGTTTGTATCAATGTCCTCACCTTTTTCTTCCAGGGTGACTGCACCTTTTATCAAATGCCCGTTGGACCCGTCCACAGTTATTTCCTGTCCATCCAGCGATTTCAATAATTCAAGATCTCCCACACCAATTACAGCAGGTATGTTCAGTTCTCTGGAGGTTATGGCTGCATGAGAGGTTCTGCCACCAACATTGGCCACAATTGCTCCGGCAATGTTCATCAATGGCAGGAAATCGGGATCCGTCCTTTCAGCCACTAATATGTCCCCCTTCCTAAAATTGACAAATGCCTCTTTATTGATTTCTTTGATGAATTTTACTTCTCCGGTAGCAGCACCGGCAGATGCCCCGTCTCCAGTCTTCAGGATAAGTTTATCCTTTACCGCACGTTTCAATGCAGCGTCTGTAACTTCTTTTTTCCTCATTGGAATGATGCCTGGATTCATTTCCATTACCTCATTCCAATTCGTTTCCGGTCTGGCCTGGACCATATATATTCCAGAATCATCTATGGCAAATTCTATATCCATGTATTTCCCATATTTTTTATGAATAATCACTGCCATTCTAAGAATTTCGTCTTCTTCCTCTTTATTGAGGACCCAGGAAATTCTTTCTTCCCCGGAGGTCTCGGTTTCATGCGATCCAACCCCTTCCTCGTTTCTGATGATTTTGATTTCTTTGGCTCCAAGTGTTCTAACCCTGAGTTTCCCATCAAATCCCCGGAGTATATTATCAGGTGTTGTAAGTCCGCCAACCACCGATTCGCCTATTCCATAATTTACATCAATTTGAACTACGCCAGCCATTCCGGTATTAGTTTCAACAGTGAAAACGGTACCCGCCTTGGTGGAATGGACCATTCTGTGTAAAACCACGCTGACAGCAATATTATCAAAATCAAATGATCTTAGAGCTCTTGCTCTTGTGGTCGCCTCGTCAAAATCCTCTCCTGCTTTTTTGGCCTTAACTCTCGCTTTCTTAATAGCCTTGTTTATCTGGCTTATCCGGTACTCGAGAGACCTTACATTAAATCCTGATGCAAAGTCTCTTTGAACATGTTCAATTACATTGTCCGTACCATATATGTACACATAAGTATCCTGTGCGCCAGCAAAAGCGGCATCATCGCTGTCCTCTCCCACCGCAGAACTTCTTACCGCAACTTCAACATTTTCGATATTGGACCTGTCACAAATATCCTTGTATCCGGCAGCAATGTCTTTTTTTATATCTTCTGACATTTCCGCTGAAAGTATGGCGATCTGTGCAGCAATGGACAGACTGATTTTTGCATCATACAATGCTGCTTCATCATTACCTTTTTCAGCCAATATTTTTTTGGTCTCTGCAATTTTCTTGTTGATGAACTGCCTTATGGTGATGGCATTCTCTTCAGGGATACCTTCAGAATGAACCTTTCTGCATTCTCTGCCTTTTTTGTAAACAAATTTTGGTTGTGATAAATCCAGATCCCCATATTCGCCAATTGCCTTTTTTACAAATTGGTCAAGGAATACTGAATCAACAATCGCTTCATCGAGATGTTTATTGTAAGCGGTGGCAGATACTGCACAGAAGGCTGCTGTATTTACGTCCTCCAAATTTTCAAGAATTGCCAGGTTATAATTTTTCCCCCCAACTAGCCCTAGTCCCGTTCTACCTAATTCTTCTATTTCTGATCCCGTAAGAACATTTTTATGTATTACTTCATTTACATTATCTAGTCTTTTTCTAGTTAAGACTGGTGCACTCAAGATTTTATTTTTTATCATTATCTCCCCTTCACTTTTTCTTTAGTTGCCATTAAAAATTTTCAGTGATAACTATTAGAGTTAATATATAAGATTTGGTGTGATGTTGGTGTATTGGAAAAGTTACCGGGGTTCATATGTATTTACAGGGATGTGACGGGCAAAATGGTTTGAATTGAGGGTGGGGGCAACGTTGTCGAAACCGGTTTCCTCTTTTTTCCTCGATCTTTTGGAACCATAACGTCTCCGGCTGTGCCCGGAGTATACGCCTCTTGTCGGTTCTCTCGTCCAATCCCCATTCAATGTCCATGAACCTGCCGTAGTGGTCCATATAGTTATTAAGCGATTCCTTACCCTGGACCACATATTCGCTAAGACCGTTGGCAGCTTCAATACCTATCTGATTCTTGCTTTTATTTTATGTAATATATTTTATAATAGGTTAAAATATTCGTCCCCATGAACATTGAGTTCCTATCAATATTTTAATAAGTAATGAAGGTATTTTACAATAGACTTTACAAAAGTACATTTCGCAAAATAGCAGGGCTAAGATGCATGTGAAGCTACTTAATGCAGAAGATTTTAATATAACTTATTATTATCGAACCTGAAACGCGAGGAAGTGATTTATCATGTACGGAGGAAATTATGCAGGACCCTATCAGGGTGCTCCCGACCAAATGGCCACGGCTCCTGTCGGTCAGTACCAGGCACCCCAACAGCCAATGCCTGGTCAGCAGCCCATGGGGGGCCAGCCCCAGCAACCGATGCCCGGCCAGCAGCCTATGATGGGGCAGCCTCAACAGCCAATGCCCGGCCAGCAGCCTATGATGGATCAACAGCCCATGCCGGACGGACCGGGAATGGATTCGTCCAGCGGCTCTATGGAAACCAAATCAGTTGAAAAAGGAAATACCTGGATGATCGTCACTATCCTTGCCGGTGTCGGTATCGCTGCCGTGCTAGCGGCCCTAATCATGCTTTTCCTTGGCAAAGCGACAACAGAAGTGGATGTTCCGTCCATACTGTTACTAGTGGCGTCAATATGTGGAATTGCCTGTTTGGCCCACGGGCTGATGTACAATTCTGGCAAGTTCGCAGTAAAAAAGATGGTACCAGGTTCTACAGGTGTTCTGGCTTGTCTAATATCGGGTGGAGCTATCGGTATGGGTTTTTCTGACCTCGAGACCAGCGCATATGTTCTGATCGTTGCCGCATTGGCATTTTTAGTAGGAGGGGTTCTTGGATTTCTCGCAAAGACTACGAAAAAGAACGACTCCTCGGACGAGGCTGATGATTCTCTCGATTCTTTTCTTTCCGAACAACCCGTGGCACCTGAACAGCAATTTCCAGGTCAGCAGCCCATGATGGATCAATCTCAGCAATTCCCCGGTCAGCAACCAATGCCCGGCCAGCAGCAGCCTCAGATGTTCGGTGCACCACCCCAGGGTGGAGCATATCCACCGCAACAACCGGGAGCATATCCGCCGTACGGCAGCTAATTTAAAAGTTCATTTTCTGTATTTCGCAAAGAATATCAGAGTAGCTACAGCCATCAGTATTAAAATATATATGGTAAGGTCCAGTCCACCAATGATTCCGAGCTTCAGAGTTTCTAGAATTGCAAGGTCACTCTCCTTTTCCAGTCTTATCTCGCTGGTGGGGTCCAATGATGTCTCGGTTTCCCACTCAGTTTCCGGAATCACACGGTATAGCTTTACCCGGATTTCCGTGTAGCTGATCATATCTCCGTTATCCGGCAATGCAATCTCATCCGTGGAGCGGGATATAACTGAAATGTTCAGCACCACCTCCTCAGGAACCGTAATATCCAGTAACAGGGGTATGATACGCAGGATATTGCTCGTGCTTTCGAAAGGTTTCACAGTCAGGTTTCCCTCTTTCTGGAAGTAGACCGTCCAGCCCTTCGATTCCAGTTCTTCCAGGTCCATAACTTTCATTTGGGACTCAATGGGGACATTTCCAAGGTTATTGAGTTGAACTTCTCGTTTGAATATCTTGCCGTGTCCCATATTGTTGGAACTACTCTTGATCTCCACGGACTGTTTGAGATATGGTATTGTCGATACTTCGAGACCTCTGGATGTGAATGTCGTGCTTCCAAGTCCCGGCAGCGATGTGGCCTCCCCGTGTATGCTTATTCTGTTTGGGCTTTTTGCCGGATGCCTGGGATCGACGTGTATTGTAAAGGTGAAATTCGATTGATTTTGAGTATTATCGAGTACGGTGGAACTTGGTGTAATCTTCCATTCCCAACCTCCGGTATTCGCAGTAAGGCTCACGAACAGACGACTTGAATCGACCCTTCTACCGGTAAAATCCGCTGAGATAGTGCCATTGTATCTGAGTACCAGTTCATCTTCCAGGCTAATGTTGCATAATACGCTTTCCGGGCAGTCGAGCGCCACGGACAATTTTGGCGTCTCGGAGGGTAACAATGTTGGCCATAGCAATAGCACTATGAGTGGTGGGACAAAAAAAATTTGAACAACAGTGGACCATTTTCCCATCCGCAGGAATCCCTTAGGTTTTCGAGGGTGAAGTGAATTTACTAATTCACGACTCATTTTAAAGTTCTCCTTTGCATGAAGGACATATTATCCAATGCATTCTCACCTGCTCGTCGCACTTGGGACATGGTTTCATTACGCTTTCGAAGTCGGTTACGCTAAGGGGTTCGATCCAGTTTTCATCCTCTCTGATGGGTGAATAAAGGTCTTCGATATTAAGCTGGGAACGGTGTTCCACGTCCGGCGGCAGAATCACATTTTCTTCGTATATTTCTATCGTTCCAGCGGTTCCCTCGTCCTCTTTGGCTTTCTTCTTCGTTGTGAGTTCTTTGAGTTTTTTCTTGCATTTTTTCATGGTAAGGACGTATTTCTTCTTGGATATCTTCTTTTTTTTGTAGAAGTATTTGGCCTTCTTCATTTTCTTGCGGATATTCTTTATTTCGGTATCGATTCCCCCATCGTCTTCGTCCCCGGTTGTGGACTCCGAGGATGTTTTTTCAGTGGTTGAAGCTTCCCCCCCTTCCTGTAAAAAAATATTCTCTACCTCCGGTTCGGTGTTCTCCTGTAATTCGAACGCCGAAAGGTAATTGCCGCACTGGGGGCAGTTTTCCTCGCCCTCGTCCACATCTATTTTGCATGCCGGACAGTACATCCATAACACCTGCTTTAGGTTCCCTATATTGCGCCTGCTATTTATTCGTTATCGTTAACTCGATATCAACTATAATGTGAATTCTATGTGGATGATAACAATATTGTACTCCTTTTCGACTACCCCTTTGCCTTCCATATCAACCTCTTTGTCGCCTATGACCCTGAGACCCACATATTCATGAGAGCCGCCAGCAACAATGTGGAATGAGTGGGAAGCAGTCGCCCCCGTATCTTCAACGTCGAACTCCTCGTTCTCTTCGTTCCACTGGTCGAAATAGTCCCAATCCCATTCGTAAGTGAGAGGCCCGTCATTAAGTGATCCGCCTGCGTCGAAGTCAATGGGATATTCGTCCCCAACGTCCATCAGTTTGAACTTCACTGTTTTTTCGTATTGCTCGTCAACCGCATTATATGAGAATCCGGCCCCCACAATAGCAGTTGGTAATCGATTTATTTCCTGTGTGAGACTTGCGGAAATGCTCCCGCTGAAAGGTGAATCATCACTTACGAAGGTGTTCTTGGCGTTCAGCTCAAAACGATAATCCCCTCCCAATTTGTGATCGTAACCACCGTAATTGAAGAATACGAAAGGTACATCGGCCGCATGCACGTTCTTTTCGTGGACCTTCACACCATCAAGATAAATAGTGAGGTCAATATCGATACCGAGAGGTTTTGCCTTTACACCGGAAAATGTGTACACCTTCAAAACATTCCCCTCCTCACGAATCAAAAATGTGTCTGTCGCATTGCTGAATATCCAATCTCTCTGGTTTGATTTGATAACATTCATCTCCCCTTCATCTTTGAAATCAATATCGTGTTTTTTAAATTCCGCCTCGATTTCTTCCGAGATACTATGATCATCAAGATAGGTCTTGAATTCTTTTGCCATGCTGAATTCCGAGCTAAGGTCGCCGCCGAGAGGGAAGATGACTATATTCAGGTTATCTTCGGTATTTGTACGTATTTTCTCGTAGTTGGTGCCCACGTAAATGTATTCCAGAACCCATTCTATCGAGTATGTCGAATTGTCCTTTTTATCCTTGTACGCGACCTCAATCTCGTAATCTCCGTTTCCCACCACGAACTCACTGTACGGAATCTCCTTTAAAGCCCGGTCCGCGTTGAACGGCAGACTTTCACTGTAGACCTCGGTATTTTCATACAGTATCTTGATCCTACCGTTGCCCTCCGCCGAGCTAGGGCCGTTGGGGTCGGCAACTGCTTCCACGGATATCCCTGTATTGTTGGAATTTGCCACGATGTTACCGATAAACAGCCTATTCACACTGTCATCCTGACTCCATGATACTATATATATGATCCCGGCAAGTAGCAAAACGACGATCACGCCTATAACAATGAACTTCTTCTTTATCTTGACCATTTGCTCACCTTTTAGATTTACTGGATTCCCGTTCCCGTTATGTTGTAATATTACTGGATTCAGCAGAATCGATCCCCTTTGGGGCTCCCGTTACACTCCGGGGCATCAGAGATACCCCTGAGCCCTCGGCAATGCTGGATGAAACAAGTTTCATCCGCACCCTCGGCAAGTGTGCCTACGGGTTATGCCTACGGGCTGCGATTCCGCGAACATTGTCAAGCTGCAAACCTCGCCATTTTGTCGAGACTTGACGGCATACCTGCGGGCAAGTCAGATGAGCCCGCAGGGGTCATCGAGATTCGCACCATTGACAATATGGATTTGAATTGATTAAAGAGTTTCGGTAAATTCTTTGCCGTTATATTTAAATCTATTGAAATATTGTCAAATGGAAAATTTGAAAAAAATCGAATTTTTCATTTGATAATGTTAGCAGAATCGTTGCCTAGAAGTGCCGATTCTGTATAATATCATTATGTTGATATATAATGATTTCGTACAGTTTCCATGCATATATGAAGGAATTATTTTAGAGTGTTTCCTAAAATTACAATGTAAAATGAGTAAACGTAAAATGCGAGAAAGAGGATTGTGTTCGTTCATGATAAAGGATTTCCATTTCTGCCCCTTCTGCGGGACTGCCCTTATAAGCCGAGAACTTGAGGGTCTGATCAGACGATGTTGTTCTGCATGTGATTTCGTACATTTCAAGAATCCCCTTCCATCGGCAGCGGGAGTGGTAATTCGTGACGGAAGCGTACTGCTCATCAAGAGGGGGATCGAACCGGGAAAGGGACACTGGTCGCTTCCATCCGGATTTATTGAAGAAGGGGAAACCCCCGGGGAAGGATGCATCCGTGAGGTCAGGGAAGAAACGGGTCTGGAAACAACTGTGATAAAACTATTGGATGTATTCCATGTGACATCGAATTTCTACGGGGAAGTATTAGTTATTGTCTATCTTCTCGAGGAGATCGGTGGTGATCTGCAAGCCGGTACCGACGCTGAGGACGTCAGGTTCTTCCACAAAAATGATATGCCCTTTCTCCACGTCAGGGGATTCACAAACGTGGTGACTGAGATACTACCCCACCTGGATGATTGACCTTCAAAGGTATATTTTGGATTTCTCAGAGTCCAGTACCTTCCGATCCTCACCATCTCTCTTTTTTTGAACCTTTTTTACGGCTTGTATAAAATGCGCCATTGTAACTTTCTTTCCCCCGGCCCTCACGGTGAACATACCGGCCTCGGTACAGGTGTTCTTGATCTCCGCACCGCTGAACCCCTCGCACATTTTTGCAATTTCATCCAGGTTCTTTCTAATGCGCCAATCAAGTCTCATCTTCCTGGTGTGTATATCAAAGATCTGACGCACTCCTTGTGTGCTCGGGGGAGGAATTTCTATGATCCTGTCAAAACGGCCTGGTCGAAGCAGCGCCTTGTCCAGTATATCGGGGCGGTTGGTGGCAGCTATTATGGAAACATCATCAAGCGGCTTGAATCCGTCCATCTCGGCAAGCAGCTGCATAAGCGTGCGCTGTACTTCCCGGTCCCCCGAAGTGTCCATCCCCAGGCGCCTGGCGCCGATTGCGTCTATCTCGTCTATAAATACCAGGCAGGGAGCCTTTTCTCTTGCCAGTTGAAAGAGTTCCCGGACTAGCCGCCCGCCTTCCCCGATGAATTTCTGGACCAGTTCGGCACCAACCAGTTGGATGAATACCGCGTGTGTTTTGTTTGCCACTGCCCTTGCGAGGAGGGTCTTGCCGTTGCCAGGAGGTCCCACCAGCAATATACCCTTGGGCGGATCGATTCCCACATTCTCGTAGAGTTCGGGATTTGTAAGCGGGAGTTCAACCGTTTCCCTGATCTCTTCTATCTGTTCTTCGAGACCTCCAATGTCTCTATAGGTTGCGACCGGTCGCTCAATTACCTGCGCGCACGACACGATGGGGTCTCTCGAAGGCGGCAGTACGCCCACGATGTTCAGGTTCTTGTAATCCATCATAACCCGTTTGCCCACCGTTAATTCGCAATCATCAAGGTTTTGTTCATCTTTTAGATTCTTGACAACGTAATAGTGTCCGATACCGTTCTTCACGATAACTCGGTCCCCATCCAGTGTTTCAATGACCTCGCCAACCACATGGGGTGGGGTTCTAAAATGTTTCAGTTCGGAAATTAATTTACTGTTCTTCTTTTTCATCTCATTAAGAGTTCCGCTCAATTCCCTGTACTTTTTCTCCAGTTCCGCCTTTTCCATCATCAATGAATAGTTTCGCTCCATAAGATTTGCATTGAGGCGGTTGAGGCGGTAATATGTTTCGCTGCGGTCATTGAAATCTATCTTTCCGTCTTCTTCAGAAATGTTCGATGAAACCGTATCTTCAGTATTGGACATGATGATACTTCCTTAAAGAAATGACTGTGGCTATAACTCTCGAAAAAACGAATAATTTCCCGTAGAGTAATTCTTAATCTCCTTCCAGGAAAAATAGTTCCCCGTCATATTGTCTGAATATGTCAATCATCTGGAGGGTATCTTCGACCTTTTCAAGGCCGACCCGATCATCCACCTTTTTGAAATAATCTCGAGCCTTGTAACACCAAACCTCGAAGATAGTCATGGAATATTCCTTTATCCTTTTTTCCAAGTGCGCGTCCCCCTTGCTTATTATTCTGCGGATATTCTCAGGCCGCTGTCCCTGTAGTGAATATATATATTATCCCTTATCTTCTTTGATAGGTTGGAGAGCGACCCGTAGACCTTGTCCAATTCGACATCGAAATGCCGTGCCGCCTCTTTCGAGTTCCACTTGCGGTTTTCGAAATCGCCGGCCTTGATGTATTCGTATAACTTTCTTTCGAGTTCATTCAACTCATCAAAGCCCATGGCCATCACTCCTATAGCTTTTTGTCCGGTGAGATATTACGGTATGTTTATTTATTATTATCCTCCAATTTCTTAACGGGAATAATGAGATACAAGTTGTAATAGGGGAAGGTTGGATCGCTTATTTCACAGCGGAATTTAAATATCCCGAATGTTCTCATATTATTATGTTGGAGGCTTCAATGTCCGGTTTCAGCTCAATGCATCCGAGGGTCCGCGAACTCCTCTTGCGGGAGGGAATAATCGAACCTACCGTGGCCCAATCAAGGTCCATCCATCACATATTGGAAAGGCGGCACACTCTTGTGATAGCTCCTACCGGCATCGGGAAGACGGAATGTGCGGCGATACCTATATTCGACCATCTGCTCCGGTTAAAGGAAGGATCAGCCCATACTCCCGGTTTCAAGGCTATATACACCACTCCTCTTAGGGCACTTAACAGAGACATAATTTCCAGGTTGGAGAGCTGGGGGAAGGCTCTGGATATCACTGTTGGATTGCGGCACGGTGATACTTCGCAAAGCGAAAGGAACCGACAGTCCCGCATACCGCCCGATTTTCTGATAACTACTCCCGAAACCCTGCAAATACTATTCACCGGTTCTCGCCTTGTCAGGCACCTTGAAGAGGTAAGGTTCGTGGTGGTGGACGAAATACACGATATATGCCCCAATGTCAGGGGGGCGCAGTTATCAGTGGTGCTGGAGAGATTGGAAAAGATCTCTAACCACTGTGTGACCCGCATAGGTCTTTCAGCCACGGTTGGTTTTGATTCCATCGTTTATGTGGCGAACTTTCTCGGAGGAATGGGGCGGAAGGTGACTGTGGTGAACGTCCATGAGGAGAATGATTCCATCATGGAGGTAGTTGCTCCGGAAAATTCACTTGAAGATAAGAAACTGACATCGGAGTTGGCGTGCTCGGAAAAAGAGCTAGCATCCATCATCACTTCTCTGCGGCTCATCAAGGAGAAGCAACCATTATTGTTCTTCGTGAATACACGACAAACCGCCGAGGTGCTTGCATCCCGGATCGCCATGCTTGATCCAAATCTTCCTTTGGGTATCCATCATGGCTCGCTCTCGAAGGAGGTCCGGATGAAGATGGAGGACGATTTCAAGAAAGGGGAATTGAAGGGATTGATATGTACCTCATCGCTGGAATTGGGTATCGATGTGGGTTTTGTGGAACACGTGGTACAGTTCTCATCCCCGAGGGAGGTGACGCGCCTGGTGCAGAGAATTGGGCGGGCGGGACACGGCGTTGGCAGGATATCGCACGGTACTATCCTTGCCACGAGGCCCGATGACATTCTGGAAAGCGGGGTGATAGTCCGTAAGGCTCTGGCAGGGGAAATGGAGAGGATAAATATACCGGCAAACTCCCTGGCTGTCCTTTCGAACCAGATAATGGCGGCTTGCATGATCAAGGGCAAGGGAACAGTTTCGGTAGATGCGAGGGACTTTTTCAACACGGTGAAGAGGGCCATGCCGTTCTCCAATCTAAAGGCCGATACCTATTACACGCTCCTTCGTGAACTGGACGAAATGAGGATGATACGATATGATCCCATACTGAAAAAAATTTCGAGAAAGAAGCGGACAATGGATTATTTTTACAATAATATATCCATGATAAGGGACGAGAAGGTATTCAAGGTGATCGACATGGTTTCCAGGCGCCCCATCGGCACCCTGAACGAGGGATTCGTCGTCACCAGCCTTGAGCCGGGTGTGAAGTTCATAGTCAAGGGGCGGCCATGGGTGGTGGTGGAGATCGAGAGAGACTCAATAATGGTTGCCCCTTCCACCGATATCGGGGCTATCCCATCCTGGACCGGAGAAGACATACCGGTGCCTTTTGGGGTCGCACAAGAAGTAGGACGGATTCGCAGGGAGATTCACTCCGTTCTGGCGTTCTGCGGGAAAGAGCGAGAGCTACGGGCCATGACGATTAAGAAAAAGTACCGTTTGGGGGAAAATGCGTGGCAGCGCTATCTCTCATATGTTGAAGAGCAGGTTCGGGAGAATACGCTCCCCACTTCAGAAGTGATCACCATCGAGCGGTACGGAGAAACCACAGTGATAAATACCTGTTTCGGTACCAGGACAAACGATACTTTCGCTCTTATCATATCGTCTCTAGCCGCATCCCGGCTTGGTCGCGGGATCGAGACCACAACGGATGCCTATCGTATCGTCTTGAGTATACCCCGAACGTACTCGGCAAAGGAGATCAAGAATCTTCTTTATGCTATTCCGCCCGAGGATGTCATCGGGCTGCTGGAGTTGCTTGTCAAGAACTCGACTCTAGCAAAATGGACCCTGCTGTACGTTGCTAAGAAATTTGGTGCGATCAAAAAAGATGCCGACATGAAATACATAAATACGGAATACCTCATAAAAAGCTTCCGAGATACACTTATTCATAGAGAGGCTGTGGGCTGTGTCCTTCGGGATTACCTTGACGTGAAAAATACCAAAAGAGTACTCGAAGGGATTCGCGCTGGAGATATCTCAGTGGTTTTGGGGGGGAATTTATCACCAATGGCCATGGAGGGCCTGGAGGCGAGGTCTTCCCTGATCATGCCATCCAGGGCGGATTCCACCGTTCTAAAAGCATTAAAGGAAAGGCTGATGAGGTATCCGGCAGTCTTCGTTTGTCTCCACTGCAACTCCTTCGCTCATAAACAGCTTGATAAGATTCCTGAGCGAAAGCCCATGCGCTGCAGCAACTGTGGAGGCACATACCTTGCCATGCTGAGGGAATATGAATTGGATCTACTCCAAATGCTCCGCAAGGACCGGAAAAAACTGAACCCGGATGAGGAAAAGAAACTGAAAAGGCTCAACATCAACGCATCGCTGATATCGCAGTACAAGAAACGGGGAGCGCTGGCCATGATGGGCCGTGGCATCGGCCCTGTAAGGGCTGCCAGGATACTTGCAATGCCATTTTATCTGGAGGAGGAGTTCCTGCGTGAGATATTGACGGCGGAGATCGAGTACGCGCAAACACGCCGCTTCTGGGATTGAAATATTCGTATGAAATATTGTATTAAACCTTCACAATTTTTTTCAATATTTTTCACAATTTTTTCTATAGATAATACACGGCAAGTATATAAATAAAAGTAAAAGCCATTTATGAAAAAGTGAAAGGCCGCTTTTACTTAAAAATAGCCACAAGAACGCCAGTGCCTTTAGGCTCTGGATGAATTGTGGCGCCGAAGATTTAAACC
>Ga0187827_10005587_pt1 | contig 14841 bp, 10 predicted proteins | sample ETNtaG_39_FD_167969 | JGI IMG/M metagenome (GOLD analysis project Ga0187827, IMG submission 167969) | Marine microbial and viral communities from oxygen minimum zone, Eastern Pacific Ocean - ETNP2014_SV_150_PacBio MetaG (Illumina Assembly) | ecosystem: Environmental > Aquatic > Marine > Hypoxic...
ATGCCAGAGATATCAATACTTCTGGTAAACATGGAGATAGCAGAGGTGGTAAAAGAGGAAAAAAGGGTAAAGGACAAAGAGCAATGGGTCCATTTACGAATTTTTATATTAATGTGGGTTATGTAAGTAAATTGAACCCCGCTCGACTCATTGGATTAATTAATGAAAGCTTAGGATCATCCAATGCGGAAATCGGTCATATTGATATCAAAAAAACTTTTTCATTCTTTGAAATAGAAAAGGCCAAAGAAGCTCAATTAGTGAAAGGTATTCAGGGAAAGGAATTTGAAGGTAGACCCATCGCACTTGAAATTTCCCAAGAAAAACCCGAAAGAAGATCCAAATCAAAAGATAGATCTTTCAGTAATGTAAATAGAAAAAGAGGCAAACGTAAAGGTAGCGGTGGTCGACGAAAGAAACGACGCCGGTAACCGATAGATTAAACTATTTACATTATAACTGTTCCACGATCCCCACGGACGATATAAGATTTTCCGCCCATATTCTCAATCGCTTCAGCAATTGCTTCTGGATTGTTAGGTGCGTAGGCAAACATACATCCACCACCTCCGGAACCATTGATCTTACCACCCAATGCTCCTGCATCTAAAGCCGCATCTAACATGGATTCAATCTTAGGTGTACTTACTTTTAACACATCACGTAATACCGCATGGTGTTCCGTAAAAAGTGACCCTATTAATTCATGGTTTGGCTCATCTTTCTCCAATTCTGCTAATCCCTCATAGAGCAAATCCCTGTTTCTAAGGGTACCTTTAACGAGTTCAATTTCATCTTCTTTCAAATCTGAAAATTCAGCCTGATCATTCAATGCGTGAATTGTTAAATCTGGGTTTTTGTGCTTTAATTTTTGAATGAGTTTAATTCGAGAATCCCGACAACGACTTAAAATGCCCATAGTATCTTTGGGCTCACAGGAATCCCCCAAAACAAAGGTACCCAAATTTGGATTCAATGTTTGAATAGACAAGGTTGGTTCAGATTCCAAATAGATGATATTCCCCACGGCAACAGAATATTGGTCCATCATTCCCCCCGGTTCATTGAATTCAGTCACTTCTGCTTTATAGGCCAATTCACCAATCTTTTGTTGATCCCAAACTACAGGTTCATCGGCCATTCGAGATAAAAAATGAATCCAGCTCACCATGATGGCTGATGAACTGCTGGTACCGGAACGAATGGGGATTCCACTGGTAATTTCACATTCAAACCCGGATGAAAAAGTGAGCCCTTCCCTTTGGCAAATATTGATGCCGCTCTTGAAATAATCTCTGGGTTTTGTATAAGTTAAATCATCTAACGTAAAGGATTCCGAGTCTCCCAAATCCAATTTATGGAGAATATTTTTTTTATCTCCCCTCTTTTCTCCTTTTATCTCTCCCCTAAGGGAAATCGCCATGGCAATGACAGGAAGTCCAAGATAATCCTGATGCTCACCAAAAAGACATATTCGCCCGGGAGTGCTGACTTGCATTTAGTTAGCCACAGAGAAAAATTAATAAAAGACTCTGTGCTATCTCCAGCTCTCTGGCAATCATTTCCAAACTTTAAACAGTCCAATGGATGCAATAATACCCAATCCACAAATCATCAATCCACTATCCGTATGGCCATAGATCAATTGCCCTACACCCAATAAAAATCCATACACTGCGGTACAGCCTAACACCATGGAAAGAATTCCATGAGGAACAGGCCAGGGTTCAGTAGAAACTCCATCAGAATATTTGACCCAACCGGGACCGCCGGGATTTACTTTCTTCACAAATTTCCGTAATGTTTCCTTATCGTCTGGTGGCGTGAAATAAGTCGCCACTACCCAAACAATAGTAGTGAGTACAGCGCCAATTACAATTTTTTGCCATCCTTCCAATCCTGAATTCCCAAAATTAAAATAGCCTGCAATAATAATGGAACTAATCATAGCCACAATTTCGGTATATGCATTAATCCGCCACCAAAACCAGCGCAATATGTAAATCATGCCTGTGCCGGCGCCTATCATCAGTAAAAGTGTAAATGCTTGTCCAGCGCTGGTGAGTAAAAGCCCAAGTCCTCCGCCGAGAAAAATAGAAATGACTGTAAATAGTCGACCCGCTCTGACCAACTGTTTTTCTGTTGCATCCGGACGTATGAACCGATGATAAAAATCATTCACCAAATAACTGGCGCCAAGATTGAGTTGGGTGGACATGGTACTCATGAATGCAGCAATAAGTGACGCCGCAACTAACCCCAAAAGTCCCGATGGCAATAAGGTAAGCATGGCGGGATAGGCCACATCGTGACCCAGTTTATCCGCCGGTAAATTGGGGAATGCTTTTTGAATATCCGATAATTCTGGGAATATAACAAGGGATGCTAAGGCAATCAAAATCCAGGGCCAGGGTCTCAATGCATAATGGGCAACATTAAAAAAGAAAGTGGCGCCTACTGCATTCTTTTCATCTTTAGCTGAAAACATCCGCTGAGCAATATAACCGCCGCCGCCTGGCTCCGCTCCAGGATAATAACTAGCCCACCATTGGACCGCCAATGGTACTAATAATACAGGCACCCATGCATTGGGATTGGATAGATCCGGAATAAGTGAAAGTTTACCAACAACATTTGTGTGAGAAATCAGATTAGAGAGTCCACCAATTTCCGGTAATCCTAAAATATAAAACATACCCCAAATCGAACCAATCATGGCCAAGGTAAATTGAACAAAATCTGTAATAATGACTGCCCTTAGTCCACCTAATGTGGAATAGGCCAATGTAATGGAACAGGCAATGGTCAACGTTACCCACCCAGACAACCCCAACACAATTTCACCAAACTTTACGGCGGCCAAACTCACCGCACCCATAACCAATACATTAAAGACCAACCCCAGATAAAGGGCGCGGAATCCTCTTAAAAATGCTGCTGGTTTTCCGCTATATCGAAGTTCATAAAATTCTATATCTGTCAGGACGCCTGAGCGACGCCACAAGTTTGCATAAACGAATACGGTCAACATTCCTGTTAACAAAAATGCCCACCAACCCCAATTTCCGGAAACACCATTCTGACGAACAAGGTCTGTTACTAAATTGGGTGTATCAGTTGAGAAAGTTGTCGCTACCATACTCACGCCCAAAAGCCACCAAGGCATGTTCCGGCCGGCCAAAAAGAAGGCTTTTGTATCCTTACCCGCTTGCTTCGACGCCCAAATACCCACGATTAATGAAAGGGTGAAGTATGCACCGACTATAGTCCAGTCTAATGTTGATAATAGCATTTAATATGCGTCCGTTAATCCAAATATCGGTTTATTTGTTTTCCACTTCCCTCTTGTAAAATCAGGAATCTTCACAGATGCACTATTGGCTTTTATGGATTTTTCTGATAAGGGTACAATCACACTCATACTCACTGCATCATATACATCAATCACAGGTGATTGATTATCTTTTAATGCTTCCACAAATGCCCGAACAATGAAAAAGTCCATACCGCCATGGCCAGCACCGGATGCTTGATCCTCAAACTGCTTCCAAAGTGGATGATCATATTTTTCTAAATATGCTTCATCCGATTCCCAACGATGAGATTCAGGACTCATCCCTTCAATGTAGATAGATTTATTATCCTTCATCCACAATCCTTGGGTTCCCTGAACACGAAAGTTTAATGAGTATGGTCTTGGCGAATTGGTATCATGACTGAGCATAATGGTTTGACCATTGGCACATTTAATTACTGTTGTCACCACATCGCCCAATTTAAAATCGACTTTGGCGTTTGGATGATCTGCACCCCCATTCTCCACAATATATTTATGAAGTCCACGGGATTGTGTCGCTGTGGATGTAAGGTGTACCATGCGGTTTCCTCTATTGATATCCAGCATAGGGCTCACCGGTCCTAATCCATGAGTTGGGTATAGATCTGCATTACGATCCACAGAATGTTGGGTTCGCCAAGCTGCTTCAGAAAAGGCTTTTTCGCCAAATTCTACACCACCACCATAGCCACCTACTCCATCATTAAATTTCACATTTCGTATGTCATGCTGATATCCACCTTGGCAATGAATCAATTCACCAAACAACCCTTGTCTAACCATATAGAGTACGGCCATAATGTCCCGGCGGTAATTTACATTTTCCATAATCATACAGAGCTTACCGGTTTTTTCTGATGTATTCACCAAATCCCAGCATTGATTCACCGTTAATGCAGCAGGGACTTCTGTTCCCACATTAATATCATTTTCCATGGCCGCTATGGCCATGGGATGGTGCCATTCCCAGGGTGTCGCAATATAAACGCCATCCAAATCTTCATTCGCCACCATATTTCGAAAATCTTCTGGACCATCTTTATAAATTTTGGGAGCGGGTCTTCCCGACTTTTCAAATACTTTTAATACACGATCAATCATGCGGTCATCAATATCACAAATGACGGGTATATCTACATCAGGACGGTTAAGCAATAATCGCGTCATACCCTGGCCCCTAAACCCAGTACCAATAATTCCAACTTGAAGTCTGCTTGATGATGCCCCGAATAATGATGTTGGCATTATGCCAGCAGCAGCACCGACTAAAGCAGTGGTTTTAATAAAATCTCTTCTATTCATTTTTGACATTATTTTCTCCAACTCTGTCCCCGTTTAATCTTTTAATTTAAATATTTAATACAGTTTTTCAACAATCAATATTTCATTGATTCGGTTTTTTGTTATAACCAATTTGCTTGTTTCTCTATCCAGCTGAATCAAATTATCCGAATGTTTTAATATTTCCCCCACGACTGCATGAGTAGAATATAACCCTCCCAGCCATTTTCTTTTATCACTGATATATAGGAGGTCGCCTTCCACTCCCTCCAAATCCATCGCCAAAGCATTCGAGATACCAACCATTGGAAGATTTCCTGTTCCTGCCGTAACTGGATTACGATCTATGATTTGAGGTATAGCCATTGATTTTTTACTGGCATTTTCTTTTCCGGGAGAGCCCTTATACTGAATAATCGCATCTTTAACCGTGCTCCAGACCAATCCTTTTTGTCGATTTTCGGGTTCCGGTTTGGTAAAAATAGTGACCCCAATTCCGATTACGGCACTTATAGAAATGCCATAAAATGCCCGCATAAATTTAAATTGTTTCATGCCATCAAAAATGCCATCTCCCACGTCTACCATGGGCACACCATGGGCAAAAGGAATAATCACTTCTGGGACAAATAGAGAAAAAATAATGGCACCCATGCCTCCCACCAATGTGAAAAGCGCGGCCTTTCGAGTAAATCGTTTCCAAAAAACACTAAAGAGTAATGCAATGACCAATGGAGGTGTTACAGCCGCCGTAAATGCACCATGGGCAGCATAAATTGTTTTGAAAGACATAAATACAGGTACCAATAAAATTCCCAATATGGTGACAGATACAGAACTAATTCTGGCCATTTTGAGTAATTGCTTTTCATTCGCTTTGGGGTTCATGGGACGATACACATCATTCACCACAATTGCAGCAACCGCAGTAATCAATGTATCCACTGTGGACATAAGTGCGGCGGTCATGGTGGCCAAAATCAAACCGAATACGCCAGGACGACTCAAAAAATCAGATGCAATAAAGAATGCTTCATCGGCTTGAAGATCGCCGGGAAGAATGCCAGCATGAACCATGGCTTTTGCCACCCAACCACCGGAGGCAACCACACAGGCAGCAATGGGCATCAGCACTAAGATGACTGTAAAAATGGCCTTTCGCCCATCCTGAAGGGATTTCGTGGATAAAAACCGCATAATGACACCTTGATTCAAAAAATAGAACATGGCGGTATTGGCAATCCCATCCTGCCAAAATATCCCCACACTTGGGAAGGAAGGATCTTCATTAAAATTGGGAAACGGTAACTTATGTGCTCTCGGCAAATGCTGCCAAAAGTCCTCCAACCCTCCCAGATAATTAATACCCAGAAATAGAATCATTATGCCTGTTCCCAACAACATGAGCCCTTGAAATAAATCAGTCATAATGACACTGGTTTGTCCCCCAGCGGTCACATAAATGGCCGAAATGGACGCCACCAAAATGGCTGCCGTAAATATGGGCCATCCCAGGAGAATATTCAAAACCTTCCCCATGGTAAACAGGTTCACTCCCACATATCCAATGAGGTAAATCAATATAAAAGCTGTGACCCATCTACGAATGGATCGATCGAATCGACGTTCAAAATATTCTGGGATGGATGTAATCCGTGAAAAGTATAAAATGGGTAGCCAGCCAAAAAGCAAAAGTGGGAGCCAAATCCAATCATTCAAATAGGTTTGACTGCTTCCAAATCCGTAGGTATAAGCCACACGGCTATATTTCACAAAACTATAGGAACCCACCGTTGTTGCAATCAAACTAAATGTAATGAGCCACCAAGAAAATCGCTGGCCACCAAAGAAAAAATCTTTAACCGTTTTTTGCCGCCTTCCGAAATAAGTACCAATAATCAATATGAGTAAAAAGTAAAATACCATAATGCCATAATCAATAGGTGCCCCAAGGGTTGGACTCCTATCCGGATCACCATAGAAAAGAACGGATGGACCTGTTGAGAAATCTCCAAATTGCAAATATCCCTGGAGTACAAAATAAAAAAATAATGGAATCATTACGAAAAGCAGGTTTCGGAAACCATTTTCCTTTATGCTTAGGTATCCCTGACGGTATGCGAAAATTATGCCAATGGCAAAAACAATGCCGCCTATTATGAATTGATATGAAAACATCATGATTATTTTAACAGTCGTAAGTTGAAAATTAACAATTGAGACTAATACAATTACTTAACTGATTTCAATATAGATAAAAAGAGTTCTTATAAATCTTCGGTACCATAGATTTACAATCATTAATCAAAAATAGCGTATTAAATTATATCATATTATTAATTGGTGTTGGGGATGTAGGAAAACATATTTTGGAATTCGCAGCCCGTAAAAATCGGCAATTTGAGAAGATCCTCGTCAATTGCACTGTTACTTCAATTTTATTTTCGATAATCCAAAGGCGGTTCCCGGTCTCCCAGTAGAGAATAATAATTAAATGTTTGGCCCCGCCGTTCGATTAATTCTTTTTTCGCATTTTTCACCGCTTCTGGATTGTTGTATAAATCAACCGCGGTGCCGGCAATTGTTTTGGCTGCATTCATCATACCCTTCATTCCAATACTCATGCCGCCGGCTGAAACTGCCTGCCACGTATGGGCCGATGTACCGGGCACCCAAGTGGCGGTTCGCAATCCTGCTGTAGGTACCATCCAACTCACATCTCCTACATCGGTAGATCCCTTACCTCGGGTGAACTTATATGGCTGAACGGCACTTGCAGAGGATACCTCCAGGTTGGGATTCCTCAATGTTTCATGAATTTGATCTGCAAATGCTTTTTCTTCTCGTGTATACTTCACACCACCGATTGCGACCAAATTATCATACATAATTCTTTGTGCTACATCATTGGCCAATACAGGACGGTTTCCATGGATGATCTCATATTCCAGGCGAGTCCCAGTACCCAACGCCGCTCCTTCAGCCGTCTTAATGACCCTGGCCCAGAGATCCTCAAGTATATCTACATTAAAGTCCCGAACGTAATAAAAAACTTCTGCATAATCAGGGACAACATTGGGGGCATTCCCACCGCGGGTAATCACATAATGGATTCGTGATCCATCGGGAATATGTTCCCTCATAAGATTTACCATATGGTTCATGGCTTCCACCGCATCTAAAGAAGATCGCCCTTTTTCTGGCGCACCAGCGGCGTGAGCCGAATATCCATGAAATCTAAATTTGGCTGATCGGTTGGCCATGGAGGTGGATGTACTTGCCGTATTCCGATCACCCGCATGCCAATGGAGAACCACATCAACATCGTCAAAAAGTCCGGCGCGGACCATGTAAACTTTCCCGGAACCCCCTTCTTCAGCTGGTGTGCCGTAGAGTCTGATAGTCCCTTTTTGTCCGGTCTTCTTTAAATAATCTTTTACCGCAATGGCCGCAGCTGTGGATGCAGTCCCAAATAAATGATGACCACAAGCATGGCCGGCGCCTTGGTTTTCAATTGGTTTTCTTACAGTAGCCACTTGCTGCGAGATTCCCGGTAATGCGTCGAATTCTGCCAAAATACCAATGATGGGTTTCCCGGAACCATATTCCGCAACAAATGCAGTGGGAATTTCAGCCACTCCAGATTCAATACTGAATCCTTCATCAGATAACGTTTCTTTTAGAAGCCCGGAACTCTTCTCTTCCTGGTATCCTACTTCCGCAAAATTCCAAATTGACATGGCAATTTTTTTATAATCTTTTGCACGTCTTTCTATACTCTTTTTTACTTCTTTTTTATTTGTTTGCGCATAAGAATAAAAGGGTATGAGTAAAATAAAGAATGCCAAAATAATGGTAATATGTTTTGAAAATTTCAATTGCATCTCCTATTAATTATTTAATGGGTTGTCCAACCGTTGATTCATCCAGCGATTTAAAATAAATAATGTAACAATCACGATAGCCCATTGCACCACACATGTCGCCACACTATATAAGGATGTGGGATCATACCAGTCATTGGGAGCATAAACTGTTGCCGAAAGCCACATCCACCAGCTGAAAATTGTTATTCCTAAAATGGGGACCACATAACTAATGACTGGCAACCACCATTTTGGGAATGGCCAATCATTTTCACTTTCAGCACTCACTTCCTCCACTATTTTGGATAGGCCATATTTAATCACAGCAGCGGCCACAAAAATACCTGATAGCATAAGTGCCACACCCCAGACAAAATCCTGGTTACCCAAAATATTCAAATTCTGTGCCGATGGAATTCCCATCAAAAAGCAAACACCAACAATCCAACCAACGGCGGTGGCACGCTTGACACCAAAATCGATAAGATTCCGTACCGCCAATTCCAACATAGAAATCAATGAAGAAAATCCAGCAAAACTAAGTCCCAGAAAAAATAGAATCGCCAATGGTTTTCCTAAAGGCATTTTGGCAAATAGTTGAGGCATCCAAATAAAGGTTAATCCTGTGGCGGCGGGACCTGATGATTTCATTACATCCAAAATTTCCGGTTTTGCCATTCCCATTTCATTCCCCAAAATAGAAAAAACTGTACTGAAAATCATAATGGCAGCCATGAGTGAAACCAGGTTATTCCCAATGGCAACGGTGAAGGCATTTTTAATGACCCCATACCGCTTTTTGATATAAATGGCATAGGTGAGGAATAGTCCCCAACCGGCGCCCGTATCCCAGGCGTTTTGGGTTAATGCTTCCAGCCATATACGCGGTTCTTTCAGTTGGGACCAATCCGGTGTAAATAGATAGGTAATGCCTGCCATAGACCCGGGAAGCATGAGGGCCCGGACCACCGACAAAAGTACAATAGCTAATAAAGTTGGAATAAGTATGCGATTTACTTTCTCGATGGATGAAACACCTTTATAAATGGCGAACCCACCCACACTCATGGCGATGGCATGAAACAAAATGGGGAATGATCCATCCTGAAAATTATTCCAGATTTCCCAGGATGTTTCGGTCGTATTGGGCAGTGCATTGAATGTCATACTGCCGAAATAGTAGATGTTCCAACCCACAATAACGGAGTAATAAAAAGCAATGGCTGTGGAAACAAATCCGACAAATCCACCTAAGAAGGCAAACGGCTTCCCCATAAAATGGGCGAAGGCACCCACGGTTCCTTTACGAGATTGTCGACCCAAAACATATTCAGCAATAATAAGTGGAATGCTCCATAATAAGAGAAACATAATCCATGCCACCAAAAATGAACCAGCACCATTTTCACCGCCGTTTGTGGCCACAATCCGTGGGAAACGCCAGATGTTGCCTGTACCTACCGCAATGCCTAAGGCACTAATTAGAAATGTAAATCGAGATGAAAATCGGGGTGCGTCATTGCGCATGAGTGATTCCTGACTATTATTTATTTTAATCTTTAATAACTAGGGAAAGGTTAAACTAAAGTATAGGATGATACCAAAATAAAAAAACCTGATTTTACCTATTGATTCTAATAGATAAATCAGGGGTTTGTAACAATTAATAATGAAAAGTTATTTCTTTTCTTTTTTTAGAATTTTTTTATGTTTGCCCATCATCTTTTTAATCTTGATCATCTTTTTACCATCATCCGAATCGTCTTTTTCAATCCACATCATTTCATGGTCACCCATGGCACTGGGGTCCATTTCTTCCCCATTCACAGTCACAGTCATGGTGGTATCGCCATCTGCATTCACTTCTTTACGAACTTCAATCTGTTTTTCAATCCCATCCATTCCCATATGGGAATCACCTCCCATTTTCATCATTATTTTATGATCGCCACCCATTTTATGCATACGGCCCGATCCATGGGATCGATTATTCGTATAGGTATATACAGCATAAAAACCCAACAGGACCAATAGGTATTTCCAGCCTACATTTAATATTTCTTGTTTTTTCATAAAATCAATTTACTTTATACCCCAGCCAATGAGATAGTAGAAATTAGAAATGGTTGTCAAATTTAATTGACAGCCAACTAAAAAGATTCGTTAACCATACAACTGCATTAAATCATCATACCCACCAATGGCTTCTCCATCAATCACGATTTGAGGAACAGTCATGGATTTTCCAACCTCAAAAAGTTTTTCACGATTCCAACCCTTTTCCTCAATATTGATTTCTTCGTATGGCCACCCCTTCTCATCAAAAAACCGTTTGGCCGCTACACAGTATGGACACCAATTGGTGGTATAAATTTTTATTTCTTTCATTTCAATTTCACTATTCAGGTTGTACCTGTTTCCAATTTTTCACTTTAAATCCTTCTTCCGCCGCTTCAACCGCGTGCATGATTTCATCACGCTTGAGTTTTCCCTTATTATAAGTTACTGTGAATATCCAAGTTTTATTGTCAAATGTATGTTTCGAAACACCCTTCAGCCCGTCCAGGGCCTTACCCACATTGGTGGGTCATCCCATTCATAGAAAACCATTACGGACAATCATACCATCCAATTCAAACGTAGCTGAAATGGCTTCGTTTCCACTACAATTGATTAGTATCATTACAGGAATGATCCACCCAATTTTCAAGATAATCTACTTCTTTTGTTCATTTAATCCCCAATCGTATTCCTAGAATTTAATCTGGTAGAATGTAATAAGAATGGGTTCATCCAAAAATTGGTTTAAATATTCTAAAAGCGTTGTTCCAGATTTAAACCGGTTACAATTCGATCACCCATAGGAGGACATGAATTTGATCCGCAATTAATGTATTGTTTACACCTTGGATATACCATCGAATCATGGCGTCCAAACTCAAAGATTGGGATTTGAACTATGCGAATCCTGAGGAACGCACATTGGCCATGGCACAAAACAAAGCCAGCGGTCTGACTTATTTATTGCCTTAACGTTCCCTTATTTTTGGGGCAGCAAAACGATAGATACCGTATCGCTGTTAAATGCAGTGAACATGCCCAACCCGCCATTAATATTATTGTAAGGCTCATTCAAATCCCGTGAATTTTGGCCACTGGATTGATAAAGCAGTACATAATCCGTCTGGACGTGAAAAAGAACAATATCATGTCTTCCAAAATGGGTGATTGTGCTTGCCAGCATGGCGTAAGACGTATCAATGAAAGGTTCCGAAATAAAACGCCGCCACCGGGGAGGTAATGTTTTTTCTAATGGTTCCGGATCTTCCTCTACATTATCCATCAAAAGATAATGAAAATGATCTTCTGGATTGTCCCAATTGAGGCGGATTATATTTGAATCAGCAAAGATCCATCGAATATAATCCCTGTTCCTATCAAAAGATGGCACATACATTGTATCAATATTAGACGAAAAACTATCTGGTTTTTCAGGAACAATTGCCTCAGATGTGAGGTGCTGCTCACCATAATTAATATCCAGGATAAAGGTGTCACCTTCTGCCACCACAAGGTCGCTATCAGGGTATGTGTAGGTAATACTGAATGTTGTATCCGTTTCAGTTGTATCATAAGAATGGACAGGGAACAAAACAAATTCTTCTGCACTCCGTTTAAGAACCACCACTGCGGAATCGATTGGGATAGCAGTTTCACTTTCGTCGTCCAATGTCAATGTGGAGGCGAGGATCACATCCGTCACCGGCTGGCCTGCATAGAGGTATCCCCTGACGACGATCAAGTCGGCTTCGGGCACCGGCAAAAGATCATCTTCGCAACTGAGTGTTAAAAAGGTGATACTAAAAAGCGTTGAGAAAAATAATTTGTTATTCATCAAATCTCCCTACTTCAATGTCACTTTAAAAAACAATGTTATTGTCATGGGCAATAGCATGACATCTGACACCACAACCGGAACTACATTCAAATCATATTCACGATAATTCACATTTTTTCTATTATAAATATTGAAAACGGACAAACCCACGTCCCATTTAAAATCCGGTGTTTGCATTTGACGAAATATGCTCAGATCCATTCGGTGGTAATCGGGCAAACGAAATTCATTTTTATCACTCACATGGATATAGGTGAATTCATCCCCATTCAGCAGCGGTAAATAATATCTGCTTTGGGGAGTGGTGTAAGGCGTGCCAGTGGCATATACAAATGTGGATGCAAAATTCCATGGACCCCATTTATACATTCCGACGATTTTAGCTTCGTGTGTTTTATCGTGGCTGGCAGGATATGGTTCCGGTGCCAAGGCACCAAAATCATAATTCACATTGGCATAGGTGTAACTGAGCCACCCATTCAAAGCGCCGGATTTTTTCTGGGCGAGGAATTCAACTCCTTCTGCATATCCGTCACCAAAAAAGAAATAATTCCCGTAATCAGCCAATTCCTGAAACCTGCGCGTATATTCCACCAACCCATCTAAGTATTTTCGATATCCTTCCACTTCAAACAGGTATTTTCGAGTTTCATATTTAAAACCCAGAATTTGGTGTTCTGCCGATCCTGCCGGAATATTATCATCAGACACAAGCCAGAAATTCGAATTCCCCTGAAGTACATCTTCTAAAACTATATTATTAATGAATTGAAAATAATTACCCCAAGCTCCTTTCAGCGTAAAGTGATCTGTCACATTCCAGGAAAAAAATAATCGAGGCGAAATAAATATAGAATCAGCAGACATGTCCAGTACAAATAGACTATCCAGTCCCATTTGAGTGGTAGTCCGGACCCCCATACCAAGGGTTAAGGATGGCATAACATTCCATCGATCTTCCAAATATAAACTGGCTAATATGGTATTGGATTCCAGATTAAGGATTTGAACTGTATCATAAATAGCGATATCATAGTGGGTCCCCAGATTAGTGAATTCCATCCCAAATTCCAGAATATGCTTTGCACTGGCATGATATACATTGTCAATCCGAAAGGATTGATCCATGGCGCCATTCCCTTCCTCAATTCTTAAATTAAAATTTCCGCCTCCTTGAAGATATAAATTGCGATCATAATTGCTTTTAAATTGAGAAGAACTCACCAAGGCTTGGCTGGATAAACGGTCCGTCCATTTATGATTCCACCGTAGACTCACACCCAGATTTCCCCAATCAGTATTGTTTTCATCCATGAGGGTAATATCTTGCTGATTCCCACCGCCACCCCCGCCGGGGCCTGGACGGCCACGAATACCAGAGGTCTCACGGGATTCATTTAAAAAATCCCTACCTCCATACATACTTAGGCTAATTACGTCCCTATTGCCTGGCGTAAATGTTACTTTATTATGGAGATCATAAAAATAAAATGTGGGAAATATTTGCTGCTGAAATGCAGTTTCATCATCAGGATCTTGCCGGTTAACCCTGCGGCGGTTATTAGCGGGACCCTCATCATCACCCGTCACAAATTCATACATTTTATCAAAAAAGGGGCTGGACAAAAAATCGGAATAGGAACGTCGATATGAAAAGAGCCAACTGCCTCCCCATATAATCGGTGTTTCATATAATAATTGGGTGGACATGAGGTTGGCACCCAATCCAAATTGCCGTCTGGTCAGATCGCCATTTTTACCTGTCATATCAATAACACTGGATAGACGCCCGCCGTATTTGGATGGAAATCCGCCCTTATACACTTGCACATCCTTAATCGCATCAGCGTTGAAGGCACTGAACATACCGAAGAAATGATCCACATGATAAATATTCATTCCATCCAACAAGATCATATTCTGATTAGAGGAACCACCACGGATGTTTAATCCTGAAGAACCATCGCCGGTGCTGCTTATTCCTGGTAAAAGTTGCAATGAGCGAAAAATATCCACTTCACCCATGTTGGGAAGTAGCGCTAATTGTCGGGGAGAAATGGTCACTTTACTCACTTCATCGGCACTTTTCATAACTTGGTATTCATCTGCGATCACATCTACGGATTGAAAATCCAATGCTTCCATCTTTAGGCGAATATCCAATGATTGTTTCGGGCCAGAATTATCATATCCAATCTTTACCGTACGATATCCAATATAAGAGATGATGAGAGAACAGGGTTCCGCTGGAATATCAACTAGGACAAATTGCCCGTCTGAATTAGAGGTGATACCTCGATCTATCCCCATGACAACAACATTGGCATAAGGCAATGGTTCTAAATTATCCATATCCCGAATGGTACCCGAAATATCCTGGGTTTTATTTTGACTCAGAATAATGGAAATGAATAGCAGTCCAAAAAAATATTTTTTCATTAATTTCTTCTTCGGCCTTG
>Ga0187827_10005588_pt1 | contig 14840 bp, 14 predicted proteins | sample ETNtaG_39_FD_167969 | JGI IMG/M metagenome (GOLD analysis project Ga0187827, IMG submission 167969) | Marine microbial and viral communities from oxygen minimum zone, Eastern Pacific Ocean - ETNP2014_SV_150_PacBio MetaG (Illumina Assembly) | ecosystem: Environmental > Aquatic > Marine > Hypoxic...
CTGGAACACGAACTATAAAGCTAAGGGGCGGTATGGGGCTTCTAGGCGTTATTGGAAAATATGGAGCTTATAGATTTTGTAATACTTTAGCCTTAGTTGATCATCATGTTCGTGGAGTAAATCCGAAAAATGCAAAAGCTGGTAGAAATTGGTCAAATTATACATGGCATGGTGATCAAGCACCTGGATTTCCTTTTGTACATGGTCTACAAGCATCAGATGTAGATATGAATGAAATGCGATACAGTAAGTTATTGGTGTCAATTGGTAAAAACTTAGTAGAGAATAAACGAGCAGACAATCATTTTGCAGCAGAGATTATGGAACGTGGTGGCAAGCTTGTTAATATATCACCAGAATATGGAGCATCTTCATCTAAAGCAGATTATTGGCTTACTATTAGGCCTAATACAGATACTGCTCTTCTTCTGGGAATTTCTAAAATTATTATTGATAATGATTGGCACGACAAAAAATTCTTGAAAGAATTTTCAGATTTTCCATTACTAATAAGAAAAGATACCCTGAAGAGATTGAAGCCAGAAGATTTTATAGTAGACTATAAAAATCAATTATCTAATAATGGACCAAGTTATACAATTCATGGATTAAAGAAAAAACAATATGATAAGATTGGTGATTTTACTGTTTTTGATAAATTAAGTAATTCAGCGAAGCCGCTAACACGAGATGATGTAGGGATATTTTTGAAGAAAAAAGAAATTGACCCCGCATTAGATTGGGATGGAAAAATCAAAGATATCGATGGTAATAACATTGAAGTTTGCACCCTTTTTTGGGCTTACAAACATGTACATTTAAAAGATTATGATTTGGATACTGTAGTTGAAATAACACATTCAAATAAGGAATTAATTAGACAGCTAGCTAAGGACTTAGCAACTATAAAACCGGCTACAATTCATATTGGTGAAGGCTTAAATCATTGGTTTCATGCTGTAGAAAATAATCGAGCCTGCTATTTACCTGTGATTTTAACAGGAAATATTGGCAAAAGAGGCGCGGGCTGTCAAACTTGGGCTGGAAATTATAAAGCAGGGATATTCCAGGGTTCTAAAGAGGTAGGCCCTGGTTTTAAAGGTTGGGTTGCTGAAGACCCATTCCAACCAAATTTAAATCCAAAGGCCAACGCAAAACAGTTAAAAATTAAAGGATATGCCCGTGGAGAAGAACCGTCCTATTGGAATGTGGGTGATTTTCCATTATTGGTGAATACTCCAAAGCATGGAAAAAAATCTTTTACAGGTGTAACTCACATGCCAACACCGACCAAAGCAATTTGGCATAATAATGTTAATTTGCTTAATAATGCTAAGTACCATTATGAAATGGTCAAGAATACAAATCCTGGGATTGAGATGATTATAAGCCAGGATATCGAAATGACTGCAACCTGTGAATATGCAGATATAGTATTGCCTGCAAATAGTTGGGCTGAGCAACAATCTTATGAATTGACAGCATCCTGTTCAAATCCATTTTTACAAATTTGGAATGGGGGATTAAAGCCTGTATTTGATTCTAAGGATGATGTTCTTATTCTAGCAAATGTTGCAAAACGCCTAGGTGAAATATTAAAAGATAGACGCTTTACAGACTATTGGAAATTTGTTTTACAAGGTAAAACAGAGGTATATATTGATAGGCTATTGAATGGAAGTAATACTACAAAAGGTTATACAACAAAAGATATTATGAAGGGTAAATACGGTGAACCAGGCTCAGCACTGATGCTATTTAGAACTTATCCAAGAATTCCCTTTTATGAGCAAATAAAAGAAAGTACTCCATTTTATACGCCTACTGGAAGACTTCAAGCATACAATGATGAACCTGAAGTTATTGAATATGGAGAGAACTTCATTGTTCATAGAGAGGGGCCAGAGGCAACACCCTATCTGCCCAATGTAATTGTATCTAATAATCCGCTTATACAGCCTGTTGATTATGGAATTTCATTAAATGCCACATCTGCTGAAGAACGACAAGTTAGAAATGTAAAAATGGATTGGAATAAAGTAAAAAAAACAAAAAACTTTTTATGGGAAAAGGGCTTTTCTTTTTATTGTTTAACTCCTAAGTCACGTCATTCTACTCACTCAAGTTGGGCGACAACAGATTGGCATTTTATTTGGGGAAATCCTTTTGGAGATCCGTACCGTGAGGACAAACGTCAACCTGGTGTAGGTGAGCATACTATGTATATGAACTCTGATGCTGCTAAAGATTTAGGTATTGAAGATGGTGATTATGTATATATAGATGCAGACCCTCAAAATCGACCATATCGTAATTTTAATGTTAAGGATCCTTTTTATAAGGTTGCGCGTCTAAAAGTACGTTGCCGATATAACCCCTCGTATCCATATCATGTTACTATGATAAAACATGGTGCATGGATGGCAACAGAAAAATCTGTTTTAGCACATGAGACACGTTCAGATGGAAGAGCACAGTCTAAAGATACTGGATATCAGGCAAGTTACCGATACGGATCGCATCAATCTATAACATATGGTTGGCAAATGCCTATGCAGCAGTTAGATAGCTTGTTTCATAAATGTAAAGCAAAAATGGGTTTTTTATTTGGATATGAAGCAGACAACCATGCTATTAATACTGTGCCGAAAGAAACTCTTGTTAAAATTACTTTTGCTGAAAAAGGAGGTTTAGGCGGCAAAGGTAAATTAGATGTTGTGAAGTCTGGTTATACGCCAGCTAATGAAAATGATTTTATGGATGATTATATTTCTGGAAACCTGACAACTATTGGAGATGATGAATGGTAAAAAAATATGACAAAGAAGATCCTCTTGAAATGAAAGTAATGGAAATCCCTGGTGGAGACATAGAGCATCAAGCATTGGTTATGGCAGAGGAATTTAGAGATATGGGAACAACCAAAAAAGAATTGATTCAAATGTTCTCTAGTCCCTACTATGCCGGTTTGTATATGACATATGTACAGTTGGGTAAGGAAAACATCGAGAATATAATTTGTCATGTATATAATAGTATAAACATGATAGATAGGAGCCAAAATGAGCAAAGTATATAATTGGCAAATAGCCAGGGATATGAATTATCCCTATGAAGGGAAATATCCTGAAAGACAATTTGCTGCAGTTTTTAATATTAATAGATGTATTGCCTGCCAAACTTGTACCATGGCGTGTAAGAGTACATGGACCTTTTCAAAGGGACAGGAACTTATGTGGTGGAATAATGTTGAAACAAAACCTTATGGTGGTTATCCTCAACATTGGGATATAAAACTGCTTAATCTTATGCAGAAGGCACATAATCGTCAAGATAAAACTATGACATGGAGTACCGACGGGGAATATAATGGTATGACGATTTTTGAAGCGGCCAAAAAAGAAAAAACTAAAAATGGACAATCTCGTGTACTAGGTTATCTTCCTGAAGATAGTGAATGGAAAAAACCTAATATGGGAGAGGATATTTCTCCAACAAAAAAAACCAAAAAAGATAAAATGGGGTTTATTACAGATCCTATTAAACTTCCTGAACATAAAAGTTTCTTTTTTTATCTACAAAGACTTTGTAATCATTGTAGCTACCCGGCCTGTTTAGCAGCTTGTCCACGTAAAGCAATTTATAAACGTGATGAGGATGGTGTTGTCCTTATTGATCAGGAACGATGTAGAGGATATAGAAAATGTGTAGAAGCTTGCCCATATAAAAAAGCGATGTATAATGGACAAACAAAAATATCAGAAAAGTGTATTGGATGCTACCCACGTTTAGAAGGTAAAGACAAACATATTACTCCTGATGGTGTTCCTGTTGAAACGCGGTGCATGTCATCTTGCGTAGGGAAAATAAGGATGCAGGGGTTGGTAAAAATGCAAAAAGATGGTTTGTGGGCTAAAGATACTGAAAATCCTTTGTATTGGATGGTGCAAAAAGAAAAAGTTGCACTTCCTCTATATCCTCAGTTTGGCACTGAACCAAATATGTTTTACATACCTCCAAGGTGGGCACCAAGAGCATATTTGACTCAAATGTTTGGCCCTGGCGTTGAACAGGCTATTGACAAATATACTGCTCCATCCCGTGAACTTATGGCAATTTTGCAACTCTTTAGAGCACAGCAAGAAGTAATATATAAATTCAAAATAAAAAAAGGGCCGAGAATTTATGATAAAGAAATAACTCTTTCAGATGGTTCGAAAACTATTCTAGATATATATAATGATACAGTTATTGGTTATAATGAAAAAGGGAAAGAATGTGTTAGAACGACAGTAGAAGAGCCTATGTATGAACGTCCTAATAAACATTTTAATTCAATCTAATATGGAAAATAATATGAAATCAACAAAAAGCTTAAATGCCCGTTCAACTATTTATGGAGCAGTATCAGTTATTTTTTCTGGCCCTGAAAGTAAGAAGTTTTCCATGCTTATGGAAGACGATTTTCGTAAATGTGTTGTAGAAGCCTGTTTAGATTTAGAAGAAGATGTGAATCATAAAGGGAACAGATTAATATCCAAGTTATTTCAAAAACTGATAAATAAAGTAGATAATGTAGGCTTAGAAAGAGTTAAAAGTGAATTTGTAAATATTTTTGGACATACTCTTTCAAAACAAATTACTCCATATGCGCTTGAGCATCTAAAAAATTCAGATGTATTTTTTCGTACTCAAAAACTAGCTGATCTTAATGGTTTTTATAAAGCTTTTGGTATGGAAGTTGAATCTATTGAAAGAGCAGATCATATTTCAACACAGACTGAATTCATGTCAGCTCTTTTATTTAAAGAAATAATGGCAGATCAAAATAATTTATTTGAAGAAAAAGAAATTTGTCAAAAAGCACTTGCTGATTTCCAAAAGGAACATTTTTTAGATTGGGTAGAAATATTCTCTGAAAATATGATTAATTATGTTGAGGATGAGTTTTATATGCTGGCGGGTAAATTTTTGTATGATTTCATTAAAGTAGAAAAAAATATTTATAAATCAATAAAAATACCTATAGAAAATGTTAATTAATAATATAAAGGGAATAAGAATATATGTTTAAACAGTTAAAAGATAATCATGTAATTAACACCATGTTTAAGGAGCATGAGCATATTCTTGAGATGTTAGATGAACTTGAAAAAATATCTCTTAAACTTTCTGATTGTAATCAGGGCAGTGCTATAGTATACAGGGACAGGGTCAATAAACTGGCTATTAAGATTATTGGAGCAGAACCCCATCATAAACGAGAAGAAGAAGTACTTTTCCCAGCAATGGAAGAAAATGGTTTTTCTGGGCCTACTGAATGCATGAGAATGGAACATGAAATGATGCGCAAAATGAAACAAGCATTAAAAGATGAAACAGAAAATTCTGAAGAATCATGCTGTTGTGATTGGAAAAATAAAAACAATAAAATTTCTCAGTTAATATCAGAACTATGCAGGACATTACGTGCACATATTGATAAGGAAAATAATGTTTTGTATCCGATGGCTTTACAGTCTATAACTGATGATACAAAGTGGGAAGAAATGAAAATAAAATGTGATGAAATTGGCTATTGCTGTTTTTGTCCCACCATACATGAATTAGATAAAACGACAGAAAATATTTGATAAAATAAATTGTCTCAAAGCTGAATGACCTACTTCCTGATTAAATGGATAAGGTCTGATGCCGAAACGGTTTCTATGGAAACATATAAATCAGCTCCCGAATTTCGATAATTCGAAAGGAATTGGAATGAGAATGAAAGTGCAAACACATACATCCTGTAATAGGATTGCTGAAAAAAAATGTTCATCAGATGAACAAATCATTGATCAATTTGGTCGAGTATTTACTTATTTACGTATTGCAATAAATCAAGATTGCAATCTTCGTTGTATTTACTGTATGCCAGAAAAGGGAATCCCTTTTAAAAAATCAAAAAATATAATGTCCCAGAATGAAATTCATAGAATTTTAAAAGTTTCATCAGAATTGGGAGTTAATAAAGTTCGTTTTACTGGAGGAGAACCACTTATGCATCCAAGTATTATTTCTCTTGTTAAAATAGCAAATGTAATGCCTGGAATTGACAATGTCCATATTACCACAAATGCTGTATTGCTGAAAAATATGGTTGAAGATTTATATAAGGCAGGTTTAAAAGGGATCAATATTAGTATAGACACATTAGATATGAAAAAATATCAACTTATTACTCGTAGGAATACATTATATAAGGCAATAGAAGGTTTGGAGGCTGCTATTTCTGTAGGGATTCCATCAATAAAAATTAATGTAGTGGTTTTACGTGGATTTAATGATAGTGAATTAAAAGATTTTGCTGAGTTAACAAAGGAATATTGCATAACGGTTAGATTTATTGAATTGATGCCTTTTGATGATAATCAGATATGGAAAACTGGAAAATTTATAAGTGCTGAATATATTAAACAAAACTTGAGAAAATATTTTCCAAAGATCGTTCCAACTCATGGGTCTAAAACAGAACATATAATATATTCAATTCCCGGCTATAAAGGAAAAATAGCAGTGATTCCAGCATTTTCTAGAACTCTTTGTGGACAGTGTAATCGTATCAGGATAACTCCAGATGGAAAAATTCGCAACTGTCTCTTTTCCAATAATGAGGATGATATTTTAGAGCTTATTAAAAGAGGTGGAACAGATGATGATTTAAAAACAATGTTAACTGATGCTATGTGGAAAAAAGCATATAATGGATGGGAAGCTCAAAAATCTGGACAAGTAACAAGAAATTCTATGGCACAGATAGGGGGATAAATGAACAAGTTTAGTCATATAGATGATAATGGTAATGTTAAAATGGTTGATGTTACAGATAAAATACCATCTGTTCGCATAGCACGTGCAGAAGGCAAAATAATTTTAGGTGAAGAAACTATTAATAATATTCAAAATAATGAGCTTCCAAAAGGGAATGTTCTTACTACAGCAAAGATTGCTGGTATTTATGCAGCTAAAAAAACTGGGGATACAATCCCCATGTGCCATCAATTAAATCTTTCGTTCATAGATATAAAATTTGAAATAAATACAGGTGAAATTGTTATTCATTCTATTGTTAAAACACGCGAGGCAACGGGAGTAGAGATGGAAGCACTTACAGCTGTTTCTGCAGCTGCCTTGACAATTTATGATATGTGTAAAGCAGTGGATAAGTCTATGATAATCAAATCGATTAAATTATTGGAAAAGATCGGCGGAAAATCGGATTTAGCTCTTGAATATAGACCTAGTGTTGGTATTATTACAATGAGTGATAGCATATACGCGGGGAATTGTAAAGATGAATCAGGACCTATACTTCTTAAAGGTTTTAATGATTCTGGATGTAAAGTAAATCATCAAAAGATATTGCCAGATGGTTCTGAAAATCTTATATCAACAATTGAATTTTGGATTAAGGATAGCGTGGATCTAATTATAACTACAGGGGGGACAGGATTATCCCCCCGTGATTTAACTATTCAAACTTTAGAAAACAACTTTGATTCTAAATTACCAGGAATTGAACAAGCTCTCCATGCATATGGGAGAAAAAATGTAAAGACCTCTATACTTTCACGACTAACTGCAGGAGTCATTAAAGGAACAATTGTGATTTGCTTGCCTGGTAGTACAGGAGCAGCAAAAGATGCTTTGCGATTATTGATTCCAACTATTTTTCATTCATTCCATATGATGAAAGGAGAAAAACATTAATGGAATATTTATTGATTATTCTATTTTTTTTTGTTGCATTTATTTATTCAAGTGTTGGGATGGGAGGAGGATCATCCTATACAGCTCTCATGGCCATTTTTGGAATCAATTATATTGTTATTCCTACTGCATCATTAAGCTTAAATTTAATTGTCACCTCTATTGGGATGGTAAATTTTTGGCGCAATGGTCATGGGAGGTTTGGCTTAATTTTTCCATTTTTAGTTACCTCTATTCCTATGGCATATTTTGCAGGTTTACTTAACATTCCAAAGGAAATATTCCAATTAATTTTACTAATTACACTCATTTTAGTAGCGGTTAAAATATATGTATTGGAAAAGTTCGAATTTTCATTTCATTTATCTGGTGCAAAAAAATGGGTTTTTATATATAGTCTTGGTGCATTATTAGGTTTCGTAGCAGGATCAGTAGGGATAGGTGGGGGGATATATTTAGTCCCATTGATTGTTGTTTTTGGTTTTGGGAGCGAAAAAGAGGCAGCAGCAGCAGGCACTATATTTATATGGGCAAATTCCATGATGGGCCTTATTGCCAGAGCACAGAAAAGTCCCCTTGATTTTGATTTTATTCTTCCTCTTATTGTTGCAGTGATAGCAGGAGGGTATGTTGGTTCATATTTAGGTTCTTTCAGATTCCGGGCTAGAACTATTCAGAAAATTATGGGGATGGTTATTCTTTGTACTATTTTATTTTTATTCAAAGAAATTTTATGATTTCTGTTAAAAAAGCCCAATTAATTATAAGTAAAAATATTCGACCTCTAGGATTCGAAAGTGTTTTACTTAATAATGCTAGAAATCGAATCCTTTCTCAAGATATCATAGCTAATATTCCTATGCCTCAGTTTGATAATTCAGCTATGGATGGGTTTGCAGTACGTGCTGCTGATACAAAAGGCGCAAATAAGTCTTCACCCAAAACATTGATGATGGTAGGTGTTAGTTCAGCTGGGGTATCAAATGATATTATTCTCCACCCGGGAGAATGTGTTCAATGCATGACTGGTGGAAAAATTCCAAAGGGAGCTGACTCAATTGTAATTGTCGAAAACTCTAGTGGTTTTTTAGATTCTAAAACGGTTAAAATATTTAAAGAAGCTAAAATTGGAGAGCATATACGAAAGCGGGGAGAAGAAGTTCAAGAGGGCGATGTGGTTATATCTAAAGGTACTTGCATAACACCGAGTGAAATAGGTATTCTTGCAACCTTTGGATGTGAGAAGATTTCGGTTATGATAAAACCAAAGGTTGGCATTTTCGTAACGGGCAATGAGCTTATTGAGCCTGGGCATAAAATAAAATTAGGGCAAATCTATAATTCGAATTTCTATGTATTTTCAGAATTGGTTGAACAGTCTGGAGCAGAAATTGTTATGAGTGAAGTAATTAAGGATGACAAGGACTCTCTTCAAAAATCATTTTCTAAGGCATTACAAGTTTGTGATATAATTATCTCTTCTGGTGGTGTCTCAATGGGACGTTTTGATTATGTACGCGAAGTATATAATGAATTAGGGGTACAAGAACATTTTTGGAAAGTAGCCCAGAAACCAGGGAAACCCTTATTTTTTGGAACAATGGGGACTTCTCTTATTTTTGGTCTTCCAGGTAACCCTGTATCATCATTTATATGTTATATGAAATATATTTATCCTGCAATACAGCGTTTGCAGAAGAAGAAAAAAAATCCACAGCATCAGGGTGTTTTGACAGATGACTTCCCTGTAGATACTAAAAAGCATCGATATTTGTTTGGAAGATCATGGATTAATTCACACGGAAAGCTTTTATGTACACCCACATCAAAAATGGGTTCACACATGCTAACAGCAAGCCTTGGATCAAATTGTATTCTAGAATCACCTCCTGGGAAATATAAACTAAAGGCAGGAGATAAAATCACGATAAATCTACTTAATTGGGGGAGTTCTAAATGATAAGATTACATGTACTAAACTTTTCACTTGTTAAAGATGCTTTAGGGAAGAAAAATATTATAATAACAATGAATAATGGTGTGACAGTTAAACAGTTACTTGAGAAGGTTAGAGCTATGAATAAACAGAAATTAGATGGCCTTCCTATACGAGTTGCAGTAAATCAATTATATGTTAATGAAAACTATACACTGCGCAATGAGGATCAAGTTGCACTCATTCCACCTGTTTCTGGAGGATAAATGATAGAAATCAGTATAACAAAAGAAATGATTCCTGTTCAGCAATCAGATGAAACTCAAACAAATAATGGTTCTGAGCTTCAATTTTATGGAAGAGTAAGGGGAATAGAGGATAATCAAATTATTATTGCCATTGATTATGAATATTACCCAGGTATGGCAGAAAATGAACTCCAGAAATTAGGAGAAAAAACAATAGATAAATTTGCTATTAGTAAGCTAAGCTGTATTCATAGAGTTGGAAAAATTCCTGTAGGGGAGACTTCTCTAAGGATTATTATTTGGTCAAAACATAGAAGAGCTGGGCTAGATGCCATGGAATGGTTTATATCGCAAATGAAGAAAGATGTCCCTATATGGAAAAATGCTATTTTAAAAGATAGTAGTAAAATTTCATCTAAATGCCAATGTTAATAAAAAGCAATATAAATGCATATATACTAGCGGGAGGATTAAGTAGACGATTTGGCTCAAATAAAGCTATTTACAAAATTAATGGTGTTACATTCTTAGATAAAATATTTACAACACTTCAATCTAATTTTACTAATATATTTACTATTGGTAAAGAACCCTATTCAGAAAAAATGAAGTTTGTTCCTGATTTTACTGATAGCCAAGCAGCGATAGTCGGAATCATTACAGCTCTTAGGCATACAACTTCTTTATGGAATTTTATTATTAGTGTTGATATGCCTTATATTACTTCAGATATAGTAAATTTACTTCAAAAAGAAATTATTGACGTTGATAATAATATTATTATTCCTTCAGTAAACAAACGTATACTTCCTCTATTTGGTTTATATCATAAAAACTGTTTGGTTTATTTTGAAAAAGCATATTCAGCTAAAAACTATACATTAATGAATGTAATTTCACCATTAAGACCTAAAATTATAGATTTATCCCCATATAACATGAAGTTGAGGAATGTAAATACCTTTGAGCAGTTGAGAAAATCAGATAAATAGAATTAATTGAATAATCTAAAATAAAAGAATGTAAATTTATTTAATATTCCCATTCATAAATTAAGCGTATTTATTAGTTTCGCGTATTCGTTGTTAAGCTTACCTTTAAATCATTGATAAATTTATTAACAAGATTCCAATTAACATGTTCCATAACTACAATTTTCCACCATGTTGGTTTTTTAATATGTGTATCTGGAACAAGTGTATATTTAGTGCATATATTTTTTGGTATTTCTCCATCTAGTATTGATATAATATTCATATTTTTATTTCTAACATAATCTATATTTAATTTATTTAAAGTATCGCAAATTTTGTCAGTTTTTTTAATAAATTCTTTCATACGTCTAATTATTCCTTCAGAACCATAAATATTTAATATCATCCAGGTTGCAATAGCATTTGCCCCAGATCTTGATCCGCATAAAGTATGATCTAATCCTTGTATATAGCTTGCTTCCTTAGTTAATACATTATTAATCAAATTTTTTCGGATTAGAAAAATTCCAGTTCCATATGGGGCTTCTAACATTTTATGCCCATCTAATGATATGGAATCTATCAATGTATTATTAAAACTAAATTCATTATTTGGAGAGATGAAGGGATATATGAAACCGCCGAATGCAGCGTCAATATGAACTCTATGATTAAGATTGTGAGACTTAATTATTGCGTTGATTTTACTTATTGGATCAATTGAACCAAACATGGTAGTCCCAAGATTCAATACAAAAATAAAATATTTAACTCCTTTATGTTTTAATTCATTAATTATTTTTTCTAAATATTCTAAATCTAAATGTCGGTTATTAAAATTTACTTTTATTTGTTGAAAATTTAATCGAAGGATATTGCATGCCTTATGTATAGAATAATGACTGTCTTCAGAAAATAATACTGCAATTTCATCTATTTTTGAGTTTGATTTTTTAATAAAGTATTCTCTGAATATCCACAATGCTTGAATATTACACTCTGTTCCTCCTGGAGCAATGTAACCATCATATGAATTTGTCTCCCCTTGAAATATTTCTTCGGCACAAATTCTTAATAAATCTAATTCTATTTTTTGAGTTCCCTTAAAAGTTGGCAATGATGAATTATAAGTATGTAACCCTATATGATTAGGGTTTTCAATAAAACATCTTATATAAGGTGAATTATATAAAAAATCTGCATTAGGAGGGAAATTTTTGGGTCTAAGTATGTAGCTGGAATCCCCATTATTTTATGTTTATGATAACTAGAATTCATATTCAATGCTTCTGTCACAATTGTATTAATATTTTCGAATGATTTTGCTGCCCAATACATGTTATTTTGAAATATTGCCAAATTTATATTGAATGGTTATATAAAATGTGCGATTGTTATATTTTTTGTAACTCTGTATATTTGTGACAACATTATTATCAATGATTTCAATATTCTGATCATATATGTCATTATCTAAAATATTAATGGCTTTACATGTCAGCTTCAACCTATCATCATAGAGCGAAATCTGATACGCCATATCCAAATTGAATTTACCTTCGACCGTTCCAGCGGTATTTTTTTTTGATAATTGTTGTGTGCTACTGAGTTCTAAATCTCCTCCGTTAGGCATCTTAAACATACTTATGCCGCGTATTATACCTCCGGATGTATTGCCATTGAGATTATCATCTGTGCCCCCTGTAATCTTTGAGCTATAGTAATTACTTGTAAATATAAAATCCCAAAAAGTCAATGGTGATATTTTCAGCATAATGTCAACACCATTCAAACTTCCTTGTCCTGAGTTATTATATGTAACATGATTATTATTAATATCATAATACCCTTGAATTATATCTTTGATATGGTGATGATACAAGCTCAGATCTGTTTTATATTTGTTTTTCGTTAACGAATAACTTATTTCAAATGCGTCTATAAATTCTGGTTTCAAATTTGGATTACCAACTGTATCAACTAAGCTAACAAATTGATTCTGCGGAAATGGGTCCAGTATCTTCAACTCAGGTCTGTTTACCCTACCACTATAAGCAAACTTCAAATTGGAATATGGGTTAAATATATATGCTAGATGTGCGGAATGATAAACCTGGTCATAATTATTAGGTGTTTTGGTTGGCGCCCCATCTACATTAATGATTGTATTTGCTGAGACTTGTTCTAGGCGAACCCCTACCTTTGACCGTAGTTTTTCAGTTAAAGTAAATGTCCCTGAGCTATAAAGTGCATGAATATTTTCATCATATTGGAAATTATCATTGTTTTCATTATAATTTTTATCATGAGTATTAAAGCGTCCCTTATATCCTGTTTCATACTTAATGTTATCACTGAGGTTGTGATAATAATCTGCTTTAAAAATTATTTTTCTTAAATCTAGTTGATATCTTGATAAATCACTTTGTAAATCTACATTAATTTCGTGCAAATCTTTCTCCTGTTCATCATAACTAAATTCTAAAGCCAGTTTAGAGTCATTTAAGAAGTTTTTATAAAAACCTAACTCATACACCTGAGCAAAACCATCATTTTGAGAATCAACTTGATAGGGGCCGCTTAGATTCCCGTAATAATGGGTAGTATTAAGATCATTTTGGTAGTGTTTGGTAAATTTTGCTTCACTGGTAAAGAGCATTCTGTCTGATATATCATATTTTGCACCAAAATTCATAAAATACAGTTCATTATCTTTAAAATGTTGGGAATTTAAACTATCTGAAATATTTTCAATATAGTATCCATTACTCTTTTGTTCTATCATTTCACCGCTAAACTTGGAAAAAATATTGAGTTTATTGTTGCGATAACTAAGTATTGAGCCTAGGTTGAGTTTATTTGTATTCCCTATGTTAATGGATAGTTCTCCATTATGACCAGATGCTTTTTCCTCTTTCAAAATAATATTTACAATTCCTGTCATCCCATCAGGATCATATTCAGCAGAAGGACTAGTGATAATCTCTACTCGATCAATCATAGCTGCTGGGACTGGGACCGCAACAGCGCAGGATTTTCTTTCATCCCCTATTATCCCAGCCCTTTTTCCATTTATTAATACAGCTACATTTTCAGATCCTCTGAGTGATACTTCACCATTTGGACCCAAATCTAGAGATGGTACCTTTTTCATTACATCGCAGCAGGTCCCCCCGGAAGTTGTTTTCATTTGATCAATTACATATATTTTTTTATCTACTGTAGCTTCATACAATGGCCTTTCTGCGTTTACTTCTACTGCAGAAATTTTCAGCTCTTTTGGTTGAATCGATATAGTGCCTAAATCAAATATTGTAGATAAAGATGGATCAAATGTAAAATCATTTCCTATTGAAGGTGTAAAACCAATAAATTGAACTTCAATTAGATAATTTCCTTTTTCAGAATTGCTTAAAATGAAATATCCATCGATGTCAGTTAATTGACCAGATATGATTTTATTTGATTGCTTATCAATTAGTGTTACAGATGCATATTGAATAGGTTTATTTGTTTCACTATTAGTAACAGTGCCAACAATTATTGCATTATTTTCAACCAATGACTTAGTTTCAGCAAAAATAAAATGCAGCATAAGTAGTATGAATAGAAATCCATTTCTGATTAATTTCATTGCCAACTGCTTTCTCTATCTTTGGGAAGACGGCAACACATATGAAGATTTATATACGCGGCTGAATCAGCTTCTACTTCATTGGCTTGATATCCGCTTTTTGCAATAATAAGTTCTAGGTCATCTAGGGCAATTCTATTAGATTTGTAAGTAACTTCTGTTTGATAATTTAACATATCTACTGTTGCTGACTTTACTCCCTTAACTGATAATAAATTTGATTCTATAGTTTTCTTACACATTCCACATTGAGTTGTTGGGGTTTTAATTATTGCTGTGTTATATGATGGAGGGGC
>Ga0187827_10005591_pt1 | contig 14833 bp, 10 predicted proteins | sample ETNtaG_39_FD_167969 | JGI IMG/M metagenome (GOLD analysis project Ga0187827, IMG submission 167969) | Marine microbial and viral communities from oxygen minimum zone, Eastern Pacific Ocean - ETNP2014_SV_150_PacBio MetaG (Illumina Assembly) | ecosystem: Environmental > Aquatic > Marine > Hypoxic...
GGAGGCTTCAGAACATCGGAGAATCGGACGGCAAGATGGAGGAATCCGTCGGTCTGCTCGACCCGGAAACTCACTCCGCCCTCGATGAAGAAAACCTTCCGTTCGCTCGGGCATTACGGGGGGACACCACAACGCAGGAGCTGCTCGTCAAGAACGGAAACTTCCCAAATGGTGCGTATGTGCAGACCAGCTCCATTCGCATCGAGAGGCCAAAGTCTAAGCCGATTGGGGTTGTGGTCTGGCGAGATCTCACGCACAGCCGCAGAGCAGAAGAGGTATTGGAGGAGAGCGTCACGCTCAACAGGTCGATCATCGACAGGATTGCCGACGGGCTGATACTGGCGGATGAAGGCGGTGAGGTGCTCTTCTTTAATCCCGCGGCCAACGAGCTGCTCGGTGAGCGGCTCGTGGATACAGCAAAACTTGCTGCGAACAGCCCCTCTCTGTTAGACGGCGAGCCGATGGAAACGGAGATTTATCGTTCCGACGGACTGAGGGCCGTCATCGAAATAAAGGTTTCGCAGATGGACTGGTTCGGCCAGAGTGCGTTACTGGCTTCTGTGCGCGAAATTACAGAACGAAAGATGATGGAGGTGCAGCTTCGTGAAGGGCGCGACCAGATTGAGCAATCCCTCCGGGATCTGAGAGAAGCGCAGGAACGTCAGATTGGCCAGGAACGCCTGAGTGCTCTGGGCCAGATGGCAAGTGGCATCGCACACGATTTCAACAATGCCCTTGCGCCGATCATGGGCTTCAGCGAGCTGCTGCTGAAAATTCCTGAGAACCTGGAGAACAGAGAAAAGACCATCAAGTATCTGAAATCCATACATACGGCCGCCAACGACGGCAGCGAAATCGTCGCGAGACTGAGGGAGTTTTATCGGCCACTGGAGGAGGACGAACAATTCCTGCCGCTTTCTCTGCAGGCCATCGTGAATCAGGCCATCGAGCTCACACAGCCCAAGTGGAAAGATCAGGCTATGGCCAGCGGACGCACCATAAACATACATACGGATTTCAGGCCCACTCCACTTGTCGAGGGCATCGAGTCAGAGATCAGGGAGGTGTTGACCAACCTGATCTTTAATGCTGTGGATGCGATGTCGGATGGCGGATCCATCTCTCTGAGCACACGGCCGGAAAAAGAGGCCGTGCTCCTGGAAGTTTCTGACACTGGGGACGGAATGGCTGAAGATGTCCGCCAGAAATGCCTCGAGCCATTCTTCTCCACCAAGGGAGAGGCCGGCAGCGGGCTCGGTCTGGCCATGGTATTCGGGATCATCGATCGGCATGGTGGCTCGATCGACATCCACAGCGAGTTGGGAAAGGGCACCTCGATCCTGATCCGTTTACCGATCTATGAAAAGGGCTCACAGAAATCCAAGATCTCGGCAACCATACCAGCCATTCGGAGCTTGAGGATACTGGTGGTTGAAGATGAGGACAGAGTCAGAGAAATCCTCGTTGAATACCTTCGCTCAGACGGGCATTCAGTGGTCACGGCCAGCAATGGCATCGAGGGCCTCGATGCATTCCGCAAGGGTCAGTTTGATCTGGTTGTCACGGATCGGAGCATGCCGAAGATGAGCGGCGATCAAATGGCCGTCTCCATTAAGCGGATGGTCGACAAACCCATCATCATGTTGACCGGGTTCGGCCTTTTTATGGGCTCCGTTGAAGAAAGGCCCGCAGGTGTGGATTACGTCCTATCCAAACCGATCAAACTGAAAACACTCAGAGAGGCGGTACGTTGCGCGATGGAGAGCAGCCACACCGAGGGCAGCCCGGGTCAGTAGCCCTGAATATAATGCTCCAGTTGCTCGATGATGAATTCATGCTCTGCCATGAGCGTATTCACCACATCAAAGACGGAGATAATACCGATGATCTCGTCATTATCGGTAACCGGCAGGTGGCGGAGCTTGTGGTGTTTCATCAAAGCCATGCATTCATCGATGGTCTGGGTCGGCCTCACGCAGAGTACCTTCCCCGACATGATCTCTTTCACCGCTGTATGCTCGGGTGACTTTCCTTCCAGAATGACACGGCGCGCGTAATCACGTTCAGAAAAAATGCCGGCAAGAGTATCGCCCTCAGATACCAGAACCGCGCCGATGTTTTTCTCTGCCATCAGCTTCAGCGCGGTAATCACTTCGTCGTCCGGATTGACCTTCCAGATATTCTGGTGGCCCCTGTTCTGCAACAACTGAGCTACTTTCGACATATCAGACCTCCTCGTTACAGTGACGAATTTCCAGAGCTCTGTGCCCCGAATTCTGGCGAACCCGGCTACAGACCTGCTTGGCAAGGTTTAGATATGCAACAGCGGGCCTCAGGCAATAGCGGGATTCCCTGATTTTTCCGTCCTGACTTTCGCCAGTTCTGTAGTAAACAGAATGCGTGACAGGAGCGGCCCTTCGATGTTGGTCTGGGATCTTGGGTCATGTTTTAATGGCGGCTCGATTTGTCCTGGCAGGAGAAAATCTTGAAAGTTCTAGTGGCCGAAAAAGACGCTCTCGCACGGGATATGGTGGTGCAGACGCTGGCGCAGATGGGGTACCGGGATGTGGAAACAGCGGAGACCACAGAGGAGGCCCATTTCCTCCTCCGTCAAAACAACGGGCCGGATATGGCGATCATCGATTTCAATCTGCCCGGCGAAAGCATTGTAAGGCTGTGCGAAAAAATCCGAGGCATCGATGACCGCCCATACGTTTACACCATTCTCCTGGCGAACGAGCAGAATATGCCAAGCGTCTGGGACAGCGTGGAAGTGGGCGCGGACGATTACCTCATCAAACCCCTCGAACATCGTGAACTGGTCGTCCGTCTCAGAGCCGCAAAGCGTATCTTTGATTTGCAGGCAGAGCTTATTACCGCTCACAAGGCCGTGGAGTTTCAGATCGCTCATGATTCGCTGACTCATCTGCTCAGCCGGGAAGCCATACTTGACCTCCTTACTCGTGAGCTTGCGCGAGCCAAACGAGAGGCGACTCCCCTTGGCATAGCCATGGCCGACCTCGACTACTTCAAACAGATAAACGATCGTCACGGGCACCTTGTTGGCGACGCCGTCCTGCGCGAAGTGGCCACGCGGATGACCAGCTCTGTGCGCATTTATGACGGCATTGGCCGTTATGGGGGTGAGGAGTTCCTGATCGTAATGCCGGGCTGTAAAATGGAAAACGCCAGCATCGTCACCGAGCGCATCCGCAGTTCCCTCTCTGAAACACCTGTCGACGTGCCTGATCTGCACATGCAGTTGAACCTGAGCGTCAGTATCGGATTGACGGCCATGGAAACACCTATGGTCCTTTCTGAGGAAGACCTGATCCGGGTGGCGGACACTGCCCTCTATGAGGCGAAAAGAGAGGGACGTGACCGCATTGTCACGCTGCCGCTGATGGAGAATGCGGCTCCTTAGAGAGACGCATCTGCGTTTCACCGCCAGAACCTCACACAAATCTCTAAAGTTTTTCTGAAGTTCACGATTCTACTTCAGACAAAGATCCCGGATGCAGCAAATCCACGGGGGCGGATTCTTTCCAAAATCCGTTGCGCCTGTCCTTCGTACCCCTAAACCTGTCTACCACGAGGATTTAGTGAGAGGTTATCCGACAAATCGCTTACGCCGTGAGGGAGACATTTCACCTCAGGAAGCCCTTTGGATGCTGGGCGACTCGTCGGTCTCACCCTCATTGCTTCCCTCTCAGGCCGCTTGGAAACTCCAGAGGGCCAGAGCTTTAAAGGCATTCGGCATGGCCGATTCGCCGGTCACGGCAACCAGAAAGACCGGAAATCCGGGAAAGCGAATCCAGAGGAACGATGGCCTGGCCACAGCAATGGCAGGAGGGACGGGCACCGGCGACGCCATCGCTGAGACCGGCAGCGGATCGATTGGATGTGCCACCGCCATTTCCGAAGGCTCCGGCGAAAGCCAGGCCGTCGCCGCGCCGGAATCATACGGCTCCGCGACAGCATGGAGTGGCTGTGATGGAAACGCGGTCGCCACCGTTGAGCCCGGTGCCACCGGCAGCGCCTCCGCAACATCGCAGTACACCGGATGCTCCTTCGCCACGGTTGCCCGCAATGCAGCCGGCAACGCAAGCGTCCGGAACCGGGGCGCCGGCGAGGCAAGAGCCTGCGCGTGCAGCCATGGGGATGTTGCCGTTGAGAATCTCTCGAAAGCTGACATCGAAGTACGCCATTACGGCAGTGGCGAGCTGAAGATCATCTCGAACGCGGCCTTCCCAATTCTCATAAGAAATCATTACCCGAACGAAGCAGTCATCCGCATCACAGAGGAAGGCGAACTGGTCCTGCATGAACGTTCGAATACGCGTGGGGTCTCGATTCCCCCCGGAATAGATTCGGTCGAAGTCCTGGCAAACGGTGAAATGTTACTTCTCATGAATCCCGTTGGGTAAACCGGCGGGAATCTGCACATCTAGTTAATTCAGCGCGTTCCGCCCAGGGAAAGTGCCCGTGGAATGCAAATGAAAAACACCCTGAAGCGAAGGGCGCTCCCCCCCCCGGCGTTTACCTCAAACGCGAAGGGAAGCAGGTAAAAGCATAAAGAAAAATTCTGGCGAAGGAGAGGCCTTCGCTCACCTCTGCGGCAGGGGCTCTGCGATTGCCATCACAGAGCAGAATTCGCTGGGGCAGGCCACGGCCATCTGCGAAGGACGCGGCCATAGCTATGCCCTCGTCGATGAAAGCTCGTCGGGCTCAGCCTGCGCCATTTCCAATTATGGTGCACGGGTCGATTCCATCGTCGGCCATGGCGCCGCAGGTGATGCCAATGCGCAGTCCATGGGATCCGGACGCTGCCTTGCGCACGTAATGCCCGGCGCACGTGCCCAGGTTGTCTGCCAGACCCTGGGGAAGGGGCATGCCCTCGCATCTGCCAGCGCCACCGGAGACCTGTCACTGGATTGCCGCGGAAGCGGAAGTTGCCGCGCGCATCACCACGGGCAGTGCGAGATGGCAGTTCTGCACGAAGGGCGGCAGGACATCGTGCTGACCAATCGCTGCAGCGTCCCGGTCATGGTGCACATCAAACAAGAGGGAGAAATTCACATCTTTTTCACCGGGAAACTTCGGCAGATTCCTGCCGTGGAAGCTGAGGGCCTCCTCATCGAACCGGCAGGCCACATCACCCGGCAACTGAGCACACTTGCTGAATCAGTCAGCCAGAGCATGACATAAGGGAGATTAAATTATGAGCGTTGGAATCGGACCAGCAGCCATCAACACCGCCAATGTCGATCAGACCGCCGCCGCGGGAGGCGGCGATTCGGCCCCGGCTCCAGCCGCTATCGTAACCGAAGAGATTATCATCCTCGCGAATCCGGAGGCTGGTGATCGTATCGAGAATGCAAATGGCGAAGGTGTAAGCCAGGCCCGGGGCCGAGGGGAAGGCGATGCCACAGCAACCACGAACGAAGGCTCTACCGGCAATGCGACCGCCGTGGCCAATGGAAACGGCAACGCCGTAGCCATCGTCCCCGAAAGCGCCAACGGCAATGCTCTGGCGGTATCGGAAGGAGGAGGCAACGCCAGCGCAGCCGCGGGAAGTTTGTCCCAGGCTGCGGCCGCGGCCAACAGCGAGGGCAATGCCACTGCAGTAGCAAGCGCAGAGGGCACAGCCCTGGCCATGTCTGACAGCCTCGGCAACGCGAACGCCCTCTCAGCGCCCGGAGGAGGCAACGCACTCGCAGTCTCGGAAGACATCGGGGACGCGACGGCTCTCTCGCAGAGCGGCGGACACGCCACAGCTCTCGCCCGCGGCCAGGGAGACGTCTCTGCATCCATCGCTGCAGGTGAAGGCGATAAAGGAAACATCACAGTGATCGGTCTCGGTAGCGCAGACACCCGGGGCGCGCAGGTTGCGGACAGCCCGAGTTTCTTTGTGCTGATCAATCAGTCCGGCCGCGAGGTCGACGTAACGAATCATTTTCCCGGGGTCGCGCGCATGGAGATCTCGGACACTGGCCTTTTCCTGGTAACCGCCGATGGCCAAGCCACCGCCTACGGTCCCGATACCGGTGCCATAGAGTTTGAAATCGGTGCCGATGGGGTTCTGACGAACGCCACGGCACTTTCGTAATTCACAGGTGTCACGCTTCAGAAACAGACAGCAACAGCCAGATTGTGAGATGTACGACATGGTGCGTGTCGGACCAGGCCATACAGACCTAAACCAGACCCAGGAAAGGCCGGCGCAACGGCATGCCGGGCGTGCCAGCGCTCAATCCTGAAATCAGATTGGAAATGAGGTCTGTACGCCGAACATCTCACAATCCGTCTGCTGGTGGGATGGAATGAAGGAATCGGGAAGGTGAGGGACGTGGAATCAGGAAGGCAAGGAAAGGCCCACGCTGCAAAAAGAGTCTGACGGCTCTTTTTTCGAAGTCAGCTCATCAAACAGTCAGCCCTCGCGTCTCTTCCCCTCAACAATACTCAGTGGGCATGCCGTCGGGATGACTCGAACGAGCTCCAGTCCCGCGCCCTCGAAAATGCCTCGATACTCCTCTTCCGTGCGTTCAAGGCCGCCAGTGATCATCATCATGTGAAGATCGAGATTCTTGCCGAAGAATGGTTCGTTGCCGTCCGGTATCACCGTCTCAACAACGAGGACGCGCCCGTCCGTTGGAAGAGAGTCAGCACACTTGCTGAGGATTCTGACCGCGTCGTTGTCATTCCAGTCGTGAATGATCCTTTTCAGAATGCAGGCATCACCACCCGGCATGACCTCCTCAAAAAAGTCGCACCGCCGCACCTGCGCGCGGTGCGTCAATCCCCGGACTTCGATCGTTCTGGATGCGCCGACGATGACGTGTTCCAGGTCATACACCGAGCCCCTGCATTCCGGATTGGCTGCCAGAATGTCGCACAGGAAATCGCCGTGTCCGCCGCCGACATCGATAATGACAGGGTGTTTGGAGAAATCGTAAGCATCAATCATGGCCTGATTGGGATACATGGTCCGACCGAGGTCAGTCATGGCCTGGTTGAATGTCTCAGATGCCTCCGGGTGTTCTTCGTAGTAATCGAACACCGGTTTTCCGAAATGATGGTCGAATGCAGTTTCGCCCGTCCTGACCGTGTGGAGCATATCTCCCCAGGTCTGAAAGAACGCCTCGCCATACATGCATACGGCCGCACGCATTGAGGCATGCGTATCAGAGCGGAGGTGTTGAGCGAATGGCGTAAGTTCAAAGCCCTGCGCGGTTTCTCGAAAGATTCCCTCAGTGCAAAGGAGTCTCAACACGCGGTGAAGGAACTCTGCATGGCAGCCGAGTTTCTGTGCCAGCTCCTGAGCTGTCCGGGGACCGTCGATGAGCTCATCAGCCACACCCAATTTTGCTGCAACATAGATCGACTGCGAGACCCAGTAACCGGTGACCCTGCGTAAGAACTGTTCTGGCGAATGATTCATACTCGAGGCTCAAAGGAAGGGAGCACGGGATGAGGCTCCTTCATCAGGATTCCTTTCGCGGCTGAGAAAAGGCTCTGCGTTATTTCTCTTTAATCTGTCTGGCAGCATCTTTGGGCGAATAAAGAAACGCTCCTCCGTAAGGTCCGCCCCAGTCAAACTCCTTGAAGACTCGCATCGTTATTGTCTGCGTTTCGCCAGGCTTCACGAAGTTGGTCACATCAAATTCACGCTCGTGATGGTAGTCGTACCAGAACCAGCGCGGGAGGTCGCGATGTTCGACGAGCTTGCCGCCGATCCAGAGAGTGATCTTCATGCCATAGATGCGCGTGAAGTAGAGCCGGATGGGTTTGCCTTTGAAGGCGAGTGGCACATTGAATCGGGTCTGGTACCAGCCGTTGGCAATCCTCGGCTTGAGGTGGCCCTGGTAATCCCACGGCTGGCCGATATCGATCGGCGATGCTCTTTCCAGCTCGCCTTTCTGAGCCCAACTGTTGGTCAATCCGAGATTGTCCGGATCGAAAACAAAGTTCCACTTTTCCGGCAGAATCTGAATCAAGGTGCCCTCCGAGCCATCCCCCTTTTGTCCGGCGAGAGAAGCCCAATGCTCTGTCTGTTTGCGAAGGCCGCGCAGCCAGGGCGGGCCTTCTGATTTCAGGTCCCAGCGATTAGGGTCTGTGAGCATGGGGTCGATTGCGGCGAGCTTCGCTTTGATTTCATACATTCGGTCGATTGCCGACAGTGCATCTGCAAACTGGCAGCGATCCATCGCGTTCTTGGATTCAAGGTAGGCTTCCGTATGGTTGTGTATGAGGCGAACGACATGCACCCGTTTCTTCCAGGGCTCAACCTTCGCCACAGATTCTGCCTTTCGAATCGCCTTCTCTGCCGCGGCCATGGTTTTTGCCGTATAGATCAGCTCAATGTTGTGGTCTTCGTTGCCAAAGATGGGCGCGGAAGGATTCAGAACGGATTCCTGAGTGACCTTGATCCAACGCCGTATGGCCTTCCTTGCCGGACCGTAAAATGTCGAAGCAAAATCGTCCAGAATGTCATCCACGTCTGCGCCTGTGTCCCAGAACAGCCGGGAATAGACCAGAATGTTCAGGCCGGATTCTGCGAACTGCGATTTCCTCGATTCGATGTTCATACCGCGGACACCAATGGATTTGTAGTAAGGAACATTCCGCCGAATCAGCTCCACTCTCGGGCACATCACCCCGTGCCAGATGACAAATGGGTCATATTCATAGATGTAGCCGCGCCGGGCGAGCTTCATCCATGTTGAGAAGCACTTCCGAAAGTGGATTCGCCGGTCATCGGTCTCCGACGTCGTTGGTACCATCGCGTTCTCGGCCAAAGGCGCGCCCCCACCGGCAACCGAAGGATGAACCGTCTCATATCGCGGTGGTGTCATCGTGTTGGCATAGACCAGGAATCCAAAGGCCGTGCCTGGATGCTTTTCCTGTACTTTCGGAATGACCTTGTTGAAGAGCCGAAGGACGGCATCAGAGATGGCTGGAGTAGCCATGAATGGATTTGCGTATTCCTTCAGCAACCAGGCACTGCTCTCCTTGCTTTCGGAGTAAACCGGGCCGTCGTCCGTTGAGAGACTGGCAGTGCGGTTGCCGGTTCGATCGAAAAACGCATTGATGTTCTTAACGAAGATGTCAGGAACATCGGGATGTGCGTATTCGAGAGGACCCTTGCGGTCGCCCTGGACGAGCCCTCTCAGTTCTGGCCGCTCTTTCCGCTCCTTACCGATCCAGATTTGCCAGGAATGGCCGTGATGCAGAACCACATCGTGCCTCTGAAGTTTCAAGTGAGCGAGGTCTTCGTCTTTCACATACCAGACATCCCGCATCTCGAAGTCCGGAGTGTAAATCTTGCGGACCGTCTTGGGAGCGAGCGTTTCTGATTCAGGAATCACTTCGAAAAAGTCGCCTCCGCCAAACCAGCGGCATCCGGCATTCTCAAAGAACTGCGTCACGGCCATCCGGGTGCCCCATGCCCGTGCTCCGAGCAACACGACCCGATCCCGGCGGATCTCTATCAGGAAACGATCATTCTTCAGAGCCAATGGATCGGGGTGTTTCAGCTTATTCTTCGCATCAGGTGCAACCGTGAGACCTGATTCACCAATGTAGATTGGTATCAGCCCGTCCTGTGGCTCGGTCCCGATACTCACGTCTGCACCCGTCATTTTTTTCGCAATGCGGGCAAAGTCTTCGGCGGCTGCTCTTTCGTCTGAGAAGTCGCGTTTATTCTCGGCTTTGGGGGCCGCGGGACGGATGACAATTGAGCACTTCGCCGCTCCCTGGTCGATGAGCAAAGGGGCGGCAAAGATTGTTGAGCAAGAGCAGAAAAGCCCCAACAGAGAGATGAGGGATGGTGTTGCTTTCATGAACTTGAAATTCCCGGATGTTGAACCATGTGGAAGGGCGTTACTCCTGCGAACTGGTAGTAGTCGTCTTTACTGCTGGACGGTCGCATTTAGCACGGGCAGTTCAACAGGTCCGGCAGACGCCGCGGCCTCGTATTCGGTTTTGGCATGGGCAACGTCAGACTCCACGGATGAGATCTTCACCGGCCGGATCTGTTTCATCCAGTCGTCGGGGCCATCCATCAGCACGCGTAGATATCTGTCGGTGAAACCGACGAGCTTGCCGGTCCTGGAGTCGCGCTCGTTCTCGATGAGGACTTCAACCGTCTGGTCAATGAACCGCTCCTTGTATGCATACGCCAGTTCGCACTCCAGGGCCTTAAGCCTTTTGCATCGCTCGGAAATAACATGCGGCGGACACTTGTCTTTCATCTGCACCGCGGGCGTGCCTTCACGGTCACTGTACGGGAAGATGTGAATCTTGCTGAAACCGACCTCACGACAGAGAGACATCGTCATCTGGAAATGCTCTTCGGTCTCGCCCGGGAAGCCAACGATGACGTCCGTCGTGTAAGAAACATTGCTCAGCATCGAATTCAACCTGGCGACGATTTGACGGAGGTCATCGGAACGGTAACGACGTTTCATCCGCGTGAGGATCAAGTCTGATCCGCTTTGCAGTGGAATGTGAAAATGCGGGCACAGCTTGGGGAATGAAGCAATCTGGCCGAGCAGGCGATCGGAAAACTCTTTTGCCTCAATGGAACTGATCCGGATGCGTTCCAGCCCATCGACGGGAATGAGCCGTTCCATGATGTCATCGATGCCAACACGAGGATTTTGGTCCATGCCGTACGAGCCGATATGGATGCCGGTTAGGACGATCTCTCTGTGCCCCGCGTCTACCAGCCTTCTCGCCTCCTCCTCGATTTCGTCCAATGGCCGGCTGACCGCCTCACCTCGCACGTAAGGGATAATGCAGTAAGTGCAATAGCATTCACACCCATCCTGCACTTTGAGAAACGCGCGAGTTCGATTTCCGAAAGAACTGATCTTGAGAATAGATGGACCATCGGCCAGCCCCAGGAACTCCGGTATTCGCCCCTTTGCTCCGTTCGTGACCACATGCGTGACACCTTCCATCTCCGCCAGCTTGTCAGAGTGATTATCCGCGGCACACCCTGTTGCCACGACCTGTGCTCCTGGATTGGCGCGCACGGCTTTCTTAATCTGCTGACGGCTCTTTTTGTCCGCCACACTGGTCACCGTGCACGTATTAATCACGCAGAGATCGGCTGCGACACTGGGCTCGACCTGGGCAAGCCCTGCGCTCTCGAGCGTGTCCGCGATGGCTTCGGAATCGTACTGATTCGTTTTGCAGCCGAGCGAAATGACGCTGAAAGTTTTCATCGTGAAGCTCGAGAAATTCTCTCTCCAAATCTGAGGGCGGAGACCTTAGCAAACAGGTGAACTATCGCACGTGGTGGTCGACGCTTGAAACTTGATGCTCGATCCTTAAGGCTGCCTGACGGCCGCAACCAAGTGATAGCATTGAACTTTAGTGCCGATGCTATGATTGGGGCCTTAAATAAGAGTTCATGAATCGACTGCACTTTTACGGAGCAAGCATTGGTAGCCATCACATACAATGTCCGCTCATTTGAGGGATTGGTCGGGAAAGACTCCGAGCGAAACAGAATCGGCCGCGGGCAAATCGTTGAACGCCTCGCCTTGGAGCTCCAACTTTACCAGCCCGACATCATCTGCATCCAGGAAGCCTGGAGTGAGGAACTGGTAGCTCGCCTCGCGGCGAAGTTGAAGATGAGCTTCGTTTACTTTCCAGGCGGGACGAAGATGAAAGGTTGGGATGAGGGGATATCCGGCGCGCTTCTGACCCGGTACGAAGTCCATGACAAGACATCCTTTCCGATCGTTTCATGGATGGAACGTCCGGAACATCTGTTCACCCGCTTCTGGGGATCGGCAAGGCTTACCACGCGATCAGGACCACTGACAGTTTACGCAGCCCATCTTCATCCTGGTGACGCCAATATTCGCATCAAAGAAATCAATGAGACGTTGAATGTGATGAAGCGCGATCTTGAAGAGAATTCTTCAGTTCTTCTGATGGGTGATTTAAATCACGAGCCAGATACAGATGAATATTCCTTACTGAGCGCGTCCAGACTCATTGATTCTTTCGCGCTAAAGGGAGATGGCTTCAGTCTCACCTGGCCGAGCATCAATCCAGAGATGCACATCGATTACATCTGGTCATCCGGTCCGGTTGCGGATCGTCTGTCGAGCTGCCGTGTTCTTTACGAGGGCGGTTTCCGCACCTACGACGATGACCCGGGTTATCTTGCACTCAGCGATCACCTGCCCGTGATGGCGACCTTCGATGATAGTTAGCAGGCCTTCAATCTTAAGCAATATAGATGGCGTCGATGATCCCGTGGTCGGCAGGCAATACCGTGTGCTGAAACGCGCAGTATTCACCTGTCAAGTAACCCCAATCCCGTAATACTCGAAACCTAACTCCCTCATCCGCTCCGGGTCGAGAAGGTTTCGGCCGTCAACAAATACGGGAAATGCCATTGCTGCTGCGATGGTTTTGAGGGAGTCGTCAGAGAGCTCGGCAAATTCTCTCCAATCCGTTACCAGCACGATTGCGTCGGCGTTTTCGGCCGTGGCGAGGACTGAATCTTTCAGGTCTACGGCTTCGGCGATCACTTCTGTCACAGCGGGGTCGTAGGCCACCACTCTGGCGCCTTCCTGCTGCAGAAGATGGATGATCTCGAGGGCCGGAGCGCCGCGCATGTCCTCGGTGTTGGGCTTGAAGGCCAGTCCCCAGATGGCGATGGTCTTGCCCTTGAGATTCCACAGGGCGGAACGGAGTTTTTCGACCACCAGGGTTCTCTGTCCCTCGTTGATCTCCAGGACATTTTTCAGGAGCTCGAACGGATAACCGAGTTCCTTGCTGATGTGATAGAACGCGGCCACATCCTTGGGAAAGCAGTAGCCGCCGAAACCGACGCCGGCCTTGAGGAAGTGCGGCCCGATGCGTGGGTCGAGCCCCATGCCGCGAGCCACCTCCCGGATGTCCGCTCCGGCTCGTTCGCAGACGTTGGCGACCGCGTTGATAAATGAAATACGAAGCGCAAGAAACGAATTCGAGGCGTGTTTGATGAGCTCAGCACTCTGGACATCAGTGATCAGGATCTCCGGCTGGGATTCCCCTTCCTGATTGCCTTCGACGATTGGTGCGTAAATGCGCTGCATCATTTCGGCGCCGGAGACGGATTCGACACCCACAACAATCCGATCCGGTGACATGAAGTCTCTCAGGGCTGTACCCTCGGCCAGGAATTCCGGGTTGGATACCACCTCAAAGGGGAGATCTTCCTTGCCATGCCTGCGGAGTACCCGTTCCATGGTACGGCGGACGGCTTCGCCTGTCCGGACAGGCACAGTGCTCTTTTCGATGACCACAAAATCCTCTCGTTCGCTTGCGGCCAGAGCTCCGGCGATTTCAGTTGCAACTCGTTCCACATAAAAGAGATTGGCCTCTCCGGTCTCTCCCTGGGGAGTGCCGACACAGATGAACGCGGCCTCGGAATCCACCACCGCGTTGCTGATACTGTCCGTGAATCTGAGTCGTTCGTTGTCCCCCAGGCAAAGCTGCTCGACCAATTCCTGAAGCCCGGGCTCATAAATGGGGACATCCGGCGGTGATTGCCTGAGACCGGCCAAGCGGGCGGAGTCGTTCTCCACCATGGTCACACTATGCCCGGCTTGTGCCAGGCAAGCTCCGGTGACCAAGCCCACGTGGCCCGCTCCAATGACTGAGATGTGTATGAACTCTGGTAAACTCATTTATCAAAAGCCTTTAGATGCCAGCAAAACATGGTCTGGCGCGGTTGTCGGAAAGATCCCCGCACCGGCCATCCTCAAGCGTCAACACGATGAGACGGATTTGAGAACAGTTTCAGTTGCTTGTCCAGCCCAAAATTTGAGGTTCCCGGCTATCTTCGATACCATCCCGTCTCCTCACTCCCCCTGTGAGCCGCTTTCGCAACTCGGAGACTCAACATGTCCGTCTACCTGGGAATCGATTCTTCAACCCAGAGCCTTTCCGCAATCGCCATCAATATAGAGACTGGGGAGACTCTTTTTGATGCATCGATAGGTTTCGATCAAAGGCTCCCCAAGTTTGGCACGGAAAACGGCGTGCTTCCTAATGACGACCCGAATGTGGTACATTCCGATCCGCTCGTCTGGCTGGCCGGGCTGGATCTCCTTCTCTCCGAACTGAAGGACCAGGGCTTCGATTTTTCCGCGGTCAAGGCGATCTCAGGCTCGGGACAGCAGCATGGAAGTGTCTATCTCAACAGCAAAGCAGTCGCTGCGTTGAAAGGACTTAAGGCCAGCAGAAGGCTTGATAAACAGCTTCAGCCGGCACTCGCCCGTAAGACTTCGCCTATCTGGATGGATTCAAGCACCACCGCGGAATGTGAGGCAATTGAGGCTGCGATTGGCAGCAAGGCTGCCGTGGCAGAGCTCACCGGATCGGGCTGTTTCGAGCGGTTCACCGGCCCACAGATCAAGAAATTCGCCGACAAAGATGCGAGCAGGTATGCCAAAACAGCCAAGATTCATCTGGTCAGCTCATTCATGGCCTCCGTGCTGACCGGCAAACACGCACCTATCGACCACGGCGACGGTGCGGGCATGAACCTGATGGATATCACCAGGAAAGACTGGTCAGTTGCCATGATCAAAGCGACGGCCTCCGGGCTGAAATCCAGGCTTCCGAAGCTGGTCGCCTCCGATACCGATATCGGCCGCATCAGCAAGTACTTTGCGGATAAGTTCGGTTTCAAGACCAACACTCGAGTGATTGCCTGGTCTGGGGACAATCCGTGCAGTTTGATTGGTGTCGGGCTCATTAAATCGGGTCGGGCCTGTATCAGCCTGGGGACAAGCGATACCTATTTCGGCGCCATGCCCAA
>Ga0187827_10005595_pt1 | contig 14825 bp, 5 predicted proteins | sample ETNtaG_39_FD_167969 | JGI IMG/M metagenome (GOLD analysis project Ga0187827, IMG submission 167969) | Marine microbial and viral communities from oxygen minimum zone, Eastern Pacific Ocean - ETNP2014_SV_150_PacBio MetaG (Illumina Assembly) | ecosystem: Environmental > Aquatic > Marine > Hypoxic...
TCCATATCTTACAGAAGAAGTAGCAACATAATTGACTTCATATTCTTTAATAAGTGGTTCGGTTTGAATGCCAGCAGTAGTAGAATCGTGATCTGCTGGTTTAGTCCAAGAAGTATTGATTTGAGTAGTACTTGCACCAGATGCTGAAAAAGCGGTTGGTGCTGCTGGTGGACCAATGCCATCAGTTCCTAGATTGGTAACAGTTAAATATTTAAGTGCTCGACCACCTTGTTCATTTACACCATAAATTCTGAAATCATATAAGGTTTGGGTTTCGATAGTATATTCTTTCCAAGTAGTACTAACCATACCACTACCAGAACCATCGACATAAACTTCAAGTTTAGTACAACTAACTGCTGAACCAACTGCGATAGCACCAGTATTAATAGTAATTGTGGAAGCGTGAGCCCAATCTTGTGAAGCATTAAGAGAACTTTTAACATAATCTACTCTAATTTCAGATATTTGTGGAACATATACATTATAGAAACCAAGTTGTTTTTGGGTAATGTTGGTCCATTGAATCCAAAGTTTCATTGTATCTTTATCAGAAACAACAAGTGTTGGTGCTGGTGGAGTATCGATAAGATACGTATCTAACCATTTATCAAGTAATTGAAATCCTTCAACATTTTTTGTAGTATTTGTAATACCAGTACCAGTAGTTCCAGTGAAAGAAGTATTATTTAAATCTGGAAAAGTACCAACTGATGCTCTCGAATTACCGATTGGAAATTCGACATGACCTGTTTCATCAATTACCATTCTTTCGGTACCAGCAGTATAAAATTTAAGATCATCATTATCAGTTCCTGCGGCTGTTTCAGCACTGATATAAGTATCTTGATCGACATCAATAACACCTCCTAGGGAACCCCAAGCATTTCCAGCACCGAAACCTTCGAATTGATCTGTATCAGTATTAAATCTGATATAGCCTTTATGTCCGGTAGCATTTGCTGTTGGGCGTTGAGCAATTGTCCCTTTTGCGATTTTAAAAGCATCTGTTCTATCTGTATCTAAAGAAACAACTGGTGTTGCGAAACCAATACCAACATTACCAACAGAATCGACTACAAATTCTGCATTATTTGGACCAATTGCTAATTCTCCTGTACTAATTTTACCATTTGGATAAGACATTATAAAATTATATATATATATATAATCATTATATTTATAAATCTGTAATTATACACAATTATATATAATTCTAAATCAAGAACTATAGGAATTTATGTAAATAGAAAATAATTTAAGCCTAACAAATTTATAAAATGGATATTTAAACTCTTTTTGATTTGGGGTATCAACAAAATATATTTGAGAAAAAGTTTTATTAAAACTAGAAATTAAACAATAATATAAAAAGAAAGCAAATAAATTGACATAAATATTTGTAAGAAAATTGACTGATTTATCATTTCGATATTTATTAAAACAAACTAAAGCAGTATATGATTCCCAAAGAATGATAAATTTTTTATAATATAAAGGAAATTTATGAGAATGTCCACTGAATAAAACATTCCACGTTGTAAAAATAATACAACCTAATGTTGAAAAAAATGGAGAAATCTTAATATAATCAAAGAAATAAAGAACTGTCCAAATCCAACACCAAAAACTATAAAAATACTATAATGGTATCATAATACTATATATAAATTAATAATAATATTAATTTTGTATAAATTCGTTATTATCGATTATAAAAATATAGTATAGGTTATTTCATAATCTACATATTTATAAATATATAAAAAACAATTGTATGGTGTATAATAAATATTTTTTTATGTGTATCTATATTATATATATATACATTTAAGAATGAGTTATCATACTTCAGGAACACTTAGTAACTTAGAAAAAACAAATTATTTATTTAAAAAATTATTAGGTAAGCCAAGTACATTAGACAACAGAGAATTTTTCCAAGAACCAAATAGACCAGCACGAACAAATATATTTCAGTCTCAAATTTTTAAAGATGATATCCCTAGTACAGTACCAACAGTACTCCTAAACTTAACTGATACTGATACTGATAATAATGGTAATACAATGGCTGGCTCATACGAAGGAAAAACTTCTGATATAATTAAGAGATATATTAAAATTCCATTAACCCCTATTACTGGTACTGGTGGTAAAGCATATGAAGCATTAGAAGCAACAACCTCGCATCCTAATAATAATAATAATCACGGTTCTGGAGGAGCAGATGGTACTTCTGGAACTTATAGTCGTATTACACAAGATGGCATTCCATTTAATTTTGATCCTTTAGGTTCATATGAAATTAAATTATATAAATCAAATGGAACAGAAGTTCCATTTGGAACTTCTGGTGGTGAATGGCTTTTTGATTATGAAACTGGTATTGTTACATTCTACGAATACGATAATATTTCTGGAATAGATGAAAATAATCCACCATTAATATCTTTTTATAGATATATCGGTGAAAAGGGTGTTGGTATGAGTCTTGTAAATCAAACAATTTTCGATGCTGGTTCTAAATCTGGAACAGGTGATGATCTTGCTGCTATTATACTTGATACTAGAGACATATCAACTATTGCTGATAATGATTTATCTCAAGCATTTCAATTTGGTGGTAATTACAATGGTTCTTGGAGAATTTTGCTTACGGGAGGTGGTAATCAACAATCTGGGACATCATTCAACATTCAAGTAAGAAATAATGGTTCTTGGGTAGATAAATTTTCAGCATCACAATTTTAGATATTTGGGCTAGAACTGTTTCTTATATCATTATTCAATTTTACTCAAAAAGCAATTAAGGAATGACAGGCATACATATGTATTAGATGTATGTGTCACAAAAAAAAGCATGTGCAGTTTTCGGAGTTTCTGCTTCCACACTTAGACGATGGGATAAAAAAAATAAAATCAAAACTATTAGGACACCAAGTAATTACAGAAGGTATGAATAAAGATATCAATTTTATATTTTTACAAATTAATTTAAGAATTATAGATAATTATATATTATAGTAATTATTATGGAAAATTTAGATCTTTTAAATACAAATAAATTTGTTCCAACGGGTGTTTACAGTTTATCCAATGATAAAAAAAAAGAAGACTATCTTCGAAAACAGATGGAATTTAGACAATATATGGAAAGTAAAAAAACAAAATTCACAATGGGTGGTGGTGATAGTTTTAACAATGATTTATCACTCGATGATTTATCTAATTCAAATGCTATTGATTTTAAAGTTCAACCAAATCCTGCTGCTGAAGTAAAAAAAACTAAAAGTACAACATTAAATCGTCCAAGTTCTGTATCAATTGATAGTCGTGATAGAGATTCTGTTACATATACAGATGCTAATAAATACAAAATTAAATTAAATAAAACTTTTGTAAATGTTTCTAGAGTTGGGTTAAAAAGTACAGAATTTCCAAATACACAACAACTTATTAGAGGATCACCAGCATCTATTTCTAATAATCTAATTGCATGGCAAAATGAAACTGACACTATTACAAGAAAAGAAACTTCAGGATTACCTGATACTACATCTGGATATATCACATATAAAACATCAATCCAAGCGGGTAATTATGATGCTGGTGGATTACAAAAAGAAATCCAAACTAAAATGAATACTGTTACAAGAAAAGTTTATACTACTGCTGATAATCAAGGTAGTTATACTACATCTATTAAACCACATACTTTCACAGTAACAATTAATACTACTACTGATGAAACTGAAATAACATCTGTCGAATATAATAACTACAGTAATGTTTTACATACTAAAGAAAAATGGGATAGAGTATATTTTGCTCAAAAATTAAGTGATATAGGAGATGCTTTGGTTCCTCATAAATTGAAGACTGGTGATCGTATTTTCATTCAAGATGCTAATGATATTGGTGGTATTGCTGATAGTGAAATTAATGGAGAACATGTTATTACTTTAGATACACTTGAAGATTTTGATGAAAATGAAACTACTGATAAAACATCATTTTTTGGTGGTTCTACAAAAGATGAAGCAAATGTATATTATTTTAATACTAGTACTAAATCTTCTTTAAATGTAGCTTTCGCAGGTGGTACTTCTATTAAAATTGGTACAGGTGTTGGTTTCCGTATGATGTGGGACCAAAATAATACATCTGCTAATGTTTTAGGATTTAAAAACCTAGTTTTTCCATCAAGATTATATGATAAACAATATGTACTGGATAGTAATAATAATCCAACAGATGTACTTAATACAGATCATTATAAAGCAGCAGGAAATACTACTGCTACTAAAATAACTATGACAACAACAATGAATAGTAATGTTGTAAAAACTCATAGAGTTGGTCATAATCTTATTACTGGTGATTATATTAGTATGGAAAATTGGCCAACTAATAAACCAATTGGAGGAATTTTTCCATCAAAATTGGATTCGTTATTAACATATGTAGATTATGAAGTTCGTAGAATTGATGATGATAATTTTGAATGGATTTCTGGAATAAAATCAAATATTGCTCACACAATTGAATTTAATGGGCAAAATGTGAAAAATAGTTCTGGAAATTATGTTCCACTAATATTTTATGATAAAGCAGTAAAGCAAAGTTTTGCTCTTGTTGTAAATAATACTGTTATCAAAACTCGTTTGGATATATATAAAATTCTTCGTGCGACAGAAACTGTTAATAATATTACAACAACTGTTGATACAAAGGCAAGAGTTTACTTTACAACTGAACATGGAATGAATACAGGAGATAAAATTTATATTAATTTTGATGGTTTATATGGATATATTAAGACTAATACGAATCAACCTGATGATCCTAGAACATCAGAACAAATTAAAGCAGTTTCTGAAATATCAAATCCAGTTGGTGTTCTGATTGAAAAATTTGACGACACATCTGTTCTTATTCCAATTAAAGAATTCCCAAATGATAATACATGGGGGGATAACAATCCAGAAAATGAACTTAAAAAGGTCTGGAATCTTGTTTTTGGTCTTAATACCGGTCCAGATGAAACAAAAAAATATGGAGAAGGTATTATTAAAACATTAAGTAAAGGTATTAATTTAGATGGGGAAAATTATATTTATTTTTGTATAAATGAATTTCCTGCTATGGTTGTTAGTAGTAAAGTTGATAATGTATTTTACAAACTTATTCTAAATGGTTCCCCAGGTGCTACTTTATACAATACATTTGTTGGTAATGCGTATGTACCAAAGGAAGGTTTAATTCCAAAATTAGAATACTTAAATATAACATTTAGAACACAAGATAATAATCTTTTCCAGTTCAATAATGCAGAACATTCATTTACTTTAGAAGTAACTGAAGTTGTTGATATGCCTGAAACAAGTGGTATGAGTTCTCGTAGAGGAAAATAAATCAGTCCCTAAAATATATTTTAATTATTTTAAAATGTAATCTGTAAAATGTAATATGTAAAATGTAATATGTAATTTAAACTACAAATGATTCATCATCTGAAAAGTATTCTATTATCATCTCATCTGTTAAATCTTCTGATATCCCCAAATCGTCTGTATTTAAATCACATTTGATTGATTCTTCTGGTTTTATGGCATAATTATAAATATAAAGTTCATCTGAAATTTTACTCCTCTTCTTTTTCAAAATATTACTGAATGCTTTTGTAAACATAGGAAAAGCATAATTTTTTGATGATTTAAAGAAACGTGCATTCATTGCTGGATCAAAATAACATTTAGTATCAATAAAATAAGAATATCGTTTAATTATATGATTAAATAACATATGTCCTACTACATCATCTAAATTAGCAATAATTTTCATATAACATTGGATATATTTTAAAAGTCTTTTACAACTATTATCATTTAATTGAATATATAATTTTATGATTTGTTGTTTAAAATCGTCACTATGTATATGACCGGTATACATGATTTTATTCAAAGATTTTCTATTAGATTTAGTTAAAAAATTTCTAACTAAATTCGTTCTAGCACAAATTTCATCAGTTACAATCTGTCTTAGTATATGATCATAATTATCAATACAATTTTTTAAAATATCTATTGATTTAGGAAATAATTTATTATATAATCTCATACTAAAATCTGAAAAAGTCAAGAATTCATGCAACCAAACCGTAATAGGTGTTGTATTATTCCAGACATTAATATCGTTTTCATTTCTAATACTATCTATTAAACGAATTGCATCCCCAAAATCATTATTATAATAATTTGTTTTTAATATTTCATACATTTTATGACCAATTAAATCAAATTTATTATTTTTTTTAATTGTAATAAATTTTTCATGAAGTACAAAGTTATTAGATACTTTATAAATACCAAAACTAAGTTTGAATTTATCTAGAAATCCTTTTGCCAGACAATTCGGATTATTATCAGTTGGTGTTAAACTGGTATCTTTCACAAAATGATACGAAGAATTAATAATAATTTTATACTTATTCGAAGAATGAAATGGATAGACTGATTCTTTAAATTTATTTAAATATTTAAATTCTAATAACATATTTATCTTTTCAATTCTAGAAATAGGAAGATTTACTATTTTTCGTATACCTCTTGTTCTATCACTATTTTTAACATTGTCTAACGATGGTGATAGAATACACTGCATATCAAAAGATAATCCTTCAAATACATTGATGATATTATCTTTTAAAACCTTTAAAAAATATTCATTATAATGTTCACGAATATTTAGTAAAATATTTAATAAATCAATCATTGTATAAAGTGAATTTTCAGATATTTTATCTTCAAAAATTATATTTGGGATAAAATATCTCAAACAAAATTCTGTATGATATTTTCCATTCATTTTTGGTAATTGATAAATAGCACTATTTATATCAGTTGTTTTATTTATATCAGTTGTATTATTTGAAAAGATTACCCACTTTGTATTATGCTGATATTTTTCCAAATTTCTATTATTTTTGAGCCGTGTATCTTTTACCCTTTCTTGATGATGAGAACCATTATTTGAAAGAATAGCATTTGAACTACTTGTCGCAGTATTCGGCTCTCTAGTGTTATATTTAACAACATCTAAAATCTTATGATCAATGTACAAATTATCTGCTATTTTCTTAAAAACAGAATTTCTGATATCATTAACTAATTTAGATTTTAGTAAATAACGAAGATATTCGGCATTTGATAAAAGTTTATTTAACTCAAATAATTCCAAATATTTCGGATTTTTAGATGTATAAAAAAAATCTTTATTATAAACACGATTAAGAGCAAAATAATTATTACGATTTAAAGAAATTTGTTTGGCGATTTTAAGTAATTTAAGTCGTCTCAAATTTTCAACATTCCTAGTTGCTGTATTATCTCTACTTGAAATAAGGTTTTCGCTAAAATTTTTAATATCATTCTCAATTACATTATCAAATTCATCACATTCTAATCCAAATAAATTATCATATTTACCATTTAATGTTGAAAATACTTTTATTGTAGTATCTTTAAACATTTTCTTCTGTAAAGCAATTTTATAACTAAAATTTTCCATTTAATAATTTGTTTATTTAATTAACATTACAAAAAATCAATTTTAAAATTTACATATATATATATATATTAAATAATGTTATCTAAAATGAATAAATTTTCAAAAATATCTTTAGTTAGACAGTTTTCTAACTTGAATAAATATTCTTCTGAAATTACACAAAAAAAAGAACGTGGGGCAGCACAGGCTATGCTTTATTCACTAGGATTAACTAAAAATGATATGAATAAAGCACAAGTTGCCGTTGCTAGTATGTGGTATTCTGGAAATCCTTGTAATTCTAAATTAAATATATATTCTGACTTAATTAGTAATTCTATTAAAAATAAAAAAATGTTGCCTATGCAATTCAATACAATCGGTGTATCTGATGGAATTAGTATGGGAACACCTGGGATGAGATATTCTCTACCTTCAAGAGAACTAATTGCTGATTCAATTGAAACTGTTGTAAATGCTCAACACTATGATGGTGTAATATGTATCCCAGGATGTGATAAAAATCTTCCAGGTTCTCTTATGGGAATTTCTAGATTAAATCGCCCTTCTCTAATTGTATATGGAGGTTCTATGAAATCATCTAATTATAAAGAAATAAAATTAGATATTGTATCAGCATTTGAATCTTATGGAAAATATACTTCTGGAAAAATAACAGAAGAAGAAAGATTAGATATTATTCAAAATGCGTGCGATAAAGGTTGTGGATCTTGTTCAGGATTATATACAGCTAATACAATGGCTGTATGTTTAGAAACTTTAGGAATGATGATCCCTAATAGTTCATCTACATCACCAGGAACTCCTGAAAAAGAACAAGAATGTAATAAAATGGGAGATATTATTCGTTATCTATTAGAAAAAGATATTAAACCTTCTGATATACTAACAAAACAATCATTCTTAAATGCTATTACAATGACTTATGCTTTTGGTGGTTCTACAAATGCGGTTATACACTTACTTGCTTGTGCTAATTCAGCAGGTATTTCTCTTACTTTAGATGACTTTCAAAATTTAAATCATATTCCTGTTATCTTAAATATGAAACCTCATGGAGAATATGTTATGTATGATTTATCTAAAATAGGTGGAACTGCTAGAGTTACTAAATATATGATCCAAAAAGGATTACTTGATGGTAATTGTCTTACAGTCACTGGAAATACATTATGGGAAAATGTAAAAGATTGTCAGGATATGGAATTTACTAATCAAAACCTTGTATTTCCATTAGAACAACCTTTTAAAAATGATGGACACATCAAAATTTTAAAAGGAAATTTATCACCAAATGGTTGTCTATCAAAAATATATAAGCAGGATAAAATTTTTAAAGGAAAAGCATGTGTATTTGATAATGAAAATGATATGGTTAAAGCACTTAGTAATAATGAAATTAAAAAAGATAGTTTTGTAATAATTCGTTATCAGGGCGAAAGTATAGGATGCCCAGAAATGCTTACACCAACAAGTTCTCTAATCGGACATTTTGGAGATGAGGCACCCCCTCTAGCAACTGATGGTAGATTTTCAGGAGGTTCACATGGAATATTAATCGCTCATTTACCAGATGCTTATAAAAAGGATAGTTTAACTCGTATTATTAAAAATAATGATAATATTGAAATAAATTTACTCACAAATGAAATAAATTTATTAGTCAATACTGAAGAAATTCAACAACGATTAAATAAAATTCCCCAAAAAGAATTAAATATTGATGGTTATTTAAGGAAATTTTCAAAATTATGTGGAACATTTGAAAATGGTTATATCACTTAACTATTATAACCTTTTGGATTATCACTATAAATCGGATTTATATCTATATGTTCTGAATCTTTAAAATCAGGATAATCTGTATGAGATGATTCTACTAATATATCTAATGATTTATATTTAACTTCTTGAGCATTTTTCTGATCTTCAATTTCATCACCATATTCATCAATACAAAGAATACCTTTCTCAATTCTGTTTAATTCATTAATTGGCCATAATATAAGAGGAATAAATTCACCTCTAGAGTTTGATTCTTTTTCAAAATCCCAACGAGTCCAATCTGGATTTTCTTTTTTTCCTGTATTTTTTAGTCTATATTCAGTACATTGTCTTAATTCTTTTGAATCTTTATGAATATGCGGAATACGAGCAACTTGGCTCAAACCTTCTCTTGCTAATCCAATTCCTTTCTTTGTAAAATCATCAAAATTATGTATTAAAGGAGTATGCAAAGGCCTAGCTAAATCAGGTCTATCTCTTAAAACTTTTTGTTTACAAACTTTATCATAAATATATAATTCACGAATTGTATCTAAATTCTTGTTAATTAGAAAACTTCCAGGTACATAATCATTCTGGGATTCTAAGAATGGTTTAGCAAGAAATGGTTTTAGAGCAGAAAGAGAAGCACCACCTGTTTGTGGTGTTTGTGGTGTTTGTGGTGTTTGTTGTAATTCGTTTGGCAAAGCTATCATTAAATATGATGTATCTTTTGGAATATATTCTTTAAATATATTATATTTTTGTGTTGGATTAATTGTTGGAATACCATCATCGTCTTGAATTAATTGCTTTGAATGAATTATAAGAGAAAAGAGTAATGCTTTTTCCATTAAACTAAAATTAAATTGTTTTTCTTCCCCACCACTTTGTACAGTTAAATCTAAAAATTCTTTAAGACCAGTATAACCTCTATCCTTAATTTTTTGATCCCATTCATTTCCAATTTCAAACATTATACGATCCCAAAATTCATTATATTGAAATTTAGGATATACACTAATACCACCTACATTTTCTGCAAAAATTTTTTCATAAGTATGTTTCAAAAAAATTGAAAATGTAGTTAATTTATTGAAAGTCATATAATTCATTAATGAAGTATAAAATAATTGAAGCCATGATATATTATTAAGATTACCTGTATCAATTTTAGTTAATTGTTGTTGAACTCCTTTATCAAATAAAACGCCACTTACTATTGTATTAATATAATCTTTATAACTTCCATGAAAATCATGATCTTCATCCCATTTCTCATCTTTAAATTTATGAGCATAACCAATAAAATTAACTAATTCTAAATCTTCAACTAAATTATACGCTGGTAATTTAAATTTAGGATTATTCTTCTGAATAATTTCATAAATATTTTCTGAAATACGAGTAACTTCCGAATTGAAGTTGGAATTTTTAACTAATATATTTAAATCTTTAATATCAGCAATTTCATCGCTTAGGGCACCACCACCGGCAAGTAATTTAGATACATCTGTTTTCAAATTCGAAAGTATTTCTAATTGTTTCTGTCTATTTTCAATAATAGAAACTGGCAAATCAGTTTTGAATTGATTAAAATTATTTTTGTCTCTTAAAACTGTACCTATTTCTTCATAAGAACTATTTTTTAGTTTAATTAATTTGTCAATTGCTTGTTGTTTAATATCATTTTTTTTATCACCACCTTTAATATTATTAATTTTTTCTTCTAAACTTTCACTAATAGCAGATATTGCATCAATACGATTAATAGCATTTATTATTGAACCACCACTACTAATAAATTCACCTAGTGTTTTTTTTAAAAATCGGATATCTAAATCATAGTCTGTTAATGCTTCGAATTCAGATGCGTCTTTTTCTTCTCCTTGAAATTCAGTTTCTTTTTCCCAATGAGCTTCATATCTTAATTTTTCATCACCCATAAGTGGGGCTTTGTCACGACCAATTCTTACTCTTTCACCATCTTCATCTTCATCAGGAATATCCTTTTTTTTTTGGAACTTTCTTGATTCAAATCTTTCATTTTTCAATATCCTTCTATTAATATGCTCATAATCCTTTCGTAAATCTGTGAGAATATATTTATTAAGAAATTGTTTTATGTTTTGAAGTCCTAATTTACCAAGATCAAGTTTTTCAATTGGAACATCATCGTATAAACGACTAATAAGTATAAGTCTAAAATCAATCAATTTTTCTTTCATTTGTTCAATTTTGTTTAACCATCTTTTACCATCAGCTACTGTTCTCTTATTATTTGGTACATTCTCATCAATTTTTTTAATTTTTCGAGTGTCATCCAATTCTCCAACTGGATGAATATGTGCAAAATATTTCTCTTTAGGATATACACTACTTGCTGGATATTGATTCAATGGACTACCAGTATCTACTGCTTTTTCTTTTTCATTTCTAAAGGAATCTGAAAAACTATCGATAATTTTTTTTGCTTCAGCAAGATTTGCAAAATCATTTAAATCAAACTCTTTAGGAAGACGATTTAAACCTTCATATACCCATTCACCAATTAACATATGGAGAATTTCAAGTTTCATAATCATTCTATCAAGAAGCGCAATATCTGTTTCATCCTTAAGTGCTTGGGTAATAATTCTCCTAAGATTTTGGATAAACATTTTAAGTTGTGCTTTACCCAGTTTATCTACTGGAAACTGGTCAAAATTAAACCTATCAGCCCCCGTAATTTTTCCGGATTTAATGTTTTTCTTTTTATAAACTAAGTTCTCTATTTCATTAACAAATTTCTCAAGTTGTTGTGATTTTAATGGGGGATGTGATAAATTTGGATATTCTTTAGTTTTTTTAGATTTTATCAAATCTAGGTAATTTTTCTTATATTTTTCTGTTAATAGTTCAAAACTTTTTATAAATTTAGCAATTTCTTTTTGAAGTGGTGGAATATGTCTACCAAATTTTGATAATTTTTCAAGATGCTGATAAAGAATTTGTTTTTTACTTTTAATAACACCACTCCATTCAGAACCTTTATAATAATCTCTAATATTTTGAACAATCCCTGTAATTTGTCGTGTTTGTTCATTCATTTTAAAACCATTAACAAAATCATCAACATCATCTAAATATTTCATTAAACTGCTTCTATCAATTACATTATTTTCATCATCTTTAATAATATTTAATACGGCAATTTTGTTTTTTAATGGTTTTTGAAGACTTTTATCTTTACCGAGTATAATTAGTTGATCACCTATAAATTTTATAGTTTCTGATAATTCAAATTGATCCATCATATCATCACCTCTATCGGCAAATTGTGTAAAAATTCTTCTATTTTTGATAGGTTCTGGTTTAAATCCATAATTTTTAAGTAAATTTGGGTATTTTTCTCCTCTTTTGGATATAATTTCTATTGCAGAACCACCTCTTTGGTTTGCTCTATTCTCATTAATAATTTTTTGTAATATTTTACTTTCAGTAAATATATTAATCATAAATGAGACAATTTTAATTTCATCTAAATCAAAGTAATATTGTTTTTTAGTGAGTTTGTGTCCAGTTTGCTTAGAATATACATCTTTACTCTGAATAATCCAGGATATATGATGTGATGTTAATTTATAACCAATAAGATTGGCAGTAAGTTTATCGGGAGAACGAATTTCATATTTCTTAGAATTATTAGTAGTTCTAACAATAATTCTAAAGTCTGTCTCCGAGAGGGACAACGTGATTTCGTTATCTGGTGGAATTATCTTATATATTTTCTCTATAATTTTTTTGTGAAATACTACATTACTTGAGGGTATAACTTGTGGTTGCCAGGCTACTAATCTTTTCTTAGGAAGTTCATTTTGTGCTGTCTGTGTAAAACTATTTAAATGACTACTTTGGGAATTTGCCAATTGTTTTGCTGTTTTTTCTAAAATATTTTTAAATCCTGAAGCAACCATATCACTTCGATTAACCAGAGCAACTAATTCATTACCCTTGATTAAAACACCAGCATTTAAACTAGAATGTGCAATATTAATAAATGATTTCATATCAATTCCGTTAGTACTATCTTTTATTTTGAAAGAAATATAATCTTGTTGTGGGTATACAGTTTGTGCTTTATATTGATATCGATTTAGATAGTCCCCTTTTACCCATGACTCTCCCATATGATTCTCAACAAAGTCAAAAAACTCAGGAGTAAAATCCTCTAAACTCATTTTGGCAGTAGTAAAAGATTTTTCTGGTTTTTTATTTCTAATTAGAGTAACTGGTCCTAATTTTTCTGCATTTTTTTCAAAATCATATGAAAAATTTTTCCATGTTGAGTTTGTTCTAAGATTCTTAATAAATTCTGTTTTTGTTTGTTTTATTTGGACGACAATTTCTTGGCGAATACTTGCTGGAACATATTTTTCCTTAATACGAATACTGTCAGTAAGTTTAATTGGGGCACCTCCTCCTTGAATACTAATTGGTAGAGTAATTGCCTTTAATTTGATATTAACTTGTTTTTTAATTTCAGCTGAATCTTTTTTATTATTAATATTAATTAAATCAACATTTAACAGTGCTGCCAGTAATAAATAATCATTATTACTTTTAACAAATCCTGCTTTACCATATAATACAAATTTAAGTGTATTTGATAATTCGATTTTCCCTTTATTCTTGTATTCTCTCAAGTTCCATTTTTTAGCAATTTTTCTTAATTGTGTTATATTAAAATTTCCGAAAATATATTCAGGTTCTTCATCAATCCAATTATTTTTGTTTTTTTGTGTCATTAAAATATTATTAATATTTTTGCCACCTTTAATCACATATTCAATTGGATTCATTAAATATTTCAAATATATATCTTGTTTAAATTTATTTAATATAATACTTTTTCTTAATACACTACCACCATACATTGCTGTTTTTTCTTCTAATTCTTTTTTAATTTCATCTAATTGTTTTCCTGTTTGTTTTAATTCTGTTAATTTAACACGAACTTCATTTTTAGTTCCATCTAAACTCTTTTTTTTCTTCCTAAGACTAGAATTAATTTTTTGAACTTTATCATTATATTTTCCTCTACTATTAAGGAAAGAGGTCAATTTTTCTTTATGTTTTTTTAATTTATTGGTAATCAGTAATCCTTTTGGGTTATTTTCCATTTCATCAATAGCACTATCAATTTTAAGAACAATTCTACTAATATCTTGATCTTGTGATTTAAACGTATTTTTGGCATTTTTAAAACCGGTTTCAAGTTTTCTAAGTTCATTATAAGATTCTCTTAAAGTATCTTTTAAAATTTGTCTATCATTCATTTGTTTATGATATGTTTCAATATAGTTTTGATATTTATTAAGAACTGGTATGAATTCTTGAATAATTGCTTTAGTTTTTTTTTTGTTTTTCATTGGTGGTCTTTTAAGTTCAATAGTATGTTTATTTAAATTAATGATTGCTTTATCTAATTTAGATTTACTTGGTGG